>WLWI01001180.1_pt1 | contig 22856 bp, 25 predicted proteins | sample 6701501 | NCBI WGS metagenome assembly WLWI01 (sample SAMN12718690, study PRJNA515312) | sponge metagenome | isolation source: marine sponge | host: Mycale hentscheli | place: New Zealand: South Island, Marlborough, Capsize Point | collected 2014-11-01 | reverse complement strand
GTCCAGGCCCGTTAGTTTCTCCACTACAAAGTCAGAAAGTTGCTTCTCCAGTAAGGGTTACTTCCGGCGGAAAAAAATACGGCGGCTCGCGGCACCGCGGTTAAGTAATAATTCGGCCAGTAATCGGATAACTCACAAAAATAAACATAATTATAGCTCTTTTTTTTAGTAAGTCAATCGTTGTAAATGTGGTGTGGATTGACTTGAATTGATAGTGAGCGATAATTGAGGGTTCTCTTTGCGCAGTGTTTTTTTTTTCTATTTGAATAGAAGAAGCTAGATGTCAAAGAGCATGCTGGGATACTTCCTTTTATACCCGGACATCCGGAAGAATTTCAGAATGTGGTAAACGAGGCCACAGATTTTGTGTACTGAGAATAGCATTGAATTATAAATGCAACCTCTACATTTAAGTTAGCCCTATTAATTTGTTCCTGCTTCCTGAAAACTTATTTCCTGAATTTGGTGTGGTTTGTGTGAGGTCATGTTGAGATCAGCTACTAGTCTAGTCAGTAGTAGTCTTGCTAAAGAAGTCATAGCCACTATAGGTAGTTCATGATATGCTATGGCCAGCACTAGCTCTAGTGAGTCTGTGATAGTGAAATCAGTAGCTGAGACAGCTCTTGTGCCTTCAGCCTATGATATTTTGCTACTGGTGCTAGTAGAAATCATTAACTCTGGTGGGGAATGGGAGCCTTACCTTTATGAACTAAAGGATGGCATTAAGCAAGAAAAAGGCCTATGTATTTACAAAACTAAACTACAGTATACTTGGTGTTTTATTCATGGTGTTCACTTATTCATAAGATGAAAAGAGTGACATTATACCTGCAACAAGATTATTGTTGCCTTTCATTGAAAGAACAAAAACAAATAACAATTGTCCCTAGGATCCATACCTCTGCTACCTTGATGTTGGATACCAGTGCTGAGAATCCACACCAAATGATGAATTGCATACGGGGTCATGCTACCATGTTCTACTTCTTTTACAGCTCTCCACATCATTTTATATTGTCATTTATTAAAAAAAATTTAATCATTATTATTTATGTTTTTTTAATTTATTTACTTATTTATTTAATTATTTATTTCATTTATATCTTAGTTGACATTTTTTATTTATTTCTTTATTTAATAACTTGATTTTCTTTACTCACTTTGTAATTAATTATTTATATTTGTCAGTCACCTTATCATGGTGTGAGATTACGTGTCTTCAGAGAAATTGAGCAATATTAAGATATATTGTGTCTATTTGTCAGGTTACTGACAAATAGACACAATTATTATTTTGGTCTAAACATTAAAATAGAATTGTAGCTTCATTGATGTGTGAGTCCAACAAGAAACAACTATAATAGTAAATAGAACCTGTTTTTTAACCTTAAACTTTTTTAAACCATTTATTCTTTTCTAACATATTTTCTCATTTTATCTAGCTCCACCTACTACTGCACCTTCTTTGTTTACCCAATCTTCTTCTCCAATATCCATTACCAGAACATGGGATGAGATTCCTTGTCTCCAGAGAAATGGATTCATAGCAAGATATATTGTGTCTATTTGTCAAGTTGTTGGTTCTGATTGTGTTTGCACATTCAATTATAATGTTGGTACTAACAGGATGTATACTTTCATACAACTTATTCCAAGAACTTTATATAATATTAGTATTAGAGCTGATTCAGAAGATAGTACATTTACCACATTTGCGGGGTCTCTCTCAACACCTATTTCTGTAGAAACTGCTGCACCTCAAGGTTAGTGCACTTTGTGTGTTGTTGCTTAGATATTCATTTTAGTCCCATTCTTTAGGACTTGGCTTTCTCTTAACCGGCTCCTTGTATTCTACAAATTCGGCTATTGATTTCGCTAGTATAGGAGCAGATAGAAATGCTCTGAGGTGTCTTACACCTCTTACATCATGTTGTAGGAGTAGTGATACAGGTACTAGTTCTCTTGGTAGCTGGAAATATCCAAATAGAGCTTTTGTTCCAAGTAGAATTAGTGGTGACAGTATATCCAGGAGTAGAGGTCCTAGTTCAGTTATTCTTCATCGTACTAACAATGCTATGTCTCCTATTGGAGTATATACATGTGAAATACCTGTTATTAATGGGACTATTAAACAACTGGATGTCTACTTATATGTGGGACAATTACCAGGTCAGTTCATTAGTGACAGCTACTGAAGTAAGTACCACGGTCGCTCACATGTAAATTTTAAACCATTGCATTTTTATTAATTTGGTATTAGTATTAACTTCAGCAGAACAAAACAAACTATGTATATTGATAATTATAAAATTGTTAGTGTTGCAACTAAAATCAGAGCATCCTTTCCTCTCCATTTCTGTTTTTTATTATTTTCTAAAGTACTTTTGATCTCAAGTTAATTTCTAAACTATTATATTTTATCCTCAGTTGTCTTATACATTAGGTTAGGGTACAAAAATATTTTTAGAGTTTAACTTCAGCAGTTTACATTCTGATTACATTATGACTATATTATGACTTTATCTGCAGCGTCCATGTATACTGCACTCATTTTGTATGGCTCAATAATACGCTTTTATTCAATTGATTATGAGTAGGAAATGCACAATGATATGCATAATACTGTAAGGCCATTATGAAGAGCAGATTGTGTACAAGTTTTAATACTGTAATTTATCTATGTCGGTTCAAATATCCACTATTATGACTTCAATATAGTCACAATAATAGCTATTTAGAATGTATATTTCATTAGCTATGGTATTAATATTAGTTGAAATTATAAATATTGTTTAATTTTTCTAAGATGTGGAATTAATTCATATTGGCTTTCTTTTATTGCTTTATTATTATTATTATTATTATTATTATTATTATTATTATTATCGTTTTTATTATTATTATTATTATTATTATTTTATTGTTATTATTGTTATTTAAGTTATTTGCATTTCGTCCTATGAATTTTATTTATTCTAGATTAAGCCTATGCCGTGACACTTAGCAGTGACATAAACAATAATGAAGTTTGGTTGTGTTCATAAATTAAGCAAAAACTATTTTCTGTGAAGCATTAATTCCAATGATAAGAAGCAAAAAAAGGCCTGAAAGTGATGAATTATAAAAATTAGCACACTACGATAATTTGAAGCTCTACAATTTGGCAACTGTGCTGTATTTAGACTGGATAGGGCCTATAGAATGTATAAATAAGCTTTGGACATAAAGCACTATTCGTGATTAATGCATTAATTTCATTTTCGTAGGTAAAAAATGAAATTAAAAAATGTTCTCACTATTTATGTGCATATTTATAAGTAAAACTTATTAAAATTTTTATTCATATAAAATGTATTCTGTGCCATTTTTAGACTATTCCTTTGTTTCCTTTTATGATTTCCCCTATCTTATTTGGATTTTCTTAATTCTGAGCTGATTTTGTATGCACTAAATTAATTAGATTGAAATTTCTCACCTAAAGGGGTCTGGAAAAAGCGAAGGAAAAATTTGATAATACCTTAGTTGTCGTCGGGGATTCGACCCCAGGGCCACTGGCTTTAGCCACCAGTGTTCTAACCAGCATGTGGCCCTGGGTTCGAATCCCTGGCGACAACTAAGATTTTTTCACATTTTTCCAGACCCCTATTTCAATCTAGTTTTAATGAAGGGTCAGAACTTGATAATTACTAAATTCAATGTACAGATTGTATTACTAAGTCTATGTAATATGTAGATTTAACAGCTAATCTTGACTATTCTCGTCAGCCACTGCAGTTAACATGCATCATTCGTGGAGGCTTAGTAACGTCAATTCAGTGGACTATAAATAGTATACCAATAATTACTGGCACTACTTTTATAGAAGCAGGTCCTGTGATTGATAGATTGGCAGTTTCTACAACATATGTTCTCTCTGGTAGTAATATCTCTAACTTTGTTGGAACATTTGAATGTTCAGTTACTGATGGCAATGGAAGAACTTCTAATAGTGGACCACTTCTAATTAATGGTAAGAAATTAGTTAGCATTTTCTTCATGTAAACTATGAAAGTATGAAGTTTAGTCAAAAGCAATGAACAGAGCATATTATAATATATAATTGTATAGGCATTTTAACTGGAGAGTCTTCTTTTTCTAGAGTTTGTTGAAACAACCAGTGTTTTTGTCATGAAACTGAACTAGTGTGATAGTGAACATTGAGTCCACACTATTTTCATTTCTTTATTATTACAAGTGAGGATGTAATTCATATTGTGTTCACAAAGTAAGATTAGACTAACCTATAATAATAGTATATGCCATTATATTAATATTTAACCTACAATTGCGAGCATGACAGAATGTTCTTTATAATGCACTGGACACAATAACTGGCAAGCGAGCAAAGTGAGCGAGACACTATCAGGTGTAATACAATTTTGAAAATCAGGAACATCATTTGTTTGTTTGTATATACAATGTGAGGACGAGTGTATGACATTTGTACTTTGACCCTATCAGTGTTAAGTTGCTGGTCGACCCTGACTTAAATTTCATAAACAAAAACCTTTGGCTTGTTTATTATTACCTGTATCATCCACTTTAATTGAGTTGTTTACCACTTTGAATTCTCTTTTGGGTGTGCAGTTAAGACATATTGCAGTTCATTTTCTTTTCAGTGAGTCTCGGTGGTAAGTTACTGCACCGTTTGTCATATTTATAACTCTTATGCAAAAGGGTTGTACCTTACTTGAAAATCCATTGCCTGATAGTCTAACCATGAAGGTAGTCTTGTTGCTTAGCTAAAGAATACTATTTTAGAGTATGTTTGTATCTTCAGAATTAAAATGTGAAGTATTTGTATTTGTATTTCTAATCCTATTTTTGAAATAATTATCGAGCTCTCATATTAGTAGAAAGAAAGTGATCAACTGAAAGAAATATTTACTGGGCAGATTCATTCTATATTCTTTAGTTCTTACAGTATTAATGTTTGTCTAGTACAACAATTTGATACCTCTTTCAATGTTTGGTCGGACACCATCTATGAGACATGTTGTTGAGTGACAGACTGACCAACTGACTAAGGGCTTACTAACTGTCTCACACATGTGCAATGAAGGTTAATTATTTTTTACAACCTAACAAGACTGAACCAAGCCTTTAATGTGTCAGTATATTTTTGTTTCGACTTAGTTTTTCAGAAATATCTTGTCATTTTTTGGCTGTACAATCATTGGCTTATGTGAGAAATGCCTCCTATTGTTACATCATAACCACGTGAGCATATAATTTCTTACTGATCGCAGTAGTTTCGCTCTTGCCAAGTAATTTATCAAGTGCTGAAATTGAGGTTCCAGATAGAGCCTACCGGCGAGTATCCCTGACATGTTCTACTTCTATTGTGAAGACAGCATTTCATATGCCAACAAATTTTACATTTTGTTAGTCTGAGAAATGATATTGTAATAGCTTGCTAGTGTATAGTAGTTCAGATCTCTGATGCTTCATTGATGAAAATATCGATGGATACCTTCAAACTCCATAGCTATCACAATCTTCTTGTTATTAGGAAAGTCAATAAAAAAAGCAAAACTAGCTTCAGTATATTATGCATTCCTATAACATAAGTAATAAAGTTTATTTTCAATCAAGCCTTTCATTTTCATATGAATATAAACATTAATTTCAATTGATACCACACTTGTAGCTAGCTAATGGTGATTCAAATCAAAAGTATTTGTGTTTGTAGGAAATTATTTGTATTTGTATTTTGTATTTGTGTTTCTCAAAGTATTAAATTTGTATTTAAATATTTTTCAGTGTATTGACCCAAACTCTACTAGAGAGGCTTGCTCGCCATATTAGTGCTAAAACACACCACGAGTAGTGCAATACATGAATATGTTACTAATCTTTGTGGTTTACACTAGAGAGACTTTTTCTCACACCTGCTTCGTTTCAGTCGCTATCATTTTATGACAAATTTGTGAAACTTTAAGGGCTTAATAATCTTTGGCAGTAATCAATTACACTGAGCTTAGAAAATGGTTTCCATTGAAGTCAGCGTAGCAATAGAATTTACTAAAGAGTTTTAGCTTTGCTGCAACATTATTGTTATTTTGAATACTCTAGACATTCCTGTTTGCCTCTTCCTTAATTTAAAATTATCCTTAATTTTTTCCATTCATTTTAGAATCTTAAAGTCATAACTTGTGATAATTTAACTTTAACTATCATGAATGACCCTTAGGAATTTTTTTCATGCATTTTTCTAATTCAATTAACCAATTTGTTTATTTATTATATTTGTAGGTGTTGATGTTAGTGTTTCTCCTCCTATTCCACTGACTGTGGGACAACCTGCTACTCTCACTTGTGTGAATGTTCCTGGTGTGGCTGAACTCATAGAATGGAGGACTAGATATGAAGCTGTATTATCTAGAGATATATCTGCAATGATTTCAGAGTATTATATCCCTCTGGTTAATGATAGTGTCTCACTTCATGATAATGAATTTACTTGCTATGTCACTAGAGCAAACTCTGGAATGTTTAACCAAACCCTTTCATTATCTGTATTTGGTAAGTAGAGTCAAAGGTCACGTTCTACTTTAGGCCTACATGCCGTGTCATGTGAGCCTTGCCACGCAGATTACCACGTGGACCACTACACGATATATATGCATCTTAGCATAAATAGTTAGTGATAGAGTTAAGTGCATAGTATTGTTCACAGTAAGATAATAGCTTTGATTAATAGCAAATTTAAATCCCGTATTGTTCATGATGAAATGATAAAGTTAAGTGCATATTGTTAGTTTTTATGCTTGTAATTTTTAAGATCAGAACCCCCCTTTTTCATCATGAATTTTACTAAGTACCATGTTCCTTCTATGTCTGAGTATGTGTTGTGTAAATACACTAGTAATAATTGAATTCCCTCTATAGCTATGGGTTGTAAGGCCAGCTATGTGCAGAATGCAAGGTTCTAGTTTAAATAGTGGGATGAGGGAAGGTGAGTATTGGATAAATGTTTATTTAGCTGCAGGAGGGGTGACTAGCAGGTGTGATGTGAGCACGGAAATGTTAGTGAATAGGTGAGAAGTGGGTAAAGTTGTAAAGTAATATGAAGCTTGAACAATATGTGCTCCAGTGGTTATATCCACAAAGTCAATAAAGCAATTTACTGTTTGATGGCAAATTCCCACATATGAATTGGTGAGCATAACCTCTACTCAACTAATATAACTGTGGTGAGGCACAGAAGGATCTGCTGAATAATTAGTAGTAATGTAGTGTATTTTCTGACCTATTGGGTACTTCTATCATAAAATTGATCTTGGTTCCTACTTTCTATACCTACAAAAACTCAATAGCATTGTCTGTATCTCATCAGTTGTATCTTTCCTGTCTACTCTTCCAGCTCATCCAAACTTAATAGGATGACCTTAAAACCATTGGGTGCGTGTATATATTTGTGAAACTGCACTAACCTTCTGTAATGTTTGAACAATGTTCTGTCTGCCAGGATAGCCATAGTAACTGAGGCTTTAAATGCTCCCAGTATATTTCCAATATTTCATTGACCTTTAAGTGGCTTTCACTAAAAAAAACTCCATCTCTCGTAGATACTGCAGATTTACATTCATCTTTTGGGCATCTCCAACAATAAGATTCTTTGATAAACAAGTTACAAATATTACCACATTTTTACAACCAGCACTGTTTTTCAATGCACCAATTGAATTCAACTAGTCTTCTCACTATTTGTACAATTCCAAACCAAGTCTCTAAGCTGCAGTCACTAAGGTGATTGTGGCACGTTCTGGCAATCTTTTCATTCACTTAGTTTGTTCGCATCGTGTAAATGTACGTGATGCACTTGGTTTGGTGCAGGCATAGTGTTACGTAGTTAATAAGTAGTGGTTAGGCAGACTAGTGCTCTGCTGTATCTACATATAGACAGACAGAAAGACAGACAGACAGACAGACAAACAGACAGACAGACAGAACTGCAAACGGACAGACAGACAGACAGACAGAACGATAAACAGACATACAGACAGACAGACAGATAGAATGACAGACAGACAAACAGACAGACAGACACTCAGATAGACAGACAGACAGACAGACAGATAGACAGACAAATAGACAGACAAACAGACAGACAGACAAACAGATGAATGTACGGACAGACCGACAGACAGAACAACAGACAGACAGAACGACTAACAGACAGACAGACAGACAGACAGAACGGCAGACACACAAACAGACAGACAGACACTCAGACAGACAGACAGACAGACAGACAGACAGACAGAACTGCAAACAGACAGACAGACAGACAGACAGAATAACAGACAGACAGAACGACAAACAGACGGACAGACAGACAGACAGAACGACAGACAGAGAAACAGACAGACAGACACTCAGATAGACAGACAGACAGACAGACAGACAGACATGCAGAGCTGCAAACGAACAGACAGACAGACAGACAGAACGACAGACAGACTGAACGACAAACAGACAGACAGACAGACAGACAGACAGACAGACAGAATGACAGACAGACAAACAGACAGACAGACACTCAGATAGACAGACAGACAGACAGACAGACAGACAGACAGACAGATAGACAGACAGACAGAAGGATGGACGGACAGACAGACAGACAGACAGACAGACAGATGAACGGATAGATTGACAGACTAGTACCTAAGTTATTTGTAAGTGAGGAAGAAAACTATAGTAAAAAACGATAAATAACCCTCAGCATGCATAAGCGAGAGGGTTATAGCAGTCATCCTGTCTGTTTGTTTGTTTATCTGTTTTTCTGTCTGTCCGTCTGCCATGCTCTGATTTTGGAAATTTATTGAAAATTAGCCGTTAATTTATGTATGAAGTTACTCAGGACGAATATTTAGGACTTTTTATTGTGCTACTTTTGTTAATTTCGGGCTAATTGGTGACAAAACGCGAAGCTTTCAGCTCTGCATAGGTATCAGCTTATATGGGTAGCACTCCCTAGTGTCACGTCATAATCAAGTGAGTAAATAATTTCTTGCAGCCAGCGAAGTAGTTTATTTTATGCCCTGGGAAGTTAGCATTGAAAATATAGTGGTGGTTGTTTTTGGCTAGTATAGCTTCTTCTTCTTATGAAGACAGCATTTCCATGTACCATTTTCATTGCTCGAGCTATATTGATGTCTCATTAAAAAAAAGCTAACAGATTGTTTGTTCTTTTGGTCTGACATTATATTGTAACAGCTATGCAGTGAGTTCACACATAATTTGGTGCTTCATTTGTCTTAGCATAGTTGTTGCAATCATTTAATAATGTATACTAAGTGGCATGTTTTATGATCTCTCTTATTTTTTTATACACTCTCACAAACTTAAACTTTGTGCAAATTTTTTGTTGCAGTATCAATTGTACTGTAAGTGACTAATATTTTTTTATTATTGTATCATAATTGTGTAGTTCCATCTCCAGCTGTTGGTGTTAATGTGAGTACTTCAGGAAGTGTGATAATAGGATCAGAACTGAACTTGACATGTGCAGTATTTAGGTTGTTCTCTGGACTAACTCAATCTCCTATGGCTACATGGACTACTACTGCAAGTATTCCAGGATCTATTGAAACTACTACTACTACTGATAGGACAGTTGCTGTGTTAAATATCAATCCATTAAGACCATCTCATCCAGTGACTTACACTTGCCAAGGATCAATATTTACTCCTGTTGGAAGCAGAACACAAATGTTTCAGGAGACTATTATGATAAGACCACAAAGTAAATACTGTTAAAGAAGTGACACTTTTGCAAGCAGGTTTTGTAATGCAAAAAATACAATTAGCTGTATTGACTCTCTTTACAGATGTTTTTTACAATATAATTGGTCGCCGCAGAGAATCAAACCAAGGATCACTTTCTTTACACACAAGCACTCTGCCTGAGCTGTGACAACGAGCTGGCAAACAAACATTTCAATTCTGTATTTGATACAGTGTCACTAGTGTTTGTATGCCGGCTGGTTGTTGTAGCTCAGTTACCTGCTGAGGGTCTGTGTGAAGCACTGTTCAGGTATTTACAGTTGGGGGGTTTTGGTGGGGAATGTGCAGCTGCGGCAAGATAAGCCTCAGCTGCCCAAGGACAAGCCTCAGGCACAGGCGCCTGGGATGCGCAAAGCCCCAACAAGGCCTCGTCGGAGGCGTGGCCGAGCCTTAAGTGATGGCGTAGCCTCGCACGCACGACAGCAAACTTCTGGCACACATACTGCAAAGAAGAGTAAAGCCAACTGTAAAATACCTCAATAATGCTTCACACAGACCCGGGCGTCTTGTCTTTCTTTTCTTTATCCATCTTTGTTCTTATTTCTAAGTGATGCATTCTACCCGAGGTCCTTACGTCTTATGACTGCCCCTGCGCATGCGCAGGTTCGGCCCCGTGCCTGGCCCCCAGGTTTTCCCCGCCCCTTTAATCGCCAGTAACCTCGGTCCGCTGTGCTTCACCTGCCGTTACCTGCTGAAGACAGCTGGGCAAAGCCGCGGTTGAGTCTCGCAGCAGAGAAGACCCCACCCACCATATCCCAAAATATACGGGAAAGGGAAGGCAGTGAGAAGAGGGATGGATCCTCCGGGACCCCTAGGTTGGCGTAGGGTATCCCGTGACTGGTTTGAAGTCGCGTGTAGTTGGGGGGTGGGGGGGGGGGGGGGAATGTGCAGCTGCAGCAAGATAAGCCTCAGCTGCCCAAGAAAAAGCCTCAGGCGCAGGCGCCTGGGACGCGCCAAGCCCCAACAAGGCTTCGTCGGAGGCGTGGTCGAGCCTTAAGTGATGGCGTGGCCTCGCACACGCGACTGCAAACCTCCAGCATACACACTGCCAAGAGGAGTAAAGCCAACAACACCCCTCAGAGAGCCCTGACTGCTCCGACGCACACACTACTCCTAGGTAGGACTAGCACTACCTTACTCCCCTTTTATAAGCCATTGGGGTAGCCCTCTCCCTGCTACCTGCCTCAATTGCTAACAAAACCTGTTGACATTCAATCATTGAACAAATACTCAGATATTGTCAAGTGAACACGCATGAGGGAGATGATGTGTGACCATGCCTCAGTGATCTCTGACTGGCTTTAGCTAGGTTTCTCTGACTTGATTGACTCAGTCCACTTTTTGGCTGAGGCCGCTTGATTACCCCACGTATGCCAAGGCCTTGTCCTCTGTGATAGGCAAAGGAGCTTCCCCCAGCTGACTGCACCAATCGGAGTATTTCTTCCACCAGCCTCCGCGTGGGCTTCGCTATAGACTGGTCGAGGACAAATTCGACAGTCTCCTCCACTCCTGCTCTGACCAGGATTGACTTGGCGTGGTCAGCATCCCCAGAAGCTCCGTCGGCATTGCCACTGGCTCCTCCTCTGCCACCTGCATAAAAGAACGAGCACGGTATAACCCATCCCTAGATAGGGCATCTGCTATCACATTCTCAGACCCACTGATGTGCTCGGCTCTCACTGTCACCAGCACTCTTGCCTCTATGAAGGTCAGACTCCTCATCAAATGCATTGACCACTTCTCCTTGCACGCTCCTGACTGAATGGCTGCCACGACAGACATGTTGTCGCACCTGGCCTTGATGGTCAGGCCCTTCAACTGCCTACCCCAGACTACTGCTGCCACAACTATTGGCAGCAGCTCCTTGGGCATTATGCTCCACTCGCTCGTCCCAGGCAGGGCACTCCACTGCTGGAACCACCTACCCTTCCATGTTGCACCACAGCCCCAGTTCCCAGATGCGTCTGAGAACATCTCTTCCTGTGGCTCTTCATCAGTGACCACTGCCGTCATAAGGGAGGTGCCATTCCACCTCAGGCCGTACTGATGCCACGATTCGATGTCTGCCCTCGCTTCCACATTCAGCCTCACCCTTTGGCCATCTCTCTCCACCGTAGTCATGAGATCTTGTAACCTCCTCTTGAAGGCCCTGCCCGGCCTCACCGCCTTGCAAGCATGGTTGAGGGACCCCACCACTGACTCCAGGTCCCTCCTCCTGCAGCTCTTCTTCATCCCTCTCCATCTCTTTAGAAGCGCTCTCATCTCAGCCAACTTCTCTTGAGGTAGCCTGACCTCCACTTTGGCCGTGTCAATTTCCATCCCTAGGAAGGTCAGCACTTCGCTGGGGCCTTCCTCCTTGTTCTCATCCAGCGGCATACCTAGCTGCTGGCAAGTCTCTTTGAACACAGCCATGGCAGTGCCCTTCTGCCCCACTGCCACAAAATCATCAATATAATGTCTGAGCCATATGGCTCCTCTCCGTGTGGCAATCCATTCTATGTCATCCCCCACAGTGTGAACAACAAGGGAGCTGACCTGAGTCCAAACGGGAGGGTGCCATCAACAAAGGTCTCACCTTCCCACTTCATTCCCAGCAGCCACCGATCCCTGGGGTGGACAGGAATGTTTCTGTAGGCTGTCTTCACATCAGCCTTGGCAATCAGGGCACCCTCCCCCAACTCCAGCACTCTCCTTATCGTCATCTGCAGACGTGTATGCCAGACTCAACACCTCCCTGTCGATACCATCATTGACACTACTGTGGCCTTCTGGGGCGGACAGGTTCACTATCAACCTCCACCTGCCCGACCTACCCTTCTTTGGTATCACTCTGAAGGGTGAACACTGGATCTCTGCAGTGTCTCGCTCCACCCTCCATACTCTCCTGTTCTTTACCTCCTTCTCCAAGTACTCCCTGATTATGTCACTGTGCTGTGAAGCTTCGTACATGGATCCACCTTTCTCCTCTAGCACGACCTTGCTCTGGTCGTGCCCCAGTCTGAATCCCCCTTTTATGCCTCTTATTAGGAGCTCTACCCACTCTCTGTCTGGGTGTCCTTCCAGTTCCAACTCCCACTGCTGCCACACCAGAGGGGTCACTACTTCCTCTGCTCCCTGCAGCACTCTACTGCTCGAGCCCTCTGATCTCTGCTCTAGTTCTCTCAATTGTCTCATGAAACGGTATCCTGCAAAAGCATAAACACTTCGTTAGCTTTTGCCCACCCACACAGTGACATCTCTCCATCCTAGACTACGTGTGTGTACATGAAATACTGTTAGCCCCAAGTAATTAACCCATTCCCACCCTCATGCGAGAAGTACTAAGTCTAGCCACCCTTCCCAATTAGTTACCCATCCATTCTCCCACTCAGTTCATCTCTCTCTCAGCCACTAGTCCTCTGTCCCACCTGCTTATCTAATCTTGTTCCCCCTATACGTTAGCTCTGTTGGTTGCATACAACATCGATAGGCAATATTCAAACATAGCAATTGAAATATACTGATAGAGTACAGTGACAGTTATGTTGGCCTTCTACTTTTTCTCTCCTGGCTAGCTGCACTGGACCATTGAGTGCTCCCCTCCACAGTTGGAGCAGACGTGAGCGAATCGGCAATGCGCTCCAAAGTTACACCTGCCGTCTCCCCTGTTAAACCGAAAACAGGCTCCTCTCCGCCTCTGGTTGAATTTCCTCGGAGGGGGCCCAATCACTCCTGCTCCTTGCTTTGGCTCGGTCTTTCCTTGTGGGGTGGAGTGGACAACATCCAGCAGCGGGGATAGGTTTTCTTCTTCCCATCTCACATCATCCTTCCCTGCCGCCTCCTGTCTAAACTGCCTATCATAGCGGGCGACTTGGGACCACTGGTGTATATTTGCCAATTTGAAAATGACCTCTCTATAGGCGGCCAACGAAACCCACATTTCCGGCTTGCTGGATGCCCACGCCACCTGGAACAACCTGAAGCACGTGCTCCACCCTGCCAAGTCAGGCACTTCCTTGGCGCTCTTCTTCCTGCCAGCCACCTCACTGGCCAAGCTCTCTCCAAAGTCTCCCTGGCTGACTTTCCAGTCTCCTGCCTCGCCTGGCCCGTCGTCGAATACCGGGAAGAAGGCAAAGTCAATGAAGGAGCCCTCTCGAATCCGCTAAACTACTTTGCTTGGCAGGGGTGGCTGATTATTGAGGAGGTGCACCACCTTGGGTGCTTTCTTCTCATCCTTCTCCTCTGCCTTGGAGTCTTTCAGGCTGTCCAGCAACTTCTGGAGCAGCGGCTCCTCCCCACCTTTCGTTCCCGCTGGTGCCACTGCGGCTCCCTTGCTACTTCGTCTATGAACAACAATGGTACCGACATGAACCTACCCATGCCCATGTCACTCTCATTCTCTAATGTGCCCTACTCTGAGCTCCTGGCAGGCACCGCTCTCTCTTGGTGCTCTGCCCTCTCTACTCTCTTGTGCACTTACTGCTAGCTCTGGCACCTCCTCAGACAAGCCCCCCTGGCACACTGGCCTTTCCTGTCTCGTCCCCTTGTGCCTTACTGTCATCTGGCACTTTTTCACAGTGCTGCCCTCCCCCGCACTGGACCTCTCCCTCTCTCATTTCTCTCTGGTGACTTCACAGGACTGCCTTCCAGCCCTGGACCTCTGCCACCCTCTATTCTCTGGTGACTTCACAGCGTTGCCTTCTAACACTGGACCTCTGTCCCCCTCTGTTCTCTGGTGGCTTCACCGCGTTGCCGTCCACCACTGGCCCCTGCCACCCTGTTACCTGGTGACTTCACAGCATTGCCCTCCAACGCTGGACCACTGTCCCCCTCTCTCCACACGTTGCTCTGCTCTTTGGAGCCCGTTCAGGCCAGCAGAGCTCTCTCGCTCCCTATCACGGCCCTCCCGAACTCCCTCTTCCAGCCCAAACGTGGAACTCGTCCCCCTCCCAATCTAACTACCTTTTAATTACCTCCCTTAGCTACCCCATTAAAATACTCTTAATTCCTACTGTCTTCCTTCCCTACCTCTTACTTGCTCTATCTTTCCCATCTGTTCCATTTGAGCTGGCTTCCCGACTCTAGCTCAGCTTGCTGTTCTCATGCACACTCACGCTCACCCACTGGACGCCTCCACAAAACCCGCTGAGCTCGGTTTGTCACGCACTATTGCTAGTACAGAAGTGAGCGTCAGGAACGTTTGCCTTAGCCTTCCAGCCCTCCTCTCCCACATCCCTGGCTATCTATTTAAGCTCACTCTCTCATACTTAACCCACCTCTCTAGCATAATCATACCACCCCTACCTACCCTTCTGCTCTGGGAACCTCTCCAAGACCGTTATCTGCAGGCCACACATCAACACCTTAATCATTTTGGAGTTCTCAGCCACTTCTGAGTGGTATTCCTCCCCTGATCCTTCGTCCTTGCTTTCGACCTCGGCCGTCTTCGCCTCCTTCCACCTCTTTGGTGCCGGCGTGTCTTCTCTGCCGCGAGACTCAACCGAGGCTTTGCCAAGTTGTCTGGGCGTCTTGTCTTTCTTTTTCTTATCCATCTTTGTTCTTATTTCTAAGTGATGCACTCTGCCCGAGATCCTTACGTCTTATGACTGCCCCTGCGTATGCGCAGGTCCGGGCCCGTGCCCGGCCCCCAGGTTTTCCCCGCCCCTTTAATCGCCAGTAATCTCGGTCCGCTGTGCTTCGCTTGCCGTGCCAGAGTACTTGTACACTAAGCTAGTGCACTTCGGTTCAATTCCCGGTGGCGACTAAATTTTTTTTTTATTCTGTACTGTTAAAAAAAGCCAGTGAAAAGAGAGAATACATCTAATGAGTAAATGAAGGATGAGAAAAAACTTGTGAAGTGATAAAAATAAAATTCTATCTTGTATGAGATTAATATTCAAGTACTTTTACTGTGTTTGAGTTACTTGTGCTCAATTTCTCAATTGCCATTTTTTCTGGAGTACATTAAATATAATAATATGTACTGGATTCTATACATTCCCTTCATTATTTTACTTTTTGACACAATAAATCCATTACTGCACGGTTGAGTTCACCACTACAATATTGAAGAACCCTAACAGGCTTTAACTAGTATCAGAAAGCCAGACTATTGACCACAAACATGTTATTCCAGTATTATCTACACTGAACAAAATATTACAGAAAGTTTTGATACCTATTATTTAATTAACATGTTTGTATGGCAGTTCCTGCTCCTGATGTTTCTGTTACGATATCACCTGACTTACTGCTGGTGGGTGGAGTAGATGATGTTACTCTTACCTGTTCAACCAGCATCAATCGCAATATTGTGGATAGTGGAGAGTTAAGATATTCTTTCATATGGATTGATAGAGATGGCTCTGAAGTGAGAAATAGTAGTAGAACTGTTATAACTTCATCTACTACAAGTAGTTGGTCAACTCTCACTCTCTCTCCACTGAAGAGTGTGGACACTTTCTTTAGGTGTAATGTCACTATCACAGAAACTCAAAACACTCTTCAGAGAAGTGATGTTGGAACTGCTTCGGTTATCATTGATTTGAAGTGTAAGTTATTGCATCACATTATAAGATACCAATTTGATTACTATTGTTTACATTTTCAGTTCCCAATCCTCCAAGTGTAAATATCACTACTACTGGTGTACCTGTTGCTGGGGATACTTATGCTTTCACTTGTAATGTCAGTCTCAGTGAAAGCCTTAGACAGAGTCCCATTATAGAATGGACTGACCCAAGTGGATTTGTACTAAATGATAACTCTTTAATTGATGTAATTTTAAGTAGTTCTTCTCCATCTACTACAAAAACACTATCTTTTACTCAACTTCATACCAGTCATGGAGGAAGCTATGTTTGTAGAGCTGTTATAATAGACTCAGATGCAAATATACTCATTAGTAATAATATTACACTAAACCTAGTGGTTGAAGGTAAGTATTACGTTGTAAATAGCTGGCTATAGTGTTACTTACTACATTCTAATTTAGTTCCAGCTCCTACTATAGCTATTAATGGCATTCCTGTGAATGAAGGCTTCCATGTTGGTCTCACTCTCACATTCACAGCCACAGCTACTTTCAACAGTGCAGTAGACACTAATCTTACAATACTCAGTTCCTGGACAAGTCAGAGAAATGTCAATAACACTGAAGTCACACATAGTGGCACTAATCCAATGGCGTATTCTACTACTTTAACGGTTGATTTGCTAGACACACAAAGTGTTCCAGAATCTTATTCAGTAGAATTTAATGTGCTATCAACAATGTATACTATTGGAGTTTGTACAAACAAGACAAGAATTATTACTGTCGAAGGTACGTATGCTGGCATGATTACATGAAAAAATAGGTAGGTATTCTCTCGTTTGGGGTATGTAAATGGTCAGAAATTTTGATTTGTGGAAAAAGAAGCAGACTTTTTGCCATGGGTTGTGCAAAGCAAGTTAACCTTTGGGCTACATTGGTAAAAACTTGAAATGTAGTTAAGCTGCTTTGTTCGCCGTCCATGCACCGAAGCAGACCATTAGATATTCAATTTAATGCATTATGTACCTTTAATCATGCCTTTAATTATTTACATAATTATGTGACTCCCATCCAAGCATTACTTTTAATATTATGCATTCATAGTGTACTGTAACACAATTGAGTTAGGAGCATACTGGTACCACTGCTGAATAAGTTAATAGCTTAAGCAGTTCACTCCTGGTAGTGTGCACTCGCACCATACATAATTCTAATGCTTTATAAATTGTATCTATTTTATGTGTTACTTTTTAAAAGATGCTGTGAAGCTGAAACTTTTAAATGAATAAAGATAATTACAATTTTCTTATAAATGACCTTCTTGGCTCAAAATAATAAATGTTTATTTAGAAAGCAATATGTATGTTCTAATCTTTTTATGCATGCACAATGTATAGATTGTGCTGCACATCTATAAATTCACAGATTAGGTGACAATCCATAGATTGGCACATAATCTAGATTGTGCAACTCATCTATATTTTGTGCTGCACAATCTATATATTATTAGCACCCATATTATCAATAAATATTTATACTTCAATTTTGGCAAAGATTCCAAACCAAAACAGAAAGAGAAAATCAACATCACAAGTAAAAGAGAACCGACGGAGAAGCAAATATGCTAAACTTGAAGATAACTCAACTGCAGCTCGCAGAGCATACAGTAGGCATGACGACGGTATCTTACCCGAGGAAGTATCTGACGATATTTCACCAGAGGAACTTGAAGTACTAAAGTCAACATTTTTTGTGAGACAAAGGTGGTACTCACCTGTGAAGCAGCAAAAGAACTAGAGCAAACAACAAGGAATCAATCAGATTCTGATCAATGGAGAAGTGAACGAAGGAAACGGATAACAGCATCAAATATAGGAGTGATAGCAAAAATGAGATCCACAACAAAGATGAGCAAAAAAGTGCTAGAGTTACTTTACACCGGATTTAAAGGTAACAAAGCCACAACTTATGGCTCAGAAAAGGAAGGAATAGCAAGACAAGAGTATATAACTTACCCACCACAGAACAATCATCCCGACTTAGTTGTACACGATTGTGGACTCTTTGTCTCAAAGGACAGTAACTGGCTGGCTGCTACCCCTGATGGTTTAGTTGACGATCCCAGTGACTCCATACATCCAACAGGGCTATTAGAGATAAAAAATCCTTACACTGCCAAGGACAAGGATCTCACTGAAGCATGCATGACATCATCATTCTATCAAGAGCAATGCAAATTATATTGTGTTGACCAGCACTGGTGTGACTTTGTAGTAAGGACAAATAAAGATATATATGTAGAAATAATTTATCGGGACAGAAAGTGGTGGGATGTTCAACTTGAAAAGTTGAAGAAGTTTTACTTTGGTGCACTCTTGCCTGAACTTGCTAGACCACGTTATCGATGTGGTGGAATAAGAGAACCAAGTTGAACATAGCCAACATCAACTTTTAGCCTATCCCCTAACCCGCTTCCAGTTCATTAATATAATACCCAATCATTTCAATCATACCCGTCCATATGATTCAAGTTCATTGATTCTTGTATTCATGTATTTATCATTGATTGATTATTTAACTTACGTACATCGAGTAGAAGCGTAAACTGTTCAGCTAAACAACTCTCTAAAAGAAGACAAAAATGAGGTAAGCAAGTTTTAGTCTTGAAAAGGGGTACTACTAATTCTCACCTAGGGTCACCAAGTATGTAAATATCATACAAAATGTACAATTGTAGATTGATAGGCTATGGTAGCTAATCTCGAACTCAGAGTCTAGTAGATGCCCTCAGGCAATGGTATGGGAGCAATTGCAAGGCTGTCTCTCCAGGGAGGAGGCAGTCCAAAGTAGCCACACAAAAGAGTAGCCAATCTATATTGCTATTCAACAGATTCAACAGGCTGGCAAAATACCACCAACTTACCTATATATTCTTCCCAGGCTGTTCTTCTCTCTTGACGTTTGCTGACTGCTTTCTTCCAGTCTGGGTGTAGCCATTTCGGAGTAAGTGCTAGTGATGTGTTGGTAGTTAACCACAGTTACGTAATAACTTGCCACTTTAAATGATATACATGGACAGCTAAACCAGCGCGTGGGTGATCTAGTCTCATGAATAATTAATGAGCAAACACTATACCACCACCCTTAGTTTTGTTTAAAATCACATCCACAAGTTAATTAAGTTTTAAACCAAACATTTTGTTGATATATAAGTGTGCTTTTAAATGTTATTAATGTTTTTATTGTTGTTGTTGTTTTTGTTGTTGTTGTTTTTATTTTGTCAGCTTTTCCTCGACAAATTATTCAAGTACAGCCACAATTCATTGAAGTTCTTGCAGGTGAAACCTCTATTCTCTTCTGTAATGCTTCTAGACAAAGTACTTTATCACCTTCCACTACAATGGAAATATTTTGGTTAAGAGATAGAGATGAAATTATATCTACAACTTCAGATATAATCATAGCTGGATATCAAACTAGCACAACTGATCTAGTCATAACAAGTTCTCTGACATTTACTCGTGTCAGAACTTCCCAGGCAGGGACATACACTTGTGTGGTGAATATGACTATTCCTGGAGTAGTAGTAGATCATCAGGTCGCTAGGAGTGTCACCCTCAATGTTCAACGTGAGTAAATGTATGTAATAAATATAATGGTACCATTATTATAATGTTAATGTGTTATTGATAGTTCCACCAGCTACTTCTGTTGTCCTGACTCAAAGTAGAGATCCACCATTTTATTTGGGCACTACACTCACTCTAACATGTGTAGTTAATTATGACACTCAACTAGTGGATACTCCAGTCTCCTTCAACATCAGTATCACTGGACAAGACACAAATGCAGTTAATATCACAAATACCAATGAATCATATGTCATATTTACACCTTTGCTACCAATCCATAATGGAACATATACCTGTATATCAATTATTGTGTCTAAAAGTGACTCCAAATTTATTTCTCCTTGTAGAAAAAGTATATCAAGTTCTTTTTTTCTGCAGTTAACAGGTAATATAACAATACAGCTTTATAATAATGTTACAAATTGTTTGTTCACTATAATAATATTAGAATTGCCACCTCCTGAAATATCAGTTCTACCAGCTCCTATTTCTGAAGCTGGGCAGTCAGTCTCACTTTCCTGTATAGTAACTGTAGTAGAGAACCTCATTGTTAATCCTCATATTGAATGGATGAAAGTAGGTGGCACGACAATTAATGATCAAAATTCAACTGAGATGACTACAGTAGTCTCAGGAACTGTTTCTACACTGAATGTTCCCTTTAATCCTCTACTGACATCACATGCTGGACAGTATCAATGCAGAACTAGTGTTAACATTTCTGAAATTCCAGTAGTGTTCAATAACATAACTACTTCATTATATGTTGCAAGTAAGTTTCTATCGTAAGTGATTATGCACAGTGAAGCAAGACATTATATTACACAAATTTATAGAGAGCTAGTAGTATTAGCGCGGCAATATTGTATTAGGGAATAACAAAAAAATTAAGCTGTATAAAATACTTAATGAACAATTACTTTATGGGACATTAATAAACATAAGATAAATCACTACACATAGCATTAATGTCTTGAAAATGGAACTGGTTCTCACATAATTTAGAACCGAGCAGGACTGAATACCTCAAAGCATTAATAAATATTTATGTAGTACATCTTTAATTTGTATTTATATACTTTATAGTTCCTACACCATCAATTACCATAGAAACTGTAGGAAGTGTTATACAAGGCACTAGTGCTAGTCTTATCGGTACTTCTACTGTAAACTCACATGTTGTGAATACTCCAAATCAATTCACTGGGAGATGGACAAGACACGATGGCAGTACAGAATTTGAGGAAGTCACCTCAGTATCTGACTCTGTAACTCAACAGAATATTTACTCCAATACTCTACTATTCTCTACATTGAGAAATAACTATTCAGATGGAGGACTTTATATATTCTCTATTTCTCTGAACTCTCAGAATACCTATATCTTACCAGTCGCTGCTAACAAAACTATATTTGTAAACATGGAAGAGTATCCTCAACTCAATATTACAACACAAACACAGAAAACATTGTGTGGACAAGATGATGGACTCATTCTATCCGCTAGTACTACTCTATTAACAGGTACTGACTTGAATGCTACAGTATCATACACATGGACCAGAGAAAACAACACAGTCAGCACAGAGAGTGGTCAATTTTTAGAATCAGCATCACTAAGATTATGTTACTTAACTAGAGAGACAATAGGGGAGTACAATGTCACTGTTTGTCTTCAAATAGCAAGAAGTGGCATATACAATCATTGTTCTAGTGCTAACTATAGTATTACATTGGAAGGTAAGACACAATTACATCAAATGGGTCAGTTGCTTATTGTTGTGTTCTTGCCTATACTCATTTAGTTCCAGTTCCAGTAGTTTCCGTCACTATCAGAGGCTACCCTATCAATTCCAACTTTTATTCCGGACTTCAACTCAACCTAACATGTGCTATTGATATTTCAGTTTCTGTCTTAGACAACATCCAGCAAATCAGAGTGATGTCACAATGGAGGAGATATAACACAGCACTCACTCAAGATAACAGAAGAACTATTAAAATACCGCAAGAAGTGGGGCCTATGTTATATCATACCAGTATACTATTTCATTCTCTAGACAAGAGCAGAGATGAAGGAGATTATGAATGTAATGTAGATGTCATCTTTGCTAGAGTAGACCACGAATTAACAATATCGAATTCTTCAAATACAGTAATAGTAGTTCCTAGTAAGTTCAATTTCGTTTTTGCTCTTATTTTATATTCGATTAATTCTATCATATACTTTCAGTACATTATTTGTAATAACTGTATATTTTTACATATAGCAATTTTTTGTGCCTGTTTATAAAAGGATTTAATAGTTTTAATTGCACCATAAGTACTAAATATTTTTGCATTATTATAACTATATTGCAATTATGCACATTTTTGAGGCATAACTACATCTGATATTTAGTATTGCATGTGATAGCATGCTAATTTAGGCATTCATTAGTAAAGGTCTTCATCCAACCTCCAAAAAAGATATACCTGCTTCAACGTAGCTCATTGACAATCATAAAAGCAGTTCGACTGGGATAAAATGAGTTTAAACTAGTTTTTGATGCATTATGTGTACCAGTTTGATATTTGGTTGTTGTTAAGAATCTTCTGGCAGTTTCTGCTTTTATGTATGTACTTTCACAGTGTATTGCAATGAGATCAAAAGATTATTATCTAAGCACATGCTTTTGGACAAAAGCTACAGACAATTTATCCGCTGAATTATTTTATGAAAGCAATGTTTAATAAGAATGTAGATTATGTTTACATAATACATGTATGTTGGTATATACTACAAGAAATACTGTAATCCACTGTAGCTAACTAGCTACTATTTTACTGATTGAGTTTGGACAAGATTGACTGTTTTTTACTTGGATTACTTGGAT
>WLWI01001178.1_pt1 | contig 22872 bp, 13 predicted proteins | sample 6701501 | NCBI WGS metagenome assembly WLWI01 (sample SAMN12718690, study PRJNA515312) | sponge metagenome | isolation source: marine sponge | host: Mycale hentscheli | place: New Zealand: South Island, Marlborough, Capsize Point | collected 2014-11-01 | reverse complement strand
GGGGGTGGCGGGGGTGTGGGGGGGGGGGGCCGGGGGGGGGGGGGGGGGGGGGGGGGGGGGGGGGGGGGGGGGGGGGGGGAATATTGAATCTTCTATGAATTAGTGCAATTGTGTGAAGTCTACTAGCTTCTTTTCACACCTACTCTATCAATTAACTAACTTCTTCTAGTGCATTTGACACTCTTCACTGCTGGCTAGCTGAATACTTCTTCTAATGCTCTTTTGGCATGTAATCAGATATTCTGTTAACTTTATTCCACCTTGAGTCGAACATTCTTGTGTTTTGTGTAATATTATTTGGTATGCCAGTAACAAGGAAAAGATGAAATTTCTCTATACTTTTTTTTTTTTTTTTTTTTCTAGAGTGGTTGGTTTTAAAGTTTATATTTTGCTGTTTTTCGCAGCACATGCTTTACTTGTCATGCTCCCAATTTATTCCTCCCAATTTATTCCATCCGTATTTATACATGCACACACACTAATAATTAGATTTAGTGTAATGGTGACAGATATGCCATTCCATTCCATTATAGAGCCCAGACCAGAGATGACATAGCCACACGTCTGCCACTCCCAGTGCCACTCCCAGTGTTAGTAGACGGAGGGTTCATTATTATTAGTTTTGTGCATTGGAGCTCTAGTCTTGACCAAAAAAACAAAAACAGGGAGAAAAACAACAACTGTAATGTGACTTTCTGGAAGCCTCATCCCTTCAATTTTTAACCACAACCCAAGAAGGCCCTGGCATTTCCCAACATTCATTTCTTCTTGAATAAACCCTAACCCCTCCTTAAGAAATCTGTTGTCTTTCTCAAGCTTCACAATGGCTTCTTCAAGAGGTGGTTGGCTAACCTAATTTAACCTTAACCCATGGAGTAGTGTCTCTTTGATGACCAGCTCACTCGAGGACTATGTTTGTTTGTTTGTTTTTTCACATCCATTAGCACTTCCTGCGGTTACCGTAGGTTTGCCAAGTGCATCCTGGTGGAGTGAAACAGCTTCCACCAACTCTTACTACGTTCTTGTGAAAATGTATCCTTTTGGCTGCACTAAGAAAACCTTATTTGGTGTCAGATTCTAAGGTCGTCACATAATTTAATTACGTTATTGGGTTTGTTATTTGGTTATAAATGTACGTACAATGTATATTTTATTATTTTTACTGCTTAAGAACAATCTGTAAGTAATTATTTTGTGTCTTTGCCTCAAGTTCATTAAAATATCTGTGTATTAATATTAATAAAATAGTTAGGTTGGAAATCGTATTAATTTTTGTACTGGTTCTTTTGGTTCAGTTCATATCACTAGTTCATTAGGTGAGAAATCAATTAAGAGGTGAGAAATCAATTAGCTTGTTTTAGTTGTTTTGTTTTCATAAAATAAAGCTTAGCTATGTAAACAATGGGTTAATTAGTTTAACTCCCAGTACAACTGGCCATAATCACTTCCATACTTATGGTAGTCCATCATCAGTTACCAGTGAGCTTAGCAAGTGATAGCCCCTCCCCCTCCTCCCCCTCATCTCCTCCTCCCCCTCATCTCCCCCTCCCTCCCATTTACAAGTGCGCATAGCCGCCCTTTGTCCTTATAATATCTGAATCTACAATGTTGTCAAGTCCTCTTGGTTTGAAGTCAATACTTTTGAACTCTGTGTAGATACTCCATGTAGTTCAATGTGTACTAGATTTACACAAAAATTGGTATACACAGAAGGACTAGAAGTTGAAAAGATTAACCTCCTGGTAGTAAGATTTAAGAAAATTGTATGTCTTTTCTTTTCTTTTTTTCTTTCTTTTTTTTTTTTTTTTTTTTTCTTTTTTTCCTGGTATACAGAATTAGTAAAAGAATCCAAGTAATTACTACTGAGCAGTTAACTTCTCTTTAATTTCGTAGAACTTAGACTCCCTTTAGCTGACTTCCTAAATGGAGTTGTATTATACCCTCTCAGTACCCAGGTAGTGATAGCTGTTGTAGTAGTAGTAGTAGTAGTAGTGTCAGGTGTATGAGTGCTGTAAGGATGTAGAGCCCCAGCTGTGTGGACCTGCCAGCCAGAGCCTGGCCAGCCTGACTGATACTACTGGAGCTAGACTCGGGCCACAGCTGCATTTCCTGTACTATGTGTAACTGACAGCCTAGCACATACATGTGCCCTGTAGAGGTACATGTGTCTACCAATTCCTTGCAGCTGTTGGTCTGGTTGAAACAACTACACACAGCACACACACACACACAGCACACACACACACACACACAGCACACACACACACACACAGCACATACACACACACACAGCACACACACACACACACACACACACACAGCACATACATAAACACACACACAGCACATACATAAACACACACACCAAACATGTCTCAAACACAACAACAACTACAACTTAGTTTTCTTCCTTTCTGCTCCATGCTCTGAAAATTCACTGCACTCCCCCCAGTCCCCAATGATATTGTTATAACTTTATCTTGCCACCTATTAATATTGTGGAAGACAGTGCGGCCATTTCCCATACATTTTTGTTTTATTCTTTATTACTTTCAATCTTGGATCAGATTTGCTATGGTTAGAATAAATTGGGCAGTGCAACCCCTAAGGGAAGAGAATTTCCTTTACCTTATGACACATTGGCAAGGCTTCTCTCTGACAACACATTTCAATAACGAAAAGAGTTTGGATGGTTCTTCTCTTCCCAAATAAACCAGTGTTGTGCAAGCTGAGCTGATGCCCTCCTGGTGGGCTATTGTTATGGTAGAAGCATTGTGTTGCAACAGTGCTCTGCCATAGTAAATACAGGTGGGCAGCTTTGGTAGCTGGCTGGTGGCACAGCTGGACTGCTTGTTCCATCCAGTGTTGACTTGGAGCACCTGCTAGGCATAATGAGGCCAGGAATTCAGCCCAGGGTTTCCAACTAATGGAAGGAATCTCATTGGAGATTGTTGCTTTAGATTTGCTTCTGAATTTACTCTCTGGATCTGATCTATAGGATGTGGGTTGGAGTGTGTGTGTGTGTGTGTGTGTGTGTGTGTGTGTGTGTGTGTGTGTATGTGTGTAGGAGGAGGAGGGTTAGTGTATGTTGATGTTGTAGTCTGAGAATAAGTGACTAAATAGCAATTTTATGACAAATTTCTGATTGTCTTTCTATTGTATTGTAACAGTATCAATACACAAGTAGGGAAGTGTTAAATAGTATATGTGAGTGTATGTTGTTTCTATTATTATTATTATATTGCTTCATGTTTTCAGAGCTATACTAAGTCAAGCATGAAAGCAAGAAATTTTGTGGTATTTCCCTCCCTCCCCCCCCCCCCAAATACCCTCACCTGGAGCTTCCCTATTTATTAACTTATTCATTCATTCATTCTCCTCTTTCCCAGGCTAGAGAGAGTGGATGCATGCAATGATAAGCTCAGCTCATGTTTCAAGCCTCCTGTGAAAAAGTGGGTGGCAAAATCTACCATTTGTATTCAACTGTTCTGAACAGCAGCTGTGAATCCTGAGCTTGTAGCCTAAGCCTGGTGGATTTATCACAGTGAGCTCATCTCTCATCCCCTCACCCCCACCTCAGGCTGGACCATAACAACTGGAGGTCTGTCACACCAGTGCCTTGTGTCACTTGACCACAATCTCCTCCACCAAGACATGAATATAATTATAGCTCCAGCTTGCCCACTGGCAATTTGGCTGTGAAGGCAAAACAGATGATGATGTATTAATGGTGCCTTTAGGTCATTGTATTATTCAAAGCTTCTCCATAGCTTTGTAAGTTTCCAAATCTACCACTCCCAGGTGGCTGTCTCTGCTTTGGGTTTAATGATATTCACGACTCTCCCACAGTGTTCAGGTGGCAGTCTGGTGTCTGGCTATTAATAGCTGATGTAAGTGAGTATGCATTAAGCAAGGCCCATGGCATTCCTGGCAAGCCTGGGGGAGTGTGCATGCATGCATGATGCAAGGCAAGACTGGCTCAGGGTGGGGTCTCCAAAGTTGAGCACACCTGTGTCAGTGTGTGTGTGTGTGTGTGGCAAGTCTGGTGCAGGGTCCCTTGAATCCAACCCACACATGCTTTCTGCACTCCTCCAAAATTTCTGAGCATTCTCTCAGAGTATTGGGGCAGATGGCAAGGTCATGGACACATATGGACCTGGAGTTGGACTAATTACTAATTATAAGCTATTAATGATTATTGGGGAGGCAGTTTCAGTTCTTGTTTTACTCCATTCCCAAGTTTTGGCGTTCTTTTGTGAAATTATCAAATGTTATGTGCTTAAGTTTTACTTGCTGCTCTATTGAGGGTTTATTGATATTTATAATGATTTTTTTTTTGTTTTTGTTTTTGTTTTTGTTATATTATTTAACAATTCACTTTGTTTGGTTAAACTAAAGTTGTGGTTAGATTTACATATATTCAATAGTGCCCTTCAAACCCAGTTGGACTAAAAATGATTAAAAAAAAAAGAAATGTATTATATATAATTATATTATAATACATATATAGACAGCTTTCAGTTCCAAAGTTAGCAGACATGAAATTTCAAAGAGAGGTCTTGTCTGACCATTCCTGAAATCACCTTGCTGAGAGTGCCCAACAGTCAGTCAGCAGCAGCTGGGTCAGTAAAACCTGTGTAGGAGTCCCACATTGTTGTCCTGGTAATGATATTCACAGTGGCCACTTGCCTGCAGCTGCCTTTGGAGGCATGGTATGAATCCTCTTATAGCATGGCCGCCTGGTCAGGCCAAATTAGCCACACAGTCTTTGGGTGGTTTGGCGGCATTTTGAGTGGGTTGTCCAGTGGGAGTGTTTGGAGATGGGTAGGTGGGATAATAGGGGAGAAGGAGGAGGCAATGGATGGATAAAATGCTGGCTGACTGGCTGAGGGGTCAGCTTTTTGGGTGTCCATCTGTTATTTGGCTGTGGAGGCATTGATTAGGGCAACTGGGGTGGTAATAGACAGGTGGCCTTCTGAGTTTTGGGGGCAAGAAGGACTTCAGGTAGAGTCTGGATGGTTGAATGGAAGGAGAGAAAAACTATAGCTTGTGGCAAGTGGATTTCAATCAGGCGCGCACACACACACACACACACACACACACACATGGGATTTGTTGTATGCATGCATGTGTTGGTGGGCTGGCATATATGGCTGTGCACACACAAGCACGCACGCACACACACTCATGCTCAGGATCTGTGTGATTCTCTTATGACTATATGTTGCTGTGATTCTTATGCCCCAGTTTATACTAGCCACACAATGGCTCCAAGCAACTGAAGAAATTTCGCACCATATGTGAGTGTGTTCACACCATATTTATTAACAGGTGTTACTCCATACCATGCACAAACAATTCTCAATTCTACACGTCCTTGGGCGCTTACAAGCTGTGAACAGGTAGGAATTTCCTCAAAATGGGGAGGGGGGGAGGGGTTGAATATTAATGGTCCTTATAATGTGTTGACTTATGTGTTGACTTATGCGAACCGTATGGCATTGCACGCTAGTCAATCTGAATCTCTTCACTTCGTCCCTTCGCTGTCATTAGCTCTACATACAAATTAGCCAGCTATTTTGCTAGGAGCATCGATTCTAGTGTATGAATTGTGACCTCAACTGCCTTAGCAACAGGGCAGTGGCTTTTACAGGAGTCTGTACCCATGGCAGCAGGCAATTAATCGCCAGGAGAGAGGGAGACTTGGATCCTGCATGTGTGCCCTAACTAGGCATAAACACGTGTTTACAAACTTGGGCTGCGCCACGCACACCTGCACGCAAAGTGCCCGCTAAGTGTGGGGTGCCACGCCCACATTAAGACAGGGGGAGGTTGCCCTGGCAACGGGTGTTTAAAAAGGAAGGGAAAACTTAAATTGATCAAAGATGCTGATGATTCGTATGGGCATGTGCTAGTAGGAATAAATGTGTTAGAAAAAGAGAGAGGTGGTAACGAACACTCAAATATAGTACTGTTCCACTTTGTTTGAAAATATCATTATCTTATTTTTTAATCAAATCCATTTTAATACATTAATGAGTACGTGTGATAATTAGTGATAATTTAATACATGCTTGTATTAAGACGTTGAGAACCAGAAATTACATCTAGTTGATCTTCATGGTGGCTTCAAATTGCATGGTTTGCTGAGCTGTATTGATAAAACAAACAGCAGCTTAGATCCAAGCGACCTTTTCACCTTACGTTTCAACGTTATCTTTAGCTAGCCAGACTCTGTGCTGTAGTTTCTGATTGGTCGGCCATGAATGGCTGTGGTTGAGAGTTCCATCAATCAGCAAGTGTAGGCTGCTAGCTGTTGACACAGCCAGCCTTCTGCTTGACCAGGAGTTACTGTATCCATCCCCCTGTGGTGGATTTAGACATGGGTGTGTTACTGCCTGTGTTTATTTTTCCTGCGTCAGTGGTAATTGAGGGGGCAAACGCTGACGAGGAAGAAGTGCTCGTTGTGCTGTGTGGCACTAATGATGGATGACCATTTCTAGTTAGTATTTAGTTGATGGGATAGAAGTTGAAATTGTTTATGGAGGCTTGTCGTCATTAAGGTGTTATTTTTAATCAGTAGATATAATGCTTTTTTTTTTCACTTGGGTCTGTTCTTTTTTTTTTTTTTTTTTCTTCTTTTTTTTTAATACTGCAATTAGCACTACAATAATGTTTAGAAATTTTAATATATCAACACTGCTTTTGTGCCAGTATGACATACACAGAGTTATTGTCTGGGCCAGTCAGTTATAGAATGAACCTGCCTGTGCTTATTTATTAACTATATTTGTCTGGTTTTGATTACAGAGGATCTGGTAGACAATGATAAGGATTCTCCGGCAGAAGACAATGGAACTCTCCTGGATGCAGCCAAGGGTATGATACAAATACAATATCCTATTGCTTTTGTTAAAGTATTTAGTCAGTTTAGTATATTAAGTATGTTTTGATGCTTGTGTAATCCACACAGGCACAGCTAGTGATAAAACAACAATATTGTCATTAAAAGTCTCTAAAATTCAGCCAAAATTCCTCATATACATGTATCAGCCTGTCAGCTTTGTATTGCTCGTCAACACCGATCTATTCGTCACATTTAATATTACCAACTGGGAGAAATTGTGCTGGCTCTAGCATTTGTTGTTGTTGTTGTTAGGCTTTTGTTTTGTTGTTGTTGTTTTTTCAGAATCCTTGGATATATTATGTCCATGCATGTCTACTGAGTTCCCATGTAGAATCTACGTGTGTGTGTGTGTGTGTGTGTGTGTGTGTGTTCATACCCAGGGCATTGTTGATGCCTCATGTTGGTCATCCACTGGTGCATATCAGCTTGTGTTGACACACGTGTGCGTGACCGCAGTTGAGTAAATATTTAGCTAAAGGCATGTTTGCTATGACGATGGTGGCAGTCACAATATAAGGATGCTATTTTTCACACTTAGGAATCAAAATACCGGATCAATGTCTAAGCTAATTCAGTACTCATTAAAATGTATATAGTAAATCATAAAACAACTGAAAAGTCAGATTCTGGGATTATTTATATTAATTACTTATTTATTTCGTAAATTAAATTGTAGTGTGTTTGATTCGAACCATTTGGATTTGCCAATTACTGCCACAATTTGCCCTTCCGTTTTGGTTGTGTTATGTTTAAGTGAAATTGTACGCTACTGTAATTGTCATTGTTGAGAATCAGCAGGTGTCAATGTGTTCTTAATTAATAAATGACCACAGGTCGTTAATTTCTCATCTATTTAACCTCAGCATTCCTTTCTGTTTGATCTGTTGCTAACTTCCCCAGTAAGCTAGATACCTAGAGCACATGCATATCTAGTGTTCACAGTGAAGGAGTTTGTATGCGTGAATTATATTAGCAGTGTTGGCAAACACTATCGCCACAGCCCATGCCACCACCACACCCCCACTAATGCTAGGTCAGTGCAGGGACCACAACTCAGTAAGTCAAGTCTCCTCCTTGTAAATATTAAGCCACAATGCTAATAATAGATATCACCTTTTCCCCTCAAACTGTGTGCCTCTCTCGTCTTCCTTTTAAACAAGATGAAATATTAAGCCACAATGTATCCCCTTTTCTCATTGAACTGTGTGCTTCTCATGTACACACACACACACACACACACACACCGATATCTACCTACAAATTTGTCCTTTAAACTGAGCGTGTACGCAATTATGCACACAGGAGGAGTGAGAGAGAGAGAGTAAACTGAATCCTCACCTCTGCTCTTCTGAGCCCCTATTCATAGCAACCATTAGGAATACCTGAATCACTAGTTTGAGTGACCCTCCCCAAGCACAAGTGCTACGCTGGACAAAGAGCAGAAGCCTGTGTTACAGCAGCCGATGAGACAGAGTGGGCATGTCCAGCCCTTTTACTAATACAACCAATACAACCCACAAGTCTTGCAAGATCAAAGCTGTGACATTTTGAAGATGCCAGAAAACATCGCTAGGGAAAGCCTCAGGTAGATTCAGCCAATGGACTCTGGGTCTATTCAAGGGCTCTGTGTAACAATTGTATCAAGCTTCACAGCAATACCAACAAGGCGGTCTTTACACCCATTAACAAAGAGAACAGAGCTGTGATACCAACCTCTATTACCTCAATTATAGTGTGGAGAGAGAGAGAGAGAACAGGCTATCATACTGGTTGTAGAATACTATTGATTAGTGGGTGGTGGTGAATCAATACTACTTATGTATGTGTGTGTGTGTGTGTGTGTGTGTGTGTGTTTATATTTTAAGTCTCCCCACTACAGCTCCAATGAAATACTTCACGCACACACACACACACACACACACACACATACACACACACAAGCAAAAAAAAACAAAAAAACAACAACAAGCAAGTGGTAGCCTCAGGGCAGATCCAAGAGGCAGTATCCTGAAGGTCTTCGCACAATGTTCTGTTTGTCCAATCCAATTTGCAGGTGCTGACAGTCTTAAGTGCTCACTGACCTCAACCAGCCCTAGGTCCTTCAAAACCATTTAATCAATTAGCTAATGGGTGGCTGGGTTTTGGAGTAACACTGGGCTTCCGTAATATTTTGTTTATGTCCAGCCTCTTGCCTATAGGATGGTGTCATTCTCTCACCAGACAGCCCAGGTGGTAGCTGTGGTAATTTGGCTGTGAACGAATGATCCTAGGATCAATGGATTGCACGAGGTTACTATGCGGTATTCATACTAAAATGCTGACAGGTGGACTTCACCTGCGCAAGTCTACTCCTACGTGCTATGCAGCTTTAATTTAATGGTTTCCGGTCTTTTCTCTCCTGACATTGCCATGGCGACGAAGTGGGTGGGGTGGGCGGGAAAGGTCCCAGGTATCGTCTTTGGTGGGAGGTGTGGCAGGGCAAGTTATGGCGTCCGTCGGGTGTGTGTATGTGATCACGCTTGGCAGACATAGCAGTAACCATGTGTGGGAGATGACGGGCTTGGGATGGTTCAAAGACTGGCCTCACATCGCTTGTAAGCTTGGTACTGCTGCTTCTATTTCTTTATAGGGACCAAGCCTGGTTTTCATAGAGAATGTGTTGTCTTGCAATTGGAGGTGAGAGAGGGAATTGTGCCGCACCCTCTTATGATAGAGACAGTGTTAACGTATTACTAGCCGGCCCAGTGGAGTTAGTAGTCATTTAGTCCTGTGCTTTCCTCCATTAAATTCACTACATACTCATGCTATAAGGTCACAAATGCTCCTTGTAATCAATAATTTAAGCTTCTTAGTATATTTTACCCTTTATCTTGTGTGTAATTGTGTTGTACTAGACGTGGTGATGAGCGTGTTGAATCGTCCTCTCAGCCTAATCAAGAACGGTCTGATGAAGAAAGACGCTCAACCGGATTCAGAAACGGGCACTGTGACTCCGCCCACAGTGGAGGAAGAACCAGCGGCAGGGGGTAATAAGGAAGACCCCCAGCAGGAGCGGGATGGGCAAGATGGAGGTGCCTCAAATTCATCAGATGGAACTGGCGGGGTCAGCAGTTCAAGGTAAGAGTGCTAATGCAGCAAATTAATGGTACGGTTGAAATTTGCAGCAAAATACCCTCCAAATTGGTTTTTTGTTTGTTGTTGTTGTTGTTGTTTCCAACTAAGGTTCTTTAAGTTATTATTGGGACCAAGGCCTTTCGTTTGAACCATGAAAGATCCAGCAACCTCACAAGTACACCATATGCATTCTTTAGCTTAGTATTCACATTAATTATGCTCCTATACCATGTTAACTCCACTATTGGGTTCGACCAGACTTTCTGAAGCAATTAATTAGCCGATATATCCATGCTCTAGAGGATGTGGTGAAGTAATGTGAGATCCAGCAACCACTGGGTAATGGCAAGTGGAGTCTGGACTATTATTAGGGTGTGGTGAGACTATCAAATCATCCAATTTACCCACCAATAATCCAGTTCAGTTAATCCAGCATTGTTTCAGCTAGCTGCACAGCATCTGTGCTCCCTCCCTTCCTGGTGTTGGCATCCATTGGCCATTATCCCATGTGCTGGTTGTATGTTTAATTGTATCAACAGGTTGGCACTCGTGGTTCAGCTTTTAATTATAGTTTATATAGTGAAGCAGTCTGGTTGATTTAATAAATGACCCGTGTGTATTCACACCCCCAGTCCCCCATGGCTTGCCCAGATGTGCCTATTCAACGTGGCGCTATCAGCATGCAGTAACATGATATACGCCTTTTTTCCGTCCTTTTTTTTTTTCATTCATCGGGGAATTGTGTAGTTAGAAATTATTTTTCCTAATGAACGTGAAGACAATGTCAACTTTTTTAATCCCGTTACATGCCATCTGATTCAGGCTTTTTGTTTTTCGCAGTGTATCACTACATGATCCGTCTATCATCCAACTGCTCCACAGCTAGTAGTGTGGCAGTGTTTAAGAGTCTCTTCCCCAAACACGCCGTTAATGTTGTCAGCGAACATCCTCCCACTTGTTGAGAGCCAAGGGTTCCTTCATTCCTCATTGTAAGCTCCATGTCATGTAGCGTGTTCAACTACACGGCACACAGCGATCCAGGTGTGCCGTCTGAGTTCACCGCCCGCGCACTGCCACCGTAGCTAAGGCTACCTGCCTGGCCTGCCTACCAATCTTTGTTCCACCACCTGCACGCTAGACTATTGTTGTGTTTGGTATGCAAGGAGGGAATCTCAGTGGTACGATGCCTTTCAGCCTATTTTGAGCGGCTTCATTGCACCTATAGCGACCAACTTCCTATGGCATACTTCTGTAATAGGTTGCCCTGCACCTAACTCTGTAAAGAATATCTTTATGTGGGGTGAACATTTCTTAGGGACTCCTCTCCACTCAGATATTTACATTAAACTTTGTTTACATAAAGGAGTGCTTGCTAGTTGACACAAGTAATTGGCCTCTTTGCGTACTCAAATGGTGGGCTTGCCAGTGCTAAATGGACAAGTTGAGACTAAGTAAAGATTAAGTGTCGAGTGTTTTCTGTCCTGGGGATGTGAGAGAGGGGGGGGGATCTTGACCTTACAAAATCTTACATTTGGTGGTCGAGTCTGTTATGTTGAGTGCTAACATTGTGCTAAGGCAAGTATTGCACTACTCGCTTTTTTCCCTTCTTCTCAAGTACTTGTCAAAGCACAAGTACATATTATATTTGCATCCTTTAGATAGAGTTTAACGTAGTTAAACTAGGTTAACGGAGGGAGTCAGGCGGGGCTCAGCATGCGACGATCCAAGTGGGAAGCCTCCCACTGGCGAGGAGCACAGCGCAGGCGCAGTGATCACGAAATTCGATGAGAAGCGCACGTGCCAGATGACCACCTCGTGGCTCCGACAAGAGTAAGTGCGGCTAAACAGTAAGCTCCTCGGAACTCGTCCTAACGACCCACCACCATCCCCTTCACCGTCCGGTTCTTGAATCGGGCAAGACAGCAAAAAATAAATGAATAAATAAATAAAGAGGAAAGAAAGGCAGCAGAAGGATTTTCCATCCACAAAAAAAAAAAAAAAAAAAGGACGTGCGCCACTTTGCGGATGTGACTGGTCAGGCTGGAGGGCTGGGCCTCAGGCATCCCCAGGGTCGTAGCAGAGGGAAGGCCCTCGGCTCACCCCCAAGCCGCAAAAGGGGAGGGCACAAATCACATGACGTGCATGCACCTAATGCACGCACGCAGCTAGCCTTACCAGCCTGACTCTCTCCCAAATATACTAGCTAGGTAGTGCTTCACAATCAAACCAAGTGACCGTAGTTAAGTCTCTGTCAATCAGAGTGTATTGCACGCCACCTGTGCAGTTTGTTGATTGCTACTTATTGTTGGGACTTACACTAGTGAAAGAGAATTCTGATTCAATGTAGTTGTTTACTAACCAGAATCTATTTGAAAGTCCCAATGCTTTCATTGTAGCGCGTAGGTGTGAACTTGTTAATATTACTATTTAGCTGATTTTGACTGGCAAAATTTTTAATTTTATAATGCTATAATTAAAATATGAATGACAAACACACAGGGAACAAAACTATACAAGTAAAGGTGTCCTCTTATAGTTTAAAGATTAGTTCCTTCACTGCAGGAGTCTTGCAGAAAATGGAAGCAGCACTTCCTTTAGTCTCTATCGAGCGACTTTTGCATCTGTTTGAATCACTTGGGTAGTAGTAGCATTGGCAATAACTCAGTCAGCTTTACTAGAATGGAGTAGTCTGAGATCCTGGATTTCTATCTCTCCTCCACTGGCAGCAACAAGTCCTGCTGGCTTAGAGGGAAGAGTTTCAAAACTTCATGCTCTTCAGAAGGTCCATCGTGCGAGATACACTTTGGTCCTGTAATTGTAAAAGAGAAAAGAACACTTAATGAAAGATACTGGATAATTTATACATATGTATTAGCTGGAGGCTGCTGTTAGGTTAAAATGACTTCATCTATTCTACCACACACAGGTGTTACTTGTGCCTAATGATTCTCATCAAGCCTAGTCTCCCACGTGTAGGAGTGGAGGGGTTAAGCACGAGCCTCTTTATTTTATCACTCTAGCCTCTGCCGTTTGTTTACCATTCCTGACTGTCATGGCAACAGCTTGTGAATTTGATTAAAGGGAGCTTATGCAGCACACTAGCACAGGTCTTGGTTATTTAGTCTGGGTGATTAAAAAACACAAGAATTTCAAAGACAATCCTTCCCACTCCACTAGATGAATATCGTTCAGAAAGATGCAGAGGGACAAAAAAAAAATTAGTACGAGAGCTAACTATTAGTAATTCAACTTACTTCTTTATCGCTGCTTCTCAGAAGGTTTTCCAAATATGCTATGTATGCAATAGACTCTTCAACCAGAGCAAGCTGCACAGGACAAAAAAAAAAATTGAATAAAAACTATAATAAGCTACTTGATGCTCAACGGCTATAATTTACGACTAGTTAAGTGGAAGTTTAGCCTCACCTCTGTGGTTGTCTTGCTTTGGCTGGCGTTTGGCAGCAAATTCTTCAATTGAGCGTAGCAGTCCGCTTTGGAGCTGGACTTGGCCATAGCTTTGAAGCAAGATTTTGCTGGAACAGAGGCTTGTCTTTTGGATACTCCACCGTCGTGGGTCAGTCTCACCTGCTGAGTACCTAATAGGAGAAAACAAATATTGGGCCGGTGAAGAGTTGAACATGGTAGCGAAGAACGGGTTATAGAGTACGGGTTGAAAAAGAAATGGTAGGCAACTCAACACAAACTTACCGACAGTGTAGGCTTTAGATCTGGGGCTACTAGGCTGAGGAATAGTGGCACAAACTCTAGTCATCTTACTCCTTATCAAATGCAAACGACTAAATTCGATACTCCACTGTAATTCGCTGAAATCAGACCGTCTACTTAGCCCAAACTGAGCGCTTTTGAGCGCTTTTATACTAGGCGGTATCATCAACGTGCGCTTGCGGTTGCGGCGGTGCGTCTGGCATCTCCGGAATCGAATCCGGGCGACCAGGAATGTCAAATTTTACCACAAAGCACTCCGGCGGTGTCAACTTCCTACCCGCTTAGTGGCCATTCTTGCCCAGCTGTTGGAGGTAGTAGCTTTGAGGTGGATTTGGAGCAATTGCCAGCTTTGTGTGGGACTATTGTTGTGGTTTGGCTTCCTAGGGATTACCAAAACACTACCTACACCTGCTAAAAATATCAACTCTAGGTTTCTACCTCTTCTTTTTCCTTTATTACAAGTGTGCAATACAATTGTGGTAACTGGGAATTATTTTCCTTGGTATTTCTTATTTGGAGGTGGTTTAGGAAGTAGTCCTAATCTTATCTCTTGCCAGCTGTGCATCAATGAAGCTTGTACAGATAGGTGATTCCATGCTATTGTTATATAGGCCTTTGTATGGATTTTTTTTTTGTTCTGTTCTAGGAATAATCTCTGTCATCTCTCACAACATAAAAAAGAAACTTAAAAAACTGAGTCTCTTAAAATGAGTGCCCTATCCTGCCAGGTATTTTAGGGGCTCCAACTTTTTTTTTTCTCTGTGTCTTTCTTTTTCTCTTTTTATGAGCTTCTGAATTCTACTTCTAAGTGAAACTCCAAAGCTAGAGTAGCCAGATATGGGTGAGAATTACCAAACAACCCTTCTCAGAGTACTATTGCAATAGACTTGAGTTCATTTGGGAGGGTTGAGTGTAAGGTGCACCTTAGGGCCAGAAAAAGAGTACATCTGGTTGACCCTAAGCCTGCCCCCTCTACCACCCAACACCTGCAGCAAGTTACCTTGCCAACAGGTGCCTTAGGTCTACCTCCCACAACTTCCACAGGTGTGGTGGCCAGCACTATCACTGGGCCAGGGACCAGGGGACCAGCTCAGTCTGGTCTTGCCTATCTCTGGTGAGGAAATCTGGGAAGGGTTATAAACTACATCATGTGAAAGATGGTGAAAAACTCCATTATTAAAATGTGTCAGTCAGTGTCTCAGCTACATGTGTGTATCTATGTATATATGTTTTGTTAGGCTGAGAAATACTGCTAATGAACCTTTATAAGGTCTGGGAAATATTTCTACCCAGTTCATTCAACTACTGCGATGTGCCTGCTTTAAAAAAAAAATTTTAATTACCATTATTTTTATTTGTTTTGTAATTGTTCCTGTTGATTGTCCCATTCAATTTATACCCTAAAGCGTAACCACAAACAAACAAGACCGCAGCAGTTGTGTGTGTGTGTGTGAGAGAGAGAGAGAGTTGTTGCCAGACGAATCATCCGGCTGTTTGCTGTCCACCCTCTTGGGTAGTTTTAAGATGACTCACAGCAGATGTTAGCAAGGCATGGCCACCTGTGGACTCACACTGGACATTCCTTGTACCCTGCAGTCATACACACTCACACATGCACACGCACACAGACAGCTCTTCTATGATCCACATGTCCCTGTGGTGTATTGGCCACAGCTGCAAGCCAAACTGTTTGGTCATCCTCATACCATTCCGCCAATGTTTACTTGGGCCAGGTGGGGCAGAAGTGAAATGGAGGTGGGGCAGAAGTGAAATGGAGGTGTGACAGATTATACCGAGATATTGTTAACTGAGAATGAATGATTACATCACAAAAGACTGTTGGGATTTGGAATTATAAACCTTGTATAGTGAATAAGGTATTTGTTATCTCGTGGCCATGCACACTTTGAGGCACCTGTAATTATATTCCTTTTCTTATGATTCAGTTTGTAGACCAAGAGACATAGTTACTGCACACAATGCAGGAAGCTACTAATACCTTTGCTAAAAAAAAAATTCAAATTATGGAACCACAAAAACTGGCTTAATTAATAAATTGGGTTTGGACCTAGACTTTATATGTATTCAAAACCTAATTATAGGAGCCCACATTGTGTATGCAATGGTTCAGTCACTAATGATATGAAGATGCCTCATTAGCACGTGTGAATTTGGTTTTGAAGAATAATGCCTTATCAGTCAATCTGCAAGAGATGTATACATAGACGTTGGTTTGCCATTAAACCAACCACATACTAAAAAGTAAACAGAAGTGGTGAATTCTGTCGGGCGAGCTGTCACCTGGGACAAACAAGGCTCGTGTTGATGTTGTAGGTGTTTATCTACACATCTGGTAATGGTTGGTGTTAGTTTGGATAGAAAGTTGGTGCTGAGACGAATGCGCAATGCCAACCACACATTGACTGGGTCTTTTGTTTTTTGTTGTTTTTTTCTTTTCTTTTTTTTTCTTTTTTTTCTTTCTTTTTTTTTTTTTTTTTTTTTTTTTTTTTTTTTTTTTTTTTTTTTTTTTTTTTTTTTTTTTTTTTTTTTTTTTTTTTTTTTTTTTTTTTTTTTTTTTTTTTTTTTTTTTTTTTTTTTTTTTTTTTTTGGTGATTTAGAAAAACTAACTTCCTCATTTTTTCCCTTAATTTTGCCTTTTTTGTTGTTGTTGTTGTTTTCATACATTATCTCTATTCCACCACCTACTTGCTAGACTATTTTTGTATTTGGTATGCAGGGGGATACTCAGTGCTACTAAGCCTTTCAGCTTATTTTGCACCGCTTCATTATTACGCCACTAGCAAGCGACTAGTTCCCTATGGAATGCTCAACAATAGTTTGCTAGTCAATGAATTATGTTAGGTTATAGAGAGCTGGATATAGAACAGTGCCTCTGGTTCAGTCACTCCTCCTATACTCCATTACTCTCCAGAAGTCTCAGTCATATATTGTACTGGAGGTACTAATGCTGATCCATACATGCCATGAGTTATACCACCAACTGTGGCAGGGGGAATGGAGAGAGGGATCTAGCTTGTCAGACATCCTGAGGGGCGGCTCCATTTCATCTGTTGCTATAATGATGTCTGGGCTAGAGTCAGCTGGGAATAAGGATGATCTGGGTTTGAAATAACAATCTGACGAAGATGAAACACATTAAATAAATGGTTTTAGCATTTGTTGTATTTTTTGTTTATTGGTAAATGACAGGCTGTTATTGTCCACATTCCAAGTTTCCTCTGATATAGTCAACCATTTGGACAGTTAGTTGGAGATATTCAAGCAAATACTAAGGTAGTTAGACAAAGACCACACCTGCCAATTAGCAACAGTGGGAGGACATTCACTGAGGAGTAATTACTAGTACTGTAGCCTTAATTAAGCTGTCCTGCAGGCAGCCTTGGTGCCTAGGGGAGGTGACTTCAAAGGCGGTTCTATGTGGTGGTATTCACTTCTCCACTGGGCCACCTGTGTTATTCTCATTGACACTTACAAGCTAGCTGCCTGCCCTTCAGCTGCCTCCAGCAGTTACTGTAGTTAGTGTATGGGTGGTGCATCAACACCTCAGGTGGCTAGTGGGACTGGAGAGAGGTGTAAGCAAGGTAGCAGGAAGGATGTCTACACTGACTCGTTCATGGTGGAAAGAAAAAAAAAGACCAGGGCTGTGTGTGTGTGTGTGTGTGTGTGTGTGTGTGTGTGTGTGATGGCTGTTTAGTGTAGTGGTTGTGTCCTTGGCTCAGGGCCTGGGGTCCCAGAGTTCAAGCCCCATTCAGGCAACTTTTCCATCTAGTTTTCCATCTGCCTCCCACCAGCCCCACCAGTCCACCCAGCTGTGATTGGGTACCTGGCATTTGCTGGGGTGCAAATTCAAGGCCTTTTCTCAATGGTCCAGGTGGAACTTGGGTGCCCATACCACTTGCTGTGAGGAAAGGCCAGTTCTCCTGCGAGTTCCTTGCCCAGCTCCAGGAGCTTCTCACAGTGCCTGCTTAGTTCACAGGCATCCTGGCCAGGTGCACATAGTGGTAGCAAGAGAAGCTGCATGCATGTGTGTATGCATGTGTTTGTGTGTGTGGGTGACGCGTGTGTGTGTGTGTGTGTATGATTGTTTATAAAGGGTTTGCCATCAAGTTTAGAAGCCCACCCGACACCTGATGATGATCCAGTTTGTGTGTTGATGCAGCGGCACTGTTAATTGGTGTGTGCATAATTAATATAGTTGAGTTGGCAGACCAGGTGTGTGTTTGTATGTGTGTGTGTACGTGGCTGCTAAATTGTGTGTGAGGAAGAAGAGGCAGGTGTGGTGTGTAATTGAGTGAGTGTAAGAATGGACAGTTTGTACGTGTGTGCATGTGTTTGTACGTGTGCATGTGTGTGTGCATGTGTATATGATTGTTTTAAATAGTAGCATTCATAAGTGAAAATAAGTTGTTGTCATTATTATTATTATTATTACTGCAAGACAAAATATTATCAGTTAGTGTGTGACTGTGTTGATTCCCTTGGACTAGTTCTAAGGGAAAGACATGACAGAAGGAAAGAGGTTGTTTCCCCAGTGTGAGTTGGCTTATCTTCCTCGTCTCTCACAATCACAACCATCCACAATACGTAGGATAAGTCGGGGAAATGGTTGAGTGTATATGAAAGGCCTCATCTTTCCTCTGCTGCATCTGAATTAATTGTAATATATTTAAATTCACTTTCATGCTACACATACAATAACTCACGCCTACGAGGACAGCCAGACGGGCTGGTATTAGTTCACACTTCCATTTGTTTTGAAACTAAAGGTGTCTGTAATATTGAATTAGTAGTGCTAAATTCTCATTTCCCTATTGTATAGCAAAACAAAAACAATAGTATTTGGCAACAACACTAACATAGGGTAGTAGTGGTTGGGGAGGGTGGCACACTGTTGAAGCTGAAGGCTCTACGTCTCTAGGGAATTTTCCATTACTGGAATTTAAGCTCTTCACAAATTGAAAGAGTTGTTGATTTGAATACCAGCTCGTCTGGTCTGGGATCGTAAAGAGGCGAGATGTTTTCATTTGATAATTGGACCTTAAAGGCCAGATATCTTAATGTTCTCTAAACATGATTGCTAGTACATGAAGAAACAGATTCAGTTTGGATGGGGTTTTTTGGGACATTTTAATCTGGAACTAACTATCCCCATGAGGAATAAAGCAACATCACTTTGGTGAAATTTAGTTAGACTAGAACAAAAATTGTGTTTTTTTTTTAAACTTCTGAGAAATATTAAGTCCCTTCCGGAACATTCAGCTTGGTATCATTTTCAAATTCCTATTTGAAATCTAATATTTATTTACTACAAAAAAAAGTATATATAATATCAGGTATTGTTTAAAACCAAGGGTCAAATTAATTTCAGGGGTGTTCTCATTTCAATAAAATTGATGAAAATTTTGTGGCAAATGTCACGTCACGGTGAAGATCATAGTTATTTTCAGGGGAGAACAAAATAACTTTCAGGGGGAGGGGGAATGCCCCTCCTACATAGGCCTGAAAATATCCTATTTTATTATTACATAAATGTTAGATTAAAACTTTCTCACCTAAAGGAGTCTAGTTTCACATTTTTCCTTTGTTTTTTTCTTTTTTTCTTTTTTCCAAACCCCTTTAGGTAAGAAAGTTTCAATCTAGTTGTTATGAAGGGTCAGAACTTGATAATTGTGATACATAAATGTTTCTCACTGATTTTTTTTTTTTTTTTCCTCCAGCAATCCCAAAGAAGAGGGTGAAACATACAGAGACACTGTCAGCAACACTGTGGTAAGTCAGAATGAGTTCATCTCAGGCACACAAGTGCACTTGGGCATTGGGGGGAGGGGGGGGGGTATGTTTGAAGAACAACTTTCAAAAGTTAAAGTTAGCAACAAATAAAATTAGAAGTACAAAAGTAGTATATCTGTTCTCATGAGCATGCCCAGTATTACATCTGTAATCTGTCCAGGTTAAATTGAGTTAAATCTGAACATTCCAAGTCTAACCTACATAAGTCACCAGATGATGCAGATGATAATAGCTTGGGAAGAGGTTTCTATTATTACTGAACCTGCATCCATTTGCTGAAGAATAATATTGGATTATGTTAGGTGCATTGTCCAGCCCTGGCTAATAGCATTAGTCTGGAGGCCTTAGATTTTTCCACTGGCAACACCAGATTACAGGCCAGCTTTAATTGAATCATTTTAATGGGCCAGCCACCCTGGGTGGGTTGATGGTAAGCTTGCACACCACAGAGGTAGGGGGGTGCTAGTCCACTATCATGGCCTGCAGAGCTAGCTGAGGTGGTTGTGTGCTGGTGGTGCTCCAGTGGGCTTGGCCACATCTGGGATGGATTGCCCAATGTTTATCAGCAATGGTGGTTCATTGGTGGTTAGCTCTGCAAGGGTTTGAGCTCTGAGACCTCTTTCTCCCCCCCCCCCCCCTTGTGCCAGTTTCTATTAGTCTATTAGTACAAGTAGTAGTACTTGACTCTGTGTGTGTGTGTGTGTGCGCCTTTTCTCATGAAACAACAATGGTCCAGGTGCCCACACCACTTGCTGTGGGGAAAGGCCTATTCTCCTGGCTTCCTAGCCAGGCTCCAGGATTTTGTTTGCACAGCTCACAGTGCCTGCTTAGTGCACAGGCATCCTGGCTCTGCCAGGTGCTCGTGACCGCCTAGTGTGTGTGTGTGTGTGTGTGTGTGTGTGTGTGTGTGTGTGTGCTGTTGTCATCTCTTTCTGGGGCTTCTGTGTGTATAGTTGAACAAGCATGTGTTTGTATGTTATGTTTGAATGCTGTTTGTTTGTTTGTTTGTTGGTTGGGTTTATCAGTGTAGTGGTTTATTTGGGCGTGTAACGTCTAATCAGATTGCTCATTTCAGAGTTGAATATATTTCATATCCACCTCCTAGGAGGTGAGTAAGTGAACCGTACAATTAAGATTAGTTTTGTGCGCTTTGTATAGCCAAGAGTCATGGTACAAGTCGGTTGCACCACTCCATTTGGTCAGTATAGGATTTACGCTATCATTAGACTTTCGGCTCTCAGTTTTGTAAGTCCCATACCAACCTTCACGTCGTGGTGTAACCTATGCATATATCTAATATTCTCAGAAGCTACTGGACTCAGAGCACCTCCTCCTTTCACTTACCGAAGTTTTTTTTTTCCTCCCCACATTATTAATTTGTAAGAAAAAATTAAAATCTGAGATTTTTTATCTCCTATGGAAAAAATATTCCATTACGAAGCATAACTCTCTTATTTTAAGTGTTATTATATTATTCCCTCTACTCGAATTCAATCTCATAGACTCTTAGGTAAAAACTAATAATTCCAATAGGCATGACACTCAAGCTATTTCCATTCACTTCTTCTGGTTTTAAAAGACCTCTTTGATTTACACAATTATTTGTATATGCATTTTTAAGTACTTATTTATTTTTACCTAGTTATGAATGCATTTCCTTTTTTTTTTTTTTTTTTTTTTCTTTTGTTTTGTTTGTTTGTTTGTTTGTTTGTTGTTGTTTTAATTACTTTATTTATGGTTGCCACAAGCATCTGTAGATTGAATACATGCTGTACCATGTTGTGGTGTGTGAGCACATTGTGATAGGCAATCCATCCCTATATCACAGCTGTCCACCCACCCACCCATCCATTCCATCCATCCCTTCCTATCAATCTTCAATCTATCATCCTCACAGGGAAACTAGTAGTACTCATTGATCACCTAGACAGGCATAAATAGCAACAAGTAAAAACAATAATAGGCCAGAAGATGTAGTTCTTATCAAGTATCGTAAGCATGTGAGAGATACCCATGACACATCATGTGATTGTAGTCCTCGACCAGATCCTTCCAAATAAACACAAATGGGCACGGCGGGTCATGTGTGTGTGTGTTGATAAAGTGTAGTCCCAGCTGGGAGAGGAGTTGTGTTCTGCTCTGTGAAGAGATATCTGTAGTAAATCCAAATACTGCATCCTCTCTCTCTCTCTCTCTCTCAGCTGTTCAGCATCATCCATATGTGATGCAACCTTTAAAGGTCTAAAATAAGAACAGCAGGTGGGAAGTCTGTCCTTTTGAGGTAGTTTCAAACCTCTTGCCATTTACAAAAGCCTGTTAGAGCTTGGAAATCAAGCTAGATGTAGCCTTGTTTAGTTACTGGAATAGCTTAAGGTCACAATCGTTGAATTCCCTGGAGAAAACAAGTTCTTACTATTGTACAGATAAATAAGAATTTGAAGTAAGGTCACCTTGGTCTGGGCTACTCCTCCTTCTGTCCTCATAAAGCACACACACACACACACCCTACAGAGCAGGTGTCCTGCTAGTGACACTCCTGAGCTACCAGCTGTTGCAGTCTTCCTTTATGGCTAGTCATCCTCCACCAACTGTCAGCCTGCACATGTTTGGTCAGCTGGTACCCTGAAAATGGCCAAATCCCTAGGGCACTCCACTGTGTGCTGACCCTAAGGCAGGGCCTGAGGCCTCCCTGGGTGTTCACTCTTTGTCTATTAAGGGTCTATCTAGGTAAGAGGTTGAAAAGCTCCCAGGGCTTGGTTTTGGTGGCTTCATCCCCCCCCAAAAAGGTGCCCCAAGTTAGGGGGAGGGTTTAATTTGGGGTTGTGCATGAATGATTCAGGGTCTCAGGATTCAGACCAAGGTTTCCAGGGCTCACAGTGGAGGGTGAGGTGATATCTGTTCAAGCAGTGCCACCTGGGGCTGTGGTGGCCTGCTGCCTGCAGGCTGTCCATGCAGCTGCACTGGTGGAGAGGATGGGTAGGGAGCACCTGTTGACTGTTTCACACCATTCCTTTATAATAATAAGTATTATTATTAACCCTCAATGGGCCCTGCTCAGAAGGTTTAAAGGAGTAACAATAGTATTGTCCAGCTGTTCCTTCTTAAAGGGACAAAAGTTAACTAGATACCCAGCACTTTCTTTTTTAAATCTCCCTCCTCCTCCTCCTCTCGCTCTCTCGCTCTCTCTTTCTCTCTCTCTCTCTCTCTCTCTCTTTCTCTCTCTCTCTCTTTCTCTCTCTCTCTCTTTCTCTCTCTCTCTCTTTCTCTCTCTCTCTCTCTCTTTCTCTCTCTTTCTCTCTCTCTCTCTTTCTCTC
>WLWI01001177.1_pt1 | contig 22882 bp, 14 predicted proteins | sample 6701501 | NCBI WGS metagenome assembly WLWI01 (sample SAMN12718690, study PRJNA515312) | sponge metagenome | isolation source: marine sponge | host: Mycale hentscheli | place: New Zealand: South Island, Marlborough, Capsize Point | collected 2014-11-01 | reverse complement strand
GGGTGTGGTCAATAAAGTGCTGAGCTGTTAAATAGCTGTGTAAATGTGTTTCCTCCTTTTCCTCTTGCTTCCTACTTCCTGGTCTATTTTACTAAGTACTACCACACACACATCACCCTATCTCTCACACTCCCACCCCCCACATTATTAAATTTTGCATTCTAAACCCAAGTCTCAAAAACTACTTTTGGGGGGGGGGGGGGACCTAAAACATACCATGTCCATCCACTATCAACTTGTCCATCCCACGAGGCCCCAGAGTAGAGCCAATAGCTCCAACTATCACTTCACAGGCATTGATGTTACTTATAATCTGGGATTTCCCCTGAGAGGAGTCCGTACCTTCTTTCAATAAAATTATAGGAGCTTGCTAGAATTAAAAATAATTATCCATGATATATTCAGGAGCGCCTAAAAGTCACCTACCATTGCCACTACGAGACTCGAGAGGAAAATTCAATACAGATAACAATAAACGGTGGTATAATTCTAACAGTTCGAAGTCCACGTGGAAAGCTCACGTGGTGGGTAATTGGAAATTTTCTCGGTGCTATGCTAAAGCGCCGCCCAATTGCATGCGTGAAGAAACCGCAATGAAGGGTGGAGTTCAGTTCCAGAGAGCTCTGCAGTGTATTATTGCAACGTATTTATATAGCGAAGCGCTGCTATTCTTATCTTCAAATTCGCTGCTGCCGAGGTAGCATTCCGACGGTCCACCCAACCTTGCAAGAACTGAAGAGCCCCTCTGTGAATCACCGCTAGACCAGCTACGAGCGCTTCTCTCTCGCCGTCATCGCGTGGCAGAGTGCTCGCGAGCACCTCAGGTACCGAAGCCTCAGCTGCGGATTTGCTAGACATTGCACCCACATCTGTGCTCGAGCAGTTGTCAGATTTCGTCGAACCTCATTGGGTTATCTCTGGTGAACTTGAACTAGAAGAGATCACTGGGAACAGACATGGTGAGTCGGAAGTTGTTAAATATCCCAATGCTGGGTTTAAAGCTTGTTGCAACGATGTTGGTGTACAAGCATATTGTCCATTCAAGGGGGGGGGGGGGGGGGGGGGGGGGTGTTGTGGGGGGGGGGGGGGGGGGGAAGGTGGGGGGTCGGCGGGGGGGGGGGGGGGGGGAAAGTAGCTATTTATGGAGGGAGGATCTGGTTTACTCAGAGCAGCCATGCGTTAAAACACAATAATCCTGTTTTTTTAGGAGCACATGGAGTGCAAGTCGGTATTTTGCTGCACAGTAGCTTTTATAATGCAAGTCTTGTAACTGTGTAACTGTATCAGGTTGTTTGAGTCGGATCATTTCTGTAGATTGTTAGGGGACCCAAGTCTAGATTTCAGCAGCTTGAAAAGGGGTGGGTTACACTCTTGTTGTATATTTTATTATCATTTCCACCACTTATCAATGTATCTCTTAATAAGAATTAAAATTTGATGTGAGACCTCTGTCTGGTTTACTTTGAAATCATATGCTCCTTACTAGTTAGTGCAAACTATTATATTATGGTAGAGAAAAGATGACTACTTCATTGGCAGAGGGAAGATGAAAGGTGCCCTGGGGTAACTTCTGGCCCACTATGCATTCATGTAGAGCAGCCATTATCTAATCTATCACCTTCCAGGTCCCGCCCAGTAATGCTTTATCTATAGCCTAAAGCAACCTCAAGATATAACTGTACCACCTTGTAAATGATTGCCTTCTTTCTAGAATAGAATGAGTTGGTGAACTGAAGCTGGCAACTTAAAGACACTCTTAGAAGAATAGCATATATGCTAGCAGTTCTGCAATACTTCATTGTCAATACAAAAAAAAAAATAGGTATTTAAGGAAAGGTAATTTTTGAAGGACATGAGTCAGGAATACATGCGTCTATTATACATCTTTTTGGAAAGTTTCGTGTGCATTGCCATCTGCAACTCATCCTTTTTCCAGGCCAAGCCCTGAAGGTGACAAACTTAGCTCTCGGGTTTTGTCAACTCTGTGGTATATTTATCTAAACTCCACTTCTGCACTAATGACCATTTTATAAAACACCCCCAAAAGTATACTAATGATTCTAGGGACCAAACTTGTGTGTTGTACAAATAGTATTGACTGGTTCTCTTTCTCCCTGGCCTTGCACAACATCTATTTTTGACTCAATGTTAGGAGAGCCTTTAGAATGAAGTTAAGAGACCATGTGTGTAGAAGCTAACTATTCAAAACATGTGCTGGGTTTTTTTTTGTTGTTTTATTATTATTATTATTCGCTGGTATCACTTGTGGTTACTATTGACTTCATCCATTCCCTAGGCGTTCATTCGCTCCTTCAGTACAGAGAATGATCTGCTGGTATGTCTGACCTCCAGCTTGGAGCTGACAGGCACGCACGGTTGGCTAACTTTGGTCATAGCAAACTGCAAGTGTGGTGGCAGGAAAATAAAACAAATTTCAATGAATATTTCACAGGCTTTAATCTCCCGTTGCATGAACTTTAGCAGAACAGACTCATCAAGATTCCGCAAGTAAAAGGAAAGGAATTTTGGAACCAGGTGTTTCGGGATTATTCACAGCTTTATTCTGTAACCCAATAGCTATAGCCATTTTTCTTGCCGATATCAAGTCGCCTTACGTATACGTATAAAATTTAAGTATTGTTAATTTACTAAATGTTGTGTCATGCGTATTGTAGAGCTATCCGGAGAGTGTGTCTTCCCCTTACAATGGCCTCAGTCCAATTGACGGCATTGCCCGCCTACCCAGTCCAATTGAAGGCGCAGAGAGTGTCCACCATGTTTCATCTACTGCTGATTGCAACCATCATCATTCCGTCTCAACATCAGAGTAAGAAGGAGGGGGCGGGAGAGGGAGGTAGAGTGGGAAGACTTAACGGGAATATAAAATGGAGGGACAAATTATTACGTTTGGGCTTTCAACCTGCCCTGATGCAATCTTGATTTGTTGGTTTAGTAAAAAATGTTTGCAAGTATAAGTTTTTGTGCAGTGTCAGGAGACCCAGGGTAAGGTTACTGCATTCGGCTGCTAGGTCCGATATTCATAGCCTCCTAGATTGTAAATAGCGTGGTTAGCATACCAGGCTATGATATTTCCTGGAGTGGGAGCACTTTTTTTTTATTTCTTTTTTTTATTTTTTATTTTTTATAATGACCTCTGCTCTATCTGCTTATTAAGAGAGAACTGTGAGTGAGGGATGAGATGTGTGGGAGGGGTTAAGGAGAAGAGTTCAGGGGGCATTTGGAGTTGTTTTTATTTAATGTATATTCTGGCTGTGTGTGTGTGTGTGTGTGCGTATGATAGGAAGGTTATCAACTTTAGTAAATGCTAGTAAATGATATTTACCACATTCTAGTATGCATGTAACAAAAGTGGACCACTTGACATTTATGGCATAGTTTTACAACCATCTTGCTAACTAGATCCTCTTCTGCTGGCTGAGAAATTGCTGCCATATAAGCTGCCTGTTCTGATCCACTAGATATCAAACAATGGAGGGGGAAAAAGAATGTCATTCATCGTTGTTTTGTTTCTGCAGCTATATCTAGAGGCCATGTTTTTTTTGTTGTTGTAAAAAATGTGTAATACCATGTTTAGTCCCATTGTCCCACAAGAATAGAAGTTTCCAAGAGAGGGACAACACAGCCATAGTTGTGGACCAACTCAAATTTGAAAGTGGGCAGGCACTGCCCAACTTGCTCAAAAGTGAATGTACTTTTCAGTCTGAGCAGACATTCAGACATAATGTAGAGTCTGAGGATAGACCCGGAGAGAAACTCACCTCACGGGCGCGCTAAAGTGCACAACACCTCTTTCCCTCGTCTAGTGCCAGCTTGTGATGGTACCGATTGTTTCCCAGAAGTTACAGTTTTGAACCAAGTCAAGTGCCCTCCCTCCTTCCCAGGCTGTGTGGTTGGCTCTTGAGAGGGTGACCACTTAAGGTAGTTTACAAAAGCTGACCATAAAGCATGTTACCACGGAGTAACAGCAAGTATTGAGTCTCCCAATGGCAGTTATCATAAATATGGCGCTTTATGAACCCCTGTAGCAATAATTTGGTGTATTCAATGACTGCAGATCAATGTCTTTGTTTATAGTCCACTATAGCTTGGAGCAATCCCTGAATTGTTACAACTGACCAAGCAAAGTCTATAGTGTTTATGGTCAATAAGATTTGTTGAGCGAATGAGATAAGGACAAGCAATTCCTTTAAATCACTTATTAATAATAAGCCGGCTGTGTGCTACAGATATTCATAAGTCTAACTGTAAGGTGGGTGGAAAGTAGCTCTGATATCACAGCTGCCATCATAAACACGCCTTCTTTTTTTTCTGGTTGACTTGCAACAACAGAGGGGAGGAATGGCTCTGCTGACCTGCTCAGACTCAGTACTATATCACTCGATGATTTGTATTTAGTTGTACAATGTGTACTTAACCACAACTCCTTGGGTATTGTGTGCTATTTGTGTTCTCTTTTAATAGGCGCCATCAGTTGATTTCTGCCAGCTTTGAGAAGCAGCCTCCGGAGAATATGAGAAAGAGCAACTTCTTCAACTTTGTCATCTCCATGTATGACAGTGCCAACCAGCCAGTGGAAGTCCATCGAGCTGTCTTCAAGGACTTTTACGATACCACAGTGGTAAATTAATTTAGTACAGCTACCAAATCCAATATGCATGCAATAGAGGGGAAGGGTGAAAAAATGTAGAATCATAATGGCTGTTGTTTGGTTCTTATGGCTACTTACTGTCTCTAGAATGGACAAGAGTACCGTAATGGACTCATATACAAGCTTAGTGTCCTGTACAGAGATGGCACACACAAAGATGAAGAACTCTACATTAGGCTCATTGACTCCTCCACTAAACAGGCAAGTGAAATAATAGTTGTACTTCAAGAGCATTTCACCACATAATGCACATAATGGTTCTGTTCTATTACAAAAAAAATTGTGTGTGTGTGTGTATGTATCTGTCACTATAGATTGTACCATACGAGGGAACATGCAAGAATCCAGACTTCCGCCGAGTCTTGCTGACTCACGAATTGATCTGCAGCCGATGCTTGGAACACCGATCGTGCGGCAACAAGAACGACACGCCGTCTGACCCCATTATCATCGACAGGTAAAGGCATGTCTGCACATCATGTGATTCGGCAAGGGGCGAAGAATAGGACGCACGAGAGCGTGACTAATTAGTGAATGTTTTGAGTTTATTGGATGTATTGGATACTAATATTTTACTCTCAGTTTCTATTGAAAGTATTAATGCTTCGATGCAAAGATGGAGGATCAGTTTCACTTTGAGGGGGTTGTGTTATGTTACATGGATTTCATCAATGCAGCTATTTACGATTCAATTTAGCACAATAAAGACTGTTTTTCTATACTAATTTGTCATACTTTTATAATTACAGTGTGTGTGTGTATGTGTAATTTGTTGATAGATATCGGCTGAAGTTCTTTGTAAAATGCAACCAGAATTGTTTAAAAAATGCAGGGAACCCCAAGGACTCCAGGAGAAGATTCCAGGTGCACATTTTGAGTGTTTAATAAATTTCTCTCATTTTAATTTTGTATTATTATTGTCTTGCGTTCAGCTTTCTATCTTATCAGAGTTTCTTTGATAATCTATAAGGTGTTAATTTCTGTGAGTTGAGGTGGTAACTCTCTCTCCCTCTCTCTTTCTCAGGTGGCCTTGTATTCTTCTTTTAGCATCTCTGGACCTCCTATAGCCAGTTCAGAGGCCATCTTTGTTCACAATAACTCCAAGCATGGCAGGAGAACTCCAGCATTTGGCCGGGAAGCATCTGTGGTAGGAGATGGTGAGTCAAACAGTATGTAGAAGTTTGTGTTCATATTCCAATGACACACAATGTAAACGTGACAGCATATTAGAGAATAAAACGAAGTAATCACAAGAAAATTAATAAATTTAAGAACCGTTTAATTAAAGGAGAAGTTAGTTGGCCATGGTTTCATTTTACCTATTTTTATTTTATTATTTTTATGGGGTACAATATTAGTCCAGTCCAGTCTTCCATGCTAATTAACTTTGGGGAGTGGGGTGTGAACTGAAATATATTTCCTTTTTTTTTTTTCCGTACAAATAAGCATTCACTTTAAGTGATGAGAGTTCTCGAAATTATGACTAAGGGTTGGCTTATGTACTAATCCAAAAACAAAAACAAAACAATTTGCATGGTTACTTAGCTGACTGGCGTGTGGTCTATTGTTTATCGCGTGACATGTGAACTAGCTCAGATTGTCGCTAGAACAATTTTATTGGTATCTTTATAGGTAAACCCTACATCATCACTGTCTACCCGTCAGAGGGTTGGACTACTGGGGGCACGAGGCTCTGCATAGTTGGAATGAACTTCTATGAAGGAGTTGAAGTTGTGTTTGGGACTCTGCCTGCCAGCTCAGAGGTAAGAATAGTCTTACTGGCAGCTAATACTGTATGTTCATGCATTTGTGTGCATGCGTGCGCGCCCTCAGGGTAGTTGTTCGACCTTTTGGTTCGCATGGTTCTTTCGTAAAGCAAAGGAAAAAAACATCTTTGTTGTTTATCTTGTTATGAGTTTGCATCTCTGATAAAACTCCAATGAGACTGGAGGTTTCCTTAGAGATTTGATATAACGGGAAAAGTGGAAGACATGGCTCTATTATCAAGTTCTTGTTGGTGTTTTTATTCCGTATTTCACAAATTCTGCCCATTCCTCCCTTTTTAATCACTTTCTGTGTTTATGTTTTTGAGTCTTTTTTCCATAGAACTAGTGTAACTGTGGTAACCTACCTCTGGTTGTTACTAGATAATAATTTCCAGTGTAGCCCTGATAAATGAAGGCCCTGTGAAAACATTGCCATATTTCTTGACAACTGTTGACAGCGTATTATATGATTTTGTTGACACGAGGGTTTATCTCTATCTTCTTTCTTTGCTTCTGCTCTCAATTGTTTTTTAGCTTTTGAGTTCCAACGCCATAGCAGTGAGGACTCCCCATAGCCCCAGGCCGGGGGAGGTGGACATCACTCTGGTGTACAAGGGTAGCCAGTTTTGCATCAACAACCCGGGGAAATTTCTCTATATCTGTGAGTCAGTAATCCATGCACTCTTAGAAATAGTTCGTTCAATTGGTTGCGTTCTAGTTATAATGTTTTGATGATTATGATTATGATGCTCATGTTTGACTTGCAGCACCAGATGGGAATTCTTTTGATCACAATTTTGCCAGAATAGAAAGGGTACTGAGGAGCCATGAAGATCCTGACAGTCTTCCTAAGGTATGATCGTAAGAATATAAAATAAATAAAACTAGTGGTGTGCTTGAGCACAAATGGCGAGCGAGCCTTAAACTACACTATTGTTAAACGATTGATTTTAACTACCAACACTCAAGCTACTAAAATAAAGTTGAGTTTTTAAATTACGTATATACGGTAAAGTGGATTCAATGCCATAGTAACCGCTCCCCGCAACTGTTTGAATTGAAAAAGAAGCAACAAAATCAAGTCACATTGTTTAAACTTTTTCTTTGTGATATTCTTAGTAGTAGTTGTAACGCACAATACTTTCACACAACTGAACATACCTACGCAAGACTTACCTTTGTGGTTCGTCTAGTGGACAATGAATTTTCAAGTAAATACTTATAACTGTGACAAATAGCATATTAACTTACCACCGCCACTAACTCGAATAGAAATAGAGCTCCCATAAGTTTTTGAGTTTTAACTGCACCCGCAAAACAATTCAAAGCGGTAAACAATTCAATTTCTAGGGTGATACGGGTAATGATCCCTAAACCGGAGGATTCTGTTTAGTGAAGCTTGGGACGGGGTAGAACACGGAGTGAACACAAAAATACACGAGGGTCAAAGTACAAAATGGCATACGTACGTCCACACATATATAAACAAACAAACATCCCCAATTTTCAATTGTGTTACCCCTGAGAGTGTCTCGCTCGCCAATAAAGAAAAGAAAAAGGCACTTTGCAATAGGAGAGCTATGAATGTAGTTATAATCCTCAAACATATCAACTGGTTAAGTGAAATCCAGAGTGTCCATTTGTCACTATCTTCAGTGATCCTTTGGAGCAACTGAAAAGGAAAGTGAGTGTGTCAACACTGAAGGTGTGCAATGCAAGTTATAAGTCATGATAAAGTCTTATCAAATTAAAACTGGAGATTGGGTGCCAGTCTAATCACAACTCCCTTTGAATTGAGCACCTCATCAGCTGCCCTTGATTTCACTTGTTAAAATACAATCTTCCATTAAGTACAAAGGCAAGGAGAAGAGGGAGAAGTTACTTAGCAAGTTTAATAGTTGCTATGAAACTTCAGTTACAAAAATTATTGTTTTAACACTTGTTAATTTCATTCTGTTTCACAGGAAATTATTCTCAGAAGAGCAGCAGATTCCTTAGAGGCTTTCTATTCCTTTCCCAAAGGTCAAGGTGCACCGGGGCCTCTGAACCACATTGGTCCAGCACTCTATACGGCTAATTATCCTCGCTCCCCGGCTCTTTTCACACCTGCCATTCTCACCCCCCAGGGGTTCACCACCACCAAATGGAACCCGGGTTTTATGGCCAATGCTCTAGTCTCCCCGACAAAAGTGGATGGAGGTTACAATCACCACCATCACATGCCCCCTGGTGGGGACATGGTGCGAAAAATCCCAGCTATAGATGGCGAGGGAAGCACGGCTAGCGTCGGCAGCCATTCCAGTGGAGACGAGGCCCTTCAGCCGCCCCCACAACCGGGGCAAGACCAGCACTCCCAGCAGCCACCTCCCCAGGGGCAAGATATCGACCACGCCTCTAACTCTGCTTCATATTTCACCTTCTCTCCTGAAATGCATGACGGGCTCCACCCTCACCAGGAGATTAAGCACGAGCTTCACAACCCACCAGATATCCACAAGCCGAAGCCCTTGACTCCCGCAGCCATCGGAGGGGGAGGTGGCCCTCACCTCTACCCTGTAGCCATGCCGTTCGTGCAGGTGGCTGGCACAATGCACAGCCAAGGACCGCCTTACTCCTCCTACTCCATGACGCCTTACAACGGTGAGCACCACGCCTCCTTCATGAACGTCCATGCCGGTGCAGATGCCGGAAACAGGAACAATAACAACAGCAACAGCAACGCCGCATTCACAACGTACGCAGCCGGACTGGGCAACCATATGATGGCAATGAATCCTGTCTTCATCCCACCTTCTCCTGGATTCTTCATGGCTCCTACTGGTGAGTGAGTTATACAGACAGTAAGTGGGGAAAGAAATTTGAAAACTGTCACTTTTTAAACCCTTCAACTTAACTTCATTAATTGCAACTTTCCTTGTTTCAGCATCTCCTGGCCTTCCAACCACCCCAACTGCTCCTGGGGGTTCTTCAATTTTCAACTTTAACAGCCCCCCAGGAATGGTTTCTCCTACGAAGCCGTTTAAGCACCCTGTGAACGAAGCCACGCCCACTAAGAACCTAAAGCCTGGTTCTGACGGTGGGGGTTCTTTGCAAGGAGGAAGTATCATCAACTACCCCTCGTCAGCCATGTTTGCTGGTAAGTATATAAATCCTATACTCTAAATAAAAAAAGGAAGGAATTATATAAATGCTTGATAATGTGAAAATTAACCGTCTTTTTTTTTAATTTCCTTTAGCTCTGCCTTCTCCCAATATTCCTGCCAGTTTCATGTTCCCCTCCATGATACCAACTAACCAGCAAGTTCCTGCCAGCAGCCAAGGTCAGCAATAGGTCATTATATCAGTAGTAATGATGACATGTCTACACAATGTAAAATATAATGTAATAGTACTGATAAAAATTATTAACAATGACAATTATTAGCAAATTTACACCTCTTTAGCTATCTGTTGATTAATTTGCTATATGAAATTAAAGTTGGCTCTGATGAAATATAACACAAATTTGTGAGAAACTGTTATGTAAAAAAAATGGTTAAATTGCAGTTGGGCATTTAATATAAACATTCCTCCCTCCCCTCCCCCCTTCGTTTGAATACAATAATTAATTGGGTCATAACATGAATGGAGTTCTTCTGATTGTCTAGTGTGCTTTGGTTGGTTATTTACTAGAACTAGATGTATTCACTGTCAGAAGTGGCCATTGACTTATCATACACTGTCACTTGTTCTATGCAGATAGCTCCTCCGACACTCCGGTATCGGTCTCATCTGAAGTCCTGGAAGCCCCGCCTACCAAAAGAAGTAAAGGAGAAGATTACAACTCGGATGGCTCCGACTAAGTTGTTCTCTGTTTACATCCCAAGCTAAATAAATTTTTGGGAACGTACTGAGTTCCCACTGTAGTACCTAGGGTTCATTTTGGTGGTGTTATTTTTCACCCTCTATGTATTCTCCGGCAGTAATTAACACTGATTAGTACTCAGCTGATATTACACTGTATATTTTTATTGTCTTTCAATCTCAATTTATTATCTTTTTGTACACTACCATTTGCATTGTCCTCTAGAAACTATTCATTTAATTCATTCAGAACATTTTGCAAGTTCATTGGGCTTTCACAAACTGTTATAATTTTTTTTCTCCTATAGCTACACCAAATGTATTCACCACTTTAAGCATTGTATGACACCAATATTTTCATCAAAAAAATATATTTTTGTATTTGCTTGGACAAATTTTTTTAATAACATTTTTTTGGCAAAGTTATTAACTACTGGACTTGGTGTGATTTTGTTGTGGAATGCAGTGGTGTGAGGATACTAGCCTATGAATATAGCAGCTCCATTAGATCATTTGCTACATTGACATTTTAATCAGAGTGGGCTAAGTGACTGCCGAGACCTTGAAAACATATTTAAGGTCCCCATACTGTAGTGAGAGGATTAAAGTGGCAGTTTTATTGTGGTTTCGAAGCTTGTGACTAGTGAATATTGCCTCTGGACCTCTGGTCTGCGATCTCTCCACTAAAGCCCTCTAATATGTAAATATTTAGCCATCATGGCCTATAATTATATTCACCACCTTCACGACCAATAGATTGTTAGCATTACTTCTAGACCAGCCATTGAACTTGAAGATTCTGTTTCTTTGTGCCCTCATATTAAAACATGCAATTAGTTCTCAAAACTTAAACATTCCCTCAAGTATATTTAGAGAGTTGCTGGTAAGGTAAAGTGGTTTAGCTAAACTGTTTGTACAATAATGATATCCATTTACCAGAAAGCCTTTCACAATGGAAAATATTGCCTGTCATTTACAAGAAAAAAACTTGGTAAAGGGTAGTCAATCACTATTGTTATTATCAGATATGATTAAATCATTCACCAACTCCGAGTCCATTACAGATTTCACTTAATCTCATGTTTAGCCCACTGGTAAAGTGTTGATTACTGACAAAACCACAAAGAGGGGTGGAGCTGGGAGGTGCATGGTGAAAAAGGAAAATTGAATGGTAGATGACTTCACACATAGTTACTTTCCAGTCCTGATCTACGCTTGCGATGAGATATAGAATGTTCAATCTTCATCATTTGGTTCCCTTCTAAGCTGTTCACTTTAGACCCAATAGCTCCAGAGCTTGTGGTTGGAATGGATGAGTTGAAATATGAAATGCTCTCCGGTAATTTTTTCTTTTCTTTCGGTCGCCCCTAGACACAATTCAATAATAATTATATACAAGGAACATGATTTTTATATATTTGAACAATGTGTATATGTAGACATACTATTATAATTACCACTAAACTGACTAACCTCGTAATCATACTCCAATAAGTACGACCATTTGCTCTCCCTGCAATGGCACCCAAAAACAACAACAACTTTAAAATGCTTGAGGGGATATGATGATGATCTTACCACTTCTTCGCAAGTTTTTTCTCTGTGCTCACGCTTTCTTTCCAGTTCTTCTCGATTGAGACTTGGTTGCATTTCCTGTAGCTGCCAGGTGGATGCGTCTGGTCGCCATCAACTCCACTCCGCTGAAGGCCTTCCTGAATGACTTTTACCTGCTGCGAGATGCATTTCTTGTGATAGTCACTGTTCACGGTGGGTAGCCGAAACGCAGAAGAAGCTGGCTTGCCCGCCATTTCTGATGAGAAGCACTACTCCTGACAGTATTCATGAGGTGCATTTGTTAGCCTCCGCTCGTTGCGTAGAGACATATCGCTCTGCTGCATAACGAAAGTGCTCAGCATAACTTAGTAGAGACAAGACTAACTCAAATAGTAGACACAGAACATTATTTCACAGGATGAAAGGTTCTTACTTAGGAACCCTTTACCCTAAAGCACTCGCGAAGTTGGCAGAACATGTCAACTGCAATTATATTATTAATGATCTAACTCATAATTTAATAACTAGCAGTGATAATATTATTGTAAGTGTAATTCATCGACTAGTTTAGCTGACCAACCTGTATAGCTAATCATATAGAATCCACTTGTTCCATCTGAATGATTCCATGCACTATAGCTATATCATCAGTATACACTACAATTATAAATGACTGAAAAAATATAGTCTGGACATTAAAAATTCCTATGGATTCAACTAGACTGGAGTGTAATATATAAGATATGTGTGGTCAAGTTAATATTGTATAAATTGAATTTGCTGTAAGACTTAAACACTCCTGTAGAATTAAAAGGTTAATTTAATGAATTACATTCCCTAGGCTAAGGTACTATTGGCAGTTATTTTTGTTGCTGTTGATGCGGTTGTTTTGAAGCTTTCACGTCTTCACAAGGACCAAATAGTACTCCAGCATGCAAGTATATTTGGACTGAAGCCTCATTCAGGGTTTACCAGCACTATCTGATTAAGGAAGTACAAAACATTCAATGAGGAGACATGCTTATTATTATTTGACTCAGTAGAATATCTAGACACAAAGGTCAGACTCCATTGAGGGGCAAAGTTTTGAGCCAAATATGAGGAGTTTATGATGAGTGTGAGGAATTCAAGGAATGTTATTGCCTTTCGTGTCAAATTTGCCGACTGTGAGCTGTCATTAGGCATTAGGAAGTTAACTGGAGAAAGATATGCCACCATGGATCAAGAATGGCGCTCTTATTGCTACTCATCAATTATGCTGGAAAATCATAATTGTTGAATAGGAACTTAAAATTTTTTTTGACAGAGTAACTTAGCATTGACATTATTTCTTCATGACATCTTATTGCACCAGGATATTATCACCAGCTACTGATGAAGAAGAAAAATTTGACTTGAAAGTGTTTAGGTGTGTTTTAGTGTGTCTTTTGTTGTTGTTGTTTTCTGAAGCTACTTGTGCAATTCCATCTCTTTGATTTTAGTGAGTGGCCCTGTGCAAATGAAGGATGAAATGGCGGACAATAAGCACAGGATGAAAGTAATAATTATGAATACTTAAAATAAAAACGGAATACACAAGTTTTCTGATCAAATTAACATGATAATATGTTAATTTGATCAGAAACTAAGTATGGGCCCATGCAAGTTACACCAATCTGCCAGTGTGGTCAGATTTTCTTGTGTAATGGAGCATGTGTGATAATGAAATAGAACTAAACCATACTATAGGATAATCATCCACAGCCCATGGCAAGTTTGACAACGTCATGTGACATCACAAAAAAAAGTTAAAACAAACAACTAACAAAATCAACAAACAGATAACAACAACAACAACAGCAACAACACAATTTGTAAGTGACAAAGCTCTGTCCTAATGTAAGAAGCTTCTGTTTTAATTTTTCATGTTACATCATAATTGAGCTAACGTATCTTGACATTTTTTTCCCTCCCAAACGGATGATAAAGTGTCAATTGCATCACCCTGAGTCTTTTCAGACTAAACTTCAGACAAACAGTCGCTCAATTACTCTAATTACACTTATTGTATGGCTTCTAATTTGCCTCTTTTTTTTAATCTTCTTTACTCCAGTATTCTCAGCAGTGTCAATGTCATGCAGTGCGTCCAGTGGCTAAGCTTGTGCGGTTTAAAAACAAACAAACAAACAAACAACCAGTCAACTGATTCCTTAGGGTCGTGTTGGCAGCATTTTTGCATACTGAATTGAAGACACATGGCAAGCACTTTAATGGCTTTCCGAAGTGGCTCTATCTCATGGCAAGTCCATGCTGTGGAATGTATGGAATGTGTTTGAGAATATTTGAAATGTTTGAGCCGATGATCTAATTATGATTTGTTTACGAGTCAATCTGAACTTTAATTGGGTCATGTTCCGATGGACGTAAACTGTGCTTTATCTCATGCATTGACTGCGACAAACTAAATTATGTTGCATGTTCATCGCAATAATATAAATTAAAAAAAGTAAGAATTTCTTCATTCCCAGTTTGTTAGGCATTTCAGTGTTGGATGAGTTGAGGTTCAATTCATCACTTCTAGATTGACCTCACCAGCTGTTGCCATGACCAGATCACTCAGCTTATTCCAAACAATAGACAACTACTACCTTCCCCTCAATAAATAAATAAATAAATAAATAAACGAATAGATAAATAAATATAACACCATTAATTCATCAGTCAACTACTGTAAAAATAGTTTCCTAGCTTCAAACCCTACCCCTCCCCCCCCTCCTCTCCCACCCATCCAATCCACACACACACACACACACACACACACACACCGAACCTTGAAGCCACCCACAAATATTCCATGTCATAGCGGGGCCCTTGGGAAACCCTGGGTAACTAGTAAATAGTCATCTTTAACCGCAGTATTTTCTATGTCTTGTGAGGTCACCTTAATGTTGGAGAAAAGTTCTGTCACATTGTGGACAAGCAACGACACACACACACATACACACACACACACACACACACACACGCACACACACACACGTCACTTGCATAATGTCATAAACAAGGCACCTTTATAATTAATTATTTCTATCGTAATCAGAGGGTATCAGTTATATAGCTGGAGTGTCAGTGCATTGGGGTGTATTCTATGAGAAGACATTACAGGGTGAGCTCTGCTCCATCAATTAATCACCTCAGCAAGAATGAATACCTTCAATGTGTCATTCAAGACTCATTGGGAGACACAGCTCATTTTCACTTTCCATCTAAAAGCGTTTCCCCCGCTGGCAGAGTGTTGTTGATAAATGTCCAGACTGCATCTGACTACCACAAGTCCAGTTAACCTCTCAACCTTCAACACAAAGTGGTGTTTTCCCAGACAGGCTAACATTTCTCCCATCAAATCTTGCCCCAAATCAGAGGAAACCTCTTTGTTAGTTTAATTACTGGGAACAACTGGCCGCCAAGCAGCCTGCTCATGTCCAAAATCTGGAGCACTTCAAAGACATGTTTTGATGCAGGCCAGATATGGAAGTGACCTCAAAGGGAATGGATGGGATCCTAGATGTAGCACTGAAGGATAGTTTGTAGGAAGAGGGGGGAAGACCTTATGGAGGAAGACCCCATGGAGGAATATCTTATGATGGATCCTATAGAGGAATGGAGAACATCTCTCTTTGATTTCTGATGCAAACATTACACTCATCACAACTTAGTTCAAACCATTTACATAAAACTTAATGTGATCTGTAATAATAATAATAATAATAATAATAATGATAATAATAATAATAATAATAATAATAATGATAATAATAATAATAATAATAATAATAATAATAATAATAATAATAAATAATAATAATAATAATTAATAATAATAATAATAATTAATAATAATAATAATAATAATTAATAATAACAACAACAACAATAATAATGTTATACCAATTTGATTTTTTATACCAAACAATTCATTTTTAAAAATGAATTGTTTGGTATAAAAAATCAAATTGGTATAACATGAACTATAACCAGCAAGAAAAAACTTTAAAACAACAATAATAATAATAATAATAATAATAATAATTATTATTATTATTATTATTATTAATAATAATAATAATAATAATAATAATAATAATAAGTATATTATTATTATTGTTATTATATTTTATTATTATTATTATTATTACTATTATTATTATTATTGTCAGTGCAGTGAGATTTCTTTGAACTGCTCATGCGCGGAAACTGTCACTTTATTAGAGCCCAACCCCTTTTAGTTAATTTCACACATTCTTTTACTGAATTTTCCGGAAGAAGACTGTCCGCCAGACGACAAAACGACATGTGAGGAGAGGCCTGTTTCAGTTTTGCTATAGGACAAGTTTACTCAAAAATAGTGAAGTGCAATTTTGTTTGACTCGTTTGGTTGAAAGCTTTTTACTGTCTACACAGAGTTTGTCGCTCTCTCGCACGGACCATCTGTTCGGTAAGCTGTATGTTGTGTACTACTTAGTTGTTTAGCACGCACGGGCTATTCTGAGCATTGGCCCGTACTACTGACGAATCATTTAGATAAAGCACTTCTAAGGAAGGATTTGCTATTTTTTCTCTAGGCTTCCGTCACAACAGCTCTTTTAGTTGTCCCCGTATAGCTACTCAGTAAACATTAATCATCGACCTGTTCGCATGCTCGCCCTGTGAATATCCCCTGGTTCAGAAACTGTCAAGGCTACTCATGGAAGGTTAAGTGGGAGTCAAGTTTAAGCTATAGCCTGGGTTGAACCAGACACTGGGTGTCACTAGCTTTCATCTTTTTGGGGGAGGTGAATGAATACAAGATTTCACCCTTGCATTGAAGTCCATATTGAGGTGTGACTTGTGCATTGTAAGCTAGCTAGAGCTGTTCAGCGTTTGAGAGGAGGTTGCATCCCACTGTGGTATGCATGTTGTGGACTATTCAGCAATGAGCTGTGGTTTGCCTTGCCCTCTAGCTAGGAATGGTTTTTAATAAGCGCTGGAGCAAGTTACGTGCCGAAGGAGGTAGGACAGTGGGGGAGTGGCCATACAGTTGTATGTACATGTGTTGTTGGGTATTTTATGTGTTAGTTTGTGTAGAGCAATAAAGTGCACATATCTTTGTCATACCAGAATACGGCAGTGGAGTATGATGTAAATGGCATTGATAATTAATACTATATACCAGATATTAAAACTCTTTGCCTATTTTTGAATTTCATTCTTTGACCGCCATGTTGTCTTGTCACAGATGGACACTATGATGCACTTGCCAGTGCCCCAGGGCCAGCAGAGTGGAGGCTATAGCGTCAAGCCTTATGACTACGACCCTGACTCCGCCCACACCGTGGAAGTTCTCCGCGAGGTGAACGAGAACGGCGAACTGGGGAGCTTCGGGTTCACGCTGAACGACGAGAAGCCACCCATCGTGGGGACTGTGGTTCCAGGTGAGTGTGTGTGTGTGTAGAGCCCATGAGGGACAGGGTGGGATGCACGGTGGTAGAGGTATTGTTCACTTTGTGCTGACTATTAAAGTTTTATTGAGTTAAAAAATATGTCCATATAAGGAAGGTCTGCAGAGATTTTAGTAGAACATTTTTTTCATTTGATCAAGTTACCCACCATGTTGTTTCCACAGGCCATGCATTCAATGTAAATGAACTCGTATTTTAGTATAGCTTTGGGTCACAAATCCCAGGGATACAGTTCTTTCAAGTGGACCCACCATGGTGGTTTGGTTTGTTTTCTCCAGCCATTGCTTGTAATGATAGCTGAGGTAATTAGGGCACATGATAGTGTTGTAACTTGATAACAGGAGATCCAAGTCAACACTGGGGGATGAGGGGTGAGCCAGTTATATGTGGTTGTTGTTGTTGTTGTTTTTAGTGCAGCCGACTTAGGTATTCCTTTCATCCTTTCACACGCTTTGTTTCATGTGCAATAAATGAGGAGGTGTTTCAAAACAGGTAGCGTCAGATTCAACACTTATTGTTTAGCCTTTTTTTTTTTTCCTTTTGTTTTTTTTTGTAAAAATTTCAGTCAAGTTGTGTGATTTGATTTTCAAGCTTCTTTCTTGTCCCTGTCATGTTACACTCCCAACCCACCTGGTGAATCTTGTCAGCTCAGCTGTTGGCCTCCTTTCTTTGCTTGGGACACTGTATGTGTCGTATATGAATATCATGTGTTGTCTAGTAATGGAGAAGTTTGTTTGAGGACTCTGAAAGTATACTGACTGAGTGTTTCTGGTCGAGATGTTTGCTGTGTGTAGTTAATTGATGAAAGCACACGCATAAGAGTTGAGGCATTTGTTACTCCACTTGTAGTTTTGTTTGTTTGTTTATGTAATGTAGAAGGGAGAGGGAAAAAGGTTTACATGTAAAAAAAAAAAGGAAGAAAAGAAACTTGACTTAGGTACATGTTGATTTGTTTGATTGCAATACTTGACAAACCCAAATCCATCACGTGCTTTTATTTATTAATTTTTTATTCGCAGCACTGCTACAGCGCTGACCAGTGGGGTTGTCTTGAAGGTTGAGCTAGCTAGGTATTCCCATGTAATTTGCTGGAATTTACACCTGAGCCTTATTTACTCACGAATAAATCCCTACATGTGATTTCAAGCCTAACAGATGCAAAGCCAGTCGATGTCATTTGCTGCTTTTGAGGCTAGCTGTTTGTTACCAAACTGGGCCAGGTATTTGGTTTCACTGGTGCCCTTTCAACATTTCAACTTCTTTCTGTGGGAGGTCCTTGGTTCGGTACAAGCATCTAAAAGGTATGAACGAGTATTGCGAAACATTGTGCATGTGACCAGCAGATAGGCCGTGGTGTGGTGGGCTACTTTTTTAATCTTTCACATTCCTCACTCTCTCTCCAAGTGGGGTTGTTGTGAAACCGCTCGGAACTGCCAAACAATTTTTTGGCAGTAAATCTCTCTGAAGATATTCATTTAGTTTACTTCACGAGCTACGCTTCGTTCTTCGTGTTCTGTTTGCATTGCATTCTGCCAGCCCAGAGTGTATAAGGAAGTTACAAACGTCTGGCCATTCTCCTTGCTTTGGACGGAGGACAGTGTTTGTTTCTGGGGAGAGCTATTGTTGCAGCTAGTGTTTGCATTTCTGTGTAATTTCTGTGTCATTGAGTATGAATGCCAGCAATGCTAGCCCAGTGAACACAGTACTTGTGCATCCCGTTTGGTATGAATATTTCTCGTCTCTATCAAATATCTTGTCTTTCTTGAGAAGAATTTTATTCCATTTAGAAATAAGGAATCAATAAGTGCTGAATAGTAGTATATTTGTTTTTGTTTTTGTTTTTGTTTTTTTGTTTACTAGATCATAGCAATTAAATATTTACTGTAAGTTATGTGGTTGAACACACAAGGTCTATCTTTTGAAGGGGAGGATATGATGAAGTTTTTAAAATAGTGAAGAGTGGTTTGTGACAGCTGTTTGTTTTTTAGTCCAACATGCTCTGGGGCATTGGCATGTTAATACTATCTCTAGGATAACATGCATTGCTTGTACTACTTCAAAGGGTCCCGGTGAATGGTCCAGTACAAGCTACTCAGTGAAGATCAAAGTGGTTTGTGGCAAGAGCTTGAGTATTGTGTAGTCTACCGGCACAAGTATCCAGGGAATTAGAAGTGTGTGCTCGATATAGTTCCGGGACAGCTTAGGTGAAGTCTGGCATTTGTAAGGTTTTAAGAGGCATGGATCTCCTCAACACATTTCTCTGTTTGGGTGACTGCTTTATAGAAAGGTGTGCACTGCGGTGGTATTAGTGCATAGGAAGCTTTCTTCCTCTATCAACATAATCACTATAATTTATAGGGAGAAGGCTTCTATTTGTTCAGATTTAGCGACAAACATGTGTGCGACAGACGATATAGCGTTTACTTCGCTGCATCCAGATAACCAGTCCATGCTGATGTGCTTTTGTCCAGCCTGTATTATTATGAATAATGATAATGATGAAGATGCCAAACCTCAGGCATTGTTTTGCCGGCTGGGTTGGTTCTTCTCCTGGTCTGATTCCCATTCCAACGAGGCGTGCTCCTCTCCCTCCACAATCGCCCGTAGTAGCTAGCTGTCCATGGCAGTTGGCTGATCTCCCAGTGGAGTGTTGTGGCCATTAGTGTAGTGCGACAGACTACCGCCAATTAGTAGTGCCCACCTTCCTTTTGTGGGGCTCGTCCAGACCATATGAACCCTCTGACCGGTAGCCATTTGGCATTTCACTCACTTGTTGGTTGAGTTGGGAAGTCTGTTTAGCTCAGCTTATTGCGTCTGCTGGAAGACAAGCTAAAGTCAAAGTGCAAGTGTGAAGATTTAGTTTTAGAGTTAGTGTGCTTTGATATTCTAATTCAGTGGTTACCTATTTGTCTAATTCAGGTATGTGATTGAGTTATTTAATCTCCTAGATTCATTCTTTTGTGCTTCCCTTCTTTCTCTCTCTTTCCCCCTTTCTACCATTCCCTCCCCATCATCTCTTCTCCCCCTCCCCCCTTATGCTGCTATTCTATCTCTCTACCCTTTCTCTCTCCCTTTACTTTACTTTCTACCTCTTCTTCTTCAATAGGTGGACCAGCAGATAGAGCAAGTTTGAAGCCCACGGAAGTAGTGATTGCTGTGAACGCTTTGGACACCACCAATCTATCTCACCAAGAAGTGGTAGCCATCATTTCCAACACTAAGACAGCTGGCGTGTGGCTGACGGTGTGCGATCCTCTGGAACAGAGCAACGTGATCGTCGGCAGGCTCCAGAAGACCCAGCCGGCCATTCCCAGGGCTGTCAGTGACAGACTCCGCATCAGCCGTTCATCTAGTTCAGGTTTGTTCAGCAGCACCCCTTCCATTCCACGCAACATGACGGACATGAAATACTCCAAGGACGACAGTCCCCCCAGGTACCAGGACCTTGCTAACCCAGCCCCGCGGCAAAATGCCGGCAGCAGAATGGGTGGATTAGGGTCGTCTGGCTTTGCAAGCTCGGCCATGGTACTGGGTAAGGGTCATGCTCCTCTCCAAAGGAAGCAAGTCCCTCAGACCAATGGTTATTCCTCCAACCCGGGCCAGAGACAGCCTCTGCAGCAGCGATCGTCTGTCCCACTCAACAACGGTTACCTCCCTGCTGGAAAGAGTGATCCAAGCGTGATGACCCTAACCCAGAAATCCTCTCCGACACCCGCAGTAGCCACCAACTTCACGAGTGCCTCCGTCCTGGTGCTCTATATCGGACCCGTTGAGATACCAGACGCCTGGAGCAAGCGGGAGCTGAGTTCCAAGTGCCTGCAAGAGTGCACACGAAACCTGCTCAGCCAGAGGCAGGAGTTCGTGGAGGCCTTCCTGGAAGTCACGCTCAGTTCCATGCAGATTCTAGCTGTCAGCCAGACCGTCATCTTCAAGCACAAGCGCGAAGAGCTCTACTATGCCGGCGTGTGTACGGATGATGAGCTATATTTCGGCATCGTCACACGCAAGCTGGAACACAAAGGCAACAAGAAGTCTCTGTCCGGCTCTAACTTGGGGAAAATGAATCGTGCTCACATGTGCCATGTGTTCAAGGTCATCGAGCACAAGAGCGTGCTCATGCTCCACTCCGGCGCGCCCAAGGAGTCGAAAGTGACCAAGAACAACAAACAACTGAGTCAGCAACAGCAGCTGAGGCAGAAGACCATTCCCATCCTTTCTTCCGTCACCATTGTGAATGCCATCCAGGGCATTTTCACCAGCCCTGGTTCTGCACCGGGCACTAAGATCCTGGACGATATGGTGGGTGGCGGCAAGCCGTCCATGGGAAGCGCTGAGAACATGCTCTCCAATGGCAGCCAGGACAAGGTGAAGAAGAAGAAGCTGGACGTGGTGGACCTCCGACCCAGCGTCTATAACCCTCTGCCTTCCTCGTCGAGTGCTTCTACCGGCCTCATCGGCAGTGGGCTGAACAGCATCACACAGACCGCGCCCAACATGTACGTCTCTTCCCCGTACAGCGGCAATAGTCTCCCAAACAACCGCGGTGGCTCTAATATGATGATTAATCACAATCGTAGCCAGAGCAACCCGGCCAACACGTCGTCCGCTCACGGCATGCCTCCTCCGGACTACCCCATGTCTATCGGAACTCCCGTCTTCCACCAGCGGGCAGGCGGCCACGGGGGCAGCACCGGCAGTGGAGGAGGGGGTGGAGGCTTAGGAGGGGGGATGGCTGGGGGAGGTAGTGGGGGTGGGACTTCGTGGTACGCCAGCGATTCCCCCAAGGAGGAGCACCACTCTCGTACAGCCAGCTTGGATTCCAGAGGCACGCCTCCACAGGGTCGAAGAAGTGGCGGGAGATCTCCTATGGCGGGAGCTTATGATCGTGGGAACAATGGTGGGTATTACCACCACGACAGCCCCGGTAGCCTTGGACGCAGGAGGGGAATGGCTGGGGGCGTTGGCTCTAGGAAAGCCAGTGGGCAGACTTCGCTGCCTTACGATAACGCGAGACCATTCTCCGACGACAGCAGTGTGTCCAGTAGCCTCTCTGACTCCAGAGCTTCTAGTCCCACCAGAAACAGTCATCACTCCTCCTTCACCAGTCATTCCCGCTCCCCGAGCCCGCACAGAAGCCTCAGCTTCTCGTCAAGAAGCCGCACCCCCAGCCCTACACTCATCGTACGGCCAACGCACCACGGCGGCAGTGGGGGGAGGTCGGCAGGCCACGCCCACAGCAAGAGCACGGCAGGATCCAGGATGAGTGCGTCCACCAGAAAAGCTCGCATGGAAGTGGCCAAGAGCATCAGAGCAGCGAGCAGAACATCTGCAATGGTGGCCAGCCCCGTGCCTCTCAGGAGACAGGTGAGGAAGGGAGAGGGTGATAGATGGAAGAGAAAGTGTTGGGTGGGTAGGTGGGTGTGGCCTGAGTGGGTGTGGTTTTGTTCAGTGTTTATGTAGTTGGTGAAATCCTAAATTTGTGGGAGGGGAGTGTCACTAACTTATTGATACAAGATGTCTGGTCCAGGAACCTAAATCTCGGCTAATGGCTAAATATCTGAGATCGTAACTCT
>WLWI01001176.1_pt1 | contig 22889 bp, 12 predicted proteins | sample 6701501 | NCBI WGS metagenome assembly WLWI01 (sample SAMN12718690, study PRJNA515312) | sponge metagenome | isolation source: marine sponge | host: Mycale hentscheli | place: New Zealand: South Island, Marlborough, Capsize Point | collected 2014-11-01 | reverse complement strand
ACCAAGAGAAGGATCACTTCCTGGGGGGCCAAGCTCTATGACCTCCTGGGAGTCTTTGCATCACTGCAAACATCCACAAGCTGCTCCTTCAGGAACTCTGGGTAGTCAGTGAGGCTGGGACAAGGAAGTGCCAGAAGCCATCCTTTAGTACTGGACACCTTGAGCAGAAGAACTACCATCTTTAAAACAACATCCTATCCCCATTATGTATCTATCAACTGACTGAGACACCACATTTAATCACCTTGCACGGATTATCGGATGCGAGTAACTTAGCACTAGGAGCCACAGTCTATGTCAGGGTTAGCCCCGTCAAGAAGTGAAGCATCACAAAACCGGAGCTGGAGGCAGCTGTCATCTTGACCAAACTTCTCAGCCACTGGGCCAGCATTTTCCATCTGTCACCTCAATAACTCCAGCCATGGACAGATTCCGAGATAGTTTGAGCTTGGCTTGGGAAGATGCCTTGTAGGTTGGAGACCTTTGTGGCGAATCGTATTTCCTTTATTTTGGAAGCATTGCCAAAAGCAAACTGGAGACACGTACCTACCAACAGTTATCCAGCTGACATAGACAGTCGGGGATCATCAGTAACAGTTTGAACATCATCATCTTTGTGGTGGTAGGGTCCTCCATGACTTGTTCAGCATCTATCTACTTGTCCAACAACCAAGCTTAGTCCACTCACCCGCCCACTTCCAAAAGAGACAGCTATCACCCTGATAACAGTATCACTACAACTGGAGCCTCGTTGGGATGTTTACCAACACTTTTCATGCAATTCACACCTCATCAGGGTGTTAACCTGGGTGAGGAGGTTCTTATACAAATGTGCCAAACATCAACCTGCTATCAAGAACATCAACTTGTCTTACCAACACCACGATGTTTCGGACCAGGATTCAACAACATCAACATTTCCTGGAGATCTTCGATCACCTGAAAAGGAAGAAACTCTTACCTGAATTATACTCCCTGGCCGGGCTATCTGTTTGTCTAGACAACCACAACGCTTTGGTAGTCAGAGGCAGAGTGTAACAACAGCAAACCTGAATTCCCAGGAGGATGTGCCAACTGTCCATTAAATCACAACTAAAGCAGCTGCTGATCTGGACTCAACACCAGAGGCAGCTGCACCCAGGCATGTCTGTGATGCTGTCCATCCTAAGTGAACACTATTACAACAAGTATCTTCACAAATATCACAAGAAGAAAGCCAAAGGATGTGCACAATGTAGACAAGCCAACAAGACGGACTATGCACCAACCGTTGGGATTGCTATCTAAGGTTATGACCACTCCAGAGGTAACAGTAGTCACACACGTGGCAATCGACTTCACGAGACTAATTAAAGTGAATAAGGGGTCTACCCATAAGCCTGTATACCACAAGTCATACATCTGTATCTTCATTTGTCTCAAAACAAGAGCCGTCCATATGGAAATTTGTCGGACTAAGGAAGCAAAAGAACTCCTCATCAAGTTTTGCAAGTTCTGCAACCTACAAGGAACTCCCAAGGAGATCTACTCCGACAACAGAGTTAACTTCATTGGAGTAAGCAACGAGTTGAAAGATATTCAGAGGATGCTCAACTCAGCACAGCCCAAGATATACAGACATGATGTCTGAACAAGATATTCACTGGAACTTTATCCCAGCCTGGACACCCCACTTTGGTGGCCTATGGGAGGCAGGTATCCAGGCAATGAAGACAACTGAGAAAAATTGCATCCCTACCTCATGTGTCAGGACGAGTTAGAATGTCTACTAGTTGAGGTGGACTCCATTCTGAACAGCCGTCCACTAGCGTCCATAGAATCACGAGATGACCATGATGACCTAGTCATCACCCCAGGCCATTTCATAGCTGGAAGAGCCTTGAGGAATCTTCCAGCAAAGAAAGGTGCCACTGGAAAGATAACCAATTTCAGACGCTGGCAGCTGGTCTGACACCTCCAGTAGGAGCTCTGAAAGTCTAGTAAAGGCTGTCACCTCACAGCAACGGAGACATGAACCAAGTGGAAGAGACCTAACAACAATCCCAGGGTGGGTGACATCATCTTTATCAAGGACACACTCCTGATCAAGGTTGATGGCCACTTGTGTGGATAACAGCAACCTATCCTAACAGAAAAAAACATTTCTGGCCCCCGCCCCTCCCAGTATGGTCAGAATCGGAGGAAACCTAAATGTTCAGGTCCCTCACCACCTCAACACACACAATGAACAATTAGTCATTATCTGAACAAGCAAGCTACAAGTAAGCTACAGAATACAAACTGGATCCATTTAACTCTTACCTTAATCATATTCATATGCACACAACCTACAGCAGGCTCTGTGTCATCCATATTATTTAAGTCTTGTAAAATATTGCTTTTGTGGGTCTATGATGACCGAAACTTTGGCTCTAACCAAGCTAAAGAGTACGTGCTTTTGTGGGAACTATCACAAGGCAGCAAGAATGTGCCAGCGGCTGCGTGAGAGTTATTCCTGGCGTCATTAGGCCATAGGCAACTGGTCCTTCGATTAGGGTGGCTATTACTTGTAGCCACACCCCATTACCTCAGCGGGAGTTACGCCGCCCCGTTCATTTGGTCCTTCGAGCCACCAACCTTGGCAAAGAATGTTCCAACATCTCTACTCAGAGTTATCGGGATCTTTGTTTCGTTTTCAACTTCGACTGCACATAGTCAACTTACCTTCAATTTCAACTTCATATAAGTCTACTAACTTCCATTTGACTTCATATAGTCAACCTACATTCGACTTCAACAGTCCAAACAATTTTCAATCGACTTCATAAAGCCAACTTGTGATTCTCTCACTTCGACTTCAGCGGTCAACAATCTCAGTGATTTAATACATTTACCTAGTTGTCTACACTTTCAGATAAATCATGTGACTTATTCATTAGTCAACTACTTCAGATATTATCATCCGACTTCAGATAGTATTTGAACAGCAGTTTACGGTTTACGGTTTACTGTTTACTTTCCATCATCAATTCACTTCGATTGTCGTATTCCTTTCGTTGTTTCATCAGTTATCTTCGACATAGACGAAATGGCTACAGATGACAATACGGCTAGAGCTTTAAAAAGCCTAGACGCTGTAAAATACAAGCGTGCTCACAGGAGGGGCAGGATCACTAAACACAAAATCAAATTGGATGAACTTCGAGTTAAAGGTCTCAACTCCTTGTGTGCCAAGTAAATTAATAACTTGATAGATGATCTAGAGAAGGATATAGCACAGCATGAATGCCTTGAAGAGAGGTTCAAAGAATTGCTGGAGGAATCCTCAGCCTCTCGGCAAGCCTGGACAGAAGAACTCGAATCTTATGCTGGCATACAGGCTAGCTATCACAGCATCCTACATGAAGCAAAGGATGTTCAGTTCAACTTAATCCATTCTCGACGCAAGAGAACTCGAGCAAAAATACGAATCATTTTGTGAAAATGCCAATCAAGCAGTACGAGAATTTGACTCCGACTGTGCTAAAATACAGAAAGCTATCATTTCATATCTGGACAATTCAATTAGTGCCACAGACGGGGAAATTTTCACCTTTAGAGATGAATTCAAACAAGCTCTAGAGGCCACCTACAAGGAGTTTAATAAGGCACGTGATGTTAGACTCAAATCGGCTACATCGACTGCCCAACTCCAGCCATGGAAGCAAGACTAAAATGGAGTTTCCGACCTTCTCAGGGCAACCCACTGAATGGATACACTTCTCCAAACTCTTCACATAAGCTGTTGAGACTCGAGCTTCCTCGTTTTCTGAACAAGAAAAAGCTTGTCTGCTATTAGCAGCAATGAAGTCAGAAGAGGCGAGGAAAATAGTCAATCTTTATTCCTTTGCTGACGATGCTTACACACAATCCATGGAGGCCCTACATGACAAGTATGGGTCGCCCAGAAAGATATTCCCTATACTGCACACGGTATTGGCAGAAGCTATCAATGAAGCCAATGTTTCCTCCTTCAGGTATACAACGTCGCCCACTTTGAGTGTATGGGCTTTCCCAGAGAACGAAGCATCAGGTTGACATAATGTTTACTTACAAATGAGATCCTGAAAACAAGAAAGGTATTAATCACCCTATCACAAAAATCGACATTTTAGGAAGCCTTCACAGCTGCAAGTAAACAAACAATACTTCGGAAAAGTCATCCTCTTCGAAAGTATAGTAACTGTTGGACTCTGATGGTCCATTGTTAATCACCACTAGGATCCGAGATCCTCACAACATTCGTCAATCAAGGAAACTCATTCCATTATGGCTCAATTCATCGCTCACAAGGCTAATAATCGAAACTCAACATCAACAATACCCGCATCCGGGAACCAACAACTTACTGTCTATTATCAATGAAACATACTACGTCTCAGGACTCAAGAACTTTCTCAAGAGACTAAGTAGGGGGTGTTCAATCTGTCGGCGGGCCCACGATCGACCTATAACTCAGCCAATGGGTCTGCTTCCAACATCCAGGACAACGCCGGCGAAATTACCGGAGTGGATTTCGCTGGCCCATTCATCATTCGCAAGGGTTATACAAGAAAACCTGTCAAGATTAAATCCTATGCCTGTCTCTTTGTATGTTTCACCACCAAGGCGGTACATATAGAGCTGGCAGCCGACTTGACCACCGAGGGTTTCATGGCATGCATTCGGAGGTTCTGTGCAAGGCGAGGTAAACCCGCAGAAATTCACTCTGATAACGGGACCAATTTTGTTGGCTCTCACCATGAACTTCAAGAAATTCAATGTCTCCTAACATCCACCAAGTCATCAATCTCACACTTCTGTGGTGACAACGCCATCAAGTGGCACTTCATCCCTCCCAGGACTCCACAATTTGGAGGTCTCTGGGAGGCAGAGGTGCGCTCCATGAAGCAATTACTCCGCAAGCATGTATCAACTCAATTATTACAGTTCGACGAATTGGAAACCTTACTGACGGAAATAGAATCCATTCTCAATTCTTGTCGTTTGTGCCCAACAGAGTCTACTGACCCAGAGGTTGCAACTTTAACGCCTGCACACTGTCTCATTGGAAGGTCATTGGTTGCACCTCCCGACAAGGCACCCTCAAACCAAAATGTAACTTTTCTTAGGAGGTGGCAACTGGTGCAGCATCTGACGCAAGACTTATGGAGGGTGTGGCGACAGAGTTACCTTTCCTCTCTTCAATCTCGCAACAAGTGGCGCAGGAAAGCCCATACACTCAAAGTGGGCGACGTTGTATACCTGAAGGAAACATTGGCTTAAAAGAGATGGCCGTTAGCATGAATTACAAAACTCCACTCCGGCGACGATGGCATTACCCGAGCTGTTGGCGTTCTTCATGACAAAAAAGTTTATCGCAGATCAGCGAGGAAACTCATTGCTTTATTCATCGACATTGATTATCAACCCTCGGCCCCCCCCCCACTAAACAACCTTGTATCACCCTTAATATTGTAGCATGCATTGCGCATCTATTTTACCTGTATCACCCAATAACCATTTAACTTCCTGTATCACTTCCACTTGTTCATGATTGATTAAAGACTGAATTTGGTTGTGTCGTGTGAAGTGCAGTAGCTAGTAAATAACTAGCGGAGCAGGACAGTCTAGTCCTCCGAGTGTAATACCGAGACTACCCATGGTTTGGGACTTGCACCCTGAACTTGTGCACATGAAATTAAACATTCACTCGTCTCGTGACTGCTTTGTTCTTTCTTACTTTCCACCGGGGCAATCAACCTTTATTGATGCAATCTGGTATAAGCCTTCTGCTGCACACGTGGCTTACAGATTAACTCATGTTACATTCTAAATGGTGTTCAAAGCAATTTGATCAAGCAACTTAAAATAGTAAGACATAACACAAGAGAGAATATCTTATAGTCTTGGATTTTAGTATTTACCCCACACATTATTTTAAAGAAAATATAGACACCCAAGAGGAAGTTTTACCCATGTTAAAGGACCATCTGACCACTGAGGTTTAAGTAATTAGCAGTTGTGGCTACCCTGGTTCCCTTAAATATACCATACGTTTATGGTCTGTCACGTCACTGTAAAATTTTGAACTTAAAATTATAATTTAATGAGATGGAGATTTCTTATGTACTAGGTTGTTAATACAATATTACCAATATGACAGCTGAATACATTATAATTATATGGAATGACTAGAATTGTTTATATCATAAATTAATAATCAAAATTATCTTCTGGACCGGACAACAGAGTTGCAGCTTCTGCATCAGGAGCTATATCAGTTTTTATTTTAACAGTGGTGAAATCAACATGTCTACTTTTGGCTTCCTCCTTTTCCCATGACACTCTTAAAAAAGGGCGCTGAATATAGTTATACACAACTAAAAAAAAAGAAAAAAAAAAGAACAATGTAATATTGACTACATCTTGTAACTAACTAGAATAAAAAATGGTGAGAAATTAATAATAAGAAATATCAGGAATAGTTTGCATGCAGCTTTACTTTTTCTATACCTCGAAAGTCATTTGAGGTTAAAAATAGTAATTTTATCTAAACAAAATTAAGTTGAAGGTAATTATGAAATTAACACAGAGAAAAAGTGTGATGCAGACCCAAAATGTATATATAAATTGCAAGTATGTCATGCTTGAGTTTGCAACTAATAAATAGGCAGCACGAAAAATAAAGGAGTAGACCCAGCAGAGCTTTAAAGGACAGGTGGCCATAAAAGTGACAATTAACCAGGTCCAAAAGACACTGAAATAATTGTGAAAGTTTCAGCCCAATTGCAAATTTGGATTGTAACAATCATATCCGGGAACAATCAATGACGACTGACGAGCGATGGTGTGTGTACTCATGTTAATTCACTAGTGGTGTGCTTGAGCACAAATGGTGATCAAAAATCTGTGAAGGCAGCTAATATATTTATCTGTTAGTTAACATTTACTTTGTGCTATTTTTTTAGCTAAACAGTAGCTGTTAATGCACAACACTTTCATACACTTGTTCATTGGAAATAGCAAAACAAGACTTACTGTGGTGATTAGACTATTGGACAATGAAATTTCAAGTAAGAACAACAGTGTTGCTTAGGGTGTATTACTATGACAAAGAGCACATTAACTTACCACCGCCACTAATTTGAATAAAAAAATTAACTCTGGTAAGTTTGTAAGGTGTAACTGCACCAGCAAAAGAATTGAAAGTGGTAAACAATTCAATTTCTTTGGACAATACAGGTAAAAATACATAACCAAAATATTCTGTTTACAGAGTATGGGATAACGTCAATCTCTTTGCAAGAAATGTAAACTTAAATCTATCAAAATGGGATACTAATTGTGACATTGTTCAATTTTTATCGAAAATTACGTAGTTTCATTTACGTATGAACAACTTTATTGACACAGTTGTCACAACACTTAATACATATACTTCAGTACAAAAACTGACAAGCAAAAGTCAAAAAAATGTTTTACATGCATATTCACAGTATTATACTTCATGTGAATCTAGTCTTATAAATATTAACTTACCAAGTAGTATACTTATATACAACTACTAAAACTTACCTTCACTTCTTCCAGTTGATTGGCGAAATCTAACTTTGTCTTTAGTCGTAGGATATCCTACATAACAAAAAGTCCATTATCACACTTAAATTATTTTAATAAATTAAAACAATATTATCCTGTCAAGTACAGTAGGTAATTAGTAACCATTCAAATTAGTTAGCAAGAATATTGCAATATATATCACATATACTACAAGTTCAACGTTGATGAACATTGCTATGTGCTTCAGGATTGAAGAGCAAGTCAAACTATTACCAATAGCATATTGATGTATACGTATATATATACTAGTGGTATGCTTGAGCACAAATAGTGAGTTAATGTGCATAAATATTTTAATAAAAGCTGATTTTTGCCTTTACAAAATCTTTGTACGATAATAACAATAATTAGTTCCCTGAGGCTTACACCAATATTCTGGAGTTGTGGTATGTAGCTATACTAGTAAAAAATGACAATCTAAATAACCAGTAGTTCAAGACAGTCAGCACTCCAATTAATTAGAAAAATTGGCCAAGTTTTAAAAGTACGTATGGGAAATGGTTCAAAACCATAGTAACTACCTGCCAAAATACTAAAATAAAAAGAAATCAATAAATAAAAATAAAAAAGCTAAAGATAAGAAAAAGCATCTTAAAAGGAGTTCTGCAGCTTTGAGCCTAACCCTACAGTAGGACTTGTCACAAGACTTACCTTTGAGACTTGTCTAATGGACAATAAATTGACAGGTAGGAAATATTCTGTTGGTAGGGCATATAGATATGACAAACAGCGCATTAATCAAGATAACTTACCGTTACCAGTAATTCGTATAGAAATAAATTTAGAAAGTCCGAAAAAATAGACATGTCAGAGACAACCAAATTCAAAGGATAAACATTCAATTCATAGAATAATACAGGTAAAGATCAATAAGCTAGTGATGTGCTTAAGCACCAGTAGTGAGCCAGCATTGTGCACAAGTAATTCAAACAATGAGGCAAAACACTCAAAATATGACAAAAGTTGATTTTTGCCATTACAAACCTTCATGCAAAAAAATTGACATTGCGTTACTGTTCTGGCACCTTTTGCTATTCACCTACCTTAGGAACACATTATTCTATCCATTTATTTCTATATGTAGCCATTGAATATTAATTTAGCTAACGAAATATATTTACTTTCTTACCTTAAAATTTTCCAAGCAGTGGTAGTTTATGTAGTATTTATTTAAATAAGTGCTGCTCTCTGACCTAAATGACCTGTACCTCTCGACAGACAACAAATATTCATCTACTAAAAAAGGCCGCATTTCTTGAATTGTATATGGTTTCAAGGCCATATTAACCACTCTCCACATATTTTTGAGAATCATTCCTAAATATTTATGCATAGTTTTGAGCTGAACCCTAAAAGAAGACACACTGTTGTAGTAATCTATGTAACTGGGAAGAAGCCTAAAATCAGCTAATATATGTATTCATTAAATGTTTGATCAGATATTCTTCAGCATTGAGCACACAACACTTTCACAAGCACACCTGTTAACTGGTTATACTAACACAAGACTATTTACATTGTATTCTCTACATGATTTGACTTCTTGGACAACGGATTGTCAAAGAAAACTATTTCTGCGTAGTGTGTATAGCCATAAAATACATTTAATTTACCACCACTACTAATTCGAACAATAAACTCAAGTAAGTTTGTAGTACTTAACTTGAGTCCTGCAATATTTAGATCATATCAGAAACAGCCTAACTCAAAGGGGTAAATATTGAATAAGCAAGTATCTCCAACAAAAAAACCCTGTTTAGTGGGGTATGGGATAGGGGGTTTAACCATCATGCGGACAGAAAAATGCGAGGGTCCAAGTACAAAATTGACAGGACATACACATGTCCTTACATATACATAAACAAACATGTCCTGCTTGCTTCGCTCACTCGGACAATAACGTATGTACTTTGCGTCCAGCTGAGTTAACTTTTCAATCAAGATCTAAAATTTTTCCAAGTTGCATATTCTTGGTACATGTATGCCAAGCTTCCCTCAATTTTTTTTTGTGTTTTTGGAGTAGCTTTGTGCTAACAGGTCATAGAACTGATAGCTTCTATATAACAAATTTGGTAGTTTTTAAAAAGGAAAAACAAAACCAAAAATAGAAGAAAAAAAAAAGAATTTATTGGTACTTATCTTTATAACTTTTGTCCACTGATAGTTAAGCTCCTTAGCTTTCATTTTAAGTTGTATGAAAATATGTGTATAAAAAAATTAACTGAATTTTTTTAATTATAAATTAAGTTCTATGGTATAATATTATGATACCATTTGTGTATATTATTAATTTGATAGCTTTATTATTAATTATCACTGAATTAGCCAATTTTTCAACAAATTTCTGTTGGTATGGTAAGGGTTTCTAAATAATGATGCTTGAGACAAGAATTGGTGCTACAGTATATATACATGACATCAAAAACGTGCGCATGAGTATTGCCAAGATAGGTCCAGCTGATGTCGCAAACCACACTTTATGAGATGATAGTATGGCTTCACGGACATTGGCTTTGTACGTGTCCCAGGCCAAAGGAATCATGTTATATGATGTTTAGCATTCACTGGACAAGCATTCATTTACTGCTTCGAACCACATAATGCCTGATGTCAACTGTGTCAATTTTGATGTTAACAGTGCATCAAATGAATATTTTAGTGAGACTCAAAAAATAAGTTTTGTCTACATTATGCCAGCATAGCAGGTACAGTAGAAGACAAAATAAAGTTCTAAATTCCGTTCCGTAGAATGGCTGTCGCACAATTAAAAAATCAACAACGGCCATTCTGTTCAACTGCATTACCGTGTTAATCTTTCGCATTCATGGTATGTCTTGCTCAAAGAAATATAAAAAATTGTTTATCCAATAAAACGTTCTGATTTTTTGTTTACAGGCTCCTGAGGCAAAGCTTTTCGGGTTAAAAAAATTGAAGCCATCCTATTCGAAGTTGTCTCGCGGAGAATTGTTAGTTTGACCACTGCACAGTATTGATTATTTCTCGATGTTAGGGCCTTCTCAAGCTTATTTTTTTTACTACTGGAGGTCCATCAGCCTATCACGTAGCATTTAATGGTCAATACAAGGCTTTAGCTTGTTGATATAGCTATGGAAGAGTTTCTAGCTAGAAATTATTTGTGAATCGACAGAAAAGTTTAACTATTTTTACCATTTTAGTGAACCGTGCCAACCATTCAGTCAAAATGGTACGGGATGCAATGGTAAGAACTACGGTAAAAAAAAACTACCGTTTTATGGCTATACTATGGAACGGAATTCGGAAGTTTATTTTGTCTCCTACTGTAGCATAGGATATACAGTAGAATGTCAGTTATCCAAACTCATTAGGACAGAGAGGTGTTCAGACAACTGAAATGTTCAGATAATTGACACCATGGAAAATGTATTAAGAAAACACTAATGAAAGGGCATGATCAAACAATTCTTCATGTCTGCACATGCTACTATTAAATTTTGGGTGTTCAGATCACTGACGTTTGGATAACTGGCACCCTTCTGCAATTGCATGGTAGGTTCATTTTGCCATAATCATGTCAAAATATCAATTTTAGAGCAATATTTTGTGGAACAAATCATACAAATTTTTGGTATGGCTACATCAAGGTGACAGTTATGCTGCAATTACAACAATCAAATTTATCACTTCAAAATTTCTTTCTCAGCCTGCTTTTACTCATTAGATGTATTAAAAATATTTGGTTGCCACCGGGAATCAAACCTAGCAAGCAGTCCTGGGATCGATTCCCAGTGGCGACCAAACATTTTTAACTCTGTATTGTTTAAAAAAGCCTGTGAAAGAGAGAGAATACATCCAACAATCAAATTGTGTGATAATTACTCTCAAAGTAATAATACTGCTAAATACTTCTTCTGAATGTCATGCAAATTGTACCGGTACGTATATAGTGTTAGAATAGAAGACTGCACTAATTAAACAAACCAATGTCCTCTATTATAACTAATATCCAAAATTTACTCATACCTTCTATGCCAATTCGTATTTTTTTAAGTCCTCGGTCTCGCAATATTTCTTTAGCAATGTCTCGATTTTCAAAATATTTAAAATAACGACATAAATCGTTATTGACAACTCCTGCAACCAATATATATGAACATAAACAAACAGGTTTATATGTAAATGAGCATATCTATCACACTAAAGAAAACATTAAGGCTACATTCATAACAATAACAAAAGTTAAAAAAAGAATCCATGCCAAATTTGAGTAACAGTTAGGCATTTCAAATTTAATGAGACTTAGTTGTCTGACGTGATAAATACATACAAATTTTGCATATATGAAAACACAGTTTGCTGTTTTGAAACTTCTCCACCACTCACTGTAAAGTTGTGGAGAAGCCCACTGAAAGGTGCAAGTGAAAACGGACTGTGCTTAAGTTTAAAGAAGTTACGTGAGTGCTAACTTGAACCCGGTATAAAGGTGTGCCTGTAATAGAGGTGTCTGGATAAGAAGGAGTCAAATGTATGCGCAAGTGACAGAATTCAGCTCCTTCAAGCAAGTGCACTAAAGAAGTAATCTAAGAACAAGACTCGCACACTAAATAAATAGTGTTATCAACTTAACAACCATTCAAAGTATCCAATGGCTTGTAACAATTGTGTTAAGTAATAATCTGTCAAATCTTGTACATTTAATTTTTGGGTAAAATTTTTGACAATGTGACTATGTTGTGTACATATTTTGAATTCCGAATTACTAATTAAAACATAAAAAAAAATCCTACAATATGCTAGTATTGAAAGCTGGTACTACCGTACATATTTCAGTACATCCATTTTGTTAATTTCCAGCAAAAAACAAAACAAAAGTGACATATTTCAGTGCATTTGCTAGCTTTTAAAAGAACACATTTATTTACTATTAATTAATGGAAATTAGTAATACGTCTACTTACTGCTACTATTACATTCTTATCATGCAATAAACAGTTCTCAATTAGAACTGAAGCAAACCACAACACATACTAATTACCCTTCACTTCCCTTTACCCATAACTATAGACATCTGGGCTTCCACAATATTCGTGATAATATGTAAGTTATGTCAAAACTGACAATCTTGCATAGCTCACGCTGTATCCTTTCTTCTCCAAGTGTAGGAGGATTATCATCATCCCAGTCAATAAGATCTTCCTCCATAAGTATCACTATTTGACATTCTCTTTCACCTTTCTATTAAAAAAATTGGTTATGTAATCTGTATCTTAAGTAATCTGTGAACCAAGAAAATAATTTTTAAACTTTTCATATCATAGTACAATACCAACCTTCAATATTGGCTTTATAGGATCAGAACATAAATGTAAGTGATTTTCATATGACACATTTAAGATGGAGGAGCTTTCCTATGCTATGTTGTTATATATGAAAAGTGGACAATTTTTTTTTGTTTTACCTAACAGCTGTGACTCTAAGATATATGTGGAATGAAGCATGACAAGAAAGAACATCACCAAAAAATTATGTCGTTCCTATATGTTTTAGGATAATCCTAAATCTACCGTTTTTATTCACCAGCTTTCATACTTGGTTCTTAGCTGGGTTAACTTTCTAAAGACACCAAGCAATTGTCTCAAAGGAAAAAAAAATTAATGAGAGGTATACTTGATACATTATGATTATTAACTTGTAGTAGCTGAAGCAAGAGGCAGCCAGGAAACATTTAGGAAATTGAATATAGAAGCCTAGTATGAAGAAGAGCATTCTCGGAAGCCACAGAAACCATTTAGATATAAATGGGCAAAAAAAATAAAGGGCAAAGCAAGAAGAACAGAACCAGATTTGGTGGACAAAAATATTTCATACACACAAATTGTATTTAAATAAATCATTTAAAAATCTATTAGCACAACTTTATTATATATGAAGTTAATAAGTTTGATATTGTTTTTGATATTATAGCAACAGCTAGCTAGTTAAACCTGATAATTCCTACACCTTAAGTTAGAAGTAATCGGCTTTAAAGCAAGAGTTGGCAATCACCTTAATGTCAGACTCTGTAGAATGTAACATTAATAAAGCTGCAAATGCAAGTGTGTAAATGTAAATATTAAATTTTTGCCTCCTATTTACAAAGCATATTATTTTTTAATGTTTAAATTTAAACTACAGTGTATCTTAATTTCATATAATTAACTGTAACACTATGGTACTGGCAATAACAAATGTATTGATAAATGATGCAGCTTTAAAAGGAAGAGTCCTTAAAATACACTTTTATAATCTCTAGATTTCAGTTTATACCGAATTCCCCTTCATAACCGTATAATTTTTTCAAACACAATGGCAATAAATGTACATTTTTCAAATGCACTATTTTGTTGAACATTAGTTCTTTATGATAGTTGATAACAATACAACAAAAACAAACAAACAAACTGACCACACACTTAGTTTCTAAATTTATGCTCTATGGTCATTAGCCGCAGAAATGCAAAAAATAAACAATTGCTGCAGAGCTTGTAAAGAATACAACACTTCAGTAGCAAATCTCACCACTGTAGTTACATAGTGTAATCTCAAGTCGGGTGAATTTGCTAAGCTACTGTACTGATAACTTCAGTAGAAGCTGATAGTGATTAAGTTCTGTCAAGAGTATCTGTAGTGAAATTTTTAGTAGAGGTCATTCATAGTAATAATTTCAAAAAAAAAATCATTACACAAAGTGGTAACCTTCACCATTTTGCTATCAAGCCTAGATGCTTGAATTTTGCAAAAAAATATGTGTCATACACAACAGACTATTTAAGGAAACCATAAAATCTTTGCTATAGATTTAGGAACAAAGCAGACATCGATAGTCTGAAAGCTGAAATAATTAGCACAGCTCGCTTGAAAAAAAAAAAAATCAACTCAACCACACTTGATGACCATTGTTCCCCCTTGATTATGATATTAAAGAGTATCTGGTGAGCACAGCAATTTATCAACAAAGTAGCATTCATTTTGCAGTGGAATAAGTTTATATAAGAAATCATCTTGTATGTAGAAGCTGAAATGTGTACGCAGTGTAAGTAATTTTATAGTGCATGAAAGAACAACATCATACTCCCATAAAATGTAATATAATATCCATTATTGCACCAGGTGCAATACAACATTTATAACATCAAACTAAATTTATATGGCTTACTCTAGCACAGTGAACCATCACTGGAATAATATCTTCATTGAGATATGCCACAAATTGGTCTTTGGCACCATCATTTGATAGCTCATTCAAAAAATCACCTGAAACATTATACATGTAATTGGATAAAATTAGAATTTAATAAACTACACTACATCTCAGGCACAAATAAAAACTTACTTAAGTTATGTGTCCGTATACTTTTCTCATTAAATGGTATCATTAAGTAATCACAAGCTTCTTTCATTTCTTGGGTCGATTCTGATGCGGGGATGGTCATAGTACCAGTTTTGTAGTATTCCTACAAGTATTACAACTAGGACTAACTTTGAAACATTACCTTTGAGGCTGTAACATGTAAATTAAAACAACTAAAATGTGTACATCCAATATATCATAGAGTGTTCATTAATGTACATAAAATTAAAATTAACTAGTATGTACCCACCACACCATGGCACTTGATGTAACAAATTATGAATGGAGTAGCTTAAGATATTTTTATCATTCTCTACAACTTATTGGTCTCACGATTGCAGTTGTCGTTACTGACGACGCTTTACTAACCGAGCTCAGTTTTTAAGAATAACACACCATTGTCATTACGGACAAATCTATACCAACCCGGCTCACCTGATATGCACTGTTGTCCTAAGCAACACAGCACAGCCACACATAAGTCATCATTTACTGATGACACTTTACCAACCCTACTCATATGACGCTTTACCAATACTGCTCAGCTCATGAATTATTCATGAATATTATACAATACACACAGTGCCATCATCAGACAAGCGTATTATCACATAGATAATTAAACACATGGGCTGAAGGACTAGTATAAATTTAGATCACATTTTAAACTGAACACAATTATAACTAGGGTAAGATGAAATAGGCTAATATATTAGATCATATGTAACTAAAATCTATGCTGAACCAACTTATGCAATTCAGAAGAATGGCCTATAAAAGAGTACAATTGATGCACTAAGGTTTTTATCTGCTCTAAATTTCATTGCCATTGATGCACTTAACAAGATTTTTGGACAAAATATTTTATGGGAAAACTGGTGGCTATTCTACATTAAAACTAAAAATGAGCACCTTAATAATCTGTGGATCAAAATATCATATCTACATGCCTAAACAGATTGGAATAAATCTTGCATATGTGTGGTGTATGATGGTGAAAGAAAACTTTCAGAAAGAGATTTTAAGCAAAATAGTTCCACATGAAACTCCAATTCAAGCACTTGGTTAAATTTTCAGCATCTAGCAAAACTACTGTAAGCATAAAAAAAATCAGGGGGCGTCATCCACAAAAGCTAGAACCTAAGCATAGCTGACAGCTTCCATTTTCTCAAAAATCAGCCTGATAATCCTGAAATACAGGGCTAGTGAGAGAACGATACAGTGTAGCTACAGTGACAATAATTTAAAAAAAAATAAATAAATAAAAAGAAGCTGGTCTGCTATTAATGAGTCATTAGCATGGGAACTCTATATAGAACTCTGGCGATTCTTCATTCAAATCAAAATGATTAAAACCAGAGTCAGAAGTCAAACTTTGAACAATTTAATGAAAATAGCATAGAAGTACCATCACTAGAAGTAGTTTGCTAGAAACGCTTGACATAAACAGGATAAACACATTGCATTTTAAAGATTTAAAAAATACTTGTTTCTTTATTCATTGTTTTTTTTCTTCCTAAGCACATGCATAGCTAGTGCTATCAAAAACCCTTTGACAACTGAAGGAAAAACTTTAAGCTTGTATGAGAGTACAACATACTGAAGTTGGAGGGAAGAAGAATGGAAGAGAAAGAAAAAAGCAACTTCAGCTTAAGGAAATATAAAATTGAGGGCATACTAGGTTTAGTGTAGCTAAGGAAGTAACTTTTGCTAGGGAGGAAAACTTCTGCTTGGGGGAGGGGGATATCCCTTTTCCCACCCCTCCCATCTCTATATAAACTAGTTGTGTGCTTGAGCAGAAATGGCGAGCGAGCCTAAAACTATACTATTGTTAAATGATTGATTTTAACTTCTTACACTCAAGCTACTAAAATAATATAGTCTAGTTTTTAAATTATGTATATATAATAAAGGCATTCAGTGCCATAGTAACCACTCCTGGCAACTGTTTGAATTGAAAAAAAAAAAAACCCCAACAAAATCAAGTCATGGTATTTAAACTTTTTCTTTGTGATATTCTTAGTAGTAGTTGTAATGCACAACACTTTCACACAACTGAACATACCTACGCAAGATTCTTCGAAAGTAACTGAACATACCTACGCAAGATTCTTCGAAAGTACAAAATGACATACGTACGTCCACACACATATATAAACAAACAAATACCCCGATTTTCAATTGCGTTACCCCTGAGAGTGTGTTGCTCGCTCACCAATTATAGTTCTAAAAAGTTTAGAATCCTAGAGTTATTTTTGTCTGAGAATTGCTTAAAAATAGTTTGGGTGTATTATAGTGAGAGGTTTGGTCCGACCAAAAATTGGGTGAGGTTTAATTAATTGTAGTTTTTAATTAAAAGGCTTTTAATTAAAAGTGGCTTAACATTGCCAGAAATAGAATTTCATCATATTATATTCAGAAAACGAAGTTGTGTATAGACCATTATGTAGTTGTTTTAAATTTTAAGGGAGATTTATGTCCAGGGTAGCTGATCTGAAGCTGTACTTTAAGTCTTCCATGATGTGCAAGACAGTCACCTATATTTAGGTTAAGAGGCTGTATTTTTTCTTTCTACATGTATGTAGCTGTTGTATAGCTTTTGTTTCATACATGTTCGTCAATGTCTTTGATATTCATCATGTTCATCAACTTTCACCATTTTTCACAATTATATCTAGTTTATTTTTCATTATTCACTCAATTTGTTATTGTTTAGATTTTGTTGAGTCATCCTGTGTCTTACTGATATGTTTATCAGCCAGTTTAGGCTACACGTTAACACTTAGATCAATTTAGTGGTCTGGCTCTTCAAAATTGCTCATAAGTGCATGTATCTGGTAGCCTCATCATAACGAAGGAATGAATCCAGTTTAGAATTGAACTCCTTGACTAATGAGGTTCTTGTGTAATACTTTCAGGAACTTCTCTAACTTGTGAACTACTAGTCACTTGTGTATACCGGAGGAACTAGTTGCAGAGAACAGTAGAGAGAAACAGATTATTGCTATATTAGTCAGGTTTGTTATGGTAAATTTTAGGTGTTTTAGTGACAGAGTGGACTAAAGCACAAAATTTTGCATTGTATATCTTCTTTAGGCTATACTTAATGATTTCAGAAGGGATGCCACTAGCCACTTTAAGGTGGGAGCAGTCAATTGCAGTTCGGAGTAGTAAAACTTAGAATCCTTTGGCTGCTGAAACTGGGTGTGGCCTAAACCGGACCAGCTGTAGTGATTGCTACAGCCTTGACTTCTGCATTATTTTAACATTTTCAAATACGGCAATGCTTTAATAAGATAGTGTTCATACACACCTTACCCCATAAAAGTTAAATGCACTAAACAATGATCATAATATTATACTTACGAGTATTGCTCGAAAAATGGTTGCTGATACTCCTTTTACTTCATATTCTCCGCAGTCATTGGCTTTTAGTTCCATAGAAGTAATAAACATTCTAAAACCAAGCACAATATAATACAAGTTACACATAAAGGAATATAGAGTTTCTCATTTATAAAATGGTTATTTTCAGATTGCATATTAGTAAAATAATCCTTATCTTGTTTTAATAAAGCTAGGCTAGCTCGCTCACCAATTAGTGCTGAATCACATCACTAATCTAATTTGATTTAACTTAGACATGGAATATTAAAAAAGTTTGGAAAGTATAACTGTTGCTTTAATTTCATTGTTTTAACAAGTGAGTTAAATTTACATATTCTTGTATGACAATCAGAAGGTGCGATTATATGCAAGACATTGTATCTTATTGCTGTAGTTTCAACTAGCTGTACAACTTCAAAATTATAGAGTGAGCATAGCATAGTCAAGCTGCATCTACTGCATCTAGGATGATATTTGTGATAGAGTTATAAAATAAGAATCGTTCAGTGAAAACATTTAGGCCTCACAGAGTAGGCTATAGCCTTAGGGCAGACTTTAAACTCTTCAACATAATGTGTTATTTAGTAAACTACCTAAGGACTAAAGGACAATTTTCAGCACTACTGAATGGCTATTACACTCTGCAATTTCTTTCTCAGCCTTCTTGTACTCATTAGATGTATTCTCTCTCTTTCACAAGTTCTTTTAAACAATACAGAATTAAAAATATTTGGTCGCCACCGGGAATCGAACCCAGGACCGCTTGTATAGCGCACAAGCGCTCTGCAACTGAGCTACGACTACCACCCAGTGAACAAACACTCCAATTCTGTATTTATACTGTTAAGGGGTACTGCTATGCTAGTCTCACTCTTAACAGACCAACGAAATTTTCTCTTTTTTTTCAAAGATTCTTATTACTCATTGATTTTTTTTCCTCTTCTAATTTATCACTTCACAATTTCTTTCTCAGCCTTCTTTTACTCACAACTTCTTTCTCAGCCTTCTTTTACTCATTAGATGTATTTTCTCTCTTTTACAGGTTTTTTTAAAACAATACAGAATTAAAAATATTTGGTCGCCACCGGGAATCGAACCCAGAACTGCTTGTATAGCGCACAGGCGCTCTGCCACTGAGCTATGACAACCACCCGGCGAACAAACACTCCAATTCTATATTTATCTATATTTCTATATTTATACTGTTAAGGGGTACTGCTAGGCTACAGTCACACTCTCAACAGACCAACAAAATTTTTTTTTTCCAAAGATTCTCATTATTCGTTTAATTTTTTTTCCTCATCTAATTTGAAAAAAAAAAGAGAAATTTTATTGGTCTGTTGAGTGAGACTGTAGCATAGCAGTACCCCTTAACAATATAAATATATAGAATTGGAGTGTTTGTTCGCCGGGTGGTTGTCGTAGCTCAGTGGCAGAGCGCTTGTGCGCCGTACAAGCGGTCCTGGGTTCGATTCCCGGTGACAACCAAATATTTTAAATTCTGTATTGTTTAAAAAAAAATCTGTGAAAGAGAGAGAATATATTACACTCTGATTTCAGCGCACTGTAAAAACAGCAAAATATTCTGACTCCAGCTGCCTTAAGACGGAGAGGAAAAACAACAACTCTGAATACAGTCTGTTGCTCTTTACACTTGAAACAAAACCATGTATAAGTGAGTACAGTACATTTTATTCTCAACATGTTATTTAGGAAACAACAACAAAGAACAGGAAAAAAACGAAACAAAAAAATAATAATATTATATATAAAATGATGTCTTCCATGAATCAATTATTATTTACTTATGCCTCTATAGTGGAATCCAAAATTAACTATTTTTTTTTTTTTTCTCATCCCCTTCCACATTCCGTTTCCCTTACCTTCCCAGCATTGTGTTCGGATGCTTTATCAACAAATTTGGGTTCACAACAAATCGTTTGCCATCAACCAACAAAGTTACTTTGTCAGTATCTACCCAAGAAGCACGCCTACGATTGCTATGTGATGAGCTGCACAGTGACTTGCTCTACAGATAAATATGACAACCACCCTAAAAATTTTCTTTTGCGAAATTAATATCAAAAATGTTTTATTAGTGAACTAAATATATTATACAGTACTTGGTAAAACTAAAAGTTAATTGAAATGAAAATCACTCAGAAACATGGAATTAGATCAACTTTGCTTGTGCAACTAAGTTTTAGTATATTTTTTGCAAGATACATGTATGTCAAGAATACCTACAGTTTGAAGTATTCACTATCATTTTTTATGCTGTATATACCACTGGTTTAAGTATGTGCATCACTGGTTGAATTATTAATCACACTAGCTCCTTAAATCAGTTTCAACTGCAAACAGTAGAACCTTCAGTGTATTGTATACATATATGTCCCACTTTAATGCTCCTGATCAATTTTTTTTTTGAGCAAAATATATTTACATACATTTAGACAATTGGTTTTTCTCAACTTGAATATAAAGTTAATCATAGAAAAACACATTATTATAGATGAAAACAACACATATTGTCAAGATACGACACTTTGACATTAGGTTAAAATTAAACAACAATCTATACGAGAAAATAAAGAGGAGTCTGAAGTTTATGAAAAAAGATTTCAGGCTATTTACATGGCTAGCTACCCCTGGTTTGTGTTCATGCTGCAGGGGTGGCGGAAGCAAATTGGCATTGGTCAGGTTAAAATACCTCATCCATTAATTAAAAAAAACAACAACAACAAAAAACATCTAAATAGGAAATGCAAGCATAATGCTGGGATGAAATTAAACTATAACTAAAAATTATTTTAGTAAGCGCTTTCTATTAAAAATAAAACTTGGTCTGACTCTTTTTGTGGTTCTTACCATCTAAAACATCCTACCGTTTTAGTTTGTTCTAAATCAAAATGTCCAGCCATTTAGTTAAATTTTAACTAAAATAATTTCCTTAAACAACAAATGAATTAGTAAAACATTTTAGATGAATTTAGCTAATTGTATCTCTACAGTACAACTATTATTAAAACTAAACTTCTCTCTAAAGTAACTTGATTGGCACACTAAGCTACTATTTCTTTAACCAGACAGGTCAAACTTACTCAAGCAACACAAAGCCAAACCAAAGTGTGTCAAAATCTAGGGGAAATATGCATCAACAGCAGTATTGTATTTGCGAGCTGAGTCACCATTTTTACTTTCATTGGTGTAATCTAAGGTAGTCGTCAGTATTGACTGAAAACTTGCTAACACTTATGATGTAGTGTTTTGTATTAAGTTTTGTTAGTCATACTAGCAGGCAGCAAAAGAAAAAACCTAAATATTGGTCAAGCAATTGCCAGGACTGCTGGACTGGTTCTGCCACCTGTGCCCTGTACAAATACACCAAATTAGAGTGACACATAGAACCTTAGAACTACCGGGGTCAGTAATGCACTGACATCAGAAGACTTTCGTGCCATCACTCAAGGTCCCGAAATGAAGGATATTGATTTGGCTGAAGCCCTTGACCGTAAGCTGAAATGGGAACATTATCTAAAGTGGCTTGTTGATGCCAATAAAGGAGAAATAAAAATTATTTTTATCGATCTTCTTGACTTTTTTTTTTTTGGAAAAAAAAAGAAGAAAAGTGGTATGGGGTACAATAACCTTCACTTCTTACTGAGTTACTGTAAATACCTGGTGATCACTACATTTCTAGCTGAACATCTATTTCTGAAGCAAGGACAAAAATAGTTCAGAAAATCCTCATCCTAAATTAGTCTTGCAAGCCAGACTCTTTACCTAACCGCTACGCGGGAAAGAGGGTCTGGACAACTGTCTTGACTCGATTCGTTTCAGTGGAATGTAATCATGACATCATATAATGCAATAAACTTTTATGTAACCATCTATTTCGTAGTGCGCACTAAATTCGATAGTTTGTAAATTCAGTACTATTCAAGCGACTAATGATTTGGAGGAAGCCAACTAAGTGTAGCATGGCCAGCCATCTAGATGCATTCATTGTAAAGAGCTTCTGGCTCACTTGGATATTAAGCGTATTCACAGCGCAAAAAATTAGACCATGCCCTTCTTATACATAAACCACACCCACCCCCATAAGTTATCAGGGTTTGATACAGGGGGGAAACCCTGGGATTCCCCCCCCCCCCCCCCCCCCCCCCTAGATTTTCACCTATACTTATTAAAACATACAAAAAATACTTTTCCTCCCAACTTTTCTTGTAGGTAAGCCTAGATTTGTACAATTTCTTCAGGCTAGCCTTTGAATGCTTTAGGTTGGAGCTCAGTTTGGGATTGACTCCGCCAATGTTCATCTTTATATTACGTCCCTCTGCTGCACTTCTTCCCTCTACTGCACTTCTTCCCTCTGCTGGACTCCTTCCCTCTGCTGCACTCCTTCCCTCTGCTGCACTTCTTCCCTCTGCTGCACTTCTTCCCTCTGCTGCACTTCTTCCCTCTGCTGCACTTCTTCCCTCTGCTGCACTTCTTCCCTCTGCTGCACTTC
>WLWI01001170.1_pt1 | contig 22946 bp, 24 predicted proteins | sample 6701501 | NCBI WGS metagenome assembly WLWI01 (sample SAMN12718690, study PRJNA515312) | sponge metagenome | isolation source: marine sponge | host: Mycale hentscheli | place: New Zealand: South Island, Marlborough, Capsize Point | collected 2014-11-01 | reverse complement strand
TAACGTTGAGTTTTTGTTGAATTTTATTTTACTTTTCTATTTACTCACCTTACCACATGAACTATTGTCGATTATTTCCGTGAAATTCCGTACATTAAAAATATCTCAACGTTATAGGGTCGACCCCGTGTGGCCCTAAACCCTGGCAAAATTTGAACCATAGCAGTTAGTCCATTCCTGAGCAGTACACAAGATAAGATTCTGGATCCATTACTTTAGAGCGAGAGAATTTTTTATTGTAAGTTGACTCCGCCCCGCCCTATCAGTACGCGCGTAGTTGGTGAGTGAGGCACAGCTGCATTTCACGGGCACTAATTTGTTACAGAGCGGGGCGTGACTTTGGGGGCACTAATTTGTTACAGAGCGGGGCGTGACTTTGTGGTAAAAACCCGCTACTATTCAGCTGGAGTGCGCTACTAAAGGCGCCCAGGTGTTGCTATGGGTGAGCACACTTAACCACATTCTACGGAATGTGACGACGCTTTACCAACTCATATAAAGATGATGCTTTACCAAATTGTTTGAGCTCATGAATTATTCATGAATACACACCGTCGGTCGTCATTACTGACACACAAGCGTATTATTATACAGATGTGTAATTTAGTTGTTGCTAAGGAATTAAACATGAAATCCTGTTGTTGTTTTTTTGTTTGTTTTTTATGAATAATGATCTAACATCTGAGCTATGTATGATAAATTTAACATAATCAAAAACAGCATTCTCTAAGAGGAACAAATACTGGATATTAAGTGTATATTTCAGTTTTAACGGAGTTAAAAAGAGTATAATTGTATAATTTAGTGAGAGGTGTTCATGCGAACCATTTTAATTCTGGTAATTTCTCAACATTAAAACCTTCTGGTGACTTCAAAATAGAACTAGGAAAGCTTACTAAATTGCTTATAAATGTTATTTGTTAGATCACATTAGCCCAGCTGGTAGTATATCACGAAACTCTCCAGCTGCAAGATATCTCTCTTCTAAAGGGTAAGTGTAGCAAACTGTCTAGCTTAACTGTCAATTGCCCATGAGAGGTCCACCCGTGTATATGGGTGTGTCCTATAATTGTGTAGTCAGATAATCCATATTACCTGAAATCGTATATTAGAGACTGTGTGTGAGAGGGGGGTGGTTGTGCAACTATCCATGAAATTTTTGTTGTCCCATGGGATAATTGACAGTACTACTGGACAACACTCACATACCACAGAATGTTTTGCTTTCATTCATTTTGTTATTGTTTTATACTTAGGCTTATGCCAAGACAATTTAATTCTTACGGAAGTCGACGTGGGAATGATGCTGTTATGGCCAGGGGGACTTTTGCTAATATTAGATTGGTGAATAAATTGGTGGAGAGGCCAGGTCCCAAGACATTGCATATTCCCTCTGGTAGGTGAAGGCATAAAGTACCTCATTGTATAATGTCACATTTTTTTCTTAATTTTTTTTTTTTTAATTAAAGTGAGATACTCACTGGTATATGAATAAATAGGAATTACTATACTTATTCATAGCTTTTTCACAAAAAACAAAACAAAAAAAAAACTGCTCACAATCCCATAAAAAGAAAGGAAAAAATAATGGATATATAATTCTGAATGTTTATATCTCTTTATGATAAAGTTGTTCGTACATTTAGTGTTCCTTCATTAACTAGAAAGAATTATAATGTAGCACATAGCATGAAAAATGTTGCATTTATGCATTTTGTAATAAAAGTTGATATACACGTGGATGAATCACTTACTGAACTGGATATGGAAGCACCTTCAATTTACCTTTGATGACCTCTAGGGTCTACTTAAGTAACTTAATGTAGTTATAGATTTCTGATAAAGCTGAGTTGTATTGATCAAATGTGTTCGGGCATTTAAATGAAAGCATTTGCTTTGTATTGTAGAGCAATTTAAATCACATTTACATCCAACCGTTTACAAGTTATAATCATTATGTTCCTTAAACCATGCAAGCCAAAAGTATTGAGAATTAAGTGACAATAATTGGTGCATATATGCACCGTTTTACATCCGTACTACGGTGCACGGCATACCGTTTTTCTGCCTTTTTTTTTCTTTTCGAAACAGTCGTGCAGTAGTATGCCTGTTCTACAGTGTGAAAACAAGGACGTTATTTTGACATCTACTGTATTTACATGTAAGTTTCAGTGTTTGTGGAGTGGTGTGATAGAAGAGACTTGTCTGCTGTTTCAATATAGTGCAGTCATCCGGGAACTACACTTGTACGTCTTAGGATCATGACGCATTAGCAGGACTGGCACTATGGTGGTTTCATGCCTTATGCTGTTGTCTAAAGGTTTATCTCCGAGAATTCTGTCTGGAGTAGTCAAATGTTTGAGTTCTAGAGGAACATCAATTTGTACTGAACAAATAATTAGCTCATTTTCCAAAAAAAAAACCTTCTTGGCTGATGGCTATCCTTTTTCAGTTATTAACAAAACATCAATCAAAATAGACCATCAAAAGTATGAGTTCCATCACAGAGAATGAATCAAACCTTTTGGTTATACCTTACATCAAAGGCATGAGTGAGAAAATTGAGCGAATTTTCTGCCCCTGGACATCAAAGTAAACTTTCATACCTTCGACCACTCTAAGAAAATTACTTGTACATGTAAGACAAACAACATCAATGGAGAAAAAGAAAGGTGTGGACTGCAATTCAGTGTATGTGGGTGAAACTGGCAGGAATTTGGGTGTGGGGGGGGAGGGGGGGAGATTAAATTAACATCAGTATGCAGTTTAAAAAAATAAAAATGTGTACACACATGGAAAAAGCACAGAGTAAACTGGAATGAATCAAGAGTTGTGAAGATACATAGTCCCAAATTTTTTTCCACAGGAGGCTAACAGAAGCGTTAATGATATAAAGCACCATCACCACATCCAATCTAGAGAATGGCCTCAAGCTTAACTCCTCCTGGACTCTGTTCTATCAAAACTGTAGCGTCAATGTTGACCCACCGGCTACGTGCGTTTTCTTGACAATTTAATTGTTTATTTTATTTTAAACGATCATACATCACAACTGAAGAAGTCTTACAAGCCGAGACATATTTTGATTTTACTTATCTAATTTAATGCTACTAAGCTAATAAATATTAATTACCACAAAGAATAGTTGATTTCTAATCTCTGTGGGAATGCCTGAGCACAGCATATGATAAATGCATTTACATCTACATTAATTTGTAATTATTTGAATTTTTTTTTACAGGAGATCTAATGGATATTTATGATGCAGCAGCTCGATATGTCAAGAATGAACATTCTCTAATTATTCTTGCGGGTAAAGATTATGGTTCTGGTAAGTCTACCTTTATTTTGGTTATTACAACCCTATACATAATTCATTCCATTAGGATCAAGTCGTGATTGGGCTGCAAAAGGACCCTGGATATTAGTAAGTGTGTCAGTAACTCGTAATTAAATTTTGAGTTCAATTACAGTTCTTATGCAATAAGTTGTCCAAAAAATTACGTAATATTGTATTAGTTCAAACATTGCTTCTTTGTGCAGTATGATGATACTGAAATTAGCTGTACGGATGCATACATGTACTGTGCATGGTTGAGTTTATCCTGACCTATACTCAGCATGCAGCTAGACACTGTCTTTGGACCAGTTGGAGAATTTTTGCTTGTTCCAAGTGGGAGTATTTGGTAAATCTTGTGATAAGATCCTTTGATCTTTTAATTAAAGTAAATGTTGACTTCCACTCAGTATTATATTGACAATTTTTAGGGTGTTGTATTATGGATGAGAAATGTATTTATCTGGGACTTTACTAAGTTAGATTTATGAAAAATTGTTATTTACCAGAACTTGTCTTCTTTCTTCAACAACAACTGTCATAAGGGATTCAATCTTTAGAAACTACGTAGGCTGTATAATCCAGGTTAAGGGCATAGCAGTTACCCTGTCTTCTTTCTCCCATTAAACTAGTACCTAAGTAATTTCAGGTAATGCAATTGTAAATAAAAAGTTTGTAGCACCTGCACATTAAATTGTACATGTGTATTAGCAGACTTCTGTCAGATGCATGCAAGTAACATTTCGCAATAAGAATCTGGTCATTTGCAGTTATGTTTAAATGTATGCTGCATGCATGAGTACTAGACAAAAACATACAAATAGATAAATTTTGCTGTACTCTATACATGTAGTAGTTTAATTTGTTGTGGCATTTTTTTTTGTTATTGTTTGTTGTTTTTTCTCCTAGATTTTACAATTTTAGCACATGTAATAGATACTTTTTTTTTTTTTTTTTTTTTTTTTACTTATTTTAAGGTTCTCCAATAAAATAGAGGACTTAGCATTGCTGGAGATTTTTTAAAAGTATGGAAACAAAAGATTTGGCCCCATGTGATGATTCTGTCCCTAAGATTCATGATTTAGGGATAGAATTATCACATGGGCAAGTGACCTTTCTTTTCATGCTTATAGCAATGCTGACTGTACTAGTTTACATACAGTTTAGGGCAACACTCCCTAATTTTTACATTTTTAACCTCATTACTCTTTTTTATCTTTTTGGGGGTTTTCTTTTTTTGTTTTGTTTTGTTCTGTTTTTAGGCTATTTTTAAACCAACTGTTTTCTACTATTATGTCAAAGACATAGTAGGTGTTATCTCCATCAATATGAAAAGTAGTCATTGCCAATGAATAAAATTTGGTCTAGTTTCCTGATTTTTAAACTGGAGTGGGCTAAATTACTTCCTGTAATCACCAACAGTATATTTAAGACGCTACCTCATTCTCTGATAATAACATTCAGTGACATCGGTACAGTGTATTTGATATGTACTAATCATAAAATAACTGGATTCTATTGTGTTTTGTTTGAAAGGGTGTCAAAGCAGTATTGGCCGAAAGTTATGAAAGAATTCATCGGTCTAATTTAGTTGGTATGGGGATATTGCCTCTTCAATATCAAGTCGGTCAGAATGCAGATGTGCTAAAACTGAAAGGAACTGAATCATTTTCAATTATTTTACCATCTAAAGTAAAACCAAAGCAATTGTTAAATATACAGGTAAGAATAAGTTTACTATACTGTATGCTTGTGTTTATAAATCTACCTTATATTGGGAGTGCTTAAGTGAGTGAATGGTGTAAATGCCTTTAGTGTGCATTTGCTTGAGAGTTACCGTATTTGTCCTGCCATTTATTTATTTGAATGAAGTTTGCTTCAAGAAATAAAGTATTTTGCAAAAAGGATGTTTTCACGTTTCCAAAATGAAGTCTACAAAGCAATATTAAGTTAGATGCATTCTCTCTCTTTCAAAGGCTTTTTTTTAATACAAAATTAAAAATATTTGGTCACCACCACGAATCGAACCCAGGACCGCTTGTATAGCGCACAAGTGCTGTGCCACTAAGCTACAACAACCACCCGGCAAACAAACACTCCAATTCTGTATTTATACAGTTAAGGGGTACTGCTATGCTATAGTCTCACTCTCAACAAACCAACGAAATTTCTCTTTTTTTAAAGATTCTTATTATTCATTGAATTTTTTTACTCCTCTAATTTATCACTTCACAATTTCTTTCTCAGCCTTCTTTTACTCATTAGATGTGTTCTCTCTCACAGGATTTTTTAAACAATACGGGATTAAAAATATAATGGTCGCCACCATGTTAAATTCCTGGTGGCGACCAAATATTTTTAATTCGGTATTGTTAAAAAAAAAAAAAAGCCTGTGAAAGATAGAGAATACATCTAATAAGTAAAAGAAGGCTGAGAAAGAAATTGTGAACAATATTAAGTATAATTTTTCTCTCTCGAATAAGTTGTTTGTGTTGTCCAGAATGTTCTTTTTGAAAACAAACTGATGAGTTGATAGATGTGATTGGATAAAAAATGTTGCAATTATAGTCAAGAAATTAAATTTTAAAAAATTTTTTAAAACGAGGAAAAATTTGTTACGGGGTGTGGGCGCTAGGTGACCACTTGGAGACTATCTCTCCACAGTGGTAATGCTGCCACCAGATTCTTCCTTTATCCTTAAACAATTAAGTTAACATCTTCTCAACAAGTTAAGTTAAAGTTATGTTTAATTTAAACTCTAGAAAAAAGTGAATAATAATTAGCAGGTGTAATAAATTAGTAGGGGTCAAATAAACGTTTCTCATTGAGTCGTTTTAAGGATTTTCTAAAGTCTGTACGGAAGACTTAACACAGATTTTTTTTAATTTGCAACTGTTAGCCAACATTTTTGGCAATATTTTTTTAATTTTTTTTTTGTAACTGTAGCGACCTTTTACTGCAACTTTTTTATCTAGCAAACTTTCCGAGTCAGACATTTTTGGCGACTTTTTTCGAGGGGAGACTTTTAATAATTATTCTTGGCCTTGCAATCTCTGGCACTAGGCACCTGAAAGTCGGAGCACCTGCTAGAGGCTTTTCAGCCAAGTCATTGCAGTTGTTGCCACCCTAACCTCAAGGTGTTGTAAGTCTTAAATTTTTGTGGGCACGCTCTCAACCAACCATGTCCTTCCGACAGGTAATTTACAATTCTGTTGTATTATTAACTATAAAATTAGGTAGCAACCACATGTGTTCAATTTAAAAAAACTAAGATTGCCCACTCTTCAAATTCAAAATAGTAGCTATTATATTTTGTTGTTGGTGTTGTTTTTCCATTACAGGACAGCACCTGCTTGTTGTGTAGCAGCTGCAAAATTGGATTAAAACTTGGGCTAACTTTTATTTTTTTTTATAAACAGGCTTTAAAAACCTGTTTAAAAGTCGGTTCGGCAGCTGGCGACCATCCATGCTTGGTATAACAGAAAACTTAATTATTTTTGCCATTTTCAGTCAATCTTTGGTCAAGTAATAAAAATAATTGAACTTTTATAACTGTGTCTGCTACACATTTTCTGTCCTGGTGTTGTTGGTGTAAAGTTGATTCAGTGATGATAGATGCCAGCATTGTACTGTTTGTCTGTTGGTTTATACATGAATGGATGAACTTCAGGATCAAAGTTCTTCCAGATTAAAAAAATGATGACTCGTAGCCCTAACTTAATTTTTCTGAGCTACTATGGTTTCTGGAATTACTCCCTGCACTTTCATGGCTGCCTAAATCACTCTTTGTCACAGCCTAAAAGCCATAGTTCTAGACTGAAAAACCATAGTCCCAGCCTAAAAAGTTATAGTTCTAAACTAAAAGCCATAGTCCCACCCTCAAAAACCAAAGTTCCTCTAAAGCAGTCCAAGCCTAAAAATCATGGACAAGAAACCTTATTTGCGTCTTTATCAAACTGAGCCCACTTTAGGAAGATAATTTTAAGGAAGCTAAATTGCTGTAAGGAATGGTGTTATTATGGAACATTCACTTTGTTTGGTTTTGGGCCATGTTTATACTTTGTATGAGAGTACTTTTCATAGCATTTGCAGAGAAAAAAAAAAGTCACCCTTTGAAGACATTGTCACTGCTCTCCCTAGCCTGAAAGTATACAATATAGTCAAACTCATCCTGATAGTGTTTCCATGTATGCCTTATTGAGTCTGAAAGGATGGTGCTTATGAAATATTTTGGATATTGTCTTGTCATATTACAAAGCAGTAATGGTGAGCGTGTCTTGTGCTGACTCTTGGACATTGAGAGACACTGATAGTGGATAAGCATACATGAAGCTATTCAATTCAAGTCAACAAAGTTTAAAGTACATTTGTAGGTAGTTGCAATTAATATTTATCTTTGTTTTGCATTAAAATTTTGTCATAATGGGAAACCAGTCGAAGTTTTCTTCTACATGTTATTTCTTAATTGAAAATATTACAAATTTTGAATCACTTGCACAATATTATTAAGTTATTAGTATTGATTTGATTTCTTTTTTAAGGTTTCTAATGGATCTGTCTTTTCCGTGATTTGCTGCATTCAAACTGAAGTGGAAGCCACATACTATCACAATGGTGGCATTTTGAACTATATGATAAGAACCCTTAGTGTTTAGAATCATAATTTATTTAGATGTTGTTGTTGTTTTTGTTTGTGTATGGATTCATTTGGTTTCATATGTATATACAGTATATAATATATAATGTTGTTTTTTTATTAATGATTTTTTTTTAATCTGTGTAACTTTCCCCTGTATAAGTTATGTCATTTTTCCCAATTTCCTCTCACCCACACCTTTTGTTGTTGTTGTTGTTGTTGTTTTCAGGATGAGCCATATTTTTGATCATGAGTTTTAAGTTATCATTTGTTCCTAACATTGTTGGGTCTTAACGATTTTTTTTTCTGTTGCATTGCTTCTCATACTGTGTGTCGATTGGTTCTCATAACAATAGTGACCCTGATCCCGTCTCTCATTATATATTTTCCTTTAGAACTAATTACCATCAATAGCTGAAGAAGTTACTGTGGGACATCCAATAGAAGACATCGTAGTAAGACTCTCTAGTAAGTGTACTCCTATGCCGGGATACACCAGTTGATGACAATTCAGACTCAGATGTCAAGGCCCAACCACATCCAGCCATTATTGAAAAAATGTTTGCTACAATGCTTCAAAATCAGGATGCTGACTGAGAGCTTCTTAGAGCATCAGCCAGGTTACTAAAGAACAAACTTCCGGGATACTTCAGGAAAGCTGCTAAAGGGTTACATAAAGACCAAAATGTTACCTTTTCACCTGTAGGCCAAGGTAATGCGACTTTGGTCATGAACAGAGACGAATATGTAAAGAAAATCGAAGTCATGCTCAAAGATGGAACACACAAACCAGCAACAAAATACCCCACAAAAAGCACATCAATAGAAATGTCAGACTCCATCTTTAACCCCAATACTCTTCTCCACCACAGCTCTACGGCTTCTCTAAGATACATAAGACAGGAGTATAAGGGTCTCTCACATATGACAGCTCGAAATATCTTGTGAAGATTATTGCCCCACTATGTGGCGAATCAATATCCTTTATCATAAACTCAGCAGATTTTGTAAAGTGAGTAAACCATTAACTCTAGAAAAAAGTGAGGAAATGGTTAGTTCAATGTAGTGAGCCTGTTTACAAAAGTCCAAGTAAACCAAGCCATAGTTTCACACCATCACCAACAGGGCAACACATTAGATGAAAGGTCCACGTTACTAACAATGGATATGTGCCAGGCAATACAATTCTGTCTTCATTTAACCTATTTTCTGTTTTGGGATGCATTCTTTGAGAAACTGAAAGGAGCAGCTATGGGGTCACCTTTATCCCCAGTTGTTGCCAACACTTAAAGAAAGAGCCCTCAACAGTGTCAGACTCTGACCAAGTATGTGGGTTTGATATGTTGATGACACCCTTTGTTCTCTGGCCACATGGCAACTCGAATTATAAGAACATCAACTGTCATTCCTGGACGTACCTGTAAGGAAAGAAGAAAATTAAGTGCAAACATCAATTTATCGCAAGCTTACGAATACCAACAGATACATCTACTTCAATTCTCATGTTAACTTTAGGGTACACAGAGGCACCACAGTGTCTAATAAAGAGAGCTTACAACGTATGTGACCTAATATTGATATCTGAAGTACCTGAGTGCAGTTTTTACCATCAATGGATATCCCAGACACCCGATCAAGAAAGTCTTGCAGTGTGAACCTAAAAGAAATACAAAACCACTAATGAAGGAAGCAAAAAAGATTCCAAGAAACTACTATATACATATACCATACATCTAAACCATCAATGAAAAGATAGGACGCATCTGACACCCCCTTGGAGTACAAGTTATCAGCAAGTCAGAAAACACCCTCAGACAATTGTTAGTGAAAGAGAAGACGACCAGACCAGATCAAAGCAAGAAAGGAGTAGTCTATGAAATTCCCTGCACAGACTGTAGCCATGTATGTATATGTAGGTGAGACAGGATGATTCTTTCAATTTTCATTGAAATAGATACCCTTACATCCTCCTGCTTCTCTATTTCTCTTGTAATGTTTGGTTCGCTACTGTGTAGGTGAACACTCTTTCCCATGTGTTCTGCAACCTAGTGCTCATAGGATACAATAGGTTATAAGGAAATTCAAGATACAACTAAGCTGTTAGGTCCCGACAGTCTAGTGGTTGTATGCTACACACACAACAGTTGCAGGTTCAAGTCCCGTCGTATTCCCATTTTTTGTTTCCTGTCACGTTGTATCCAATCAGGTATTACGATGCTTTATCAACTCATGGATTATTCTTAAGTACACCCCCTGTCAGACTTCATTACTGGCACACAAACGTATTATTATATAGATGGACTTACTGAAATAGCCGGTAGCATCGTTCTGTGGTATAATTTTGACTTGCTAGTGTCAAATATGAATTACTTTCGCTGATATACATGCTCAACACATGAGTGATGGAAGTGAACGGGACTGCCTAGCAAGTTGAAGGCTTTATCCTGGTGAAGTATTCACAGACCTCGAACAAACAGGCTCGTAGCCAACCTGACCGAGGCAAGACTCACTAGCGAGTGTTTGAACGACGAAGTCCTAAGTAAAGGGCGTGATCTTCTAAGTTGAACGTGTCCCCGCCTCTTTCCCAACCAATACGTAGGCAAGAGGTCGTAAATCTCTGCTGCCGTATAGTCAAACTTAGACCCTTCTTTGATACTGTCTTGCCTACGAGACAGTATCGCCAATGTAAACCCTGATTGTAAAGGAATAACAAGATTAACAAATAAGAAATAGTGAAATACCAATGTAGTTAAAGAAGATACAAAGTTCTGATATAGATGAGCTGCAAGTGAAGCACACAAGTAGTGAAATGAGTGAAAGGTTAATAATGAAACAAAACTAAAATGTCATAGCAATATAAACAAGTTTTGAAGAACGGGCGAACATCGACGAACTTCGACGAATGACGAACATCGACGAACTTCAACAATAACGCAATGTGCATGGGGCGAAGACTCAAGCCTGAACAAATGTTTACCCTCCAAACAGAGTTTCCCCCCACAAGGAGCATTGTTCCCCCCCCCCCCCACACACACACACAAATGAAGTTTCTTAATATTATTATATAAAGGAATAATTTGATGTACTTTGAAAGGAATGGTTGACAAAAAAAAATGTTTTCTACAGTTACAATTGAATGTTTCTCCTTAGATATTTTGCTTATTGGTTAATCCATTTGTAAATTGCTGCATGTGTATACATTTCAAAGTTCATCTAACGCAAGTGCTTTCCCCCCCCCCCCCCCCCTCCCCCACTGAAATTTTCTGTATCAAACTCTGCTTGAAATTATAGTCCCAAACAAGACCATGAGTTAATCACATTCTTGCCCAAAAATTTATTTGTAATATATAATACACAAATGAAATCCAAAAATGCCTCCCTTGCTCAACTTTAATTGGATAGATAGGATTATGTGTACAGATTGTGTTGAAACTTTGAAGATAACACCATTTCAATTAACACATGGATTTTAATATAAATACAGAACTAGAAAAGTTTTCTGAAATTTTTTTTTGAATATTGCTCAATAAGGGCAAAAGATAGAAAAGCGGAAATACAATGGCACACCAAAGAGATGCATGCACATTTGTACATTGGGTAACTAAAAAAGAGTTGACGCTAACTTACCAGATATCTTAATTTAGATTAAATAAATTGAGTATTACATATTTATCTATAGTCCCCTTTCTTATATACTGTTATAAATACCTACATAATCATATGAGCACAAGCCTATTCTACAAATACCTCCAGAAACATATTCTTGCACTGCATAAGGGGCAGCAACACCATATCCAGGAGCCATTTGAGAAGGAGGCTGATAATCACAACCTCCTGGCTGTACTACTACTCCTGGAGCTTGCTGAAACGTGTACATTCCAGTTGAACCCGATTGAGGAGGAGCTCCGTATACTCCAGCCTATTGAAATAAACCCTCCATTGCTGGTTATCGCACTCCATTAAACTAACCTGCTGAGTATAGTGTTCCTGTTGTTGGGCCATTATTATACACCACTAAAAGGTAAAGGTTGTCAGTACCTACTGACCCACACGTGCTAAGTTATGATGTCACTCCAATTTTGCGGTTAACGTTCGCCATTTTGTCAGACGAAGTCTAGAAGAGCTATAGAGTTTTGAGCTTCGTGCTTTAGTTAAGCGTTGAAGTATTTCCTGTGCGAGTCGAAATGTCGTACAGAAGTTCTGGAGGATATGGCGGGGGAGGCCGGAGTGGTGGTGGCTATGGTAGCAGTGGAAACAGGGGAGGAGGAGGGAGTTACAGGGGCCGGGATGGAGGTGGTGTTGGATCTTATGGTGGTGGATCTTACGGTGGTAACAGGAGCAGCAGTTACGGAGGGCGGGATAAACATGAGTGAGTAGTGTAGTATAGTGTGATAGTGAGTTCAAGCTGTGTGTATCCATTAGCCGACTGAATGACTACAGACCATCGAAGAAGAAATGGGATTTATCAAGATTACCTAGATTTGAGAAAAATTTTTACAAGGAGCATCCTATTGTGGCTAGCAGACCAGAAGTAAGTGTTCTCATGAATAGTTTGTATGATTTTCTTTCTTGAGGGAGGTCATAAATCATGTAGTCAATTTGATCAAATGACAACTTTCTTACTAGCTAATTGTTAACCCTCAGTGTACATATATCTGAGGGTCAACTGCTAATCACAGCAAAGATAGCCTGTGAAGTTTTGATATTGTGTTGTGACAACTTTTTTCCTTTGTTGGATGTCCCCCAATTCTTTTAACTTACCCTAATCTATAATCTATGCATTGTTTATCTTTCTGTTTTAATAGCTACAGTAGTTTGAAATGATGTATTCAGTTTATTTTATAGTTATTGTCTTGGACAGAATGTACAGCTGATTATTATGTCACCTAACTGGTCCTGTTCCATATACTTCTTTTCTTATGGACTCTTTCAACATGTTTTAATTGTATGTCAGGTTGAGGTTGAGCGATACCGTAAAGCAAGGGAGATCATAGTAAAAGGCCATCAGGTCCCCAGGCCATGTCAAGCATTTAATGAAATCAACATTCCTTCTCACATTTCTGAAGTATTGTTAAAACAAAATTTTGTTGAACCAACTCCTATTCAAGCTCAAGGCTGGCCAATGGCACTTTCAGGGAGAGATTTTGTTGGGATAGCTCAAACTGGATCTGGAAAAACCATTGGGGTAAGACTGCTTAATAATTTTTGAGTACTTATTAATCATGTTGTACACTATTGTAGTACTTGTTACCAGCAATTATTCACATTTCAAATCAGCCAAAGTTGATGCGAGGAGATGGACCAATTGTAAGTTCTTGTCTTTATTTTAGTTTGTGGCAGTATTAATGTTTTCTGTGATTTTTAGGTTCTTATTTTAGCTCCTACAAGAGAGTTAGCACTCCAAGTTCAGTCTGTTACTTCATTATTTGGTCGCACTAGTCGTATTAAAAGTACATGTGTGTATGGTGGAGCTCCAAAGGGACCTCAAATAAGAGATTTACAAGATGGCTGTGAGATCTGCATAGCAACTCCTGGAAGACTTATTGACTTTCTAGAAGCTGGAAAGACTAACATGAAGAGATGCACTTATTTGGTTAGTATCTGGTAGAATCATTACACTTGATGTAACTTATAAATATTTTAGGTATTAGATGAGGCTGATCGTATGTTGGACATGGGATTTGAGCCACAAATAAGAAAAATTGTGGACCTTATTAGACCAGATAGACAGACACTGATGTGGAGTGCAACTTGGCCTAAGGAAGTCAAAGGTGTGTTTGTACTAATCATGGAATGTGGGTAGCACTCTTGACTAGACGTTGCCCACTTTGGAAGTTTATGTTATTTTGTCTTAAGTGTGATGAGTCAGAAATTATTTACGTGTGTGTGATTATTATGAAAGTGGACAGTATTTTATAGGGAGTGCTGGAATTTTCTTCCACCCTTTCTGTTCTAAATGAAACTTCCTCAGTCTATATAATTCCCCTAATTTGTGCTGCATGAGTTTAATTACACAAGATAGTATTTGTGACCAGTTTTGGAAAAATCCGCCTAAACGCGGCATCTAAATTTTTCTAATTTATTCTACCAGTACGTTGCACGGGGCCTTGGGATGTGCTCCTCCTAATTTGGAAGCTGTAGCACAATCCGTCTTCGCCCTACGCACTACAACACTTCAGTGTTTTTGCTAAACCTATTATTGCTGATTTAAATATAAAATAAAAAAATTAAAAACGCCGTATAAAGGCGTTGCTAAGGTCAGGGAGCGTGCCTTGTGTCCGTATACTATTACCGCGCGTCTCTCGAACACTACGGACTAAACCGGTTACAGGCGGATTGAAAGAAGTCGAAAATGCTTAATGCAAGACTCCTCGAGAAACTATGATGGCGTGAGTACGTGGATTATGTAGAATAGTAAGTTAATTAGTTAGCTACAGTTTTTTTTTTCCCGCTGTTAGTGAAAAGCCCGCCAATAATTTCTTAGCAACGCTCCCGTACACGCGTACACGAGTCCAACAGGCTAGTGTGCCTAGCCTCATAGTGTGAGTTCTAGAGCTCGCCAGAGCTTACAACTGCGTCATAAGCTAGAGCTAATTGGTGTCTATCCATTTCTGCCCTAAAAATTTTTTTGAAAAAAATCGACCCATAAGGTTTTTACCCGGAGATACTGAAGAGAAAAAAAGGTTGCCGCGTTTAGACGGATTTTCCCCAAACCGGTCACATTTAACCGATTCTGGGGAAATAGGCCTAGATGCGGCGTCTACAGAAGTGTTTGCCACATTTTCTATTAGCTTTTCTCGCTTGCTTCTATCTGCAGAATTTCAGTAAAGACTGTATAATTGAATGCATTTAAGGGTCCCTTGACTTTACATTTGTTTCTTTTGAGTGTTACTATGTACTCATCTTGCTTTAATGCTTTTTGTTGACGTTCTTTTTTATTTGCATTATTAGAGCTGGTTCTTCGATGTTCTTTTGTTTCTTTTATTTTTGTATATGTTTGCTATAAATTCAATTATTGATTGTGTAGGTTTAGCTGAAGATTTTTTAGTGGACTACATTCAAGTGAACATTGGAAGCATAGACTTGTGTGCTAATCACAACATTACTCAGATCATCCAAATCTGTGAGGAATATGACAAAGAGCACCGTTTACTCAAACTTCTTGAGTCAATTATGGGAGAGCAGGAAAACAAGACCATCATTTTTGTAGAAACAAAGAGAAAAGTGGATGACATAACCAGAAGACTACGCCGTGATGGGTTGGTTAAGACCTTTTTTTTTTTCCTTTTTTTTTTCTTTTTTGCATACATTTAGAATCATCTGATTTTTTTTTCTTTTAGTTGGCCAGCCATTTGCATTCATGGTGATAAAGCTCAGCAAGAAAGAGAGTGGGTGCTTGAAGGTAATACAATACTAATGTTTACCTTGTTAGCATTATCACTCATTTTGTTTGTAGAATTTAGAGCTGGCAAGTCTCCCATTCTAATTGCAACCGATGTAGCATCTAGAGGGTTAGGTATGTTTATGAATGCACATAACATGTCATGCCTACTTTTGGTGTTTTTTTGGGTTGTTTTTGTTTTTGTTGTACTATCTGTGTTTTTGTTCATTATGTACTTTGCTGTTTATTGTGGTATTTATGAATAATACTCTTCTCTACCTTGCAGGCACAGTCCCGCTCAATTCTCATAGCGTCGCTTCTTTTGAGCGGGCTGCTGTGCATTGCAGCAGCAAAAAACTTAAAAACAAAAACAAAAACTGAAGGAATATAAATAGTAACTACTAATGTAAAATTAATCTTGCACTGGAAGGAAGTCATATTGGTTAGAAAGTACTTTGTGCATACTTGGCCTCAGTTACCAAATTGGGGCTGTGCCAGTTCTTGATAGGCAGGCAGCTGGCAAGCATGGTTTGTCTGACCTCTCTCATGCAATAGTAATTGCTAGAGGCCCAGTGAAATGTGCAGAGGAAAATGTGTCAGTCAGTCAATTCATTGGTGTCTGGAAGCTCCTGTTTCTCTGTCTGGACCTTGATGAGTGCTGAATTGGTCTTCTCATTGTGGCTGACTGACAGCTAATTCTCTGCCTTTGGAACTGAGTCCCGAACTCTTATATTGTTTGTGAGAGCAATGCGCTTTTGCTTGCTGGTTGAGGTATTGGCATTGGAGCCACCCACTGTCTCTAGGTAAGCACCTATTCCACCTTATATCCCTTTTAAATTGTGTTGTAGCCTTGTTTGATTTGGCCTATTTGTCTATTAATGAAGAGTTGTGGAGAGGTGCTTGTGTTTTTTGCTGTGGTGGTGTTGCATATGCTTCCTTTAGAAAGTGCAATACTTGCTTTATTTTTCTTATTGTGGGGTTTTTTGTGATCTTTTTATGATATTTTGGGTGTTGGTGTGCAGATGTGTCAGATATAAAGTATGTCATCAATTTCGATTTTCCCAATAATACTGAAGATTATGTTCATCGTATTGGCCGGACAGCCAGGGCAAAGCGAACAGGTACAGCTTATTCTCTGTTCACCTCTGCTAATGCAAAAATTGCTAAGGATCTTGTCGAAGTGTTAAAGGAAGCAAACCAAAAGATTGAGCCTCGACTCTATGATATGATTCAGATGTCGAAACAATTTTATTCTTCCAAAGGTATGTGTGTGATACTTCTTGTTTATAGTGATGACGTATTGTATTGCCAAGTTATGATGATCCCTTTGTTGTTTAAGGGTGGCTGTACACCGCTATTTATAAGATATTGAAAAATTCTCGTTGTGGTGCAGTTCTTTTTTTCTTTTTCTTTTTAGGTTTACCCGTTGTAAAAAAAAATAATTGTCGTCTCATTATTAGATTCCAAGAAAAACTGATACAAAATTTGGAACTTTAATTCCACTCGCAATTCTTAAGAAATAGCCCCCGCCCCATAAATTAGTTTGTGTTGGTTCTATAAAGAGCCCGCCTATATCAAGAGTAATCAATACAACAATAACAAGAGAGTCAGAAGAGAGAGCAGTTTCTTGGACATAGCCAGTGGTGAAGGTATTAGATCTGCGCAGCTTGGGAAGTCTTCACTCCACAGAAATCGAGCCTGATGGAACCATTTGCTTGAGCTCAGGTGCGCAGAGCCCGGAGAACAGCTATAGAAGGAGAGGCAACCTGGTGCACATTGCCACGTGAGCTCAGACGACGTATGGAGAGTTGCTGTAAATGAATATGAGACAATAAGAAGCTAAACTAAAACACCACAACTTCACAAAGTATACTTCTGCTACTACTGCGCGATTGTTTCTGCTCGCGTATTATTGAATGGTGGGGTATTGGCGGGGAATAAGTTAATGTCAGGATCTACTGGCGGTGCGCGTTGCTATGTGCGGCCACCCTTAAGTTGCCACGATTACCTATGAAGAAAAAAAAATAGGGTTCTATACCTGTAAATTAAAATTCTATTTGTTTTGTTTTTGTTTTTAGGAAGAAACCGCTATCGTTACAGAGATGGTGAGAAAAAACAATCATCTTTTAACAGTGGTAGTGGCAGTTATGGCAATGACCGCACCAGGAGTGCAGTGACTAATGGTTTTAGTGGGAAATCGGGAGGTGGTTCAGGCAGTTCGTACTCTACTACTAACTCGTATATTTCTGGTACTTCTACTGGCTATGGCAATGCTACAGTTTACAATGGGATAAGTGGAGCTGCTAGCAATGGTGGTTACGGCACTTACGGGCAAGCCCAGACATCGACTTCTTATGGATCAAGTGGTGTAACTAACAACATGGCTTTTCAACAGATGGCACCGCAAGCATACTCGGGAGTTACTCCACAGTATTATGGACAGGCTCTACCTCCCAATTCTATTCCACCACCTCCTCCTCCTCCAGGACAATAACTACTATACAATAATAGGAATGTGTGTTGTCACTTCCTTTCAATATTTTTCATTGTTCATGTTTTTCATTACTTAAGTAATCAGTTATTTCTATGATGTTAACGAAGTCTATATTTATGATCAACTTTAGTTCGATATTTAATTAATATCAGTGTAAGTGGAAAGTAGTCTGGCAAAGCTGCGTAACACACATAGGGTCTGGGGACATGGCCATGCTAAATTTGTTTTGGTGGAATGTGGAAGTGATAATGTCCCACCTCCTTTAGTCCTGAATTTCTGATGCAAATTAGCCATGATTGCTAAACCTAGTGTTGAAATAGGGATTTCTCTTTTTGTTAGAGAAGGGCAGTAATTTACTAATTGACTGCTACAATATAAATGCGGCAGAACAAATTTGGTGTGGCCATGTCCCCAAACCCATTCCCAGTGTAGCAGCTTGGTAAAGGGTCTGGGAAGTACACATAGCATGTTATTATGTTAGTGAGTATATAATTTTCTGGGCTGTATTTAAGAAGGCCATGCGCCTTTCCGAAATTCTTTTTACAACATGAAATTGGCACTGCCAGGGTCTCATACACAAAAAGTAAATTGCTTCGATAAGGAAGTCGTCTTGCCCACCTAAATTCACTTTCTGTATACAGCCATGGGTATCGTATGAACAATCTAAAAATACAAATTACTATTATACTTGTGCTTTATTAGTTTACTAATGGTAGATTGATGCTACAGGAAATTCAAATATCCAAATACTGTTTTTGCACCAGTAGTACCAGAAGTGTGGTAACCCAATTATTATAATGTTCCCAACTGTTGACAACATTTGGGTAACAGCCCTATGCAGAAAAGTGTGTTGTTTTGGTCTCTGGTGACTAATGCACTTGGCTAAATTTTGGGTAAACAAGGCACAATTCTTATGGAACGTGCACAAATATAAATAGCCAGGCCCTTCTGTAATCTGACATAGCCGACCCTTTGGGGCATGGAGAAAACTAGAGTCTGGATGGCCATACCAAATTTGTTCTGCGGCACTTACCTTTAGCAAATTACTGGGAATGGCCTTCCTCAACCACATAGAAATTCCTATACTGTCAGCCACCCCTTTCAAAGCTAGGTTTAGCAAGTATGGCTCGTTTAGTATTAAATTCCTGTACGTGTCAGCCACTCTTTCACAGTTAGGTTTACCAAGCATGGCCAAGGAAAGAGAGACATGCAAAGCAGACCGTATTGTGTTGGAAAAATTCCCAATATGTCTCTTCCTGCCACTAAAGGTCTGATCACACTTTCATAGTCAGATGTCTAAGGGGAGATGGGGCACTGACCACTTCTACATCTTCTAGAACAAATTTAGTACGGCATGTCCCCAGACACTTTCCTTCCCCACGCCCCCTAATAGAAGGGTAAAGGGTTGGCTATGCCAAACTAGCCCTTCTGTGCTGCTCTTTACCCATTGCTGGAGCATAATGGCACTGCCTTACAGCCATGCACACAAATTATAGAGTACCAAGTGGATAGTCATCACTACGATTGATCAAAGATCTCCATAGTTCTATTAAAGTTCCTTTTACCTTTGCAAGAGATTGACCCCAACTATTGAGTACATTTTTGAAGTAAACAGTTAACCACTCAAAAAACAAAAAAAAAATCTTGTAAAATCCACATTTAACTTCCCCCCAAAATGGAATATAATTTTTTTTAATTGCAGATTTAAAATGGACACCCTTTAAAGCATCATCTATGGCCAAAACAGAAACTTGTCCCTTTCACGTGACATTATATCTCCAGTATCTCTTTAAATAAGAATTTAAAAAATTGATTGTCACTGGGGATTGAACCCAGGACTGCTTGATAACGCAATATCAAACACATCTGATGAATAGAAGGCTGAGAAAAAATTTATGTGATTACCAAACCAGCTTCCATCATTAAAACACACCAAACTTCCTAGATTCTAAATAGCTACATCTATTTCGCACTGAATGTGCTGCCTTAATAAATAAGACACACCAAACTTTCTAGATTCTAAATAGCTACATCTATTTTTTTATTTTTTTTATTTTTTTTAGCAGTGTTGTGGTTCAAAGCAAACAAATGACTGCCTGAAATGATTAATGTGAAAAAAAATATAAAACCCCTGTTCATGAAGCGACGACAAATATGCTTGTGAGGGGAAGAGCTGTCATTATTACTATACAGCTTTGTTGCTTCTTCTCTACAATGTAGGAGCTTGGGACATGTCATCCAAATGCTAAGAATGATCAACATCTTGTAAACTGAGGTGGCCGAATATAACTATTAGGATTTCATTACAAAACTTGGCTTTAATCAACTTGGAAGTACACTCACACACACACACACAGAGAGACAACCTACAAGTAAGGATCATCACAATCACACGTGATACGCAGCACAATAATTGTCAACACAACTATGGTAAGAATCGGTAATAGGTGCGAATGTTAATGCCCATGATAAAATTCACACTTGTTCACATCATTTACCCTCTGCTTTCAAAAGTAGTGGGATTAAAGAGGCCGATAGTAGTCAGGAGGTTGGCAGTAACGCTGGGAGCGACGCACTGGCTGAGAGTTAATAGTGATAGGGGGTGTTCTCGGTACCAGGGGTATCCTGAGAGGCGATAGGGGGTATGGTAGCAGGGCTGAAGAGATTGGTTGAGGTGACAGCAGGGTCAGTTGTAGTAGTACGAACATCCGTATGGCAGGTTACTTCAGTAGTATTGTGGGAGGTAATGGGAGAATGCGCCATCATAGGTTCCCGTCCAGATTGATCAGCAGGCTCGCCACTTTGGCCCCCACTCGGTGGGTCATCCTGAGACGAGGGTTCAGCAATTCTCCCAAATAGGGGCCAGGTGACGTATGGAGACAGTAGTTTCTCGACCATCGCTATGCCGGACATATGCATACTGAGGGTTGGCATGCAGGAGTTGTACCTCATCTACTAATGGATCACTTTTACTGCTACGGACATGGCGTTTGAGGAGAACGGGGCCAGGAGACATAAGCCATGTGGTCACATATCGTCCCGCTGAAGATCGTCTCTCAAAACTGAAGAACCTCTCATGGGGAGTAGAGTTGGTTGCCGTACATAGGAGAGATCGTATAGAGTGGAGCGTGTCCGGGAGCACTTCCTGCCAGTGAGCGGTAGGGAGGCCTCGGGTTCTTAGGGCCATGACAATTGCTTTCCATACAATGCCGTTATACCGTTGCCTGCCGGGTTGTATGGGGTTGTGCGGCTAGATGCAACCCCTCTAGACAAAAGGAATTGATGGAGTTCGTCACTCATAAATGAAGAGCCCCTGTCCGAATGGACGTATGCAGGCATGCCAAAGACTGAGTAAAGCTCACAAAGGCACCGAATAACAGACTGGGTACTGACATCTTTGCATGGGAATACGAAAGGAAGTTGACTATACTCATCTACAACATATATGTATTGATTAGTAGACTTAAGAGGCCCTTTAAAGTCCATGTTGAGTCTCTCAAAGGGTTGAGTGGCTTTAATCAGTTGGGCCAGAGTAGGTGAATGAAATTGAGGTTTGACTTCAGCACATGTCCGACATGATTTGTTAACCTGTCTAATATCCTCAATAGAAAAAGGCAAATTCCGACTCTTCACAAAATGGTACATACGAGTTATTCCGGGGTGACAGAGGGAGTTATGCAGCCAGGCTAAGTCACTAAGTGACTGCAGTACCGCGGCACAGAATGCCCTTGACAATCAGCAGGAATATTCTCGGAACCTGGGCGATAGACTATATCGAAGCTATAACAAGAGAGTTCGGTCCGCCATCTCATAATCTTCTCGTTATTAATTTTACCTCTCTGTTTGCAGTCAAACATGTAGGCAACGGAGCGCTGATCAGTTATTATAAGAGAGTGTCTGCCAGTGAGATAATGCCACCAATGTCGAACAGCTTCAATCATATCTTTGGCCTCCTTTTAGACTGAGGCGTGATTCACTTCAGGACCCTGCAAAGTGCGTGAAAAGAAGGCAACAGGGCGTCCTTTCTGACTAAGATTGGCTACAATGGCAAATCTGAGGCATCTGTCTCAACCTCAAAAGGGGAGTCCTCATCGATAGCATGAACAACAGCTTGTTTAATGTCATTGTTGAGACTCATGAAAGCTGACTTTGCCTCTTCTGACACAGGGAATGTCGATGCTTGAGTTAGGGGTCTTATCTTCTCAGAATAACGTTGGATCCACTGTGAATAATGGGAGAAAAATCCTAGAACTCGACGTAGACTCTTCGATCCCCTGGGACAGGAAGTTCCATTAAAGGCCGTAGTCGGTCGGGGTCTGGTCGGATTTGTCCGTTCACAATGATGTAGCCCAGAATTGCTAACCTCCTGGTAGAGAAAACACTTTTACTATCATTGTATGTGATCTGGCGGGCTGAGGCCACTTCTTGAAATCTCTGAAGGTTCTCATCATGTTCTTCAGATAGTCACATTGTCCATGTATGCAATGGTACCTTTCAGGTTTTCTTCTTCTATAATAGAAGCCATAATTCTCTGGAAACATGCAACTCCATTGGTAACACCAAATGGTATTCGAGTGAACTGGTACAAGGCATGGCCAGCTTGGAAAGCTGTATCGGGCTTGTCACTCTCCTTCATTCTCACTTGATGGTAAGCACTGCGTAAATCGATGGTACTGAACACTTGGTATTGGGCTATTGCTTTAATGGTGTCGTCAATGCGAGGTAGGGGATAAGCATCCAATAGGGTAAACCTGTTCACTGTTTGTGAATAATCGACAACCATCCTTCGTTTGTTATTTTCATTACAAGTAACAACTACTTGAGCCCGCCAGGGTGAGTTACTGGGTTCAATAATATCCTCCCTTAGTAACCGGCTCACTTCCGACTCAATAAAGTCTCGGTCTCTTGGCAATATCTACGGGACTTGGTAGCTATAGGGTGGACATCGGGGGTTAGATTGGAGAAGAGGATGGGGGTTTCCACCTTGAGAGTGCTGAGGCCACAGATAACAAGAGGAGTATTCGGACCGTCATGCTGAAAGTTCACACTTTGGTGTTGACTCTGAAAATCAAGTCCAAGGAGTAGATCCGAACACAAT
>WLWI01001169.1_pt1 | contig 22954 bp, 27 predicted proteins | sample 6701501 | NCBI WGS metagenome assembly WLWI01 (sample SAMN12718690, study PRJNA515312) | sponge metagenome | isolation source: marine sponge | host: Mycale hentscheli | place: New Zealand: South Island, Marlborough, Capsize Point | collected 2014-11-01 | reverse complement strand
TATATACTAGCATGAACCACCACACGGAGTAGTATATACTAGCATGAACCACCACACGGAGTAGTATATACTAGCATGAACCACCACACGGAGTAGTATATACTAGCATGAACCACCACACGGAGTACCTGTAGTATATACTAGCATGAACCACCACACGGAGTAGTATATACTAGCATGAACCACCACACGGAGTAGTATATAATAGCATGAACCACCACACGGAGTAGTATATACTAGCATGAACCACCACACAGAGTAGTATATACTAGCATGAACCACCACACGGAGTAGTATATAGTAGCATGAACCACCACACGGAGTAGTATCCACAGACAACAGGAACACAAGACATTACCTCAGATACAGGAGTACAACAACCCTACCGACATGAACTTGTAGGACAGAGTTGTGCACATGCATGAAGCCAGACATGCAGTAAGTCACCACTTAACTACTACTACTACTACTACTACAGTGTATTCAGAAACGCATGCACATATACATGTAAATATGCAAAGTACATACATAATTCGAGTCATAATAAATTGTGGGTGTTATTGAAAACACCCATACTGTCACACACGCATACATACATACATACATACATACACACACTATTCATATCCATGCAAATGTGTGCAACACTTTATCTAGTCAGCACTCACAGGCAGATCCAGCATCGTCTTGTGAAACACTGCACACACAGAAGCAAAATAATCACACAAGCTATTCTGACAAGAGTTGAGTCTCACCATCCGGACGCTCCTCCACAAATGGCGTTCTCTTGATGCGGTGCGAGGCCCTGGTGCGTGGGTGTATCTTGGTCATGTGATTCAAGTTGTAGTTGAACTCTGTCCTGTTCTCACTGAGAGTGAACAAGGACGTGCCCTCACAAAAATAGTTCTCTATGGAGAAAGAGTCCACATCAGCATGAGCATTCCACAGACCTCCATCATAGTACTCCCATATGACCTGTACACACACACACACACATACACACACTCACTCATGGCTGGGTCATCAGCAAAAATAAAATTGTATGTATGTATATATGTATGTATGTATGTATGTATGTAAGTATGTATGTATGTATTTATGTATGCATGTATTTATGTATGTATGTATGTATGTATGTATGTATGTATGTATGTATGTATGTAAAACTAAAGTAAAGGAACCAGAAATCTCAGTAGGGGCAGAATGTTAGAGCATCTGCATAAGTATCCCATAAAACAATTACTGGCTCTCCTTGTGTTGGTAAACTGAAACAATCACTCTAGAGTCTGACACCAGCCACACGGAAAGCTAAGAAGTGACATTGTCTTTCTACTCTAAACACTTTCCATTTCTTCATGTAAAATGTGAGAGATTTGTTGACAAACAGTAGTAAGAACAGACAGAAAATCTGATAAGGTCGGCACTTTATTTCTTTCCCCTCCTCCTCCTCCATCTTCCCACCTATTTTCCCTCACTGTGGTTTAGTCTCCACTCTCACCTTTTCCCTCTTGTAGTCCAGGTGAGTCATCTCACAAACAATCTTCAACCACAACTCCAAATCATGCCTACGAGCAAATCAAGACATCATACACATACAAACATTTCTACACATACACTGCCACAATACACAAGCTAGCCGCACTCCAGCTCTAATTAGTCAACCATTGCATAATGCAGGGAAACCACATGTTTGTATAAACAAAGCGAATGCTTATAAGCAGAAACCTTATTCTGCTTGCGTGATACAATGCATACAATGCAATCACATGCTATGGAGCACAGCAACAAGCACATTGTGCATTCACGTCATGACAACAGCCTTGCCATGGTAATGACCATGTGACAGTGCCATGACAACTGCCATGTGGCCATGCCGTGATACATGTATATGCACATACACGTTCCATAAAATCAAGCTAGATAAACCAAAAGCGTTCAATATCACCTAACAAACAACACTAAACACACCACACTAGGCACGTCCAGAAGTCTGGAACTGCTTATCTGACTCACTGGCTATCTGCATTCAGAATGAGCCTCTTGGAGCCTTTCAACTGCAACGTGAAGGAGTGGGGGTGCTTGGGATGGTTGCACATCCTTGTCACACACCTCACTGCACCTAGCTCTATCTTGTCCTTCTTCATAATGACCCTTTCCTTTCTGTTGTCCTGGTAGAACACCACAGATGGCACTTTAGATGGACTACTGGTGGCCTGCACTACTGCCCAACCTCGGTCAACATGCTTGTTAGGCTACACAAACACACACAAGCATAAACACACACAAGTATAAACACACGGTCCCTTATAGGTGTACACTTACTACAGAAAGCTAACTTAATACCAACTTAAGTAAACAAAAAACAAGACGTGATAGCGCATACTGGCCACTACCAAACAAAACACAGGACAGCTGAGGACTACACAGGACAGCAGAGGACTACACAGTCTTACACTCACAGATTCCAGGATGCACTTATAAAACACAATTTTATCTTCTCCCCTCCCCCAATGATTGAGGGTAAAAAACAAACCACTCACTTACTCACAACACACACACACACGCAATGTGACTCCAACAATGTACTCCTAAACTAGTTCTAATACCACTCACACATATTCATACAACACTTACTGCTGGCTTGCTGTTGAAGAGACCAGTCTTCTTGCTCTTGTAGAGGGTCAGCCATCCTTCCTTGATGAGAGACCTGCCCTCAAGGGTCATCTGATCTGCAGTCTGCACGTTACCCAGAATGTTAGCAAGAGGAGGAGCTGCAGAGAAATCAATTTACAAATGAAACAACTGCTGATTTGGTCCCAGCACTAACACTAACTCCGCCCACCAGCCAGCGACCACAATTATTGACTCAGTTGACGCTGGCTGAAGAGAGGTATTACCAAATACAGTATCTGCCCTTATATGGAGATTGAGGGTCCATTGTGCAACATCCATTTACATAGACAGCTAGAGGTGTATAACACTTTACACTCAGGAAGACAGACATACTGGATGTCAACAATGACTTTTGTCTGCTATTTCACCTTTGACCACTCACAGACTTTTATAATAACAGGGGCAATAATAACATGAGGTAATGAGATGAGATAGACTCAAATAGAAAGCCCAATGAATTCATGAGCCCTAGACACACCTCCCCAGCTCGACATTATGATCTCCTGACAACACACTCTAACACTTCCCAACTCTGTCTCACTTCAGAGTGTGTGGGGGTTGACAAACATTGTCAAACACGCCCGTCGAGTCCCAGCATGTAGAACACACACGGAGAAAGTGTGTGTGTGTGTGTGTATGTGTGTGTACACGTGTGTATGTGTGTGTGTGTGTACACGTGTGTATGTGAAAGACTTGGAAGTCCTGATGGACTAGTTGACCACCATTCCCTCTAGATGAATTCAACAAACAACTTCTAGTATGCACTTTGTAGCTAACCACTTTGCCACGGACTAAGTGACTGACTGGTCTAATGGAGGATGTTGTGGATAGCTACAACAGCAGATGACAAACTGACAGACACAGTGTCCTAAACTCAAGCCATTCCATTCTCTCTCCAGTCAACAAGCAAGTGAGAAGGTCAGACTGCACGGCAGAACATGACTAGATCCGGGCACGTCTACCCACCCAAACACACGTGCATGTACACCCACACACCACTATAATATATATATATATATATATATTCCACCCTAGATATCTTCACAATGATATTTTTAGGTACGTGACCCGTGAGATATCTCACAATATCTCATGGTGTTATCTCATGGCTGTACTGCGCAAGCTCATTACCAGAGTAGTTATAGCAACCGGGCCTGGCCTCAAGTTTTCTGGGTTTTTACAGCTACCTTTACTCTAGTGGAGCCCCTAGTAAGTTCGCTAACTTTACACCATGAGTTACCAAAAAACTACTTCAGTGAAGATATCTAGTGTGGAATAAACCACTTATCACACTTGTCAGAGTGCACTCTCAGGCTTTATTTTCACTCGCCTTTGGCTCGTGAAATAAATTAGCCTGCTCGTGAAATATTTCACCATATCACACTCTGACTCATGTAATAAGTACTATATATATATATATATATATATATATATATATATATATAGTATAAGTCTAAGTTGAACTGTCAAGATCACTGCAGTTAAAAACATCAAGAGACCTAAGCGGCCTCTCTCTCTCTCTATACACACCGCTAATTTTATTATAATTTTCGGAAAACAAACAAACAACAAAAATGGCAACATACGTACATGTACGTGGCATATACCTAATGTGAAGGCTGTCCTAATCTTTGCTGTTAGTATGACAACCAATAGGACAACACATTATTCACCTCGTTCTATAGTACAAAACAAACCAACAAACAAACATCCTATGCTGCAGATGTTACATAAGGTGGGAGACCAGAAGAATTCACAGAACTTATGTGGTGTCTGGAGTAAATGCCAAACCAAACATACAGAAGAACCACACCCTTTTAGCCTAAGGAGAGAACTCAGTAAAAACCACAAGGTGAGTGTGTATGTGCGTGTGGCATGTATATGTGTGTGTGTGTGTGTGTGTGTGTGTATGCAACATTAGATAACAGATTTGCCACAATAACTCAATGAGCCATGACTCCACCAACCATAACACATGCACTCTTGCACTTCAGAAACGGCTTCAGGCCATACACTGCCACGCCCACCCAGCAAGTGGGGGTGGCGTTACCTACTCATTCATTCCATGCATCATCCTTGTCAGTTGTCAGAAAACACGGCCAGACCATCTGACTCAATGAGACAGCATTCCTACATCGGAATCCAAGGCAAGGAAACACGACCACTGACATGATAGATGGACCAGGCCGCTGCAACATCGCCATAGTAGTGACGTGTTTGAAAGGTAGCACGGACAATCATGACAGACACACACACACACACACACACACAAAGACACATTCACACAGGTGCATGCAAACTCACTCCATTTACTACACATATAACCCACCATGTGATGTGTGTGTGTGTGTGTGTGTGTGTGTGCACATCCTTTGAAAGCTAGTTTCATTAAACTTCCACATGTATGAGTGTGTAGTGAGTAATGAACTGTGAGCCAGTGGTGGATAGTGAAACAGTTAGGGCTGGTCAATTGGGAACAAACAAGAAATGCATGAGTGTACCAATGCACTGTCTCTCCTGATAGAATCAGTAGCTTCTCAAACTTGATACAGGTCCAGCCGGTACCTAGTTCCTATCTTGTAGATCCTGTTCTGAAGATATGACAGACATTGCTAACACAATTTCTGAAAGTTTCCTTGAGATTGTTCAACTGGATAGTGGAAAGTTTTTACTACACGCTAAAGATAAAGATGATTCAGTTTGAGGACACAACAGGCTTCCTTCTACATGAGCAAGTTGGTTCAAATCAAGTGGTCCGCCCTGGTGGTGACTCCATTCAACCCACGCCACACGAGACTACAGTGAATCTCTCCAATAATAATTTGTTCTGAAGCACATCAATATTGATAGAAGCCTCATGGGCACAAGAATTCCCCCACTCTTGAGTCATCATTAAAACCAGATACAAGACGGTGGAGGCTGCTTTTGAGCTTCACTACTAAATTCCTACACATGTTATGCTTATTAAACAGTTTAATTTATTCTACACTGCTATAATTAACCCTCACCAAAATGGTCGGCCAAGATGATGTGTGGGGGCAAGCAGTGACCATGTGAGGGATGGGCAGTGACTGTGTGGTGAATGAGGGGCTGAGGAGAAAGGGAATTGCAGTGTGAATTACGGATAATCAACATTAGAAAAATCTTCAATACCAGGCCACTGCTGTGAATAAGAAAGTTTCCATAACTCTATTTAGACAGAAAGCTTTCAGAACTTACAGAGTTGTGCTCCATAACTCTCTGAAGTACTAGGAAAAAGACCAATAAACAATCAGTAGTGCAAAAACGTGAGAATAAACAAGAAATATTGCTGCTATGAGTTTAGAAAACACAAGATCGGCCCGGCCCTGTGCTACAATAGGGACACTTACCAACGTACATGCAGTTAGGTAATAAAAGCAGTTAGAAACTAACTTCCTATCATGACGGTCACAATTCATTATTTAAGTACGTCTTCCTCTTTGCAAGCTATTGTATACTGGAGAGAGATAACTCTTCTGTGTTTTGTTCACATCATATCTATACTTTCAGTCTACGCCGCATCTAAACTCCATTAGAACCAAGTTTTCTCATCCACAAGCTACATAAGGCACACACTTACTCCCAAGAGAGTTTCAAAGACCAGACCTGCAGCATATGTATGTCTTTGACACCACTTGACCCCAGCTCATCCCAGGACCTCCTAATGCAAACCTTCTCATATGACAGCATTGAGTGAAGGCTACTCGTGATATTAATTAATATTTAAAAAAATCAAAAATCTAATAATCCTGTTATAAATAAACAAACATGGAAGCCCACTCTAGAGTTGTACTCAATTCATGCCTGTATCGTACATATGCCTTAACCACACACACTCTGGCTAGTACATAGGCATTTTATTCACCAGAATCACCATGAGCATAAATACAAACACCTTCATCCTTCATGGCTCCTACTAATGTTTCCCCATTTTACTTCATTGAGTCTGCCAGTAGAAGATGTCAGTCATAGTATTCATGACACACTTTCTGCCTTCCACAGGTGACCAGGTGAAACTTCTTGCTTCCTACTATTGTTCTTAAAGGTAGCCATGGTGATCTGCACATGTGGATGTGTACAATACAAACCCATTGAAGATTCTGAACCCAAAGGGAGATGAAGTTAATTCCTCTGGACCAAAATCATTAAAAACAACAAATCTCGTTTACTGGAGTAACACTTCTTTCGCTAATTACACAGCTATTCTATAAAAAATCCTCACATACTACTGAGTTTCATAGCACAACATCTACTTGGATTGAGAGAAAAGTGAACACAAAATTAATGAATACAACTTTAAATGTCCCATTGCAACTTCATTCACTCAGCACTACAGCATTTCCATAGTTAATCCAACAAAAAAACAACAACCAATAACTACATACAAACACATCATCCCCCCAACACAAGCCAACCTGTCAATGCTAGAACTGCAGAGTGGAGGATGAGACAGTTGGTAATTACAGGGAGGTGAGAGTGGAACTAGAAAGTACGAAATAAAGTATGAGGCTAGCATACACCGAACATCCATCCAACTTAGGAAATTATTCAAGTATCCAAATTATGTCCTTCACTAAGCATTAGAACACCATTACATTATACAAAACAGACGCTATTGGTGTGAACCCACAATAAGTGGCACTTTATTATACAGAATTCACTCCCAAATACCTCAGTTTATATACCATATCAACACTTTATTATACACAACTCGCTCCCAAATACCTCAGTCTATATACCATAATTTTTTTGGGGAACCATAGGGTCGAACAGCGCCACACATTATCCAACAAAGGGTTCTCCTTAACACCATTCTCAGACAAAAAGCTTTGCCTATTTTCTTATTGTGCTAATACATATTCTTGTCACTTGTTACTATTGATTCAACTGCCATTCAAGTGTCTTTCATCACTGAGTACCTTCATGAACAACAAACCCATTGGAATGTTTTTAATTTTGGTCACCATGAACTCAAACTCTGCAGCCCCATCCTCAGTTTCCCCTTTTTAAACTTACTGAGGTCGCTTGAGTGCCACCAATTCTGTAGTCTTGGGATCCCCCAATCACTATCAACTAGACTAGAGATCTAGCACTACTAGCTACAGGTTAGTAACCTCACAGGCAATAGCTAGGTACTTCAGTTCGGAACGTCACTTACTACGGCGTGGCGATGGGAGGAGGGCCTGCTGACTTCGAAACACACACAACAACACGGACTGATTCCCATTAGGCGTGTGCTGAAAGTTACCACTTCCTTTGCCCCACCTACTTATCAAATTTCCATTACAATTACGTCATTCTAAATTCCGTGGTTTTCATTGGTCCACTCTTGAGGTTCAAATTGTCACAAGGCGCTTTTCTGTTATTTACTTTTTGTCATTCGAAGGACATTCCTATCTGTACAATACTTTACCTCTTGAATGCTTCAGCTTCAAGCTGGTAGACATGAAAAGTTCGAAGGGGAAAGATCCTATAAGCGGAGTAGCCAAAACTCCGAAGAAAACCAGATCCTCCAAAGAGAAAGATCCAGTTGAAGTAAAAAGTTACAGATGTAATGAAGAATCTTAGCTAAGGTTTTTATACTGTTTTGCTCAGGTGTACTGCCGAGTGCGTCCCTTGAAGGATGAAGAAGCATCATCGTGTGTGAATGTAACAAGTGACACAGTTGTACAACTGAAGCCTCCTCAATGCTCACTTGCTTTCAAGGCTGGTCATGTTAATCCAGTAAATATCTAGCTAATGATTTATTATTATTATTGTTGTTGTTTTTGTTAATATACACTTGATATTTCTTTAATTTAGACACTGCATACATTCAAGCACGTCTTTGGTCCTGACGCTACACAAAATGCAATCTTTGAAAGAATTGGTGTACCTTTAGTTGAGGGATTGCTTACAGGAAAGAATGGTTCGTTTATTGAGATTTTCTTCTCAAGTGCTCATATAATTTGTATTGAACATATCACACAAAATTTCCTTCAAGTGTTATAAAAAATACTTGTATGTTGAATTTCAGATCTTAATTATACGTAGCTGTATAGTAATCATTTGTTGATTGCACAGTATGCATCAGTGTTGCTTTTGGACACTGAGGGAAATGAAAGGAATCATGCTTTAAGTTCTGTCAGGCCATAATTGGTTGAGTCAGTGCATCAGTTATGGTGGGTGTGGCTAAAATGTTGCACTATGGTAGTAAATGTGTACAAGTTTCATTTGCATGAAATTGCTAATGTTATGTGTGCGTACACTATTTTTTCTGTAGGGTTGTTATTTGCATACGGCATCACAAACTCTGGCAAGACATATACTATGACTGGAGACCCAGATGCTGCTGGTGTGCTACCTCGCAGTCTGGATGTCATCTTCAACAGCATCTCTGACATTCAGGCACCTAGACATGTAAGGACTTGGCAAAAATGAACTTTATATGGGGTGGTCCCAGTAGGTTTATGAATGTTGTGCTATGGGAGGAAGGAGGGGAAAGGGTTCTGGGGAAGTTGAATCAAAGTTGAAAGTCAGTTATGTTAAAATTATGCTCCTTGGTATCACACTCAAATTCAGTGTTTCCACTACAATACTCATGAGTGTGTAAATTATCAGAAAAAATTCTCTTGGGTCGTTATAATTCTTTTTTCTCTTTCTTTTTACAGTTTGCATTTCTCAACAATATTTTACAAGTATTAGATGTGTGACGAAGAACATTATTCTAATATCACTGTAGGTGTTTCGTCCGGATGGTAGCAACGGGTATGACATATTCACAGAAGAAGAGGCCAATCTGGAACAAAAGAGAAACAAACCGAAGAAGCTGAGTCCTCGAATGAGGTTGGTTTCCTTTACACCACTTCCATTTCTGAATATGTACTGTTTGAGTGTGACTATGGGGTTATAACAACTTACTTTCATATTTCCTTTGTATATGTGTGTATGTGTGTGTGTGTGTTCTCAGAGCGGCTCAGCCAGACTTTGGAGATCTTCTACGTATTCCAGAGGCCACAAAATTGGACCATGTTGTGGATGAGGACAGTGGATATTCTGTGATGGTATCCTATGTGGAGATTTATAACAACTATGTGTATGACTTACTTGAAGAACTGCCACCTGACCCCATCAAACAAAGGTATGTACACATACGCACACATACATATAATAATAATGTTCCTAAGTGCCCTTGTACACATTGTTACCTCTCGCATATATTTATTTAAATACTTGTGCAGTTGCCTTATCCCTCTATTGCTTAATTTTTAATTGCTGTTTAGCAATAGCTATATATAATTTAGACAGATCTCATCTTATGCGATCATAAATTAGGTGTACAAGGTCAAACATGTCTATCACTGATTCATTACACAGACCACTATCTTCTCACATTCTGCGTGAGGACTCCAGTAGGAACATGTATGTGAGTGGGGTTGTAGAGGTGGAGGTGAAGAGCACAGAGGAGGCTTTTGAGGTGCTGTATCGCGGCCAGAAGAGGCGCCGTGTCGCCCACACACAGCTGAATCAGGAGAGTAGTCGCAGCCACTCTGTCTTCACCATCAGACTAGTGCAGGCTCCCCTAGACCACAGTGGCAAAGAAGTGTTGCAGGTGAGGAGGGGTACACTGTTAATGGTATATACCTGTTTGATATTGGACTGGGAAAACTCAGGTAAAGTAGTGTTTATAGACTGTTTAGGATACATAAATATATCCAAAAGATAAGTCAGAATTGGTGTTAGCAGAGTGCTTCATCAATGATAAGCAGTCTGTACGTTTTGCTCAAGTTTTTTTAAAATTTAAACTAAAAGGTTATGTGCTAAAGTTATGTGCTAAAGTTATGTTGTTGTTTTTTGTTGTTGTTATTTTCCTTCCTTTTTATGCATTGATTGTAATTTATTTGTGTGTGCAGGACAAGAGTAAGGTCACAGTGTCACAGTTATCTATGGTGGACCTAGCTGGTTCAGAGCGCACGTCTCGCACCAACACACGAGGAGACAGACTCAAGGAGGCCAGTAGCATCAATAAGGCTCTTCTGGTGCTCAGGAACTGTATGGAAACCCTCCGGGACAACCAGATACATGAATATAACAAGGTCTGAAATTTTTAGGACTACCTGAATTCATTTGATTGACCTATTTAATACTTTAATTCTATATGTATTAATGGATTGTACTGATAAAGGTGCTTAATGAAAGGGGTAAATAATAATCAGGGGAAGGAAAGTAATGCCATAACAACTATGGAGTTTGCTATACAATTATTTATATGACTTGGGAGGGTAACCAATTTGATTTCTCACTGTTAATTATCTTGTATTGCAACAATCTTGTATTATTTCAACTTTGCTGTGACAGATTGTCCCATATCGAGACACCAAACTGACTCATCTGTTCAAGAACTATTTTGATGGAGAGGGCAAAGTTCGTATGATTGTGTGTGTGAGTCCGCGGGAAGAAGATTATGACGAGAGTATCCATGTCATGAGGTTCGCAGAGGTCACCCAGGAAGTTGTAGTAGATAGACCCAAGGAGAAGAGGTCAGTACATACTGAGTGAATTAGTCACTTCAAATTGTGACCTTTGGGTTCACATAGTCTAATTCTCAGTTGAAAAACCTGGACTGCCAGGCTTTGTCTTACAATCAGGAATCTATGAGTTTTCAGAACGCCTAACATTTCTTCAAGTGAATTATTAAGAAAAAAGAGCATCATACATTTAGATAGATTACCTCTAAGGTCAGTTTCTTTATTCAATTGCCAATACAATAAGTGTGGTGCAATGGAGGTTATGCAAATTCACTTACTTTAGTTACCTTTCCTGCTACTTGAATGTGTGTAAGGTTGATAGCAATAGGAGTTGTTAGCATCCCTCACATTTATATGAAATATCCAGCAATTCATCACAATGGTCCATTATTAGAGTTGGTCAAGAATAGGATGTTTGCTCACTTGTACACGCATATACATCTATGCACGTATGTATGTGTACATAATGTATGTATGTATGTGTACATAATGTATGTATGTATGTGTACATAATGTATGTATGTATGTGTACATAATGTATGTATGTATGTCATGTACTGGGTGTTCTGTATCGGGTGCTTTGTATTATGGCACTGGTACAAAGTGTTGGTGTGATGTCAATGTTATTGTGACAGGCTAGACACTGGTCTGGCTCCAGGAAGAAAGAGAGCCTACTTGCTGTACAAAGCCGCCTTAAAGGAAGCTAACTCAGCAGAGGAAAGCTGCAAGGAAATGGTGGGTGAGGAAGCCACCAGTACATCAGTAGCCTCTCCAATTCACCCCTACATGCTGGCTTTGGGAGTTCTGGCAGTACAAAAGGTTGGCGAGCAAACTGTTAGCTCAGGATAATTTTGCCAGTTCAAATGTGGCGGTATAACACAGTGTGACACGAATGATTTATATATTTACAGTATCTGGCGGAGGATTGCAGCAAAGAAAGCCTTAGGGAGTTCAAAGAAGCCTTGGAGCAGAGAGACAAAGTTAAAGGACAGCTCATACAGGACCTTAAGATGAAGCGTAAGCAATGCTCCAGCATTATAATTGTTAGAGGTCACTTACTACCGTTTCCCCCCCACTCTTTTCATGAAGAGTGAAATGTGTTCCTTCACACAACACATGTAATTATCCCATACACACACACACACACACACACATGGCAAGTGAAGTACTGTATGCATTTCTGGCGTTTTGAATGATGTAAACGGCATGCTGTGTGTTGGTACATGTTCAGAATCTTTATTCCGTGAGAATTTGGTTAAGGCAGAATCTGAAACTGAAGGATTGAGAAGAAGTGTTGCTGATCTCAGACACCAAATCAAAGTCAAAGACAAGATTGTGTCCGACACAAAGAAGCTGCGGGACATAATATCTGCCCAAGATGAAAAGGTACTTCTTCTTAGAATTTTTGTGTTGTTGTTGTCTATGAAAACAGTTGGAATGGTTTCATGCAACTTTTGAATTCAAAAAATAAAAGAAAGCATCAACATACAGTAATTTAGTATTTTGGTAAACGGTATCAAGCATAATAATTGATAGAATACTGATAATGTATGCAGATGGTACAGTTGACAGCAGAGTTGGAGAGATCCACTGACAAACGATTGAAACTGGAGAGAGAACTGATCCAGACCAAACATACTCTAGAGATAGTCTCAGATCAGAAGAATGCACTCGTCAAGACCACTGAGAAGTACCAGGCAGACAAGCGGGGATTGGAAGAGGAGGTAAGTCACTCTTATCACTGTGTTAGTATCGGCAAAATCCCTCAGAGGTGCAATGAGTTTGACTCTGGTTTTACTCCATTTAGTTGAGTGCAGAGCGTCGTGCAGTTAGGAAGCGTGAGGAAGAAAAGGAAATGATCAGGACCAAGATGCAGGGATTCGTGAGTGCAGAAAAGGAGAAGATAGACAAGCTCTCTCACAGAATGAAGTACAAGGAAAAGGATTTAGCCATTAAGTGTGCTAAGCTACGCCAGGTAGAGGAGATTATCAAGAACTCTCCTTGCCACACAGGCACCAGGACTCCATTGAGAGAGACTAACTGTATAATATCGGCTAATGAAATGGTAAGATAAACAGTACCATTGGAATCAGTACTTCTTAATAGACACTGTTATTAACCCTCAGCATGCATGCGCAAGAGGGTTACGGTACTCAGTTTATCTGTCAGTCAGTCAGCCATTTGTGTCACACAATAAAAAGCGGATCTTGGAGATGGCAGCCTCCCGAAGATTGAAACAAGCATTAAAATGTTACAATGGACATTTTAAGTCCCTTAGAAAAAGTTAGTTTATTTTCGCCATATAATCATAAGCAATTGTTAGCAACTATGGTCACACTGTACTCACGTGAGCAAATCTCTTTGCTCACAGTAATTTTGCGTTACGCTATTTCTTAACGGTTTATGGAGTGCTTGGAGTTTCCTATTGAAACTACTGGTGAGGTGAGGTTTAGTGGAGTGCTTGGAGTTTCCTATTGAAACTGCTGGTGAGGTGAGGTTTACTGGAGTGCTTGGAGTTTCCTATTGAAACTACTGGTGAGGTGATAAGACCTACTGTTTCATTGCACAAGTTGCTGCTCAAGTTTACATATCAACTTACATAAGTTACATATTGGCATATTCTTATTGATCTACTCTAAATAAATTATTCTTTTGGTCTTTGTAATAGCTAGCTAATGTATAGTAACGCTGAGGGTTCGCACCCTTGGGTGCTTCATGTGTAAGATTTTCTTCCTTGAACTACTTACGTGTTTATGTTCTTATGTTAGAATTGGGAGAGGGGCGGGGAGGGAGAGGGGATGTCTTTGTAATAGTAATCTTGACCACAAGGTGTGTGTAATTGTTGGCTAATGGTATAAGTAGAGGTTGTTTCCGTGTACAGACTTCAGCTACTACTTCAGTTACTCCTTCTGTTACACCCTCTATTGCCTCCACTGCCATCAGTGATGGTAACAGTGTGGATGGTACTCCCACAGTGCCTGACTCGGCTAGAGTTAGGGCCCCCAACGTCATCAGCCGCAAGCGCTCCTCTCCAGAGAACTGGCTTGCACACAAGCCTGCAAGCAACGTATCCTGTGGAGACTTGTTGAAACCCGTCATGAAGAAGAAGAAGACTGTGGCCAATCCTAAACCCAAACACCTCCGTTCCAACACAGCCAAGAAATACTGTCTGGAACACCAAGAGGAAGATTCTGAGGGTGATGTTAAGACTGCTTTATTTAAGGTATTCCTTTAAAAAGAAAACGCTTGCTTTGAGTTGCTTAAATATTATTGATGCTTCTCAGATTAATGTTTGGACTAGAAATGTGCTTTATGAAATAAAATTCTATGAGTCGTTACTTTAATAAGAAAGAGGTGGTGGAAGTAAAACTGCTTGTGATTTTATTTTTAAAACTATTGCGTAGAAAAAAAATTGGAACAGGTTTCTTATGGCAGAACACCAATGAAAAAATATTTTGAGTTTCTATTAAAGTAGAATCAGTTTAAAAAGTTACACGTCAATAAGATGTATTAAAAATGGTGATCATTAAGCCATTAGTACACATCACCACCACTTTCTTTATGTTCCTTTCAATGGGCCATTTCCTGGTGTGCGATTGGATTAGAATGGTCTAGGTCAGGAAATTAAAGGGAATGGTGAGATTGTTCATACATGTGTGTGCCACTCGGTCCCCAGGGCAACATCGTGAAGACTCGAGGAGGTGGCCATTCGGTGCAGTTTACTGACGTAGAAGTCCTCAAGCACAGCCATTCCATCCAACCACCTAAATCCCCTAGGAGAAAGCCTCACCAGCAGACTGGCAGGCCTGCAAGACGATCCAATCGCATAGCAGGAAAAGCCCAACCATACACAACGGCACACCAGCGCATGGGGAGTAAGGCCAGTGGGCAGAGTGGTGATGTGGAGGGGGACATTGCTCTGTCTTGCTCATCTTCTATGTCAAGTATTAGCAGCATGGAGAGTAGTGTTGAAGAACAGGACTGGACAGATGTGGAGACAAGGGTATGTTGGAATTGAAAGAGTACGGGGGGGGGGTGGTGTTGTTATGTACACTAGTGCAGGGATTTGGGGGAGGGGGATCCCTGAAAATTTTGATGACCTTTACGGTGGCATTTGCCACTGAATTTTCATCAATTTCTAGTAAACAAGAATCCTCCCACCCAGAAATTTCAAAAAATGTTAATTTGACCCCTCTCGATTTTGATTCTAAAAATACCCTGCTAGTGTGTGTGTGATGCAATAGAACATGAATAGGGTCTAGTAGTGGTGATAGCACAGTAACGGCAAGTGAGCCAGCCAGCCCAGGTATTGATTCAATTACATTATATACAATTCATGTTGTATTGGGTCAGGGTCTTTTGCAAGAGTGACTATGCAGCAGGGATAAGTTTATATACCATAGGATTCGTGTACAACCATAGAAATGTCCATGAAATGTCGCCTCATATTCACAGATTGTAAGATGTAGTGTAATAAATACTGTTTATTGTGGCTGTAGTGTGCTGTTGCTCTGGAAGGCAAGCCTGGCTGTTCTCAACCTGCCTTGGTCCATATGTCACCCAAGTATGTACCTTAGCACTAGAAAATACACAGCATGAGAGCTATTGTTTTCTATGACATCATTGTGCATAAAAACATTCTTGTTATTGTTTTTGTATTTTTTTTTTTTTTCCAAACAGAAAGCTCTGAATGTCAAGAAATTCATCTGGAACATTTTCACAACAGTAACAATTGCTGACAACTGCATGCCTTTTTTCTCCCTCTCTGTTGTTTTTGTTACAAAATCTGACATCCTTGTTTTTGTTAGATGTAATTGTTTTGATTAGTATTTATATTACAATGCCTCCACAGATTGTATTTAAATATAAATAAATCTCGTACAGAATGAAAATTACTTTATGTCACTGGAATATTTGAGTGCTAGCTTCTCTGCCAACTGTAGCTTGAGTGGGTCTTCGAGATTCTTGCGTGCACAGTCAATATCAGTCTGGATTGCAGCTATCAATTCATCTGGTCAACACAGAGATAAGAGAACAGAGTAGGATTTGTAAGTATTACCAAATGCACTTAAACACTACCACATGTACACTCACTACTCACCAACGGCATGTATTCTACCACATGTACTGTCTAACAGTATGTATTCATGTACTCACTAATGTGACTTGTACTCCACCACATGTACTCACTAACAACATGTACTCCACCACATGTACTCACTAACAACATGTACTCCACCACATGTACTCACTAACAACATGTACTCCACCACATGTACTCACTAACAACATGTACTCCACCACATGTACTCACTAACAACATGTACTCCACCACATGTACTGCATGTACTTTACCACTGCAATGACAAACAACATATGTTACCAACCAATACAGATGCAGTATCAATCACTTATGTGGAACTATGTATATCTGTCCATTTGACTTCCACTGAAAGCAAGAAAGAGTGCATGTCCTCCCTGTGTGAGTGATGGTTGTCTTGCTCTTACCTAACGACTGGTACTTCATCTCTGGTCTGATGTAGCCGCACACACAAACACTCAATTCTGAGCCATAGAAGTCCTCCTCAAACTCGTGCATGATGTGTGTCTCCTGAACAAGATACCATAAGACAAATTACTTAGTGCCACATATCTAATTCTAATTGATAAGAGTTATGCTTGACTTACCATGCTTTTCTTCTCGTTCTGATAGTGTGGGTTCCATCCAACACTCATCACCATCTTGTAGACTGGGCCTTTATCAACACTGGCCCAGCCATAGTACACACCTGGATCAAATGATTTGGGCAACGCCTCTACTACCTCCTCCGGGAAATTAGCTGCATAAAGATGGATAGCCCTAATGGTTTCTTGCTGTAGCTAGTAGAATAGAAGTTCAACCTCACCCATCTAGGGATATCTAAGAATTAGCAGAGCCAAACATTCTGGGTCTCTAAAATTAGTGACTTACTACAGTTAAGGTGACAATTTTGGAAAAATAAAATCTTCACAATCCTAAACATTGAACACTGGAGCATAGCTTACTAATATCAGGTAACCTTGTTGTTTGACAGGAATACAGCTGCTATAGTTATTTCTTCACTCAAGCGTACCTGTAGGAATTCCCAGCTCTTTACTTCCTCTGCCAAAGCCATTAACGACTTTTCCTTTGGTAAAGTACGGGAGATAATTGCAACTATCCTGACAACCATTTGCAGCCATTGCTGCAGATAAAAATGAACAGAAATTCTCAATATCAAGTGGTAAGGGTCACGAAGTGCTGATTCAGCAAAAAAAATGCTATGAGGGGTGTGAAAGGTTTCTCTAACCGGTGTTAACTTCTTTTCTGTCGTATTCTGGGGTAGGCGAGTGTATGAAGCTATTGAAGCCACACTGGGTTGGCCATTTTGGAGAAGCTATATTTTCTGTAGACATTCATCCCGATGGCTCCAGGTATGTGTCTAAATAAAGCACAGCAACATTAATGAATAGTGCGAGGCTCAAGGCCTTTGCACTCCACTCTATGGTTAATAATGGATATTTGTAGTGTTGATTCAATGGTGTATAGCTAGTAATAATGAGAGGGGCACGTGAAATGCGTACTTGCTAACTGTCCATCCTGAAAGCTCTGAGGACACACTTAGCCATTGTCCTGCAATGAAATTGTACATTTTCTATTGTTTGACACATAAATCTAGACTCAAAGTTTATATGTGGTTTACTATGTGCATGATCTGCTAAGAAAAGTGTTCATTTTTTACATAGATTCAATCTGAAGTTAAGTTACCGCACAATTTCTATCAGTCGGCAGAGACCATTACCCATTGTCACCGGTTCATGCACATTACATTATTGTATGGTTTCTCCTCCACTGTTGTTGTGAAGTTCAGCAGGAACTTAGTGGTAAATAGATAACTATTATGTTATCATTGATTCATGTGGTTTTGGGTGTGGTCTGGGTGTGGCTTAGTAACTCTGGAAATCGATTGCATGACGTTGGTGCCTGTTGTGAATTAGTTTCTACTTATGTTGTTAAAATCAACTTCAAAAAACAGTTTACTTTTCTGTTTGGATACTTTGCTCTTATTCAACATCTGGCCTTCCACGTCAGTCCAAGATGCCAACAGGAGGGAGGAGGGTTGTTGAATGACTTCATCAGTTAAACCAAGCAAGAACAAAATATAAAGGAGAAGAGAGTGCCTATCATGGAGATTACTGTGTTATCAGATTTTAATAAGTGACCAAGCCTCGTCTCCTGGGATTTGGTCTTTTTTCCCCCTGCATTTTCACTAGGGCCCACTTTGAGTCACATGACAGGTGGCTTTCTTGCTCATAATGGGACGCAGTGAACAGATCCTCAATCTTTACATTATAGTTCTTGATTTATGTATGACCACCCATTAGACTACACAACCTAACCTGTGTTGTCCTGCTCCTTCCACTCTCGTGATCAGGTGTCTGTAAGTTGTGAGCTGTGCATGGTGTGTGTGTGTGTGTGTGTGTGTTCTACTGGTGCTGCCCTATGCTACACAAACAAGGCCTACCTTTGAAGCTTATAGAAGTACGTCTGACAAAGATGTACTCAAAAGGAAAAAGTTAATGTTGCCTTATACACTTGTGAGACCGCGCCACTACATCACTGTCTGAAGACACCGGTCACTCTGGTGGCAAAGAAAAACTGTTCATATTGTATTATCAGAGAAAATATGTAAGGAGTAACTCATTATTATTATTACAGTATTATTATTATTACTACTACTATTAAGAGAATGAATTCTAAAGCACACCATCCATTATTACTTTGCTATTGTATATGTTTTCCTTCTTTTGTCTAGGTTTGCAACTGGTGGGCAGGGCAAAGAGTCTGGTATGGTTGTAATATGGAACATGTCACCCGTACGCAGTGAGCCAGACGAGAAGAACGAGAGTGTCCCGAAGCGCCTGTGCGAACTAACGAACCACCTGAGCTGTGTCAACTCTGTTCGCTGGTCGAGAGATGGCAAGTATCTAGCCAGCGGTGGGGATGATGCCATTGTAATGATCTGGCAGATTAGCCACCAGGGGCACGTCATGGAGGGAAACTTTGGAGGACCGGTGCACGAGCAGTGGAGGTGTGTCCACATGCTGCGGGGACACTCTAGTGACGTTCTAGATCTGTCGTGGTCTCCGGATCATAAGTTTCTGGCGTCGTGCAGTGTGGATAACTCCATAGTCGTGTGGAATGCCAAGGAACTGCCACAGAAGCTCACCGTGCTGAACGGACATCAGGGGTTGGTAAAGGGTGTCACGTGGGACCCGGTGGGCAAGTATGTGGCATCCCAGTCTGATGACCGCTCAGTGAGGATCTGGAGAGTGAGCGACTGGAAAGAGGTAAAGGTCATCACCGAGCCCTTCAAGAAGTGCGGAGGAACGACACACGTGTTGCGGTTGAGCTGGTCACCTGATGGGAAATATATTGTATCCGCCCACGCTCTTAATAACGATGGGCCGACCGCACAGATTATAGAGAGAGGATCCGACTGGAAAACTGGAATGGATTTTGTGGGTCATCGCAAAGCAGTGGAGGTGGTGCTTTTTAATCCACACATGTTTGTTGCTAGTGACAAGAAGGACAACCATGGCTGCCTAGCTTTGGGAAGTAGAGACAGAACTCTGTCTGTTTGGCTCACCAACCTCAAAAGGCCTCTCCTGGTCATGCATGACCTTTTCAAGGATTCCATTCTTGACTTGTCTTGGTCCTCTGATGGTTATGAGCTTCTGGTGTGCTCAACTGACGGAACAGTGGCCTATCTGTCCTTTACCAAGAAGGAGCTGGGCCTGAGGCTGTCCAAGCAGGCATTTGATGACCTCTATATGAGGACGTACGGGTTTAAGCGAACAGAAATGAACAGCAAGTCCTCTGGGCTGGTTCTGATAGAGACGCCGGAGATGCTCAAGCTCCATTCTTCCTCCGCTGGTAAAGTAGCTCCACCTACCACCACTTTAACCTTGAAGCAGAGCGGCCTTACACCTGAAGGTAAAGCCATGGCAACGGGTTCCAGTTCTGCCAAGTCTTCACCGTCCATTTCTCGGCAAGTAGAGACCCGCACGAAAGACGGTAAGAGACGCATTACTCCAATTACACTTACCACGGAGACTACTTCCGCACTTGGAGCTCCTCTGCCTTTCACTTCTTTCTCACCCAAGCAGAACAAAGGAGCGACTGTGATGACCACTCCGGAGAAGGAGAGGTCCAAGAAACCTGCTAGTGGTTCTGAGCAGAGCACTCCTAAGTCTGGGGTAGCGGAAGTGTCGGAAACCGACGCTTCATCTGTCAAACCTATCAGCTTTGAGCCACTATCACCCAAAAATGATAAGGTTGTTGTTAGTAGTGCCACTCCTACCAAGAAAACCGACCAGGAAGCCAAGAAGGATAAGAAATCAGAATCAGAAGAAGCCACTGGTCCAGGAAAGACTAATGAAGGAAAGACTAATGAAGGAGTGACTCCAAGACTGCAAAAAAGACCTCCAGAAAAGATTGAATCTGCTCTTCCTAAGGCTAAGAAACTAAAAAGGAAACCACTTGGGCAGTCAGTTCTCACTGGTGCCAGTCATAAATCAAGCCCTCTTCCGAAACAGGGAAGTACACTCAGCACTGTTGCCAAACAAGTACTTCACTTCTCTCCTCCTCCATTAGAATCTAGCATCTCATTCTCCTTGTATGACCTGGAAGACGATGAAAACAAACCCACAGTAATGATCCACAATGAACGAACCCGCACATCTGCATGCACTATTGAATACTCAGTAACATCTGGGACTGTTTGGAAGATGTCCTTTTCTTCTCCTTGCCTGAAAGTGGCAGCTAGTAGTCATGTGACGTGCATTGCTTGTCAGGACAAATCAGTGAGCATATTCTCTTCTGCAACTGGCAGACTTGTAGTAGGTAAACTGTATCAGTGTGGGGACGTGCTGGAGCTTAAGGTGAGAGACCACTACGTCATGTATGTCTCTTGCCTGGGAGACCTGAGCATTTGGAATGCCAAGAGCATGAAGTCGGTGGTAAAGGGTTGCTCATTTTTAGGAATTCTTTCAGATTCAATGAAGCCACCCAGTGACTACCATCTCACTAAACATGGCTTTCCCGTGGTTCTTGTCGAGTCCAGCAAATATATCTTCAACTTAGATATGGAGTGTTGGATGGAACTGTGCAGTGCTAAGGAAACATCAGAGATGAAGGCTTTGGAAACTGTCAGAACTTCAGCCACAGATCTTCTTCCGTTGGAGAGTTTTCAGAGGGATCCTTCCTTGGTTCAAGGTGCCAGAGGTAGCAGTGGGACGGGGATCACTCGAAGCGATGTCGTGGGACAGATGTTGCGTGCCATGCAGCATGGCTCATCGCCACAGTCCAGCACACTTGGGTACCTGGAAAGTCAGATATCTAGAAGTCTGTGTTTAAAGTCGTTGGTGGAATACCAGCACTGGTGTGATGTGTACGTTCAGTTGCTGGTGAAGGACAATCTCGAGGCTAGACTCAGAGAGTTCTGCTCCAGTTTCGCTACTCCAGTGGGAAAAAATGAAACTGTGCTAGGGTTTAGCAAGACAAAAATGCTCAGAGGCTTTCTTGATATCATCGCAAAGAATCCCACATTTCAGAGGCTGTACCAGGAACTGAAAGATACTGTAGACCAGTCACAGAGGAACACAGTGAGCTGACAGTATCATTCATGCCACACCTCTCATCATGCATCATTGAGAACATTTTAAATCCTTTTTAAAATTGTTTTATATTAAGAAAGCACTGGTAGAGTACTGTGGAATTAGTTTGCATGAAATATTTAGCAATGAAATCACAACACTTCTCAGAAAGGTGAGTTTAGATAATATAATAAATGGTATACATACATACTTGCAGAGTAAGTGGCAAAAGTTGATAATTAGCAATTCAAAGAAGAGAGGAGCTAACATTAATTTTCCTATTAAACATTCTACATGCCACAAGAATGGACTTTGTTTTGAATTTTAATGGCCAACTTCAGCACATGCAGCTGTGCACAAAACATAATTATTGGTACTTTGAGAAATCAAACAATACGAGGTCATTTAATATGCTCTAGGAAAACCAAAAGGAGAGTCTTCTTCAGACTTGTGATTATAACAGCTATTGACTTTGAGTTTAGGGTGCAAATATGAGCTGACAAAATGAAACAAGAAAACCCCAAAACACTATGGTGGTCTCTAATTTAAATGGCTTCAGCATCCGAGTTCTCCTTCTCGTCATTGACCTCAGTGTTATCTCCTTCAGTTGACCCTTTACTTCGCCTGGTCACTCTGGCTTTCTTGTTGGCTGGATAATCATCAAAATGGCGAGCTACCCTCTTCCTTGTGCTGCCCAATACTTTGTCCAGACTAACTCCTCCAAATGCTCGAATGGATTCGAGCTTGGCCTTGTCTGCTCTAGAGAGGGTTCGCTTCGGTGGTGCCACAGATGCACTCTGGGTTGGACTGCTTCCAGAGGATGCTTTAGTGACATGAACACACTGCCTGAAACAAGAACAAAAGTTAGTTATCAAATTAGTACATACAGAGTTGTGTGTACACTCACATAGTCAGTAACCTAGAGAAAAGGTATAAGGAATCATAACCATAGTATATATAATACTTATAGCACGAGTCAGAGTACAATATGGGAAAATATTTTACGAGCACGCAAAATATTTTCACGAGCCAAAGGCGAGTGAAAATGTGGCGTGAGAGTAAAATATCATTCCCAT
>WLWI01001167.1_pt1 | contig 22966 bp, 20 predicted proteins | sample 6701501 | NCBI WGS metagenome assembly WLWI01 (sample SAMN12718690, study PRJNA515312) | sponge metagenome | isolation source: marine sponge | host: Mycale hentscheli | place: New Zealand: South Island, Marlborough, Capsize Point | collected 2014-11-01 | reverse complement strand
AATAGGACGTGGTAGCGTTTGGATGGCATGGAAAAACTTCCTTGAATGAGAGAGAGAGGACAAGCATTCTCAAAGATCGGCGTTTTTAACGCATCCATCAAATAATAAAAATTAGACCACTAGATCGGGGTTGAGGGTTTCGTCGATAAAACCAAAATGCTCGCCCAGGCCAGTGAGGATGAGCTGGCGGGTCTGGTGCTGGTCCTGGGGGCGAAAAGGGCGGATATCTATGTGGGGAGACACGATCAGGCTTCGGGGTCGTAGATATGCAGGTCGCGGTCGGGCATTTTCAGACCGAGCAAATGCAGTCGTTGCTGGTGGGCTCCCTGTAGTGCTTGCCAGGGCAGGTCTTGGTCGCTTTCGTAGCGCTTGAGCCACCAGTAGCCGTAGTACAGATAAATGCCCCGGCGCAATCCCGAACTGCGGTTGCAGCCGCCCGAATGCCAGATGGCGCTGTTGATAAATACGGCGTCGCCGGGGTGGGCGTATACCGCAATTTCGCCGTCTAGGGGTTGCTGGATCTGGCCGGCGGGGGGGCGGGCCGTGCCTTTGTGGCTGCCGGGTACAACGCGCGTGGGGCCGCGAATTTCGTCCATATCGTCGAGGTAGACGATGGTATTTATCGAAACGGGCCGCTCGCCGGGAAAGGAGAAATCGCGGTGCCAGCTGCGCTCGGGATGATTGCTTTCGGGTCCCTGGCGCAAGAGGTCGTATTGCAGTAGCTGGATCTGGTTGCCAAAGATGGCGCGGTGGCGCTGGAGAATAGCGGGATGCTCGATCAGTCCGAGGAAAAGAGAGTATTGCAATAGCTTGTGCTGGTTGACTTTACCCGTCGGACTTTCGAGTTCCCAAACGCGGTCGAATTCGCAGCGGATCTGTTGCAAGAGCGGCTCTTCCAAGACGCCGGGGGCGTGCAAAAAGCCCTGCTCTAAGAAGTGTTCTTTTTCTTGCGGGGTGTGCATAGGCTATCCTTTGTGGTCCTAGCCATTTCTCTTGAATAGTTGATTTTCAATAAACTACATTCCGTCTCCCAGGCAAAGAGCAAAAGGAGGAAGAAGCATGGCGGATTTCTGGTTTAACAGAATGACCCAGCACTGGACCATGCCCCAGCGGCTCGATTTGGTCGAGCACGTGCGTCGGGGAAAGGTGCAATTGGTGCAGATGGGTACCTACGGACCCATGTTTTATGGCCTGGCCGACGATGCGGATGTCGATCGCAGCTGGGCGGGTATGCCGCGCATTGGCATTGAGGAGAATTTGGCCCTGGCCGCCAAACTCATTCCGCAGCTGCAGGAGGCCGGGGCCCGGGTGGTGGGCCAATTGAGTCTGGGCTGGACCTACGGCGATCACGATACCGGCAAGGGCCTGTTTGGCAATTGGGCGCGGATCTGGAGCGGCGATCTATTGGGGCCGGCCCCTTGCGATACTGTGGCGCAGGCGCTGCAGTGCCAGGTCGACGGGTCGCTGCGCAGTTGGCCTATAGAAGGGCGGCCGTATCGGACTTACAGTGGTTGTATATGCAACCCTCACTGGCTGGCAGTGCTGAAGCCGATGGTGCAAAAAGCCCTCGAATTGGGCGTCGACGGCTTTAATGCGCATCACAATTTTGAGCAGTTCTGTCAGTGCGGTTATTGCCGCGCTTATATAACGGGGCGTCTGGGCGAAGCCTTCGATGAGGCCGATTTGCAGGAGGCGCTCGATCCGGCCGGGCCGCCGGCCACGGCCCCGTACAGCGCCCCCATCGCCCTGCGTGAGCAGGCGCCCCAAGCCTTGCGTCGGCAGATGGAGGATGTACTGGCTCGGTTGGTATACCAGCGGCGCAAGGAATTTTTCGACGATCTTTTTATCGATTTCGGCCGTTCTCTGAAGCCGGATTTGCTGTTGGCCCAATGGTACCACAAATACGATTTATCCGCCTGGGACGAGCGCTGTCTGCTGCCGCAAGCCGATTGGGCCCGTGGCGAGGATTATATCTGGTACAGTCAGGGAGGCCATAAAAATTACAGCGATCTGGCTCAGGGTCATCTGGCCGATACCGGTTTGTCGGCGCGCTACGCCTACGCCATGAGCGGGGGCAAACCCATGGTCCTCAACAAATACGATGGCAACCGTTTGCGGCTGTCCATTGCAGAGGCGGGCGCCAACCACAGTGCTGCGTTGGCCTTCCACTGGGGCCAGGACGGCAACCCCAATTACGCCCTCGACGACTATATGGGGCCGGTATGTCGCTATCAGCAATTTCTCGCCGATTGCGATTCACTGATCCATCCGGCCCGGCCTTGGTCGCAGGTGGGGTTGGTCTATCCGCGTCGCGCCGAGTTGGCGCAGGAGGGGGCCTGTGTCGAACCGCTGGTGCAATTGGGACGCTATCTGGAGGACGGGCACGTTTTATTCGATATGCTGCTGGAGGACCAGTTGCAATCCAGCGGTGGCGATTACGCCGGTTTGGTGCTGCCGGACAGCGTGCGACTGACGGCGGCAGAAGGCGATTATCTGCGCCAGTATGTCGCTGGCGGTGGCAAGGTGGTATGCTCTGCCAAGGCGGGAGAGCTGGATGCGGACGGAACTCCGTATCCAACGGACTTGTTGGCCGATTGGCACGAGAACCCGCCCACTGGGGTGCACTGTTTGGGGCAGCGGTCGTGGGGGCCACAGGACGTGGAATTGCACTCTGGGCAGTCTGTGCCGGTCTATCCGGTGGCACTGCGGGATCCGTTTGGGCGGCAATTGCTCCAGGACTTGAGCCGTCTGCTCGAATCGGTATGGTTGGAAACCGATGCGCCCTGGTTCGTGCGGGTGCGGGCCTGGCGGCCCCAAGGGGTGGAGGCGCTAGTTTTGCACTGGGTTAATTACCGCCAGGACGAAAGCAGCGATATCGAAGTACCGCAGCCGGTGGGGCCGCTGCAGGTGAGCCTGGTGGTGCCCCAGGGAAGGCAGGTGGAGCGGGTGGAATGGCGCTATCCGGAAAAGGACGAGACGGTAGTACTGCCGCATCGGTTGAGCTCCGGGCGGGTCCACTTTAAGATACCGAGCCTGATCGTCTACGGGCTGAGTGTGGTACAGCTGACTTGAACTGGTTTGGTTGGCTAGTTCTGTGAATTGGTTTGGTTGTCTGTCGCCGAGGGTAGACCCGCGGCGCCCCAGGCCGAGAAACCGCCGACCAGATCGCTGACTTGGGCGAAGCCGTGCAAGCGCAGTAGGCTGGCCGCAATGGCCGAACGGTAGCCGCCGGCGCAGTAGACGACAAGGTGCTGATCGCGGGGCAGTTGCGCCAGTTCATTGGGCAATTGCTGCAGAGGGATATTCACCGCGCCGCGAATATGGCCGTCGGCATATTCGCCGGGGGCGCGCACATCGGTTAGGTGGAGCTGGTCCCCTTCGCGACCCAATTCATCGACGGTGAGGGCGGTGATGCGCTCGATGGAAGCGACCAGGTCGGGCCGCTGGGCCAGTGCCATCATACCATCCTGTAGATAACCGGCGACCTCGTCGAAACCAATGCGTTCCAGACGCATGGCCGCCTCTTCCTGGGTACCTGGAGCGGCGATGAGGACAATGGGGCGGTCGTGGGCCAGCAGGGCCCCGGCCCAACTGGCGAATTTGCCGTCGAGGTCGATATTGACGCTGCCTTGCAGGTGGGCCCCGGCAAAATCGTCGCCTTCGCGTACATCCAGCACTTGAGTGCCACTGCGCTGCAGGGCCAGCACTTGGTCCAGGGGCAGCTCTTTAAGGCTGCTGGCCAGGCTTGTTTCCAGCGTCTGCCGTTCTTTGGTATTGAGCGCCGCATCGTAGCTGAAATAACTGGGTGCTTCGGGTTGGTCGGCTGTGACCAAGTTGACAAATGTGTCTTTATCCATCGCCTGCAAGGCGTAATTGTATTGTCGCTGTACGCCCATGGTCGAATAGGTTTCCTCGCTGAGGCTCTTGCCGCACAGCGAGCCGGCGCCGTGAGCCGGGTATACCAGAGTCTCGTCGGGCAGGCGCGGCAGCAATTTACTGTGTAGCGAGTCGTAGAGCAGGGCGGCCAGATCGGTCGAATTCCAACCTGCCGAGGCGCCCAGGTCGGGGCGGCCGACATCGCCGATGAACAGGGTGTCGCCCGTGAGCACGGCTTGCGGGGTCTCGGCGCTTTGGGTCAGATCGTAGACCAGGATGCATATCGACTCGGGGGTGTGCCCCGGGGTTTGCAGGGTGACCAACTTTACCTGGCCAAAGCACAATTGGTCGTCATCGGCCATTGGCGTCGCCTCGTATTCGGTCTGTACCTGGGCCCCTACGTGGATCCGGGCGCCGACGCGATCGCGCAGCTCGAGGTGGCCGGCGACGAAGTCGGCGTGGATATGGGTGAGGAATACGTGGCGGATACGCAGGTCTTGGGCCTGGGCGTCTGCCAGGTACTGGTCGATATCCCGCTGCGGATCGACGACGACGGCGGTGCCGGTTTGCCGGTCGCCGATCAGGTAGGAGGCGTGGGCCAGGCAGCCCAGGTAGTATTGCTTGAGGATCATGCTGGGTTCCTTTTATTGGGTGATAGAATCAGACGATCTCTGCCCATAAAGATAATTTAGCCAAAGCTGTTTATTGTTGCTTGTTTTTGTGCTGCTGGTCCTTGGAATATTCCCAATGGCTGCAGGCACCGACTGGTTCAAAGTCCTTCGGCTGATTCTTTTATCGCCGCGACCAGCCGGTACATCTCCGCCTGCTCGGCGCCGTCATCTGCTTTCGTGGCAAGTCGGCGGCAGGCTTCTGCCAAGGGCAAAACGGCTACTTCTTCGATCTGTTCGGCCCCGAGTGGGTTTTCAGGTTGGCCGACCCGTTCAACCTGGCCATAGGCCAACAGGCGATAAAATTCGGGCCACGGCAGATGGGGACGGTAGGGTTGGGCCGCCAACGAATGGCAGTGCCAGGCGCCGACCAGGTGGCACGATAGCATGCGGGCGCCGGCTTCTTCGCGCAATTCGCGCCCAATGGCCTGCAGATAAGTCTCGCCAGGTTCCAGTGTTCCGCCGGTGACGCCCCAGCCGCGATCGTGGCGCACGATAAGCCACTGATCGCCTATAAAGGGGACAAAATTGATATTGCTGATAAGATGTGCGGGGGGCTGGACGCCCAATTCGAAGACGGCGCGAGTAGGACCCCAAGGATAGGTTTTTTCTCGGCAGAGCTCGGGAAATTGGCTCGGGTCGATGTGGGTAATGGGCATAAAGTTCATTCCAAAAGGCTTCTGTCAGAACGGCTTTTTTCAGCGCTCTTTGGTGTAGAAATAGGGTTGTTGGCCCCACGGCATGGGCCGGCCGCGGGCAATGACCATCATTTCGTACCAGATGTCGCGGGGCAGATTTATATCGCTGGCGGCGGCTTCGGCGATATGTTCGGGGTTGGCCGTGCCCACCAGCGGGATGACGCCGCCGGGCAGGTGCATGAGCCAGGCCAGGGCGAATTGGCCCAAGGTCGCGCCGCAGGCTTGGGCCAGGGGTTGAAGCTGGGCGACGATGCCGGTCTGGCGCTGCTGTTGCCAATCGTCGTGCGGCGCTGCGACCGCACCGCTGAGGACGGCTTTGTGCAACGGGCTCCAGCAGAGAATAGTCATTTTCTTTTCCAGGCAGACGGTGGTCAGGCGTCGCTTTCCGTCTTTGTTTATAGATTAGAGTTGGCCAGATCGTTGGAATGGGCCGTCCGGTCAGGATTCCTCGTCGGCTATTGCTACCTCACGGCCTTTTTCCCCAGCCAAGGTCCGGAAAGCGGCCAGGGCCTGGTCGAGCAAGTGTTGGGCGCTTTGCTGGTCGTCGCCCCGGGCAACGATGTCAACCGGCAGACGCTGACCGTCGGCGGTGCGTTGGGTGAGAGCGACAAAGGCTTTTAGATAGGTATTGGGATATTCCTGCATGACTTTGTGGAGTATGGGGCCGCATTCCGATTCGGGCAGATTGACTACGACCCGCAGGGTCGCCCTGGTGCCGCTGTAGAGTCGGGCGATAGGGCCTATAAGACATTTTTCAAAGAGCGCCCGGACCTCACGAGGTGGACCCGGTAGATTGTAAACCGTGGTCTGGCCGATCTGCGATTCAACGCAGGGGGCGACCCCGGCCGGATTGGTATGCACCTGGGATCCTTGTGGCGAAGTGGCCATTTTGGCCAGGCCTGGACTGACGTCTTGGCGCTGGGCGATATTGCGGCTTTCCATAAAGTGTTCGATAAGCGACTCGTTGACCACGACATCGACCCCCATAAGCTGGGCAACGGTCTCGACGGTGAGGTCGTCTGGCGTGGGCCCTAGGCCACCGGTGGTAATGACAATGCGGGTATCGCGCTCGACGGCGTCGCCGAAGACTCGGATCATATCGTCCATATCGTCGTCGAGGATGGCGATGCGGCGGATATGGCCGCCCAATTGGGCGATTTGCTGGCTCATCCAGAAGGAATTGGTATCCTGAATCTGGCCCATCAGCAATTCAGTGCCGATGGAGTAGATTTCAATGGCGGGCAGTTGGGACATAGGGCGGCCTTTCGCTGGCGGGATTCGGGTGGAAGCCAGATGATAGCACAAAGCGCCAGGGTCTGTCAATCGACTAGTATGACCGTTTTTTTGCCCGCTGGCCAGTTTGGCCTACATTTACCGGCCGTCGATTCATCCAAGTAGGGAAAGGACGTCAATATGGCTGAAAAATTGCGCGTGCTCATCACTGGGGCCGCCGGCCAGGTGGGCTCCACTTTGTGGCGGGCCTGGGAAGAGGAGGACCGTTATACGCTGACTCTGGCCGATCGAGAGCCAGTGACGGATGCCCGCTCTCGCAGTGAACAGGGCGATATCCGTGACCCCGCTCACGTCGCAGTGCTGTGCCGCGACCAGGATGTCCTTGTGCATCTGGCTTATTTGCGCTTGGATGATCCGCGTCACCCGGACGGGCTGACCGATATCGGCGTGGCGATGATGCTTTTTGAAGAGGCCCGCCGCGCCGGGGTGCGCAAAATCGTCTATGCCAGTTCCAACCACGCATCGGGTTGGCACGAACGCCTGGGCTCGCCGCCACCGCTGGCCACCGCCGATGTGATTCGTCCCGATGGCTGGTACGGGGCCATGAAGGGTATGGCCGAAATCGCTGGGCGCTATTTGGTAGACGCCCACGATATGCGTTTTATCGCCCTCCGCATCGGCACCTTTACGGGACGGCGCGAGCCCAGCAGTCTGCGCTTGTGCTCGACATTGCTGACCCCGCGCGATGGGGTCCAGCTGTTCACCCGGGCGATTGACTATGAGGGGGAAGAACGATTTTTGGTGACATACGGTACCTCGGGTAATAGCGATGGCTACCTGCTTAACTTTCTCGATATTTCGCGGGCCGTCGAAGTGTTGGGGTACCGGCCTCAGGACAATCTGATCGCCGAATTCCGCCACCGCTTTCAGGATTAGACCCAATGAGAATACTGATTACTGGGACGGCCAGGCGGTTGGGTCAGGCAGTGGCCGCCGAATTGGCGCCGCAGCATACCTTGCGACTTATTGGCGAAGATCCGCTAGTCCGGCTGGAAGGGGCCGAAGTGGTCCAAGGCAGCCTGCTCGATCCGACGATGGTCAGGCAGGCGGTGCGCGGTATCGATGCGGTGGTCCATGCCGGCGAGCCAGCGGCGGTTACTGCCGCGGCGGCATAGCTATATGGGGCAGGGCAAGTACGATATCGACAAGGCGCGGCGGATATTGGGGTTTGAACCTTCGGGACCGGTAGAAAAATACTATCGGCGGCCTTGCTGATCAGCTCAAGCCGTACTCGTCGGGCAGGTCCAGCTTGTCGAGAATTTGCACCAGCGCGTGGCGAGTCGGGACGTCTACGGGGATGCCCGTTTGTCGACGTTGGCGGCGCAGCGTGTCGGCGCGCTCGCCGGGCAGGACAATGCGGTCGATTCCGGGAGCCGGGCGCACTTGCTTGAGGCCGGCGACAAAAGCCTCGACCTGGTCGGCGAAAGACCCCAGACCGACAAAGGCCTCCGGGTCCAGGGCCAGAGCGAAGACGCCGTTGCGGTAGAGATCGTTTTCAACCCCAGTGCTGCAACCTGCGCCGCTGAGGGCCCCGGCCATAATATCGACCAGGAGACTGAGTCCAAAGCCTTTGTGGCCGGCGCTAGTGCCGCCCAGGGGCATCAGCGCGCTGGTGCGCCGGGGGCCTGTCAGCGAGTGCGGGTCCTGGGTGAATTGCCCCTCTGCGTCGATGAGCCAATCGGTTGGCACGTCCTGGTTCTGGTTGGCCCGCATGCGCACCTGACCAAAGGACGAGACGCTGGTCGATATATCGATGACCAGCGGTGGCCCCTGGGAACGGGGCACACCGGCGGCCAGGGGATTGGTGCTGAGAAAGGCCTGGGTACTGCCCCAGGGCACGGCGGCAGGGCCGCCGCCGGCGTCGTTGACCATGAGCAGGGCGATCAGGCCGGCCCGGGCGGGGCGCCACAGATAGCTGCCCAGACAGGCGATATCGTTGGCGCCGATTATGCTGACGCAACCGATACCAACGGTGCGGGCCTTTTCCCCGGCCAACTCCAGAGCTAGGCGGGTGGCCACTGGGCCCAGGCCGCAATGGGCGTCGATCAGGGCGCTGGCGGGGGTCTCCTTGACGATTTCGGGTCGGGCCGCAGGTATAAAACTCCCTTTTTGAATACAGGATACATAGGCTGGGATCCGCATGATGCCGTGGGCGTCGTAGCCGGTCAGGCTGGCTTCGAGAAGCTGGTCGACGGTAGTTGTAGCGGCATCGGGCGGGGCGCCCAGTTGGTACAGCACGGCACTCATAAAGGCGCTGGCCCGGTCTACGGAGAGACAAAAGGCAGGATCACTCATGGGTGGACTCGTCTATTAAAAGCGGCGCGGTACATGCGTATTTAGATACAACCTGGTTGCTCGTGGCCACGCACCAGCAGGGCGTCATTGGTTCGGTCGGGGGGACCGGTATAGCGGCAATGGGCACTGACGTAGTGGGTGGCGTAGCCGCGGCGCCGTTGGCCGGTCTGGTTGGGGCGACTCGAATGGAGAATGAGCCCGTGGTGGAAGCTGCAATCGCCGGCTTCTAATTCGATGGGGCATTCTTGGGGCAACTGGCCGGCCAGGGCCTGTTTTTCATAGTCCTCCCAGCGTTCCTGGGGTATTTGGCCATAGCGATGGGTTCCCGGCAGCATCCACAGGCAGCCGTTTTCTATGGTCGCCCGGTCCAGGGCCGCCCAGCAGGTGACCATATGCGGCGGGTCGACGTAAAAACCCAGCGGTTGGTCCTGATGGTAGCGCTGGCGCGAGCCAATGCGCGGCGGTTTCATGAATAGCTGGTCCTGATAGAGTTTGATATCTGGTCCCAGAAGGGCGGCGATGCAGTCGAGGATGCGGCGATTGCGGGCGTGGGCCTGGAAGACTTCGTCGACAAAGGCGATATGGCTCATTTTGCGCAGCGAATCCGAGTACTTATCCGCTTGGGCCTCGCCCTGTCGTACCTGGGGTTCTACCTGCAGGTGGGAAGGGGCCACGTGCGGAGCCTGGCCGCTGGCCACCCAATCGGCGCGTTGGCGCAGGCGGTCCAATTGTTCCTCGTCGAGCAGGTTTTTAACTACTAGGATACCGTCGTGGGTGAATTGTTCGATTTGCTGGGCGGATAGCATAGGATCCTCATGGCTGTTCAGGACCAGACGAAAATCTCCGGATCGTCGGCGGACATGGCAAAGAAAAATGCCAGCACAATGCGGCGGCGCTGGCGTTCCATGCGGGCGACCTCGTGGATATTCTCGGTGCAGAAAAAATAGAGGTCGCCCGGTTCCAGGCTGACCTGTACGGGGTTGAGGTCGTGCTCGGCGACGTAGTCGGCAAAGCGGTCTTGCTGGAGGATTTCCTGCATTTGCGGGTCGGTGCCACGGCAGGGATAGATAAAAGGCTCGTCACTTTGGTCTTGATGGCCGCTCTGCAGACAGAGGACGCCGGCAAATTGGTATTGAAAACGCGCTACGGCGTAGTCGGAGGCCGGTTGCGAGCGCTTGGCGACCGAATCGAAATGGGGCTTGTGGCCTTCGGCGGCGTGGTACATGCGGAAAATGGCTGGGCCGTAGAGGCGGTCGCCGGTTTCGCGCGCGGTTTTGACCTCTTTGTCCGGGGCCAGATCGGCCAGGGCCGAGTACATCGTTTGAACTGGATCGTCAAAGCCGTCGAATAACGTTGAGAACAGATCGTGGGTGCGTTGGGCATGGGCGAAAAAGGCCTCCGGGTTGGCGCCCACCCGGCCCAGACTGGTGCCCAGATCGAGATAGGGGCCGCCGCTGAGCTGTGATTCTTTGCCCACGGTTTCGGGGTCGAGATAACCGCGTTGGGCAAAGCGTTCGACCAGACCGCGACAGTGGTCGGGGGGAAAGGCGCGTCGCAGGACAATGGCCGGCAAATGGCCAGCGGCCAAATCGTCGAGGGGGCCGGGCAGAGTGCGGAGGACGGCGGCGGTATTTTCGGCTTCCAAAGGAACCCATGTCTGGGCGGTGGCCATGGGAAGGTCTCCTAGTAGCAACGAGCGGTGGGTGGGGCGGTAGGCGAAAGATAAGCAAAAGCCGCCGCCGGCAAAACGGGTGCGGCTAGCTAGCCGGACGGTGCAGTGGGGACGGCCAGTACCATGGCTGTTTGGTCCTGGGTCTGTGTTTGTCCCCGGCTAAAGGCTTTTACCTGGCCGATGAGAAAGCGCAACAGATGGTGCGTGTCAAGGTCCTGGGCGCAGGCCTGGGCAATGGCAGCAGCGGTGCGCTCGGTGCCAAAGGCGGTGCCGTCGGCGGCGGTGGTGGCCAATAGGCCCGCCGAACAAAGGACAATGCGATCCCCTGCTGCAAGGGTTAGTTCCAATGGTGCAGAGTCTAGTGGCAGTGACTTTACCTGGCCATCGTCGGCGGCAAAGTGGAAAGCTTCGGCTCCGCCTCGGCCCACCAGGCCGAGGCGGGTCGGGTCTACCTGCAATTGGGCCAGGATCGCGCTGCGCAGGGGGCGGCTGAGTTGGCCGATTATTCGATCTATTGTTTCGAGCTGTTGGGGCAAAGAGGCCGAATGGGCCAATTCTGTCTTTAGGATGCCGCTCAATAGATATAGATCACTCGCCGCCTGCTGTCCCTGGGCATCGACCTGCACCAGGGCGGCGTAGCTCCTATCGGGACCCGGCTCCCAGTGGAAGAGGTCGCCGCCCAGGTTGGGTGCCGGCAGACAGCGCGCCTGCAGGGCAAAGCCGGGCATGGGGCATTCTTCGCTGGGCATGAGGGCGCGGTGTTGGCGGTGGGCGCCCTCCAGGTCGCCGTCGTCGCGGCGGTTCAGTTGGCGGGTGCGCTGGACCAGGCGGATGGCCAACCCTAAGCAGAGGAGACCAACGGCGCCCAGGGCGGCCAGCCAGTGCAGCCATTCGCGCGCCAGGTGGACGGTGAGGGGCACAGTGACTGGTTCGGGCGAATAGACTAGGTCGCGGTCTACGGCCTGTACTGCAAAGCGGTACTGGCCCACCGGCAGTTCGTCGTATTCCACTTGGCGCTGCCGGGTATACTTCCACGAGGCATCGCGGCCTTGTAGGCGGTAGCGGTAGAGCAGGCCGTTGGGGCGGGTCTTGAGACTGATACCGTGGAATTGGAAGGCGACTACGGCCAGGTTGGACGGCAATGAGAGCGAATCGCCTGCCGTATAGCGCTTGTCGGCCACGACCGCGTCGAGGAAGATGGCTGGAGGGGCAGGGGCAGGGGGGCGGAAGCGACTCAAGCCCGCTTCGGTGCCGATCCAAATGGAGCCGTCGCCGGTCTGGCGCAGGGTCTGGACCGAATGGCCGGACAAGCCGTCGGCCCGTTCCAACGTTTGGAAGAGGCGGCCGTCAAAGCGGGCCAGGCCTGCCGCAGTACCGATCCACAGGTGCCCGTCCTTGCTTTCTACAATACTCTGGATTCGGTTGTCGGGCAGGCCGTCACTGGTATTGTACGATTTCCAGTTAGTCCCATTATATCTGTGCAGGCCGGCCTGGGAGCCCACCCACAGGTCCCCGTTGCGGTCGCGGTGGAGTCCCCTCACAGGTTGCTCGGGCGGGCCGTCGATAGCATCGATTCGTTGCCAGGCCGCTCCGTCAAAATGGGCCAGGCCGGCGCCGGTGCCCACCCACAGACCCTGCTCGCCTTCGTGCAAAAGGGCGTAGATATAGTCGTGGGGTAGTCCATCCGCCTGGGTGAAGGTTATCCAGTTGGTTCCGTCGAAGCGGCTGAGACCAGCGCCGGTGCCGGCCCATATCGGGCCTGCCGGGTCTTCTGCCAGGGCATAAATCCAATTGTCTGCCAAGCCCGCAGCGGCGGTAAATATATGGTCGGCGCCCTGGCGGTAACGGCGCAGGCCCTGGCCTGCGGTAGCTTGCCACAAAACTCCGTCCCGGGTTTGCAATAGGGCACTGGTCGGGGCTGCCAATACCTGCGGCGGCACCGACCAGGTGTGTCCGTCAAAGTGGTGCAAGCCCCGGTCACTGCCCATCCACAGGCGGCCTTGGCTGTCTTCGAGAAGGGCATTGGCCGGGTGTTGAGTGAAGCGTTGCCAGACGCCGCCGTCAAAGCGGTGCAGGCCCCGGTCGCTGCCAAACCACAGATAGCCCTCGCGATCGGCAAAAACCGGTCCAGGGCTGGTCTCGGTGCGTCCTAAGGCGAATGAAGTCCAGGTAGTCCCGTCGAAATGCAGCGCGTTTTCGCCCTCCCACATCCACAGGGCGCCCTTGCTGTCCTGGGTGATCTGCCCGATCGCCCCTGTTTGGCCCTCAAGGGGTTGCAGAGCTTCCCAGGTAGTCCCGTCGTAGCGGTTGAGGCCCTGGTCGGTGCCCAGCCATAGCTGGCCCTGGCGATCCTGGAAAAGGGCGTGAATGGAACGCCGCTGGGCGGCGGTGAAAAAACTGGTGAATTCTTCGCCGTCGTAGCGGTTGAGGCCCTGGTCGGTGCCCAGCCACATAATGCCGTTGGTCAGCCCCAGAAGAGTCTGAACACGCGGACTGGAGAGGCCGTTTTTAGGGGTGAAACTGGTGAATAATTGGCCGTCGTAGCGGCTGGCGCCCTGGGCGGTGCCAAACCAGATATGATCTTTTTCGCCCTGGGCCATGACCAGCACGTGATCGTCGATAAGGCCGTATTCGGTGGTGAAGCTGGTCAGTTCGCTGCCGTCGTAGCGCGAAACGCCGGCGGGAGTGGTAAACCACAACTGGCCGGCCCGGTCGGCGAAAATTTGTTCGACCGATTCGTCTGCCAGGCCGTCTTCGGGACCAAAGGAGACAAAACCGCTGCTGTCGTGTCGGCTTAGACCGCGGTTGGTGGCCAACCACAAATGACCGGCGTTGTCCAGGTGCAAAGCGCGCACTTGGTTGCCGGCCAGGCCGTGGCGGCGGGTATAGGTCTCGAATTGACTGCCATCGTAGCGCACGGCGCCATTGTCGGTGCCCAACCACAAATAGCCGTCGCGGTCTTGGGCAATGGCCAGGATGCGCTCGCCGGGTAAGCCATCTTCGCCGCTAAAGCGTTGCCAAGCGCCTTCCAGGCCTTGGACTGGTAGCGCCAGCAGCAAACCGAAGGCGAGTGTGCCCAGGCGGGCCCATGGGCATAGAGGGGACGAGGGGCCTTTTGGGCCGCTAATAGATGGTGTGAATGAAGGAGTGGACACGGGGGAATAATACGGCGGCCAGTTGCTGGCAAGAGCGATCGACATAGACGTCGTGGTGCTGGTCGATTAGCTCGTCACTGCTGCGGTAGCCCGTCAATAAGGGGGCTGCCAGCAGGGGGGGCAGGCGCAGGGCATTGCCGTCTCCCGGGTTGGCTGGGCTGATAGCGTCGAGACAGCCCTGATCAAAGCGCAATTGCCAGGCGCGTCGATACAGATCCAAATTCAGTATCCGCGTCTCTCCGGCCAGCGGGCTGGCGGCCAGGCGGCGCTCGAAAAGGGACGTTAGGTGCTGCAGCAATTGGCCTGGATCAGGTAGGTGGATCTGCCAGGCGTATGAGCCTTGGTCGGAGGCGCCCAGGGATCGGGCCGTTTGCACCAGGGTATTGGTGGGCGGCAGGTTGAGCCGGAGATAGGGTTTTTCCTGGGTCCGGGCCCGGTTGCAGAGCCAGGCGAGGACGGCCCGGGCGGATTCATCCTTCAGACCCGCGACTTCAGCGACAATTACACCGTCACCAAAGCCGCGATGGGGTATGGAGATATAGCCCTGATTGGTTCCGGCCGTATTTTCGAGCAGATAGATATCCGTTGCCGTTTCGGTGTTTTTCCCCGGTCCCAGCAAATAGCCCCAGATCGCTGCATCGCGTCGGCTACCAATGGTTAAACGACGGGCTTCGCGTTTGTACAGCTGCTGCAACTGGGGTATATCCTGCAAATCGGCGGGACGCAGCCGATAGCCGCCTGGATTTTTGGGGGCCTGGTGCAGTTCGAGGCGCCAGTGACTCTCCAGGGGGATGGCGTATTCATAGCCGAATTGGCGGTAAAAATAAGGGATGCCCTGGATATGGCTCAGCAGGCACCCTTCTTCTTGGAGCAAGGCGGCGTGGCGGCTGACCAAGTGGCGGACCAGGCCCCGTCCCCGGTGCGATTCGGCGGTGCCGACAATACCCATTTCGCCGGATTTTATCTCCAGGTCGTCAATATGCAAGGCCCAGGGAATAAAGCCCAAAGAGGAAACGATGGCGCCGTTATTCTGGTCTTCTATAAAGAGCCAGTGGTGCGGCCGAGTCTGCGGGTGCTCGAGGATGAGCGCCCGAGTCATGGCGGCGACCCCCTCGCCGTGGATCTGCCCGTCGAAGGCAGCCACTCGGTCTGCATCCTGCTGGTTTGCCACACTGCGCAGGCAAAGACCGTCTCCCAGGCTCTGGGTGTAAGGTCGACTATCCGTCAGCAAGGGAATCGGTAGCGGCGACAGGAGATCAGGTCAGCCCGAGTTTTTGTTCGGCGCTGTCCTGCGGAATAAAGCCCAGAACATGGCGGGCGTGTTCGATATCGACCCAGCACCAACGGTTGTTGGAAATGCCGTAGAAGACGTCGAAACGCAGCGAATCGGGGGCGCCAATAGCGAGTTCTGTCAATTGTACAATATCGCGTTGGCTGCACCAAATGGCGCTGGATTCGGGTTTGTGCGGATGGTCTTCGGCGTTGACCCAACCAATACGCAAGCAGAGGGCCGAGATGCCGTGGAGATCGGCGTAGTAGCGGGCCAGGGCCTCGCCCCATACTTTGCTGGCCGGATAGAGGCCGGTGGGGCGCGGCGGCCATTCGTGGGTGACGGTGTGCATATCTTCCTGATTGATATCGGCAAAGCGACCTTCGGCGATGCTTTTGTACGGCTCTTCGAGCTGGTAGCCCCAGGAGACCATGATGGAACTGGCGAATACGACGCGCTTGACACCGGCCCGGACGGAGGCCTCAAAGATATTGCGGGCGCCGATGACATTGCTTTCCAGCAGGCTTTCCCAACTGGCCTCGGGACGTGGATCGGCAGCCAGTTGCACCACGATGTCTTTGCCGGCCACCGCTTTTTCCAAGGCTTCCATATCGGCCAGATTGGCCAGGTAGAATTTGTCGTCGGGAATATTCAAGTCCCGGCCTTGGGGGGCCCGGTCGGACGGATAGCGCCGGCGGGCCAGAGCATATACGTCGTATTTGTCGGGCTGAGCTTGCAAACTGGAGTAAATCGCTCCAGCGATTAGTCCATATACCCCGGTGACCAGTACTTTTTGCACGGCCATTCACGCTCCTTTCGCGAATTGGTTTCACATCTTTGCAGAAAAATATAATACGGATTAAATATAGCTAATTCCAGGGCTGGGGCCTCTATATACGGTTGGAAAACCCAGACTATTTCGATTTGGACACAGGCTCCAGTCCGGCCGGGCAAAAAATCAGGCCTGCGCCGGGGGAGCGCAGGCCTGATCCGAGGGTAGACGGGGAGGAGGAATAATTAGTTGCCGGCCAGGGCGAATTCTTCGGGTTTTTCGGCGACGGCTTCGACCTTCTCGACCTTTTCATCGGCGAGGGGCGACAAGTTGAAGGCGACGCGCAGTCGGTTTTCGATTTGGCCGGCGACAGTGGGATTTTCGCGCAGGAAGCCGCGCACATTCTCGCGGCCCTGGCCCAGGCGTTCGCCATCGTAGGAGAACCAGGTGCCGCTCTTTTCAATGATCTGGTTATCGACGCCCAGATCGAGCAGGTCACCCTCTTTGGAGATGCCCACTTCGTTGCCGTGGAACATGATGTCGAATTCGGCCTGGCGGAAGGGGGGCGCGACCTTGTTTTTTACGACTTTAATGCGGGTGCGGCGACCGATTACTTCGTCGCCGTTTTTGATCGAACCAATGGCGCGGATATCGAGGCGCACCGAGGAGTAAAAGCATAGGGCCCGGCCACCCGTGGTGGTTTCGGGACTGCCGAACATGACACCAATTTTCATGCGCAACTGGTTGATGAAGATGACAGTGGTGCCGGAGCGCTGTACCGAACCGGTGAGCTTGCGCAGGGCCTGGGACATGAGCCGGGCGTGCAGGCCCACGTGCGAATCGCCCATATCGCCTTCGAGTTCGGAACGCGGCACCAGGGCGGCGACCGAATCGACGACAATGACGTCAATGGCGCCGCTGCGCACCAGCGTATCGGCGATTTCGAGGGCTTCTTCGCCGCAGTCGGGTTGGGATACTAGGAGGTTGTCGACGTCGACACCCAATTTGCGGGCAAAGCTCACGTCGAGGGCGTGCTCGGCATCGATAAAGGCGGCGGTGCCGCCCTGCTTCTGTGCTTCGGCGACCATGTGCAGAGCACACATGGTTTTACCGGCGGCTTCGGGCCCGAATAGCTCGATAATACGGCCGCGCGGAATGCCGCCGACACCCAGGGCGGCATCGAGCGATAGGGAGCCGGTGGGGATGACCTCGATGTCGGCGATGGGGTTTTCTCCCAGGCGCATAATGGAGCCCTGGCCAAATTGTTTTTCGATTTGGCTGAGGGCCAGATCCATGGCCTTCTGCTTGTCGTCGGGTTTGGTGGTGGGGCTTTTTTGCATTTTGGGGGAAGCCATGGATCTCCTCCTGGAATGCCTCGCGCAACGGGAGTTGGACCCTGGAGAGGCGGTGTGGGAAGGCCGGCCAGAGCGACGGGGAATAAAATCGGGGACGACGCTTGTTGGCCCATATGTTTACTGCACAAAAATATACTATCTATTTGTGCAGTCGTCAAGTAATTTTTGCCCTCCTTAAGAGCTGGGCAGAAAATACTTGAACAAAATCCATACCAGAATTTACGAAAATGTTTAAGTAGCTGTTTTATTTTATACTTAGGAATAATAGTAGATATTCGAGTGAGCGCGAAGTGGATCGAAAGGGATACATTTGAGCGAGGAGAGAAACGCCTTAGTGGTTAAGTGCAATTCTGCGTATCTGACCGGCGCTTTGTTGTACGAGGCTCAAACGGGGTTCGAATATATATGTGGGAGGTCTAACAAATATAAAGTGCTGGACTCAATCGGTCGTCCTAGGGGGAGATACTGTGTCCCCCAGCGCCAAGTCGAGGGCTGCTTCCAAGCCCCCTAGACCGACGACTTCCATGTCGCGGGGCCTCTTCCAGCCTTTGAGATTGGTACGGGCCACCAGGCAGCGTTCAAAACCTAAATTGCGGGCTTCGGCCACCCGGCGCTCAATTTGGTTGACTGGACGGATTTCGCCCCCCAGGCCTATTTCGCCAATGGCCACGGTTTGGAATTCTACCGGCCGATTGAGGAAACTGGAGAGGATAGCCAGACCTACTCCCAGATCGACGGAGGGTTCATCCAGGCGGAGTCCGCCGACGACATTGATGAAGATATCCTCAGAGGACAGATCGTAGCCGCCGCGCTTTTCCAGGACGGCGATAATAATGGACAGTCGCTTGGGGTCGATGCCGGTGGCCACCCGTTGCGGATAACCGAAACTGGAGCGGGAGACCAGGGCCTGGATTTCTACTAGCAGAGGGCGCGTTCCCTCCATGCTGCAGACAATGGCCGAGCCCGAGACGCCTTCGGCCCGTTCGGCGAGGAGGATTTCGGAGGGATTGGCCACTTCTATGAGCCCTACGTCGCGCATTTCGAAGAGGCCGATTTCGTTGGTCGAGCCAAAGCGGTTTTTGGCCGCCCGCAGAATGCGGAAGTGGTGGTGGCGCTCCCCTTCGAGATAGAGCACCGTATCGACCAGGTGTTCGAGGACCCGAGGGCCGGCCACGGTGCCTTCTTTGGTGACGTGGCCCACTAGAAAGACGGGAATGCCGCTCTCCTTGGAGAAATATACCAGGCGGGCGGCGCTTTCGCGCACCTGGGTGACGCTGCCGGGGGCGCTTTCCATTTCGGGGCGGTAGATCGTCTGGATGGAATCTATGACGAGGGCCGCGGCTTCCTGCTGCTTGAGCTGCTCGAAAATGGTGTCGAGATTGGTTTCGGACAATACCAGTAAATCCTCGCTCAAAGCGCCAATGCGGCTGGCGCGCAGGCGAATCTGGGCGGCCGATTCCTCGGCCGAGATATAGGCGATTTTCAGTCCCGAGGCGGCTAGCTGGCCGGCCATTTGCAGCAAGAGGGTCGATTTGCCAATACCCGGATCGCCGCCTACCAGTACTACCGAGCCGGGCATGATGCCGCCGCCCAGGACTCGGTCAAATTCAGTCATGCCCACCATCAGGCGGTCGTGATTTTCACCCGAAACTTCGGTGATGGGTTGCAGCGCCGTCTGCGGCCCTAGGCGCTCCTGGCGGCGTGTGTCCACCTCGGGCGGACGTTCTTCGACGCAGGTATTCCACGAGCCGCAACCGGTGCAGCGGCCAAACCAGCGCGGGGCGGTCTGGCCGCACTCCTGGCATACATAGAGGGACCGGGTCTTTTTCTTGGCCATAAAATCAGTCGCCTGGCTGAAGGTATAGAGCAGTGGGGCCGTTCTAGGCTATACAGAAAGAAGATGCAACCGGCGCAAAGGGCGGCTAGGCGGAATGTCGGATGACCAGAACCCGAGGAACGTCGTTGAGGTCGGGACGGGTCTCCTCCAAATCCAGGGCAGACTGGGCCTGCACCAGGTCGGTCACGGCAGCGGCTTGGTCATCGCCCACTTCCAGCACCAGATGGCCTTGTTGCTTGAGGAAGGAAGAGGCTTGGGCGACGATAAGACGGTAGAAGTCGAGCCCATCCTCACCGCCGTCGAGGGCCATGCGAGGTTCGTGCTCGATCACCTCTGGGTCCAGTCCGGCCAGATCGCCGCGGCGTATATAGGGGGGGTTGCTGGCGATCAGGTCGAAGGGATCGCTCTCTGGTTCGAGGGCGGCAAAGAGATCGCTGCAAAAAAAATGCACCTGTTCGCCTACTTCGCAGCGGTGGGCATTGTCCTGGGCCATGGCTAGAGCTTCAGGCGATTGATCGGTGGCCACGACCTGGGCGGTGGGACATTCGCTGGCTACAGCTAGGCCGATGGCGCCCGAACCGCAGCACAGGTCGAGGACACGAGGGGCAGGATTGCCCTCGAGGCGTTCGAGAATAGCGTCGACCAGAATTTCGGTTTCGGGCCGGGGAATGAGCACGGCCGGTGTGACGGCCAGGACGAGGTGGCGGAAACCAGCCTCGCCAGTGATATATTGGACGGGTACACCCTGCAGGCGTGTTTTGACGTGGGCGCGATAGCGCTCCACTTCGGTGGAGGTGAGAACGCGCTCGAACTGCAGATAGAGATCCAGCCGGCCGGTATCCAACACGTCTGCCAGCAGCAGTTCGGCTTGCAGGCGGGCGTTTTCAAGGCCCTTTTGGGTAAAGAAAGTGCTGGTCTGTTCGAGAATGGTCAGCAGCTTCCAGGGGCGGTCGCCCATAGGTTTTCAGGCCTCCAGAGCGTCGGCGGCTAAGGCTTCGTCCTGGGCGGCTAGAGCCAGCTGTTGGACAAATTCGCCGATATCGCCGTCGAGCACTTCTTCGAGGCGGTAGAGCGTCAGCTTAATCCGGTGGTCGGTGACCCGGCCCTGGGGGAAATTGTAGGTGCGGATCTTGGCGCTGCGGTCGCCGCTGCCAATTTGCGAACGCCGTTCCTGTGAGATCTTCTCGTTCTGCTCGGCTTGGTACAGATCGTACAGGCGCGCCTTGAGGACCTTGAGGGCTTTGGTCTTATTTTTAAGCTGCGATTTCTCGTCCTGACAGGAGACCACCAGGCCGGTGGGCAGATGGGTAATACGCACGGCCGAGTCGGTGGTATTGACCGATTGGCCGCCCGGGCCACTGGAGCGGTAGACGTCTATCTGCAAATCCTGGGGGGCGATATCCACCTCGATATCGTCGGCCTCAGGGAGTACGGCGACGGTGGCGGCCGAGGTGTGGATGCGGCCGCTGGTCTCGGTTTTGGGAACCCGTTGAACGCGGTGGACGCCGCTTTCGAACTTGAGTTTGGAGAAGACTTCCTGCCCGGAGATCATGAAGACGGTTTCCTTGAAACCACCCGATGGGTTGAGGCTGGAGGCCAAGGGTTCGAGTTTCCAATTGCAGCGTTCGGCGTAGCGGCTGTAGAGCCGGTAGAGATCGCTGGCGAACAGGCCGGCTTCGTCGCCGCCGCTGCCGGCGCGGATTTCAATGATGGCATTGCGGTGGTCGTTGGGGTCTTTGGGAATCATCAGGACTTTGAGGCGTTGTTCCATATCGGCAACGGTCTCGTCCAGTTCGCCGATTTCCTCGCGGGCCATTTCCACCAGTTCCTCGTCTTCTTCTTCGGCGATTATGGTGGCGGCCTCCTGGCGCTGTTCCGCCGTGCGGCGGTATTGGGTCCCCAATTCGACGATAGCCCGCAGGTAGGCTGTCTCTTTGGCCAATTTCTGGTACAGTCCGGATTGGCCGGCGGGTGGATTGGCCAGCTGCTGGTTCAAATCGTCGTAGCGTTTTTCGTATTCAGCCAATTTATCAAACACAGTAGCAAACCTCGTCTAATAGAGCGTTTCCTGGGGCCAGGGAGGGTGGGGCAGCAAGTCTAAGAAAGAGCGCGCTAAGGTGTTTTTCCGGCGGTCACCAGCGAAAAATTGGTCTGCGCCGGTTCCCCCAAGGCCCGACGCAAAGCGACCAGGGCCACTTCGATCTGATCGTCGTCGGGTTCGCGGGTGGTGATGCGTTGCAGCCACAGGCCGGGGGCAATGAGAAAGCGGGTAAGGGGATGGTTGCGTTTTTTACCGGAGAATTTGAGCAATTCGAAACTGATGCCGGAAATAAGAGGGAGGAAACACAAATGGGTCAAAAAACGCTCGAGCAGATTTTGCGGATGACCAAAGACGTAGACGAAGCCGGTATCGGCCAGAGAGAATACGAAAATGGACAGTAGCACGACGATGAGCAGGAAGCTGGTGCCGCAGCGGGGATGTAGGCGGCCGAAATCGCGTGCCTGCTCCACTGTCAGTTGAGCCCCGGCTTCTAGGGTGAAAATACTTTTGTGTTCGGCGCCGTGGTACTGGAAGACGCGCTGTATATCGCGCCAGTGGCTAATGCCCCACAAATAGGCCAGGAAAAGGAGCGTGCGCACCAGGCCGGCGGTCAGATTAAATCCCATGGCGTCGCGCCGGACATCGATCAGCTGGGCGGCGAACAAAGGTAAAAAGAAAAACAGACCGACCCCAGCCCCCAGTGATACTGCCAGGGTGCCTGCTAAGGCAAGGCGATTCTTCCAACTGTCGTCTTCGGTTTGGGCGGCGGTATTTTCCTCTTCGCCCTGCATGGCCACATCGGCGGAAAAATTGAGGGCCTGGAGCCCGATAACCATCATTTCAAAAAAAGATACAGCGCCCCGCAACAAGGGGATATTGAGCCAGCGGTGGCGCTGGGTAAGAGCGATATGGCTCTCTTCTTTGACGATGATTTTTTGGTCTGGAGCGCGCACGGCGGTGACGATTTTACCCGGCACGCGCATCATGACACCTTCGAGAACGGCTTGACCTCCTACGGGCAGGTCCTCGGTCAGTTGTTCTTTGGTGGGCGAATGCTCCATGGGCGACCAACCTCCGTACGCGAAAAAGGCGATAAGGCCCTACCACGCGGTAGGGCGCGGGGGGAGCTTATCGCCTCGCAGGGCGGGTAGATGAGGGTTAGGCCTCGTCCGTTGACTCCGTTTGCTCTTTTTTGTAGCGGCGGTTGAACTGTTCAATGCGACCACCGCGGTCCATGACGCGCTGTTGTTTACCCGTGTAGAAGGGGTGCGATTCCGAACTGATTTCCGTGCGGATGACGGGGTAGGAATTACCGTCTTCCCATTCCATGGTCTCTTCCGAGACCAGAGTGGAGCGGGTAAGGATTTTATAGCCGCAGGACACGTCTAGAAAAATGACCTGCTGATAGTCGGGATGGGTTTCTGCTTTCACGTGGCCAGTCTCCGGATAAAAGCCCGATACTGGGCTCTATTGAATTCCTAAATAGATTAGATAAAATAAAAGCCGTCGGTGCAAAACGCAAATAGGTCCTCCCCTGCTGCCCTAAAGGTAAGGAACCAGGGCAGGCTTAGGCGTTCATGGCTTTGAGGAATTCCTCGTTGGAAGGGGTGCCGCGCATGCGCTCGAGGAGGAATTCCATACCCTCTATTACGCCCATCTGGTTGAGAATGCGACGCAGGATCCACGAGCGCGTCAATTCGTATTCGGACAGCAGTAACTCTTCCTTGCGAGTCGAGGTCATGGTCACGTCCACGGCCGGAAAGGTGCGCCGGTTGGACAGTTTGCGCTCGAGCTTAATCTCCATATTGCCGGTGCCCTTGAATTCCTCGAAGATCACCTCATCCATCTTTGAGCCGGTCTCCACTAACGCCGTCGAGATAATGGTCAAGGATCCGCCTTCCTCGATGTTGCGGGCGGCGGCGAAAAACTTGCGGGGCCACTGCAGGGCCGTCGAATCGACCCCGCCGGTAAGAATGCGGCCCGAATGCGGGGTGACGGTATTGTAGGCCCGGGCCAGCCGCGTCATGGAATCCA
>WLWI01001165.1_pt1 | contig 22984 bp, 17 predicted proteins | sample 6701501 | NCBI WGS metagenome assembly WLWI01 (sample SAMN12718690, study PRJNA515312) | sponge metagenome | isolation source: marine sponge | host: Mycale hentscheli | place: New Zealand: South Island, Marlborough, Capsize Point | collected 2014-11-01 | reverse complement strand
CAGCACTTTCAATGGACGTGATGACTTGTGAGCAGGACAGGAGTTGTACAGTTTCTCTTTCAAGTTGACGTATCATGATGGCGCTCAAACATGCATGTAACAGCTGATGATTCTTTCAACGAGTTTGGCGGGAAATTTTAATTCTTGTTAATGACCAGCATTATTATAGCTTTCGCCTTCTTGTGACCATGTTGTGACTGACTCTTCTTCAGCTGTCTATGGCGAATAGAAGAAATATTGCAGAGGAATCTGTGAAATTCTCTGCTGGAAAAGGAAAAGCTATACTAGAAAGTGAGAGAAACAATTTGTATTTCAGTTTATAGCTTTTCAGGCGACTGCACTCGTAGGTTACAAGAGCTTGGAACAGTTGCCCTCAGAGTCTTCTGAATTTTTTGAGACCAGAAATGAACTCTTCACTGAATGTTGGGAAAGTATTGACAGCCAAGTACAAGTGAGTTAGTGAAAAAATAAAGTGTATAGCTAAACAACTGTTGAATCTCCTTTACAGTCAGTGTATACAGTGATGGTTGTTTAAAAAAATTTCTGATTTATAGCAATGGCTTGATAAAAATATTAAGCAGTAGCACTGTTATGCATTAGCTCACTTAGACGAAGCTAAACAGAATTGTAGGATATTATCTACAGTCCAAGTACTAGTGTATGATCTCAAGTTTGTTAACTGAGTAGAGATATTTGCTATTCACCAGGTCAAAGTTGAATTGTCGTACTATTTTAACAGGGAATCATCGGAGCCGTGAATGAGAAGGTGTGTAAAGATGTCTTACAGTTTGCCTACAGATCCAAGGAGAAGCTAGACCAGCTATTCCGCACCTCGAGTAATGGTGGCATTGTTCGTACAGGGGGAGAAGTCGTCAGCAGTCAGGTCTCACATCCCAGACAGAGTCTGTGTACTGCTGCTGTCATGGCTGGAGTTAGTCTAGCAGACCACCAACTTCTGTTTCACTCTCTCATGGAGTCCCTCAAGACATGTACTCCTCACGTTGCAACTCTCAGAGCAAGAGTCTGCAATCCAGGTAGGGAAGATGGTGGTCCAGGGTTGTTGGTGATGTGCATAGATGTGTTGTGCAGGGATAAAAGCAACTATGAAATCTATCATCACTCAACTTATCATGTTGGAAGACCAAGTAGGTTCAAACTGATTGGTGAAATATTAGTACGTTCAAACTGATTGGTGAAATATTAGTACGTTCAAACTGATTGGTGAAATATTAGTACGTTCAAACTGATTGGTGAGATATTAGTACGTTCAAACTGATTGGTGAAATACTAGTGGTGTGCTTGAGCACAAACGGTGAACCTTAAACTATACTATTGTTAAACCATTGATTTTAACAATTAACACTCAAGCTACTAAAATAAAGTTGAGTTTTTAAATTACGTATATGCGGTAAAGGGGATTCAATGCCATAGTAACCGCTCCCCGCAACTGTTTGAATTGAAAAAGAAGCAACAAAATCAAGTCACGTTATTTAAAATTTTCTTTGTGATATTCTTAATAGTAGTTGTAACACACAATACTTTCACATAACTGAACTACCTAGCAAGACTTACCTTCATGGTTCGTCTAGTGGACAATGAATTTTCAAGTAAATACTGCTGCGTAGGGCTTATAACTGTGACAAATAGCGTATTAACTTACCACCTCCACTAACTCGAATAGAAATGGAGCTCCCATAAGTTTTTGAGTTTTAACTGCACCCACAAAACAATTCAAAGCGGTAAACAATTCAATTTCTAAGGTGATACGGGTAATGATCGCTAAACCGGGGGATTCTGTTTAGTGAAGTTTGGGACGGGGTCGAACACAGAGCGAACACAAAAATACACGAAGGTCAAAGTACAAAGTGACATACGTACGTCCACCAGGCACACATATATATAAACAAACTCATATCCCCGATTTTCATCGTGTTACCCCTGTAAGTGTCTCGCTCACTACGCTTGCTCGCCAATTAATACGTTCAAACTGATTGGTGAAATATTAGTACGTTCAAACTGATTGGTGAAATATTAGTACGTTCAAACTGATTGGTGAGATATTAGTACGTTCAAACTGATTGGTGAGATATTAGTACGTTCAAACTGATTGGTGAAATATTAGTACGTTCAAACTGATTGGTGAAATATTAGTACGTTCAAACTGATTGGTGAAATATTAGTACGTTCAAACTGATTGGTGAAATATTAGTACGTTCAAACTGATTGGTGAGATATTAGTACGTTCAAACTGATTGGTGAAATATTAGTACGTTCAAACTGATTGGTGAAATATTAATACGTTCAAACTGATGGTAAAATATGTTGCATTCTTTAAGATTTGAATATATATTTTTTATATCTTAAGAAAAGAAAGAAGAACAAGAGCATGTTGTCAAGTTACAATAGCTTCGCTATAAGTGATCAGTAGCTAGAACTCTAGATGTGATGCATTTAATTTTTCCTCTTAACTTTCAGATATTCAGTGGTAGCGATGAGGAGGAAGACCTTTCAATGCCAAGAAGTGTGAGGAAGAAGCTACTGAGAACTCCCAGAGGGAAGAGGACTCCTAGACATACTGCAGGGAGCGGCGGAGACAGTAGTGAAGCTGAGACCGAGGAAGTCCTGAGACCTAAATCAAAGAGGAGAGCTCTTTTTACTAGTAAATCTGACACAAGTGCTGGAGATAGTGCGGCCAAGACAAAGTCCCCATCTCCTGAGAAAGTTCAAATTGAACAAAAGACCCCTCCATCAACACGGCTGACACGGTCCCGCCAAAAGAGGACTACTACACCACCTCAGGAAACTAACAATACATTAACAGAGACACCTCGCTCCAAGAGAGCTACTCGTTCATCTACCTGTAGGACTCCAGTTACCAAGGATCCCATGGCAGTTACTGATGTCATGTGTACACCCAAATCTTCAAAGCGGATAATGGCCAGTGGAGAGGGCGTGTATGGCACGCCACGCTCAAGGAGGAGTGTTATAATGAAACAGCCCCAGTGCTCGATGAGCACTCTGTGTGGCTGGTACAGAGAGACTGCACAAGATACAGGCAAGTCAGAGACACTAATTCTAGCCAATTAGCTCTATCTTTGTAGCCATGTTTTATGGGAGTGGATGGATGTACATCATTACGCAGGGCAGGCTTTAAATTTTATTTATTTGTGATTAGTTTTGAGAAAATTTAGCAAAATTGGAGTACACTTTTAGTGGGTGTGGCAATATGAATAGTTCAGCTCTGCAGGAAGGTTGGCAAACTGTTCAGCATGGTGGCCTATCAGATCACTTACTCTATCGTCAACCCTTCAGATCTACACATGCTGTTTCCATTAATTATAAGGGGCCACTGTAACTATGATTTTATTTGGTTGTTTCAGATGGCAGACCACTAATAGTGCTGTTTATTGAGGATTACGAGGAATTTTCACCCAAAATATTTCAAGATCTCATTCAATCACTGGTGTAAGTCAAAACAAACACAACACTAATCAAATAAAATGGTGTTCTAATTCTACTAAATCATAGCTACTTAATTCAATACTAATAGTTTTAATAAAGTGTTACTCCTGCCACTGTAGCAAGGTCACATGACCCAGCGAGTCACCCACTGCAAACCGAGCAGGAGAATGCTTGCTCTTTCTCTGATACCCTTCAATGGTTGCTATGGCAGTGATGCAAGACTGCCCGTAGAACTGACCGATTTGAATCAGTTTTGGTCCTTTAGCCACTCTCCATGCCTTGACCGTACCGTCATCTGATCCAGTTAGGAAGCACTGTTCAGTCAGAGGAGATACCACGTTTACTGTCTTCGAGTGCACCTTCTTTGTTAAATGTATTCTGTACGTCTCCTTGCCCCAGAGACTCACTTGGCCTTTGCTGTCAGCAATGGCGATGTATGCAGTTCCCTGGACAACACACAGGGACATGGGCCACACTCCAAGTCTTCCCTCCTTGTTGCTGAGTCGGAGAGGATAGCCTTTAGTTCCTCCACTAGTTGGTTTCTTGGTGGGGATGTTCCAGATGTTAACCTGATCATTCAGAGAGACAGAGTAGAGTTTGTCACTGAGTATCAAGAAGTCCATGACCCAGTCAGAGTAATTGGTATCACGGGCAGTCAACTTGCCATTTTCTTCAATGGCTCCAATAGCAGAGCTCCAAGACCCAGCATACACTGTCTTTTTGTCAGACCCCAGTGCAAGTTTGGACACAGGATAAGACCCAAATAAAGCATTGGGAGCTATTTTGACCTTCTTGTGAGGAGCCTGCTTTGAGCTGAATTTATAAGTGCTGAAGCTGCCAGTACTGCTACCCACTGCAAATTCTCCATCTTGATTTCTTGTGCACGTCAAGAGACAGACCGCAGTTACTGCTTTGTCCGACTCCTTCACTTCATAAAATTTTTCGAAGCTCTGCTTGTCCATTTTCCATACTACAGAGTAGCCATCTCTTCCCCCAGATACTATGAAACTCTCTTCTTCTCCAATGTTGATACCAGACAGAGATGTCACTGGTCCATTGTGCCCACTGGAAGAAGATACCACTGACATGTTGCTGGTAGGCTGAAGAAACTTCCAAGTACGCAGGGAACAGTCCAGAGAAGAAGACAGAACTTGGTTGTTGAGAGTGGTAGCCACATCCAGAACTCTGTCAGAATGGCCAGTTAATGTTGCTACTTCATTGGGGAGGAAGGGCTTCCACACACGCACAGTTCCATCATCACTACCCGTCATCACAAGAATTTCTCCCAGTTTCAATTTTGAGTTGTTGGATTCACCATCGTCCATGTCAGCCCAAGCAGAACCAGCCACTTTGTTCTGAGTTTTGTCAGAGATGTGAATGTGGCAAGCATTCACTCGCTGTTTGTGACAATACATGGTGGTGATCTCAACTGCCTTGTGAGTCCACACCTTCACGGAGCCATCAAATGCTCCTGAGACCACGCATCCCTGGGACATGGCCACATCATTGATAGCGGAGGTGTGTCCCTTGAACGTGGTCTTCTCTGCTCCTGTGTATATGTCCCATGTCTTCAGAGTGAAGTCAGATGAACCAGTAATGAGGATGTTCGAGGACAGGTCAGAGAAGCAGCAGCAAGTGATCCAGTCCTTGTGGCAGTCTGTCAAGGTTTTCTCTAAAGTATTCCCAAGGCAGTTCCATACTGTAATTTTTCTGTCTTGTCCAGCAACTGCCATCTTTAGGCCATCGCAGGAGAATGCAATGGCGGTGATCTTGCCGGTGTGCTGGCCGTGTGTCTGGAATGACGGTGATTGTTGGAGTACAGCTGGACCACTTGGAGACGGTGGAGAAGGCTTTGCTTTACTTCTTCCCTTTTTAGGTACCTTGCGGTTCCTACTTGAGAATTTGCTGGCGTACTTGGAGTGCTCGTGGGGCCATACAATGATGGTGAAGTCTTCAGAAGCAGATGCAAAGCCATTCTTGTCCCACACTGCACAGGTAATGGGTGCACTGTGGCCCTTAAGCTCGATGCTGTCGTTGGGACTGGTTTTCCACACTTTTATGGAACCATCTGCTGATGCTGACATGAAGAACTCCGAGTGCTCAGCAAGACCTACAATGGCAGCTTGATGATGCCTTGCAGCAAACACTTCAGCTCTGGAATGGAAGTTAAACTGCCTCACGTGTCCATCGTGATAGCCTACGGTGATGAGTTGGTCGATGTGATTGTAGACCAATCTGTGCACAAATCCCAGGCTTTCAGATCCAATGGAAGATATAGGTCTCCCCATGGTCCCTGACCAAACTTTCACCATTTTGTCGCTGGAACCAGTGACCAGATATTGGCCATTGGGAGTGAAGGCGATGCCGTTCACTGGAGAGTGGTGGCCTACAATAGTGCCTACAGCAGTTCCTGACTTGGTGGACCACACTTTGACCTCTCCGTCCAGAGCAGCTGACACGATGTGGCGGCCTGACGGGGCGTATTCACACACCTGCACAGACGTCTTATGACCCTTGAGAACTTTCAGTCGCTTTTCATTCAACGTGTCCCAAATTTTAAGCGTGGTGTCCCAGCTTCCTACGACAACCAGCTGGCCCTCAGGATGGAAAGAAACGCAGTTAATAGGTGTGTTGTGCTTACCAGGAGTCTTCAGAGTTCCTTTCTGTTTGCCTGTCCTTCCATCCCACACTTTGATAGTGGTGTCCCACGATACTGAGACCACCAGCCGACCGGCCTTGTCGGCCGTGCACCCGTACACTGGTCTGTTGTGACCTCTCATGCTAGCGATGCGGATGCCCTGGATTGTGTTCCACAGGCTCAGGGTGGAGTCATGGGAGGCAGAACAGACAGTGTCAGACCCTACAAAGCAGATGTCGGCAATCCCTCCTGCATGGCCAATGAACGTGTGGACTTCTTTTCCAGTGGCTACTTCGTACATCTTTACTGCCCCATTTTTGAAGCCTGCAGCAAAGTGAGTGCTGTTGTTCGACACAGTCACGCACAAAACTGGTCCAGTACTGCTGGGTAGGTTCATGAGGCAAGGGCTGACTATCTCTGGTTTGTTGACCCATACCATGGTGGACCTCGGCTGCTCGTCCATTATGTCTTTGGCAGAACTTGCTATGCAGCTGGCGTTAGGCTCATTCAGAGCTTGCTGCAGAGCAAGAGAAGGGTTTTGTAGCAGAACATGAAGGTTTCTGGAGACAAATGATTTAAACTCCTGGATTGCAGGCTGCTGGATATACTTGTTAAGCTCTCGAGCTTTCCCTGAAGAGATTCCTTCAGTTGCAGGCATGTAGTCCTCCAGTAGCTGGTGGGCTTGTCCAAATTCACATTTAGCAATAACAAAATTCATGTCGCACACAAGCAACTCCAGCTCCTTCCAAACACCTGCTTCCATCAGATGGTAAGGTAGTTCAATGAATGCCCTTGCACTGTTTCCTTTGAAGGAACCATCAGAATTAGGATCTGCTTGTGACCTGAAGTATTTTGACAAGAGCTTGTGTAGTGTTAGTCCTCTGGTGCTATCAGCTCCTCTCATGTACCTCAACTTCACGGCTTTTTCAATGTCCTTGTGTGCCAAGATGAGCAGTCCCATTTCCTCCTCTCCAGTTGGCTGTAGGAATGTCTGGAGATTCCTGAGCAGTTTAGACATCATCATTGGAGTTAAGTTCCATGCATGTATAGCACTCTCTTGGCCGGCCAGCTTCAAAACTCCAGCCAGTTCATGTTCTAGCAGACCATTCCTGACCAGAGTGAGGAGAAGGAGAGCCGTGGATAGCAGACCAGGTGAGTGCTCTTGCTCAAGTCTTTGAAGGATTTCTTGAAGCAAGTTGGAAATTGTAGTGGGAATTTTTTTCAAGTAGTCAGTAACTTCTTCAAAAACTCCGAAGAATCGGAGCTCTTCACAAGCTAGGTGGAGGTAGAGAGGATTGATGGCTTCCTTCTTGGTCAGAAGCAGCTTCATCTGGTTGTTAAAGGGAGATTCGTCAAGCTTTTTGCGGTGTTTTCCGAGTTTGTTTCGTACCATTTCAGCTTTGTCAAACATGTCGAGAGGACCTATTGATATTTCTGTGGGTGGGTTCTTTCTTTTCCTTAAGTTGGCAGCACAAGCCCCTCCATCTACTCCACTCACTAGAATCAACACACCCTCAGGAATGCTGGCCGGGATCCAGTCCAGTGACCTGCCATTGTGCTTGTCCTCCAGCAAGTCAGTTCCATCGATCATAACCACAATTCTGAACCCAACTTTACCAAGGTTCGTCACAGCCTCTTCCAAGAAGCTGGGCCAGTCTCTGGCTAGATCAGTGTAATCTTCAGGAACTGATTTCTCCACACCAAACCTTCGCTTCAACTCATGGCAAAAACGAGTGAGGACAAGTGCAATGTTGGATGAACCAGGAGCTGCTCCCACAAAGTGGGACAGAACAGGGTTGACAGAGAAAGAAGCTGATGCTGTGTATTGCTGGGCCACGGCAGCCATGAAGGCAGACTTACCGCAGCCTGGCTTGCCTATCACAAGGACAAGCCTGTTATCAGGATCATCCATGACTTGCTTTGCCTTCATGAGTAAAGCTCGACGTCCAATGAAGGTATTAGCTCTTGACTCTTCAAATGAAGAATGCTGGGCTGCAGCTATTGTAATCTCATCCTCTTCTGCTTCATCCTCTGGATAATCTCTCTGAATAGCATTCCATAAATTATAGAGCACTCTCTCACCAAATTTCTCGAGATCCCCTACCATGGGTTTCCCTTGGATTTTCCCCAGCCACTTACAAGGATAGTCGTCATACACTTCCAGCTGACTCTCACGGATGTTGCTCTTGAGGTCTTCCATTTTCCTCAGAACCTCATCTGACTCAGCGTCAAAGTCTTCACATATATCAGGTGTCACATATCTCAAGAAAGATGGGTCTCTGAAGTAGAAGAATGCCTTACCAACTGCTTTATCAATATCCCTTAAGGCAGCGTGATGCATCTCCACTTCAGTAATAGACCTCCCTTTGGGGAACTCCTTGAGCCAATCAAATTCAGGAACATCAGACACGTTGTATTCTTCCTGAATCCATCCGTAACGCTCACCGAGTAAACCCACAAAGTATTGAGATTTGGCTATTTCTTCTAAGCAAATCTCCAGTGCCTTGTGACTCCTAGAATCAGTTTCTGTGACACCCCATCGCAAGTCAACCTCGTACACGTGGATTTGCCTGCTGTATGCACGTGCTCGCAACTCGGGAAACACAAATCTTGTCAGGAGATCTCGTTCTCCGTGCATGTCTCTGAAAGTGGAGGAAATGAACACTCTGACAGTTCTCCATTTCTGACCTCTGGCAGCAGACAGGAAAGCCTTTTCAGCTGCAAGAGCAGAGAGTGTGTTGGGAGTTCCAGATATTGCTGAATCAGCTAGAGAGGGGATTTTAATATGAGTAAGATTGTGAACTTTGTCGATGTTGTCTACATAAGTCAGTTGACCACTGTCTCCTCTCTCAGCTATGAATCTCAAGATTTGATCCGAGTATCCAGCGAGATAGATGTCATTCGGGTGCTGGGGTGTAATGGTACTGGATACTCCAGTCTTACCAGCACTCAAGTCCACACTCACAAACAAGAGATTAGGATTCACCAGGTGACGGTACTTCTTCAGGAAGTCCATCATCATCTTTCCTTGTTGGTCATCAAGCTTCATTGTGTCAGTCAGAATAACAACGTTGTCCACTTGTTTCCTGTCTACAATGAGCTCCATCAGTAGTTGGATGGGTATCTCTCCAGCTTGGCTGCTAAGACTACCACCAACTGCAGTGGACATGACTTGCTCCATGTTGTGCAAGATAGTGCCTTCTTTGAGTTCTACCTCCGTGCTAGTGCCGCTCTGCCCGTAAAGAAGCATTGTGCAATCCTCACAAGAATACTTGCACATGAGTCCCAGCAACACTGCTACCTCGACAACTTTACGAGGTTTACCCAGCCCCCTTGCAGCAGTGCACGGTCGATCCATGTTACTGCCAACATTGCAGAGAATGAGCGTGCTCCCTCCGATAGGCTTCACATTGTAGCAGGTTGATATTTTTAGAGCAGTGTCCAGGGCATTCTTGTACCTTTGCAAAAGCTTGAGATCAATGGATGGCGTCACTTTGGGAGTCTTCTTACCCTTTTTCCCTTTGCCTTTATCTTTGCCCTTACTTTGAGCCCTCTGTGGAACAATTTCTCCATTTGCAATCTTTTCCAGCTCGTCCAGAACCTGATAGGCTGAGAAGAACCTAAATGGGAACTGTCGACTGCCTGTGACGGCATACTCATCGCTGAGTTTCTTCATGACCCACACGTGATACTTGGCTTTCACTCCCGCCATAATGAGGTTGCGTATGTTCCTCAACATGGCCATAAAGGGGAGTTTGTTGTGATCAATCAGCTCCTCCCATGTGCTGGCTTTATTTCCTTTAGTGGAAACTTGCGTTTCCCAAGTCTCTGGTACAGCCAGCTTCATCCTCTTGCCGGCTCTCGATTCGTCCCACATGCCTGGGAGGCGACTTTTCCTGAAGGCTTCAGGGTCGTCGGGGTACTTCTTCCCGACCAGACTCATCACATGTTCAACAGGGTCACATATGTGGATCTTCCTGATGAGCTGTTTGAGAGTAAAGCTGAGTTTCTCCAAGTCTTCCTTGTTTTCAGAATCACTGAGTACCACAGAGCTATTGCTGTCCTCTGAGTCTGAGTCTGATTCTTCTGTTAGTGCTCTGAGGACTGGAAAGTCAGACTCATATTTTTTAGTCTTTTTTTCCTCACTTTTCTTTTCCCTTTCCAACTTCTTTGATTTTTTCTTCTTTTTCGTCCCATCTTTGTTATATTTGGCCAATTGGAAGGCGTCAAAGTTACTGAACTTGGCACACATGACTTTTCTGAGAGCTGTGGGGATGGAGCCATGTTTGATCGTGGTGTCGTGGAGAGCCTGGTATATTTCTGCCACTTCAATCCAGTCTGAGGGCAACCTGATGCTGGCTGAGAAGTACTTTTTTAAGTATGGACGGCAGTTTGGGAGTTTAGCCGCTAGAGCAAGCAAAAAGTTGGCTGTGGTTCTGATGTTGAGATTCAGTCGAGTATAAATTGCTACCTTTAAAACAAACTCTGGGTCGTAGCAAGCTATCTTCTCACCCAATGCTGACAGAGACCGCAGAGACTGGTCCTTAGAGTCGTGGAAGTCAGGAGAAGCTAGCAAGGATGCTGCCACAGCGTTCAACATAGTGGTCTTCAATCCTACAATGTCCACTGCTGCAGCCGGAGAAGATTGTAAAGTGGCATCCATATCTGGAGAGAGGAATTGAACTGGTTTCTTAGTTTGAAGAGTAGTAGTAGATAAGCTGTATTTTGGGGCTCCTTCGGTACTGTTGGTGATTGGTAATTCTATCTCAGCATCTTCCTCTGAAGCTGGCACTTCCTTCTTGGCAGACAATCCAGAGTGGTGTAGCTTTTCTTTCACCTCCGTAGAGATCTGAGTGGACAGTTCAGGTATGGCTTTACTCACTGTGAGTTTACTAGTAAGCAAGTTCGTAGGTGTAGTCGTACGGATTTGAGACGGCTTTGCTGCGGCAACTGCCTTACTACTTGCTAGTAAACTGGAAGCTTTGCTTTGTAGCAACCCAGGAGTCTTGCTTTGTGTTGATAAAGAGGTCTTGTTGGTCTTGCTTACTGTGGTGAGAAATGAAGTAGATGTTTTTGGCAGTGTAGAAGGAGTGACTCTTGTAACCAGAAGACTAGAAGTCTTTGGTGAGGTTTTTATAGAAGTTGGTGGTAGGAGATTGGGCAGCTTATTCAAGGTTTTTAGCTGAGAGACACCGGACATGGATGAAGAAGCTATCCCAGACGATCCTAATGTCCTCGTTAGAGGAAGGCTGGATTTAGTGGCTAATTTACTCTGAATCTGTAATGGGCTTGTTGACATCCCAGAACCAGTCAAACTGGTATATTTAGTAGAGCCAGTGAGTTTTGATGAAAGAAGATTAGGCTTGGTACTCAGATCTGATCTCAGAGCTGTCTTTGAAACTAGATCCTCATTTAGGGTCAGCATTGTTTCTGTTCCAAGAGAGGAAGAACTGGAGCTCTTCAGACTCATAGAATTACTGGGCAAACTGGTGGTAGGCTTGGACACTAAGCTGGGGTTTCTGGCAAGACTCGTCATGGGTGATAGACTAGTATCTCTAGTTAGACTGGGTGTGATAGATTTGTCCACCACACTGACCTTTTGCAGGGCAGAGCTACCAGACTTGGACACCAGGAGGCTGGGGTTCTTGGTCAGTGCTGACTTACATAACAGACTTGTACTAGTCTGACTGGTGTTAGTGTCTCCTCTGAGAGTGGCTGCTGTGATGCCAGTGTTGAGACTACTCAGTTTGGAGCTAGTGCTGTATTTGGAGGTCAGGAGGGGGTTAGTTTGAGTTCTCCTTTGACTGGTTGAGGTCATCTTGATCTAGTAAATCAATACTGTTAACCTTTACTTGCAGAACCTTAAATTCACCACTTACCTAGTTGAACCAAGACAATGACCTCTCTCCCCAGTCTTCAGTTCAGCAGTCTCACCCTTCTTTCAAACAATACTTAATGGTATTCATAACATTTTAATTGATGCCCACCACATTCCAACAACAGGAAATGACATCTAAGCAGCAGACTCTCAATTGTTATTCTAGGCATGAGGCATGAAGTAGCAAATGGGTGGGTAGTGGTGTGGGGTGGCCTCAAACTGCTTTCTGCCACACTACTTAATTAGCTGTTGGTCTGTTGAGAGTGTAAGTAGTGCCCATGAGCCAGAAAAGTAGCTTGTCATAGCTCAGTAGTAGAGCACTTTTGTCTAATTCAATGGTTACATTAGTAATATAAACATGACAGACAGGATGACCACTATAACCCTCTCACGCATGCACACTGAAGGTTGTGGAGGCTAAGAAAGAAATTGTGAAGTAAAAAAGAACTTGTCGAATTATCAGTAGCAAGTTCCTTTTTATAAATACACACATGCATGTATACATACATACACACATACATACATATGTACATAAGTATACATACATACAGCTCTCAATTTGCCAACTTGGGTTGATGTATACTACACCATGACGTGGAGGTCTGTATAGGATTTACACAGCCGAGGGCCAAAGGCCAGAGGATGGTGTATATTCTGTACGGACCAAACAGAATGTGCATCTGACTCGTGCCATGGCTTTAGGTCATAGGAAAGGCATGAAAACTAATTTTTGATTAGACGGTTCACCTCTTAGGAGGTGGATACAAGATATATTCTTCCCGAATTGAGCAATCTGATTGGACAGTTTGAATGTACCATGGTACAAGTAATATTTATAGTAGTTAGTTTGTTATCATTTAAGTGACACCCCTCCCTCTCTTCCTCCCTCTCTTCCTGCTTCAATGTGCCATGCAGATCTCATGTAGCTGAGTTTCCTGTCCTCCTGGTGCTGGGAATGTCTGTCCCAGTTAGTCTCCTGCACCAGAACCTCCCTCATCATGTCCTGTCACACCTCTCCTTGCACCAGTTCCGTGTGGAGCAACCTTCTGTCACTCTAGACCGTATCCTCACTGATGTGAGTGGCTGGTTGTTGCTAGAGTGTACAGCTGAATTGTGAAGCTGGTGTTTACTTACAGGTTCTTATGTCTCCATCTCTTTCATTCAAGCTAGGCTCTCACGCATTCAAGTTCTTGAAGAACCAATTCTTGCAATCCAATTTATCTTTAAGTGGTTTACGCCAAACTTTGAAGGTACAGCAGATATACATGTGTGTGGTTATCTGATATGTGAATCAAGCAAACTAGATGTCAGTGTGAGTTATAGTCAAGTCGTGTCTGGTATGCTGTGGTCAGTGGTGTCTAAAGAGTTATAGTCAATGGTGTTATTGTGTTGTGATCAGTGGTGTCTTGTGTTGTGGTCAGTGGTGTCTTGTGTTGTGATCAGTGGTATCTTGTGTTGTGGTCAGTGGTGTCTTGTGTTGTGATCAGTAGTGTGTTGTGATCAGTGGTGTCTTGTGTTGTGATCAGTGGTCTCTTGTGTTGTGATCAGTAGTGTGTTGTGATCAGTGGTGTCTTGTGTTGTGATCAGTGGTCTCTTGTGTTGTGATCAGTAGTGTCTTGTGTTGTGATCAGTAGTGTCTTGTGTTGTGATCAGTAGTGTCTTGTGTTGTGATCAGTGGTGTCTTGTGTTGTGGTCAGTGGTGTCTTGTGTTGTGATCAGTGGTATCTTGTGTTGTGATCAGTAGTGTGTTGTGATCAGTGGTGTCTTGTGTTGTGATCAGTGGTCTCTTGTGTTGTGATCAGTAGTGTCTTGTGTTGTGATCAGTAGTGTCTTGTGTTGTGATCAGTAGTGTCTTGTGTTGTGATCAGTGGTATCTTGTGTTGTGATCAGTAGTGTCTTGTGTTGTGATCAGTGGTGTCTTGTGTTGTGATCAGTGGTATCTTGTGTTGTGATCAGTGGTGTCTTGTGTTGTGATCAGTGGTGTCTTGTGTTGTGATCAGTGGTATCTTGTGTTGTGATCAGTGGTGTCTTGTGTTGTGGTCAGTGGTGTCTTGTGTTGTGGTCAGTGGTGTCTGTTATGTGTGGTCATTGAGTCCTAGGTTTCTACTGGTTGTGTTGTAGTTTTCTGTAATGGAGCACTTCTACTGGCAGCCGTTAAGTGTTCTCTGTTCAACTAGAATTCTGCAAGACAACGAATGGCCTTCATTGCCTCTGGGCTTTTGTGAAGCTGTCCGAGCCACACCTTCTTTCCAGAGGTACACAATTCATTAAATAACAATCTAAAATAGCATTTTGAGTCACTCCTGGCAAAACCTATTTAGTTTGTTCACACATTCTTTGTTGTTATAGTTTGTTTGTAAACTGAAGTTGTATTGTATTGTTGTAGGCATGTTGAATCACTGCCCCCAGCTCAGAGGTTGGCTTTGCTGACTGAAGATACTGTTGTGGTGGTAAGATGACTGAATAGTCAGCTATAACTCCAGATAATACTATGTATGTATGTCCTCTAGGCGGAGGTGAAGAAGTTGACTAAGGCTCTGGTTGAATACCAGCAAGTGTTGATTCCATTGTTAAAATGCTTACTTTACTTAACACACTCTCTGCCAAATGCACCAGTGGGAAACAAGGTAACCAACCGGTGTTCTGGTTCTGCACATGCTCAGTTTCAATGTTCTCTCCATCTTACTCCCACATGTACACACATACACACATCATGTAGCTTCATGAATTGTATGCAATTAGTTTAGAGAAACCAATAACTGAACACAGTCGTTTCAAAGAAGCTTGGACATTAGTCAAGTGAGTGAGTGGGCGTTAGAGTGTATGGATACTTTACCAATAGTGTATGTGTGTGTTTCAGTATGCTTGGTAAGGATCATCTCAACAAGGTGGTCAGACTTTGTTTGGCAGAGCTTGAAGAGGCGAAGTCATCAGGTGCGCAATCTCCACTTCTCATCAGTGCTGTGAGAGGCTTCTCTACCTATGAAGAAAAGCTACCCAAAGTAGCCGTTACTGGTAGGAGCCTGACTGGTTAGGAGAGCATCTCAATCAGTGTGACCCTTACATGTACTTTGTACTTTAGAAGAGGATGAGAAGAGGTCACTGTGTTTTAATGGTGGGAAGGAGGACAGGACAAGAGTAAGCTGTGATAACAATGTTGTGTTAGCTGGACTTTATTCAACAACGCAATGGAAACAGTCCTCCAGTTAAGCCCCCATGTTCTCGTCCAGTCTCTTTAATATTGTCAATTTCATGCACATGTTTTTATGTCTGCACGTGTGGTGGAATGGGGCATTAGCTGCACATGTGGTGGAATGGGGCATTAGCTGCACATGTGGTGGAATGGGGCATTAGCTGCACATGTGGTGGAATGGGGCATTAGCTGCACATGTGGTGGAATGGGGCATTAGCTGCACATGTGGTGGAATGGGGCATTAGCTGCCTAATTTGATGTAAATTATGGATATTATTTCCTCTTTGCAGCGTCCTGGGCAGGTGCCGATGTCCAAAGCCTCATATGAGAGTCTTCGTAAATCTTTCTTGTCTTATCTTTTGTCTGTTTTTTCCAAGTTGCCAGCACCGGACATGCTTACTTTACACGAAGCTCTCTATTTCAACCAGTCACACAACTTGCAGCGCCATTTAGCCCCATCACCTCGAACTAGCCTACAGCGAGCCCTCACTGACCACACCCACTTCCTGGTTCTGCCCACGCAAAAGAAGAGGAAGAAAAAGAGTGAGCCAGTTCCTGTGCCAGATCTCTGTCTCCTCTACAGCCTGTACTTGGAGAGTGGTAAACTCATCCACATCAACGACTGGCTGCAGGTCAGAGAGAACAATCACAATGGATGTATGTAGATGTGTCAGCCATTGTTTTATCTGCTGTAGTCATTTGCAGCAGCAGTGCAGCAAGAGGGGACTGGTGATAAAAGTGTGGATCCTTCAGTACAGTATCCTATGGTTACAGAGAGGGCGGGGCATGGGAGGCGTGGTGATGTTGTAATACTGAACACAAACTCAAATCAAAGTGGTGGAACTAACTTCATTATGTGGGTGCGTATTTCTTGACTATGTTTCAGAGCTAGGTTCCATCAAGCTTTGAGTGAATTGCAGTTCCTTGGCTATGTCCGACACACTCGGCGCAAGGCAGACCACCTACAGAAACTGACAATGGAACATGCTAAAGATGAATATATTTTGTGAAGAAAACTAATTTTTTTTGTTGTTTTCAGGATATCATTTAGTTGTCTATTGTATTCAATTAATAAAAAAAATGTGTAAAGTTCCATATGCATTCAGCAAATTATCCGCACATGACGCTGCCGCGTTTGGTGGGTGTGTGATAGCCGCGTCTGATTTGGCTAAATTCGTCTCCGCCCACTTTAGTTCTGATCTATTTTTAGAACAGCAGCGTCTACAAAAGCCAAGAAGCTAAAGTAAAAGTCGTATTTATGTTGTGGCAGACTGAAGTAGCAACTAGAAATGTCTACTGGGGTCCCCAAAGCGGCAACTCACTTGAGAAGTAAGCTATCTTATTACTTCGGGGCCCATGGCCGCTTCTGTGCTTCTCACCCGTGGGAAGTGATAGTGACCATCGTCACTCTCACTGTATGCGCTCTGTCAATGAGTGTACTGAGAGGAGGTGGGGTAGGCACAGTGTGTGGCTTCTCTAAGCCATGTCAACCTAAAGCAATGGACGAAGAAGTATGGTAGTTAGACCTGGAGTGTAATATTGATATGACAGTGCATCTTCTATAGGTATCTGATACTCTTCTGTTGTCTATTGTCAACTGTTTGGCAGTTATTTATATCTACAGACAATTCAGCAGACTGCGCAAGGCAGGGTCAAAGTATCTGTTAGGTGAGAGACATTAAATTGTTATGCCAATGTTTATTGTAGAGGAAATGTTGAGTAAGTAGAAATGAGTGTGTTTGTGTGTTTGTGTGTAGGAATCGCTGGCTTGTTTGCGATATTTTCAAGTTTTGTGTTTGGAACAACCGTTGTCAGCATCATTGACAGCCAGGTGTCCGGCCTCAAGTAAGTTGAATAGCGTTTAGTTAGCTGGTGCAGCCTCCCTCTGCGAGGTTGCGGTAGAGGTTACTGTGGCATTTGTGTGGGTGTTCTGATATCCCATGCTCTGCTGGCCACGTGCGGCACTTCGTTTGATGCATTGTCAGGAGATAAAAATCACCTGTTGTATACTGGGAATGCAGGCATGCTGTAATGTTATTCATGTGGGATGAGCTGATGGATGGGCTGTATTTATTGCACATGGCACCGTTGGTGGCCTCACACCACTGGAACCACAGATATGGCTTGAGTGGGACACGTGCAAACATTAACACTTGTTGGTTACCAATGCGGCGTTTTAATTTATCCAATTATGTTTGTTTGTTTTAGTGAAGCTCTTCCATTCTACCTTCTCCTCATTGACTTATCCAAAGCTAGTGCTCTAGCCAAGATGGCATTCAAGGCTAAGACCAAGGCAAGAATCACTATGACATGTACACTTATGTACTCTATTATTAATCCTTCCCTCCGCACACATACACACATACCCACACATACACACACACTTTTACTCATAGGAAGAAGTAAGGGATAAGATAGGAGAGGGAATAGCTTCTCTAGGACCCACAATGACTCTGGACACACTGGTGGAGATACTCCTCATCAGCATTGGAACTATTTCAGGTTAGTGCAACAAGTTGTCGTATGCTCGGATACTATCAATAGGTGTGGTCTCTTGTTGTGTAGGCGTGCCCAAGTTTGAGACAGTGTGCTGCTTTGGTTGCATCTCCATTGCTGCTAGCTACCTCGTCTTCATGACCTTCTTTCCTGCCTCCCTAGCTCTAGTGTTGGAGGTGTGTCCTCACGACCCTAGTAACTCAGGCTGGCACCTTGACAATCTGGCCAGGGACATGCAAGAAGAGGAGGTGACTAAGAAACCGAACCCTGTGGCACAGCGAGTAAAGATCATCATGGCCCTGGGTCTGACTGTGGTACACATGCATAGCTGGATATCAAGCTTCACTGGATGGCATTTCGTCTTCCCATCTTCTGTAGAAGAGAAAGAAGTGGCCACAGGACAGGAGGCTGGACTGGCCAAGGAAGATATGGAGATGGTTCCACTTCACTCTTACTTGTATTGGAAACTATTCAACCTTACCATAGATCAGGTAAAGGGTTTTCAGTTTATATAGGTGTGAAAAATGGGCTGCAAAGCACTGATGATAATCTCCTTGTTGTATTGCAGCTGATTGCTATTGGATTGGCTACTGTATTGTTTGCCAAGTATATTGCATACGACAAGTCTGAGCCATTCTCCTCCAGTGTGCCTGCCACGCCCAATGTGAATTCAACCACACCTTCTTCCTCCTCCCAGCCTACCTCTACTGCAACTATCGACAGGTCCTGTCCCTTCTCTTTCCCAGAGACTACAGTCTCTACATTCCCACGCACTGCCAGAAGACCCCAGTCTCAAGAAACAGGTACTACCTTGACATCTGCACCCCCAGGACATGCCAGTAGGCCTTCCATCAGGAACTTGAGCTCACTAGTGGAAAATGGTGTTGTATTAGACCAAGCGGGCAACAGGTCCTTGGCTTTGCCACCGCCAGTCAGCAAGAAGTATCCTGTGACTACTGCTGATGTTGGAACGCAGACGGAGTGTGGTTCTGATGCATGTGATTTCAAGACTGCTAGTGCAGGAGACAGTCCTCTGTTTACTCTGGGAACACCACAGCGCCACTCGTCTGTGACCAGCAGTACCAATAGTTCAGATGATGAACTCCCCAAGAGCAGTCCTCAACCAGCAGTCCAGACTCAACCACGAGATGTCACCTCTTGCCTGCAGATATTCAAATCAGATGTGAGTATGGGAGGGGAAATCGCATCAGTAAGGTTGAAAGGTCAAACTATTCCTCCTCTACTGTTCCTTTGCCCTCTCAAAAATATTTATCCATTTTTTTTTTCCTTTTTTTTTTTTTTTTTTCCCCCAGAATTTTTATCTCCAGTGTATGATTGTTCTTTGGTAGATTTTATTTTGTGTTTGTTTGTTGTTTTGTGTGTTTGTGTAGAGTGGAGCTGAGGAGCTCACGGATAAGGAAGTTATTTCATTGGTAGATGGAAAGCATATTCCAGCCTACAAGTTAGAGAGTGCACTGAACAACCCTCAGAGGGGTGTGTCCATACGTCGTCAGTTGCTCACTCGCCAGCTCTCTACAGTGACGCCTTGTCCGGACGCCATGCATGCCATATCTGATCTTCCCTTTACCAACTATTCACACTATACTCTGGTGAATGGTGCGTGCTGTGAAAACGTGATCGGATACATGCCAGTGCCTGTCGGCTATGCAGGACCTCTGGTCCTCGATGGGACATCCTACATGGTCCCCATGGCAACTACAGAAGGCGCTCTGGTGGCTAGCACCAACAGAGGTTGTCGTGCGTTATCTGCAGCCGGGGGTGTGTGTAGTTCTGTTCTGGGAGATGGAATGACCAGAGGTCCTGTGGTACGTCTGCCCTCTGCCACTCAAGCCAGTCAGGTTAAATTGTGGCTGGACAATAGAGATAACTTCCAACTCGTAGAAGAATCCTTCAACTCCACCAGTCGGTTTGCCAGACTGCAGAGTCTCCACACTGCCATTGCTGGGCGGCTTCTCTTCATCCGCTTCAAGGCCACCACTGGCGATGCCATGGGCATGAACATGATATCAAAGGTGAGTAAATGAGCATGTTTACTTGCCATGGGGATGAACATGATTTTCAGAGGCAAGTAAATGAGCAAGTTGCCCGCCATCATGGAAGTGTCCCCAACATGGGAAGTGTAGTAGTGTTGGAGAAAGTGCACATCGCTGGTGTCTAGTGTTTCAAGTAATTACTTGTGACAGACTCTCTAACATGTACGGTCACAGCTTATTGAGTATTGATTAGAACCATGTCCCCCCTCAGTAGGTCTGGTTTTTCTTCTTTTTTCTATTTTTTAAACCTAATTACTGTAAACCCTTTACCTATTCAGCTATTGTCTATCAATCAGTGCTGTTTTGGTTCAAAGATCTCAGACATTGTTAGTTTTCATACTAAATAAAATAACTTGAAGGCTTAGTTTTTTCCCTAATGCTTCCTGAAGATTTAGTTAGTTTTTAGTATTTGATGTCATGTAAAATATTTAGCTTGTTATACTATCAATTGACTTAATTTCTAAAAAAAATGGACTCTTCAAAGTACAAGGTTCATGTACTTTTCCCAAACAACTTTGAAAATGACAGATTTCTATAAAACATCTTGGTTATATAAATAAAGTGCTATATTTTAGTTTAGAAAATGTTAAGATGAATTGGTTGCAATTAAAATTGCTAGTTCTAGTTTTTGTCACCCACTCTATTGGTAGTTTTAGTTTTATTCAAATTTTCTGTCTTCTAAAATATTTTTTTCATGTTTTCTATAGCTTAGTTCTAGTTTTTCTTACCAAAAGTAAAATAGCCCAAATTAATTAACTAAAACAACACTAGTAGTCATCTCTCCCATTTGACTCTCACTACCAACCCAAGCTGACCTCTGCTGCTATATTTGTTCCAGGGTGTGGATAGATCACTGGAGAGACTCAAAGAAGAGTTTCCTTTGCTGGAAATCATATCTATCTCTGGCAACTTCTGCACAGACAAGAAAGCTGCAGCCATTAACTGGCTAGAAGGGCGTGGCAAGTCAGTGGTTTGCGAGGCTACTATTCCAGTTCAGACAGTTACTAAGGTGTGTATGTGTTTATATTAGTGTCTTCACCAGTTCAAACCCAACTATCCAATATATGATTTCATGCTAAGCTGATTTATTTTTTTTAAAATTCCCCCAATTGATTAGCTTTGAATTTTTTTCCTTCTTACTATTGTAATTTTAGGTGTTGAAGACAACAGTAGCCGCTCTAGTGGAGCTGAATGTGTGTAAGAATCTGGTTGGTTCTGCCATGGCTGGCTCCATAGGGGGCTTCAATGCTCACGCAAGCAACATTGTCACAGCCATCTTCATAGCCACTGGACAGGTAATGCCACTCATGTGTTTATTCATGCATACATGTCCACATGCCTGTATGTCCATGTGCCTCTATGCCCATGTGCCTCTATGCCCACGTGCTTGCATGCCCATGTGCCTCTATGCCCACGTGCTTGCATGCCCATGCATGTCCATGTGCCTCTATGCCCACGTGCTTGCATGCCCATGCATGTCCATGTGCCTGTATGTCCACGTGCCTCTATGCCCACGTGCTTGCATGCCCATGCATGTCCATGTGCCTGTATGTCCACGTGCTTGCATGCCCATGTGCCTGTATGTCCATGTGCCTCTATGCCCATGTGCCTGTATGTCCACTTGCCCGCTGAGTCATGGCCACAAGCTCCATTCATTCATGTGTGTGTTCCTGTAGGACCCAGCTCAGAATGTCACAAGTTCCAGCTGCATGACTCTTATGGAGCCCACTGGTCACCATGGAGAAGACCTGCACATCACTTGTACCATGCCCTCTATTGAAATTGGCACTGTGGGGGGAGGAACCATATTGCCCCCTCAGGGGGCGTGCCTGGAAATGTTGGGTCTTAAGGGAGCCAATATTGAGAACCCAGGAGCCAATGCCACTCAGTTGGCCCGCGTGGTGTGTGCCACTGTCTTAGCTGGCGAACTCTCTCTTCTCTCTGCACTGGCAGCTGGTCACTTGGTTAAGAGCCACCTAAAACACAACAGGTAAAGGGTTGCACGGTGGTGGTATGAAGCTGTACTGACAGTGTGTAAATTAATGCAGGTCAAATCTGAACTTGGCTAGCATTGCAGAAGGAACAGAGAACAAAGACAGACGGGCCAGTGTCCCAACTCTGCCTCCCACTCCAGTGACTGGGCTACTTCGTAGAACATCTTCTCCCCCCAGTGGTTCCAACTAAAACTGAACATCATCATTTTGTGCACTGGATTTACCAGTGCTTAAATTATTTATTTTAATGCTGGCATTCACTTGTCTATTGCAACACAGGAAGATTTTAAGCACCTTATAGTATTATTACAATGATCATTTTTAAATTGTCTTGAACAGCTTGCAGTCTTGGAGAAAGGCCTACTTAGAATATCTGACTCCATTTTGTGAAAACTTGGCACCCATGCTGGCCCTCCTTTCTTTAGTGCTCCAGGACCGCTCAGTCATTCGCTGGTCTTTGAGTTGGGACAGAATTTCAGATGTGGCATGGTCTATCTTGGAATAACTGACTACATGCATGTCTCTTCCTTCATAGCTCTGTGATCTCTTGTGACTGGCTAGAGGGCTCCCTAATTGGGTATCAACATGAGGACTTGGGAAAATGATGTCGCTGTACTTTACTGCAGTAGTCCCTGAGGAGCAGGCCGTGTTCTTCTTCTCTTCCACTGGCTGACTTCTCTTGAACAAACTATGATTGGCAAAAGTAGACATGCGTTGATGTTGTGCTACACACTCGGCACAAACCAATCCCTCACAATCATGACAATATGCTGCGGCTTGACTCTTGTGGTCACAAAGTGAACAAGATGCAGAAGACAGCTGCCTGGAAAGAAAATGATCAGCAATCCCTTCATCTTTACTCTCATTCTTTTGTGTAGGCAGAAAGACTTCCGAATTACACGACACTCCGCTAAGTCCATCCAAGGATTCTTCGTCAAACTTATCAATTGGTATTTGCTTAACACTTTTAGGAGGTAGTGGAGGAGGAGGTGGACTGTCTGGTATTTGCTTAACACTTTTAGGAGGTAGTGGAGGAGGAGGTGGACTGTCTGATGTGTTCACATTCACGTATGGAGTCAGATTGACATAGCTAGAGCTCGGCGGCCAACCACTTGAAGCCACATCACTGATTGCAATTTTACACAAAGCAGCACCGCTGGAAGATGTAGCACGTGGCTCCATACTCTGAACTGAGCCACTGCCAGACTTGTTTGAACCTTGAGAGACAACCTTTCTTCTGCACTTTCTGTGACTATCACTAGAGTCTGA
>WLWI01001164.1_pt1 | contig 22995 bp, 8 predicted proteins | sample 6701501 | NCBI WGS metagenome assembly WLWI01 (sample SAMN12718690, study PRJNA515312) | sponge metagenome | isolation source: marine sponge | host: Mycale hentscheli | place: New Zealand: South Island, Marlborough, Capsize Point | collected 2014-11-01 | reverse complement strand
ATTTAGCTACAACCAGTGGTGCAAACTTGTCAGTTTATTATGAGTGTATTTGAAAAGTTCAACTATAAAACTCTGTTTAGCTACAACCAGTGGTGGATAACTTGTCAGTTTTATGTCAGTTTATTATAGCACTTTTCATTTAACCCTTTACTGGCAAGGACTACTGGCATACTCTATCAACAGTGTCATTAGAGGGAGGATGGGGGGAGGGGGGAGTGAGGGAAGGGGGGCACAACTTAATAAAATGATTTCTCACATGAACACTTTTAAACCACAAAAAAACACAAACCCTTGGAGCCCCCCCCTCCCTCCCCCCTATACTGTATGTCTTTCTAAACTGCTGCATGCATCACAGCCAGATTACGTTTGGAAATTACAAAAAAAAAAAAAAAGTATGACAACAAGAATAAATATTGTAATAGCTGAAATATAGCAAAGGCCACTGCTATGCCAAGGTACTTTATCTAGTAATGTCTGCATCTACTATCTGAAATTTCATCACAATACTATAGCTTTATTCGATGTGAATCAAATCTAGCTATGTGTCACAAATGCAAAAAACAACAATAACAAACCTTACAATTATCTAACTATCTAAAGGAGGAAAACTTTCAAATAGTTAAGCTAATACAGCCAATGGTTTGTTTGGCCTTGTGTTGCAAGCAATTACTAGTATAATTGAATTTTTTTTAGAAAGTATATAAATCACATTAACTTTTTAATTGCAGCATGGTAGAGTAATATTAATTGTAGTGAATAAATCATTTTTTAAATGGTATTGTAGTGAGATGTTAATGTGTACATATAAAGTACATGTACTTTAATCTCTAAATAATACATAATCCTTTTACCCATATATGAGAATTGATTGTTAATTGTTTCATTATGTACATAATGCACATCCTTCACCCATATAGGATTGATCCTTTTATGGTATAATTGTTTCACTATCTCTATATAATGTACAACCTTCACCCGTATATGAGAATTGATCCTTTTATGGTGATAATTGTTTCACTAGAGTGGTAGCTTGTTTTGTTTTGTTAGTTAGGTAGATAGATGTTTTATTACTATTAATTATGATGTAATCAGGTTTAAGTGGGTCTACTGCTCCTCCAACAGGTCATCTGCCACAGTATGTTTTTTTGAATTTTTTGCCATTCTGTAATGTCTCTGAAAGTTCAAATAACAAAGTGAGTAAACAATGTAGAATTAAGTCTATAAGCTATATAATTACATGTTATATATATATATAGAGAGAGAGACATGTATAATGCATATCTATGAAATTTGCTTGAAAATGATGTAGCACTATGTGTAACAGGCATGCATGCTTAATGTATTGTTATGAATGAAATACTTTTTTTTGTCTAAAGGTATGTTTAGGAGCGTCATCTGCAATTTTGGCTGGGATTCTGTTGCTTTTCTTTGTCTGTGTTTTGTGCATATGTTGCTGTCCCGTTATACCAGGTGAAATAAATGTAATTTTATTGATTTTATGGTGCTGCAATAGATGCAGCATTTTGAAAATTAAACAAACGTTTGTCTATAACTGAAGGAGCACATAGCAAGGCTAAATTTGCATTTTAATTTCTATAGTTGTAGTAACAAGTTTTTTGACATGGTATGAAAATAATGTATTGAAGAAAAAAAATTGTGAATGAATTCGGAAAGAAACAATTGTATTGTCATGGTAATTTTGTTTGTTTTGTTTTAAGGTAATTGTGTTCGGAGAGAAAACCGTAGATCAAGGAATAATCAAACAGACAGTGAGATGAATCAATTGTTGACCGTTACATATTCAGACAATGAACGTTGTGGTACAATTTCATTATGGTCAGTCATAAGATCAAAGTTGAAGAAATACTGTAGTTTGAATGGTAAGTGAACGTGCAAATGTTTGGACACAGTTGACCACACACATAGGCTAGCTAGCACGTACATAGCTAGCTAGGTGTTTCATTGTACATGACTCTAATGTAGACTTTAGTCATTTTAAGAAATTCAGTTAGATGCTCTGTACTTGTATTATTACTCTCATTTATCAAAATTACTCTTGTTGCACATCAAAGTATGGCAGTAATTACTATATTAACTTTATTTCCTGAATTTATATCTTTAGTTAGAATCACTGAGACAAGAAATATATCTTAAATTTATCACGAAGTAACTTGTGAACTGACATGTCATTATTAAATGGGATTTATTTATTTATTCATTTGATACAGTAGAATATCATATGTCAGTTGGCTGTGCCGCAGGCACGAGCGTAAATACGTTCAAGCAGACTAGTGATAGTCTGCAGTATCTAATGAATAATAAATTTATTATGTACTGTTCATGCCTGAATTCCATAGTAAAAAGTTTTTTTTGTGAATACAAACCTGTATTACTAGTGGGGGACGTAATAACGCAACATGATAACTCTGAACACAGGTGATATGGGAAAATATTTTCTTAAGTCCATACTGTTTACTATACAATTCCTATGTGGGACTTTTTTCTTTTTTATATATAAAGTAGGAATAGCACTTCCTTTAAAAAAAATATTGAACCCGTACGGGCAGGTTAAGTATTTTTTAATTGTCTGAAAATAAAAATCGAGAAATTTGTATAATGAGAATTTTTAGGACACCGAATACCCAAATTTTTTGTTACCTATGGACTTGAAACACTCAGAATAGAAAGTATCAAACCTATAGATACTCCCTCAGCATTTTAGAAGAATATGGATAACGTTTTTCCTACCGGACATCAAGAGCAATCAATTAGGCTAGTCCTTGGAGTCCTCGAAACCTGCTGTAAGGTGGACTGGTTCCGGTTAATTTTCAGGCTTTTAGAAGCTTATTTTGCTTGTTACAAGGCTATAGCTACCTACTTTATATGCCTGGCTGTTTGTTTGTGGATTTTTGCGGTTGCTTTGCTGTAGAAATTCAAAGATCAAATTCAAATTCTAAAAGACGCCCATAAGAAAGTCGGCGTGGAAAGGGTTAAAATTAGGTATTATAGCAGTTCACTACTGAAGCTAAAAAAGTAATTTTTAATTAGGTTTTTTTAAACTAAAAGTAATGATCAACTTGTTATATAATCTACTTCCAAAATTTTGTCATCCTGAAGAGTATGGGAATAAAAGATACTTCCGGTAAATACTGTAGTTTTATGTAACCGATTTTATGTTAAAGTGTTGAATGTTATGACTACTTCATAGCTTAAAATAATTATTCTTTAAGTCACAAAAAGTTGCAGACAGCGGTTACTAGCTATGGCATTGAAAACCCCTTTACCATATTATGTAAATGTTCAAAACTTGGGACGTTTATATTCTTAAGTAGCTTTTGATTTAGATGGTTAAATATACTATGGAAGCAATCACTACTCAGAGAAATTAAGGAAAGAATTGATTTGTTAGGTAATATTAATGGACAATGGCTATGTACTCGTACTTTTTAAGAAAAAATATATTGAAAGATGCATTCCTAAATTGAGCTTGGACATTTAGTTCAGGCGAAGTGAATAATGTAGCCTTTTTGTTTATGTGAATTAGCATGCATATCTTGTAATGACAAGAATTAACTTTATCATATCTAAATGTATCTTTGTTTGAATTAGTTGTGCACAATAACTCACTCGCCATTTGTGCTGAAGCCACCACTATTTATTTTTTTGTTGTATTTGGTGAGCAAAATATATTATAATATCCATACATAAATGAACTAAATTTATAGTAGGTGATTCAGATTTTGAGTTTGTGCATGTGGAGAGTGTGGGTTAAAACGCCACCAATTGTGGGTTAAATGCTGACACCACGGTCCACAGGCAGGGCTCGGCACTCAACGATAAAGGTAAGCCACCAAAGACTCCAATCTGATGACCGCTGCCACCAGAGTTCTCCCAGGTAGCTAGCCCTTTCACTGAAGTCACAAATTCAGCTTTTGGGTTTTACTAACATTAGGGGAACTGTATGACGCATGTGTGCTAGGGTTTATAAGTTCCGAGTCACGCATGCACACATATAAATGGGGGTGTGGTCCACGGAATACATCCAGACACCAAATACACAACATGACCTGTGCCTACACTAAAATAACAAAATACGGAAATACATACACAATGCTTATAATACACACATAAATGTCCTTGTATGACACACTCACAAATGTTCTCAATCTTCATGCTTTCTCTTCTACCTTCTCTCTGTCTTCATCTCTTTCTCTTTCTCTGTCTTTCTCTTGTCTGTCATCTTCTCTGTCTCACTTCTCATTCCTCCTCCCACAGAGAGCCCCCCTTTGAAATCATCATCAAGTGGCTCCCTTCATTCGCATCATTCTTCTAACAAACTATCTGTTGAACAATGCCAAGGTAGGTTATTTTTTTAATGATTGAAGAGAACTAAGTGCTAAGCTTGTAGGATCTTTAGGCATGAATTATGTGAAGAATAACTTAATGCTGTGAATGTAGGCCTAAATTTATTTGCAAATAATTAGTTTAAAATTATTTGAGAATTGTTTTAGGTTTTTTATTTATTGTTTGAAATAAGTTAGCATTTATTTTTGTTCAAAAAAGTGATAAAATTTTATTTTCTATTCAAATTTTTTTCTCGTTTATAGTTTGTTTGTAAATGTTCAGCATAAAATTCTGCTTGTACCTTGATTATCAAATATTTCAAGTAGGTAAATATAACATTTTTTTTTCAACCAAAGATGTGCTGAGATTAATTTTATCAAAAATAATACATGTATTAGCAAATAAGGAAATGCTAACACTTGAAATTTTAATTATTGCTTTTTGTAGGTCACAAATGTATATTTTGTAGTTTTAAAAGACAAATGTTTTATATTATATTTCTTGGCTATAATAAGTATTTATTCAATTATTTTATTTGATTAGTGTCAGAGGAATTAAGAGTTTGTTTGGAGTTGTATCCAGACTATCAATTTCTTCGACTGGCTGAACTAGGTAGATATGTGAGGGGAAATTCTTACAAATGTAATCAATATAATATTTTATATATTTATACAGGTAGTAGATTACAAAAGAATTGGGTTTTCAGAAGGAAACCAGACAGCCAAGACGTGCTACAGATTATTGTGAGTAAATTTATAGTAGATTAAATGATCACGTTAACATTACGATTAAATACAAAATGCAATATTTTTAGCAGATTTTTGGTCCCATTTTTCTACTCTAACAACACTATTAATTAATAGTTGTCAAATATATATTTTACTATAGGTTAAGAAGTCAACCGTGTGTCAGATAGTTTTAGGTGAAGAAGAAGTAGCCGTTCTTAATGACGTTATTGACTGTTTGCAGGTAATTTTTTAATGTTAGCTTGTACTTCATTCATTTTTTGCCAAGCAACTAGTCATTTTTTAACATGAAGCACCAAGGGTATAAACCATCTGCGTTACTATACATTTGCTAGATATTAAAAAGACCAAAGGAATAATTTTATATAGTGCAGTATTAATATGCATATTGTGCAACGACACTGTAGGACATTAATGCTGTCTTCATAAGAAAAGAATTAACATATACAAGTGACACTCACCTCATGAGTAGTTTCAATGGGAAACTCCAAGCACTCGTGCAAACCGCTGAAAATAATGTAATACAAAATTATTGCAGGCAGCAAAGAAATTATTTGCTCATGTGAGTATGTAACTCTAGGGGGCATTACCAACAATAACTGACCATCGTACTGCCAAAAAATAACTAGCTTTTTCTGAAAAGGAAGTCGATACTAAAAATTAATGCACATTAAAGGAACTTATAATAACCAGTGCAACATTTTAAAGCTTGTTTTAATCTTCAGGAGACTGCCATCTTCGCGATTTATGTGACAAAATGACTGACTGACTGACAGAGTGACGGACGGACTGACTGACTGACAGACTGATTAACAAACTGAGGACTGTAACCCCCTCATGCATGTGTGCTGATGTTTAATGAGCACTGTCTCATGCATGTGTGCTGATGTTTAATGAGCACTGTCTCATGCATGTGTGCTGATGTATAATGAGCACTGTCTTGTGTACATTTATATTATTGGGTTACTATTATTGTGGAGACAGTTTATTATTTATTAAAAATAATGAAGACAGCTTTTTTGGCAGACACTGTTTTGATAAGTTGTTATTAAGACATTCATTTTTTCTGGAATGTTCATGTACATCAACTGTATAAAACCTCTACTATCTTCTCATAAATCATGGTTTATGCAAAAAATATTATGTTTTTTACAATAAGGCAGAAATTTCCAGTGAAACGTTTAAATTGTTTGTACATTCTTGTTTATTCCATATAATTGGGATTTAACATGTATTATTTTATTATTAATTCCTTGCAGAATCCTTATTTGCTACATATGGAGGATGTTAGAGTAAAAGATGACTTCATAAGTATACTCACACAATATGTTGAAGGTGGATCATTGAGAGATATGATTCATAAGGTAACCGTTGGTATTTGGGGCAAATATTATAATACAAATAGCAATTTTATCAGTTGAGTATTAGGCTACTGATCTGCCTTATTAACAGTCTCAATTTATTAAAAGGTAGACATTTCAATAAATAGTTACATCAAAGCACTAGAAGGTAAAATCAAAGCTTAAACACAATAGGAATAATGCCCCCCCCCCCGTCACTGTCTAGAGGACGCCCGTGGAGCTAGTAAGCAGATGATAATATTATTAATTAGTGCTTGTATCAGCACATGATCTCTCGCTGTAAAATTAGTTATGCATTATCAGACTAATTACAAGTATTTTAAAGTATTTCAAAAGTACTTAGATCTATACATAAAAAAGAGTTGCAAGTATTTTACCCTTTTGAAAGGGTTTGATTATTTCATGATATTTGACTAGTACTTAAAAGCACCAGTACCAACAATCTTCACTTTTATCTGTTTATATATATAATGTGTGTGTGTATGTATATACATATTTTTTAATAGGCTAATCCATATGATGATTGGGACAAAAAGTATAAGGACAATAGTGGGCGAAAGAATTTTTCAGATGAAGACATAGCCACTTGTGGAAGGCATATTTTGGAGGTTTGTGTTGTACATAGAAATGTTCTCGACCTAAAGATGTTTGTATAATAATAACAATAATATTAGTAATAATGATAAATGTGTTGGAGAAGTGCTATATGTTTTGGTCAATGGCCGTGATGACGACGTACATATTCATGAATATTTTTTGAACTAATGAGCTAGAACACACCAACACACAATACTCGTGAACTTGCGCTGAATTCCTGAGTAAACTTAGAGCGCAAGGCAAACTGGTTACCAAACTCCGACCCAACAAAATGGATAGTAGGCGGGAGTGGCACAAAATCAGTGTTGTTTTGGTTTAGCAATTCCAGACTTTCTTAGTTTTAGTTATTTATACTAAAAAAATATCTTGAATGCTTAGTTTTATTTTTTCCCCAAATTCTCCCTGAAGATTTAGTTAGTTTTTAGTTTTTCTTCAATACCATATAGATTTAGTTAGTTATACTATCAATTGTCTTAGTTTTAGTTAATTTATGTTGCCTCTCAATTCTGCAATAATGAGACTCCTTAAAGAAAGTTGTTCATGTAGTTTTTCCAAAGAACTTCAAAAATGGCATATTTCTGTGAAAACTTGGGTATTATTAATAAAATATGGTATTTGTTATGTAGTTTAGAGAATAATTACTTGATGGTAATTTATATTTTCATTTAATAATGACACAATTCAAGGTGAATTGTTTACAATAAAATTGCTTAGTTTTAGTTTTTGTCATCCACTCTACTGGTAGTTTTAGTTATTATTGAATTTACTGTCTTCTAAAATAATTAGTTTAGTTTTTTCATGTTCTCTACAGCTTAGTTTTAGTTATTCTTACCAAAAGTAAAATACCCCAAAACTAAGGGGGTTTGGTTTTAGTTTTAGTTAACTAAAACAACGCTACACAAAACTGGAGAGCACCTTTCGTGAACCAGCACTGAAGTACCAAGTAAACCATGAACACAGTTGTACAAAAGTAAAGGGTTTGGCTATGCTAGACTACTGGTTGGCGAATGGTTTGCAACCTAACCAGGTACAATAATAAATGGAAAGAAGACGAGAGTGGCCGAGAACAGGAGAATGGGTAAAGTATCATCAAACTCAGTAGACAGTGATTACTGTACTTGCAACAAAAAGTGGGTGGAATAGGCGAGGATAGGTAGCATAGGTTTCAAATGAAAGGCTAAAGTGTGAAAGAGAGGCCAAAAGAGGTAATAAAAAGGAGAAAGTACGAAAGTGAAGGCAAAACGTTTGTTCTTTGACCATTTCGGACTTTTATGTTAGTTTGGTATTCGACCCCGTCCCAAACTTCACTAAACATAATCCTCTGGTTTATCGATCATTACTCACATCACCCTAGGAATTGAATTGTTTATCGCTTTGAATGCATTTGCGGATGCAGTTAAAACAAAAAAAAAACTTGTTGGAGTTCCTTTTTTATTCGAGTTAGTAATGGTGGTAAGTTAATAGGCTATTAGTTATAGTTGTAAACGCAACAGTATTTACTGGAAAATTCATTGTCCACTAGGGTAACCATGAAGATAAGCCTTGCGTAGGTATGTCCAGTTGTATGAAAGTTTTGTGTGTTACAATTACTATCAAATAAAAAGTTTAAATAACGTGACTTGATTTGTTGCTTTTTTTTTTTCAATTCAAGCAGTTGCGGGGAGTGGTTACTATGGCTTTGAATGCCTTTACCGTATATACGTAACATAAAAACTCCCAATTTTAGCAGTTTGAGTGTGAGATTTAAAAAAGAATCTTTTAACAACAGTTTAGTTTTAGGCTCGCTCACCATTTGTGCTCAAGCACACCACTAGTTAAATAGCACGGTAACAGTGGAAACTAAGTGAAATACCACGGTAGCTAAGTGAAATAGAATGGGTAAATGCGCACACATGAAGCGTTAACCTGGGAAACGTACAATTCGAGTAGTTATACTTTAAAAAATGAAATTTAACAACTAGATATAAAATATAAATGAATAAAATGATAAGAAAAATTCAGTGTGAAGGACAAAGTAATACTGGAATGTGTGGCCATAGCTAAAGGTGTAGGTGATGTACTGGATTCTTCACATTACTGTTGAATACTTCAGAAGTTCGTCACACCAAGAAAGTAAGAATGGAGTTTAAATACACGCTTAATCACATAAAAATCAGACTTACTTGAGAAGTCGTTCAGCCGCAGTCCTGCGCTTCTTTTCCTCGAAGATTTGTGCAACATAGTAGCTCTGGATCACCCTCAGCAACCTTCAGCCAGTTTTAACGCACAAACTAGAAGCTCGTGTAAGTGATAAACTACGAGCGATTAGTTGTAACCGGGAATATATTGAATATAGCCACTGAAGAACTGCCATAGCTTCTTTTCATTTTAACAGGTAAGCTTACGGTAATAATGGGCACTTTAGACCCGCCCCGTTTTTACCCGTGGGTATCGATGTTTTTGCACGTTTGAGCTAATACTGTCATGTGACCATAATTGGTTTCTGGTTTCGCCAAGTACTTTCCTCTTTTGCCACATTTGTGGTTGTGCCAACTCAACATGGACATACTATAGCTCAACACTCATGTCCAAGCACACTATGAATAATTGCCAATTTATCATTGTTGTGCATGTAAGTTTAAAGTAACAGTATTTGCTCTAATGTATACTGCTATATATTCAAAAAATTGTTAATTCTGTTTGACTTTTCATTGGTTTCTTGCTTGCTGACAACTTTCATACAACAATTGACTTGATCATATACAGGGCAAAAAAATGGAATATACTATTGTAACATGTTGAGGAAATTTCATAATTTCTCAACCTTTCTTGTAGATATTAGGCTAACAACCCAGAACATAGGATATTTAGCTCTCTCCTAAGAGGTAGAGAAATATGAAATTTCTTAAATATGTGACTGGAGAAATTCCACTTTTTTCCCTATGGTGGACATTTGATTCAAGTATTGAAACGTGTTGAAAGTATGATTACTTCACGTATTTATAGGCTGTACTGGTACTGTATGAACAAGGATTTCCTATCATTGGACAAATCCATTCTGGAAATGTTTTCAAGGTTGATGATAAATATGTTCTTGGTGGATATGAAAACACTCTCCTAGGATATAGAACTTCTTTATATAGTGAATTGTCTACAAAAGGTTTACTAGAGCACATGGATGAAATTATGTTTGGTAGGTAATATATAATACATTTTGGCATTACTGTATGAAACAGTATATATATTATTAATAGCTATAGATATTGATTCCATGGCAGGTATTTTAAGAATAACAAAATTAGGTACACAACCCTTGAGATAATTCATGATTTCATCATATGCTATATTGTTCAAGCTTATTGGTGAGCGAGTGAAGACACTATAAGGGGTAACACAATTGAAAATCTGAGATATTTGTTTATATACATGTTAGGACATATGTATGTCATTTGTGTAATTTGACTCTGGCATTTTTGTGTCAGTTTAACGGTTGACCCCGTCCCAAATTTCACTAAACAGAATCCTCTGGTTTATCAATCATTACCCGTATCATCCTAAACATTGAATGGTTTGCTGTTTTGAAATCGTTTGGAAGTGTAGTTTAAACTTAAAAACTTACTAAGTTCCATTTCTAATCAAGTTAGTGGTGGTGGTTAGTTAATGCGCTATTGTCACACGTTTTACTTGAAAATTCATTGGTCATTAGACTAACCACGAGGGTAAGTCTTGTGTAGATATCTCCAGTTGTGTGAAAGTATCATGTTGCGTTTAGAGCTGCTACTTAACTAAAGGAAATAACAAAGAAAACATTTGAATGACGGGACTTGTTTTGTTATTTTTTGTTGTTTTTCAAATCAAACAGTTGCAGCCATGGTGGCACTGCATACCCTTTACCATATACATTATTTAAAATAAACTAGACCTTTTTTGAGTAGCTTGAGTATTAGAAGTTATAATCAATCATTTAACAATAGTGTACTTTTAGGCTCACTTGCTATTTGTGCTTAGGCAGGAAGCCTACCCAACCATGACAGAGAATTTGCTAAAATATCGGCATGTGTTGTGGGGAGCCCATATGAACTAACTCACATAGTTTTACAGCCAACTTTCCTCTATGAATTGCCAACCCTAGTACATATTACTGCAGTGATGATATTTAGATAATCAACCTCTTTTACACGCGTCAGAGTGATATTGCAAGATATTTAATTCACAGGCTATATTTTCACTTGCCTCTGGCCTATGAAAATACATTAGCCTGCTTGTGAAATATTTGCCATATCACACTATGACTCATGTAATACATATTATTATATAAAGTGCATTTAGCTTAAAGAATTTCCATAAAAAGACGATGAATTCTACAACATGTCTGAGAACTGTTCCAATTCCCATTCACTTTTCATACAATGAACACCATTTTTTTAGCTTCAAAATTTCTCCCGCACTTGTCATAAATCGTACCTATAACTGTAGCCCTGCTGTATACGTAATGGCTTTTGTCCAGAAATTTTCCTATTTGTAGGTGCCAAAAGTAGCAGAAGCTTCTCTAACTTTACAGTGTAAGATGAATTATAAACAACTGATGCTAGACTCCCGAGGATTCAACAATTTCTGCTCACAGCTGAGCCTCTGCCTTATTGGAGGCCTTACCTCCATACCAACTAAACCTCATGAGGATCCTTAGCGTTCAACAACTCCCACTTATGGCTAAGCTCTGGTACTGACAGAACACCACCTAGTGGTGGTTATAAAAAAAATCCCAGCCTCCGACCTAAAACTCACCGACCTAAAACTCACCAAAACTAATAGCTTCTATCTTCGCAATTTACTGACCTGTTTAGCAGCCACTTTAATTTCGTTGCTGGTGCGCATGATCTGATGCTGTGACATCACCCATACGTAGTAATTAAGAGAAGATCTTCTGCAAATGTCATCATTGAGTGGATAAAGCTTACTTTTGTTTAAAAACAATTATATTTTCACTTACTTTTCCATTCACAGCTTTCATATTCATACATGTTACAACATAACTATTTAGGTGTATTCTCGATTTATGAATTGAAAATTTCCCAGCAAATTTTTTTTGTTACTTTACAATGTTATAAAAATTGAGACCAAACGAAACTGTATTAGGACACCAAGTTATGTACACTAAAACTTTATTATTATAGTAAAGACACGCTCGCAGACACTTTTTATGGTAGTCACACAACTGTACCAGCAGACAAATTAAGAAAACATTACAAAAAATAACGTTCTACTCTTTTATATATATATATATATGTATATAATATTCCATGGTTGATATCTTCACAATGTTATTATTAGGTACATAACCTATGAGCCCTAATAGATAGCTCAAGTTAACACACCAGGTGTTTGCTCGATATTCTAACTATGCTGGTAGTCTATAGCAACCTTAGTACTTACAGATTCCCTACCTACTTTCCCTACAAGTACTCTCTAATTGGGGTCAAAGTAGCTGCTGAAATATAAGTTGAGGGTGTGGGAGAGTTAGCCCCATACTAACTCGGCCAACTATACAAGCTATGTTACCAATCCCAATACAAACAACTGCGTCAAGATATTTAGCTTAGAATAAGCCTCTTATTATACCCAGCAGAGGTGATTTATAGGATATTTCACTCTCTGACTTTATTTTCACTCACCTTTGGCACATGAAAAAAAAATAGCCTGCTCATGAAATACTTGCCATATCACACTCTGACTCATGTAATATGTATTATATTTATATTCATGATTATGGTTTTTGGTAGGACTTTTGCTTTATGAAATGGCTACCGGAAAAAGTTCTAACCAAATATTTTTGGAGAATTTAGATTATCAGGAATTATATTGCCAAGAAATAAAGCAAATTCTTCAATTGATATGCAGTGACAGCTTCAGAAGAATTGATGGCAAACAAAATCGTATTCATAAGGTTAGATGGATACTCTTATTTTCATTTAATGTTATGTTGTACTTACGTGCTAGATTCTGAAACACCAATTTTTTCAGTATCAATCTAAATTTTTTGAGGTAAGTTTCATATTCTATGTATGAGTTATTAAATCTGTATAATATATATATATATATATATATAGTACTTATTACATGAGTCAGAGTGTGATATGGTGAAATTCACACGAGCAGGCTAATTTATTTTCATGAGCCAGAGTTGAGTGAAAATATAGCCTGAGAGTGAAATATATTGCCATATCACTCTGACAAGTGTAATAAGTGGTTTATTCCACACTAGATATCTTCACTACAGTAGTTAGTACTAGAGGAGCGTAACTCACAGCTGTAAGTATGTTGTTGTAGGGGCTACCCACTCCCCCAGCTGACATTTTAGCAGCTACTCTAACCATGGCAGAGTAGGCTACACAGGTGAAAGGTAGCTGTAAAAACCAAGAAAATTGACAAGTTTGGCCAGTTGGTATAACTACAGGAGTAATGAGCTTGTGCAGTACAGCAGTGTGATACCAGCATGAAATAATGGTGAATTAATAGCGAAATATCATGAGTTATTTCACTGGTCATGTACCTAAAGATATCATTGTGAAGATATCAGGGTGGAATATATATATATATATATATATATGTGTGTGTTTGCATTGTGAAAGCACTAAAATACAATGCTAGCTGGTATAACTATTCTTATAAGTATTCTAAGTTTTTTGAAATTTGAAAATGTATAGCCTGTAATTTTGATCTAGAGTAATTTCAGTAAGAAAATTACAACCCAATGTATTATTCTCCTTTGCCTACTAGATTAGTACTATTAACTCTTTCACCACTGTATTGTCTGGGTAATTTAATAACAAATGTAAATTAGTCACAACAAACTGCAAATAGATAAACAACTTTCCATATCTGATAATAGACTGTCTGTATAATCCTGAGTCCAGTAGGATTACTTCATCCTCATGTGAATGCCTGAATTCTTTTACAGAGCAGCTCCTTTGTTGTTGTATAGCTTCTGTAGTGACTAATCTGTTGAACTAATCTTTACACAAGTATGACCTGACGCAGTAGCAGAATTTAAGTCCCTGAAGTTGACCACTTTTCCAAATTTCGAGCTAGTTTCTGAGTTAATGCAGGGAAACTTCAACTCCAAACATGCGCAAATTAGATGCAATAACCCTAGTTTCCTTAACCACTCTTGGAGAACAACTGGTAACTTTCACCAGGTTTCCGTGAAACACTGGAATGCAATTAATTTATTTTGGTGATGTCATAGACTTGCACGATATCTACTGAGCATAACATCGCCAAATAAAGTGCTGTAAGTGTAGACTTGAGTAAATATGGTCACCTAATTGGTTGTCCCAACATTCCGGGACAATTTCACAAAAACTTGGTGACAATTACCAGACGTTGAATTTCCCTGTGCCACGCCCCTTTAAGCGTTGAGAACGGCTGGTTCACGAGACTACAACGATCATTACCTTTTGCGTACATATGTTTACATCACACAGCAGTCACGTGATCATGTATAGTTCGCATCTCTTAACTTGTGTGTCCTCGGTAGTTTTAGAAGTTGAACTTAGTTGTGTAAATGCGTTGAGGGTTCACACCTCAGTGTTCAAGTTTAAATGGTAATAGTCTGTCTTAGTAAGAACAGATGACTGTTACTAAAAAATGTTATAAGGTGTTGGAGTTTACTGTGTGAGACTTAGTGGATATATGTATTTCTGGTATTGTATTTTGTCATGTCATTAGACAATAAGATCATTTGAACATACTCCAGATGGACTGAGGCTTGTTCAGTTTTTGGCATCACCTTCATCTGACAGGTTTTCCATGGAAGGTAAGTGATCAGATTTTAGTTTGTAGTTTTAATTTGCATTGATAAAATATCTACAACGAAATTATGTGTATGTAGGATTGTCACCTAAGTTGTTTTTTTGTCTCTATGCGTCTGTTGTATTGGCCCCAAATAGTATATTCAAGCTCTTGAACATTAATATGCAAGTGTACAATCTCACATGATTTGCAGAGTTTTAGTCAAGTGCAATTTGAAGCCACACAATACTGATGCGCGGCAATCAGTACACTATATAATTGACCGCATCAAGGAAATATTATGTGAATGCTATGGCTTTGAATAATCTTGTCTATTTATTACCATTATATCTGATGTTTATGTTTAGTACCTTATGAATGCTCAGTTTGTTTTGTAAGATTGACTATTATTAACTCCTTAATGATAAGTGTTACTAAAGTGTTTGTTTTTTTTGTATTTGCATGCATTTATTCCATTAATTTTGATATGATATTTATGATACAAATTATGTTGTTTTGTATAATTGCAGGTACAACTCTTGACATACTTGATATAATAAGTTGCTTGAAGGAGAGTTTGAGTGTGGTCTCAGATTCTCATAGTTTAGGTATGTTAAGCTATATGTACCATAGTTCATGTAAAAATGCACACTTTGTGTTTAGGTTGGCGATGTGGCAAGGCGTGGGCTAAAGTAAAGACTAAAAGTAATGAAATGAGAATTGTGTCTGCGGTAAGATGACATCTCTAGTTTGTTTTGTTCATTTTGGTATATATACATTATTATTGGTAATGATTTATAGGTCAAAGTACCATACACTTGCCCTGTTTATGTAAAACATAGTGTTGAATCGATTCGAACTATAATGAAACTTGAGGTAAGCTTCAATTAAATGGCAAGTTTGCATGTACATAATAGCATTATATCTCTTTAGGGTATTTCTCTTCTTCAAGTTTTTGATGTCCAGTATTTGAAAGTACAAAACTATCATGTGGTAGTTTTCATAAAGCAATTTGTAAAAGAAGGATCTTTAAAAGACAAGATATATCAGGTCAGTAACTTAAATATTAATTATTTCATTATTTACTTTTTGGTATTTTAGTGCAATCCTGTGTTGTCATGGGACAATAAATATGACTCCACTACAAGTAGCTCTTTGCAACTTTTTAACGATTATGAAATAGCGCAGATTGGATCCCAAGTGTTGAGTGTAAGTTGTAGTTTTAAGATATCAAAAAGTTTATGTATAAAAAATTGAACTGAAAATAGATAAAAACTCATCCTTAGCTGATATTAGACTGTTTGTAGCTAAGTCTCAGTCCAGTATAATTTCTTCTTCCTAGTGCACAACTCTTTGCAACTCCTTTATCTTCTAAAGCTGTAGTCAAATGCTTGAATTCTTTTACAAAGCAACTTTCTCTGTGGTGTTGAATGGCTTATGTACGAATAAATATTTTTTGTACATTCTGGTTTACTTTATTCACCTTCTATAGTGCCAAGGTTGTTGTTAATCCTGGTATAATACCTCAACATTTGATTGCCTGGTCGCCATTTTGAAGTGAGCCCAAACTCAGAATTTCAATGCTACCTCAATCACTGTAGCCATATAAATACCGCCACAAGGAGTTCAATATTCACGAACTAAATAACTAACATCTTAATGTTATATCATTTAAGCAAACCAACACAGACGAGATTAAAAACTATTTTCCCCAGGTGTTACTTCAAACTGCATACGGTGGTAGGTGAAAGGCATACAAATTATGAATACTATGAATTACACAAAAGACCACACTTTTTTGACAAAGAAATAAAAAATTTCTATAGGAAATTGTTATGTGATTGGTATGCTATTGTGTTGCAAAGTAGAACTAACTTTACGGTGAAATGAAATCAATATCACTTCAACTTCACAGTGTCAAAAATTACCTATATGTTATCTTTGTTTGTGTGGCCAATTGAATAACTTTAAAAAAAATAATTTAACATTTGAACATATTTAGATGAAAAACATTAGATATTGTGTAAAAATGTGTTTTTTCTACATTCAGTTATTTTTAGGAAGTCAAATATTGCGTATGTAATGATGATTGTTTAGATATCTCAAAGACTGCGATGTCTACTTGGAAATGCTGATGATCCACTGCTGTTGCAATTTATACATAGTGGGAATGTGTTCTGGGATGGCATTCAATGTCGCATGGGTGGAGTGGAGAATATGTTGTTAGGATGTAGGCCTCGTAACTACATCAAATACAAGCAGTATCTGCATCGTATAGATGAAGTTATGTTTGGTAAGGTAGTGTATAATACGTGGAAATGTGTTTTAATATTAATCTAATTGTTTGTTATTTATATTTATTGTGGAATGTACTAGATTTATTTTTAGTTAAAATAATTAATTATTGATTCAGTCTTTCTCGGCTGAATTAATTATAATAATTGCAAATTTTTCTCATCCTAACAGCCAAGTTGGTCCCTCAAGAGGACTTCGGCAAGAAGTTGAAATGTCAGGTTAAGTTTTAATTAACAATATTGGCTGTTAGAACGAGAAACATTTGCAATTATTATATTTAGTTATTTTTACAATTCATTTTGGTGCTTTTGCAAAGTATATTTATTGATATATTGCTTGATTAAAAGATGATATGAGTGTATGTAGAGCATAAATCTAGTTTGCCTAGTTCTAAATAAAAAAAAAAAGTTATATCACTCAGCTATATAAAAATAATTTAAGTTAAATTATTTCGGTGGTAATATTCATCAACTATTGTGTTGGCATTCAGTGACTAGTTCACTTTTTGGAGTTGATGAAATCTTTCATTCTGAGGAATTCTGATTCATAGCTATGAGAGTATGATTTGTTTCACACAACAATCACAAAGTTTAAAATTAAAAGTTAGTGCAATGAAATAAGAAATTGTAAAGATAGGCATTTCTTTTCAGTTTCTGGGAGCAGCGTGTGAATAAGTTGGGCACTTACAATATCAGTTGTTTAGCTTTTTAAATAATGATGTTTACGTCCGGTAGGAACATGGTTTCTAACCAATTCCCTCCAAATTTTTATTTACTACAAACTGATCAGCAGTGTTTACTAATGTAATTGTGTAGGTAATTTCATTTTTGAGCTGGCTACTGGGAGAGAACTCGCTGGAGTCTTGCCTACTGATATGGAGTATGGGTGTGTTTCTACAAGTCTCAGGAAAGTACTAGAGGAAATTTTTAAGAATGATATGACATCTATAGAGAAGGTAGCATTGGTATTCTGTAATTCCAGTCAAAATTTATGGACTATATATGTATATGCAGATATCTTCATTGGATTTTTTCAAAAGTCAACAAAGTAGTAATCAAGTGCCGATTGAGGTAAGTGTACCATTTGAGATATTAATAGTAATGAAGAACAGTGTTTTGTTATCACACTATTTATTTGCTCTCTTGACTTAGCCATATTAAAGTAGGCAGGGTTGTGAATTTCTAATTATAATGAAGCACCAAAGGTGCGAACCCTCAGCGCTATTAAACACTACATAGCTACTACAATATAATCTCCTTCTAAAAGAACAAGCAATCTGAAATAGCTCGACCAATGAAAATGTTTCATGGAAACTCTGTCTTCATAAGAGAAGAAGCTAAACTAGCCAGAAACACTCATTGTATACATTTTCTACTCGAAACTTCACTTTTTTCAACTCCGTTGACTTCCCTGAGCATGAAGCAAACTACACTGCTGGCTGCAGAAATTATTTGCTCACGTGATTATGACGTGACGCTAGGGGGTGTTGCCCATAAAATCTGGTACCTACGCGGAGTTGAAAGCTTTGCATTTTCTCAACAATTAGCCCGAAATAAAAAAAGTAGCACAATAAAAGGTCTCAAATCTTCGTCCTGAGTAAGTTCATACCTAAATCAACTGTTAATTTTCAGTAATCTCCAAAATCAGAGCGTGATAGACAGACAAACAGACAGGATGACTACTATAACCCTCTCACGCATGCGAGCTGAGGGTTAATAAATAGCTACATAATTGTTTAGATAATTGTGATGGCTTGAAGTATAGCTAATGCAATCTTTATAATGTAGCTAATGTCTTGGTTTGCACCACTGTCACCAAAATATTGTTGTTGTATTTAGTGTTCTATTCCATGACCTGATTTAATTAAATGATAATTATGTTACTTTGTTTAACAGCTGAAAGAGGAAGCGAAGTTGTGCCTATCGAAAGTTAAGAAAGGAAAATATAGGGATCAAGACGATGGTGTCGGACAAATGAAGTACAAGTATTTTCAAACACCAGCTACTATTGCCAAAAAGTTACTTCAAAACAAGAGAAGTAAAAAGTAACTGCAATAGATAGCTATCCAAAGTCATTGAACTTACCTTCAACAAAATTTTGTTTTATTATTTTGTGTGCTATCTTATTATTAATGACATTCATTTTTAATACAAAAAAACTTTGGCTATCTTGAGAGACATTGACATAGCTATGACATGTTCTTACAGCACTGGAAGGTATGGCTAGTTTTTCATATGTAAATATGAGGTATAGCTAATTTAAGTAGTTATTATACTTCATAGATCACACTTTGTCTTTCTGTATTTTTCATCTAGTTCTATAGTATTAATCTTTACACAGTATTTAAATTTTTTCTGGCCCATTGATTTAATCTCTCAACAGGTGTAATTTTCATATTGACAAACAGAATGATAATTATTTAATTAGCTGACAACCAAAATGACGATGATAGTAAATATAATGAAATATTGAAGTCAAACTCGGCAATAATCGAAATATGCAATAAATAAAAAATCAAAATATAATAAATTAATCATTCTGTATAAGGCACTAGATGAGCCTTTATTAATTATAATATTGGCAGTTGAAAAAGTAAAAAAAAAACATTTGGGAACAAAAGGTGCATAGCTATAAAATAATGTGAAACATATCTAATAAGTCAGCTGAGCACTAGCTTGTAGATTTACTGGCTTTAAGCTTATAATGCAGCAGTCCATTGACTATCGTAACAAATCCATATAAAGGGTGCAGATTATCATGAGAATTACCACTCATGTTAGGTTAACAAAACATTATCACCTATAATTATTGTTGACGTTTTATTAGGGTTGTGTGATAGGACTTGTTGCTTATTGATTTAGTTGCCATTATGCTAAGCCATACAACAGATATTGACATATGCATGATATCAAGCTAAATAAAACTAAGTTACTAGACGCTATAATGATGAATCAATGAGTGTCATACACAATTTATGTGTGGGTGTTACATATAGCAGTTAGAACAGTGCCTGCTTAGTGCACAGGCATCCTGGCTCTGCCAGGTGTGCATGACCGCCTAGGACAGCAAGAGACAATTTGCATTTGTGTGTGTATATAGCCACCATTAGGATAAGGCTGTTCTACAGACACAATACACACACACACACACACACACACACACACACACACACACACACACACACACACACACACACACACACACACAAGTATGAATTTGAACTCGCGCCATCTCAATTAGAAGCATCCAATTTGCGTTAGCAAACATTTATTGGTAGGCGTAGATCGGAAGTAAAAAATACCACACTTGCCATTACCAGCGGTTCAATTAAGGTTATCCTTTACCGAACGTGCTACTAAAGAAAACATCGCAAACTGCGTGTGGCAGAGCGGTGAATTAGATTGCTTGCAGTTTTTGAGCCATGCTACCCCCATTGGAACCGCTCGAGGTAAAAAACTTGTCTGGTTTTTTAGAGAGGTAGAGCGGTAGTGGCATAAAGTTGTGGTAGAACAAGCTACAACAATGGACTATCAAACAAAGAAGCTGTAAATGGGATTACTACTAGAGCAATAGATGTGTGGCAGTTTAACTGTTAGTTTTGTTGTAGTAAGACGATTTAAGAAAACTCTGATTGTGTTTACTAGGATATACTCTTTGAATGAGGTCACTAGATATTTTTCCACAGGATATTGGGTTTAGGCAAGAACAACATCCTTTGTGAAAGTTTACTGGCTATCTTAAACACTTAGTAAGCTTGTTTGGCAGGATAATAGTACTCATGTCTGTCAATCTGCCTGTCCAATTGTCTGAAATTTGACTGAATTTTTTAATTTTAATTTTCTAGAATAAGTCCAGTTTACTACATGTGATGCCCCATAAGGTCATTTCAGTGTCATGTGATTAAATGGTCCATGTTAATTTTTCTGGGGTGGGTCCCCTTTCTCCCTTTAGCTAATTAGTATTATTGAAATGTATAAAGGAATTTTGTCATGATACTTGACTTATGAATTCTTGATATTGTATGTTCATATTATGCCTGTTTTTTATTTTTGTTTCTTCTCTGTTTCGATAAAGATTCTATGATAAACTTTGCTATGAAGAACTGAGGTTTTAAATTTGTCATCTTTAGCAATAATTGGATTAATTTATTCTTGAATTCATGTCTAACTTCATTAATCTACACACTTTGCATTCAATCTGAATGCAATAAATATTCAGAAATTTTATAATTCATCTAAAGCTTAGAATTGGTACACTCAACATGATTATGAAAGTGAATAAAAAATTTGAAGTGTTGTACAAGAAATGTTCATAGCTGCTCAGCTATGTGATAAGGAAGTTCCATACACTTTGCTGAAAATCTGAACTTAAAGATGGTGGTTGTCATTATTGTCATTCAGTTTGTCATAAAATTGTGCTGAAATGCGCAACATTTTATCTTTTGCTTCTATCCACTTTACTCCAGATAGATCCAGATAGATCCAGATAGATGGTGTAGTTTATGTTTTACATTGTGTATGTTTGTATCAAATTCATGCTCTGTACCTTGTGTATCATTTTGTAGGTTTCTGTTGTTATAGGCTTACTTGTGTCTGCACTATTTTTAATCATCATCGTTGTGGCCTTCTTGACATGCTGTAGAACGTCTGATTGTAGTAAGTAATGTGTTTGGTGAGTGAGCAAAGTGAACTAAGGCACTGTCAGAATTGTACAGATTTGAACTCGGGTAAGATATAATACAGATAATGTGTGAGTGCTGGTGTCAGCACATTAAGTGGAGGCAATCATCTGGTTGCCCAAATACGGCATGTCATGTATATCATTAGGTGTAATTTGATACTCTATGTGTGAATTAGTATGTTCAATTAGTCTCTGTTGATTTGAAAGTGGAAACAGCTACAGCTTGTGCCACGGATAACAACTGTGGCACTCACATTAATATCTATGCCATAAGTCTTTTGCTTATGACTTTTGGCCAAAAAAATGTTAAATATCAAAATGGCAGGTCAATGTTATACTTAACTTAATTGTGCTGTGTCACATGTAACAACAATCTTACATCCTGAGTGAGACAGTATTATCATGAGGTAATTATTGTTTGTATACATTGTGTTATGAGATGCCAATTCAGGTGATGAATCAGGTACCTTGGTAGAACTGTCTGTTCCTGGTTTTGATAGCGTAAACACTGTAACCACTAGGCCTATTGGCAACTCTGCCAGTGGTTGTGGTGGTCATGCCTCTATGTATATGAACATCCTTTTGTATGGTTTGCCATCTTTTATAGTCAATCTTTAGTTTAGATCCAATTATTTAGTGTTATTATTTTTAATGTAATATTATTATTTAGATCCACCTGGAGCAGGTTCACCAACATCAGTAACACCACTGCTTAGTAATAACAGTCTTCAACATTCTGACAGTAGGTAGCAATCTGAACTTGTTTTTATTCGTATAATACATAACACTTTAGTCTGGACAAATAATTTTTTACATAAATTGACTGTATTTTAATTTTTATATAAATATAGTGGTATTTTGCTAAATTAAGCCAATTAAATGATTAACAAAATATTTATTGGTATTTTTTTGTGTGTGTAGGAAGTAAAGTGATAATTACGGAGACATTATCTGAGAAATTATCACCTGACCCAGGTGGTAGGTTGTTATCTGGTGCTAGTGTGGTACCATCTTTTGGTAATTTATCATCTGGCCCAGCTGAAGTGACGATTCAGTGTGAGCAATGTCCGGATCAGTCTCCTAGAGGATCTCCTATTCCAGATGGTGACCATCTTGCCTTAGATCCAGGTGATGTTCGGGCTCAGTGTGTATCTTCTTATGAAAATAGAACATTGGATAGACAGAGAGCTGCTAAGCAGGAT
>WLWI01001162.1_pt1 | contig 23003 bp, 15 predicted proteins | sample 6701501 | NCBI WGS metagenome assembly WLWI01 (sample SAMN12718690, study PRJNA515312) | sponge metagenome | isolation source: marine sponge | host: Mycale hentscheli | place: New Zealand: South Island, Marlborough, Capsize Point | collected 2014-11-01 | reverse complement strand
GCGTCCAGATATTGAGCTCTCCAAGTTTTATCGTCGTAGCTTAAGTCGTTCCCACTATAATAGACCTAACCGTTCCCTTCCGTCGGCTTGAAACAATACATTTTTAAGAAATCGATCGATCTTTTCTTGATATTTACACACGCCGCGTTGTGCCCGGTTTTCCTGTAGACGGTCACATATATACAACCACACGCTAATTAGTTCTATTACAAATTTAACTAGCAATTCTGCTCAGGCGCTGGCTCGCTCCCAGGCCTTAATGTAGACTCCTCCTGGCTGGGTGGAGTCCTCCTGTGTCTCCTGGACTCCGCCTCATAGGTGGAGTCACTCCGGCGTCTCGGGCCCAACATATACTAAAATGTTTCACCTTCGAAAGGTCTTCATATTAAACTGGTTTACATTAATTTTGTTTAACCAGTTTCAATATATGTTCTCAACCTACACTTATCACTGCAGCAAGTTTAGAACTAACTGGAAGTAAATGTAACAGTTAAATAATCCAAGATTAAAATGGGACTGAACTATTAGTATATTGTCTGCCTCACTCGATTCAGATTGCTTTGCATTTTATTTTTAAGATGAGAGCTTTAGGCATACATAAATTTGGCCCTGGATCTTATTAAGTTACAAATAATATTACTGTTATTATTATTAATTATTAGGCCACAGCAGGGAACTTTCCTGTTTCTCATCCAGGAATAATATAAAATTCAGTGTGCAGGAGCGCTACACTTACAAAATACAACCGTGAAAACACGGTCACAAATCTTCTTTGATTATACATTACCTGATTTCCAACTAGTCTGCTATGTATGTGACTGTGTCAGTTCTCAGGAAACAAAAGGATTCTTCTTTGGAAAGTATTTCTATTGTCAGAAAAACATATTTTTGTGTCATTTTCGTGTTTTTTTTTCATCCCTAAAAGAAGAAAAAGTCAATGTAAAAATATAAATAAAAATTTGTATTGTGTTTTTAAGTGGGGATTTTAGTGAAATTGTATGAGGGAGGTGGATAACAGGAAATTTCCCTGCTATGGCCTTGTTATTAGTAGTAGTATTAAGGCTACTAATAACCACTAGCTTGCTCATCATATGTGACTAATACTTTTGAACAGGACTCTAACAAATGGTTGGTATAGCCCTGCTGATGGTCACTTCTTTACCCAGCTTAGCTAAGTCGAAGGACCAGATTGCCTATTTACTATAGCGCCACGAAATATGTTTTGTGCAGCCAATGGCCACCGAGAGCTTTCAGCCTTGCAAGGACACTCGCAAAAATGCACACTCCTTTGACAGTGTTATGGTCAAGGTTAGCAGTGATAGGCAACAACAAATACAACAATTGAATCAGCTTAAATAATAGGGACCACTGACAGGAAGTCAGTGGTCTTGGAAAGGAATATCATTAATGGTGGGTAAAGGGCGGTTAAGTTAAGTTAATGAACTATATGGTGAATGACTAAGCTAGCAGTTTATTGTTCTTTGGCCAGGGCCAGCCTGTGCCAGTTGTCCAGGAGAGTCGTGGACAACTTTCAAGGACTCTAATCCATAATACGGATACATTCCTTAATACACTTTATCAATTATAAATGCATCTTCAAGTGTTGTTGTGGTTATAATGATTTTTTTTTTTGCATATAAAAATGAATTAAACCTACCATGTATGTTTCTAATTTGACAGTATCTCATTTTATCACTACTTAACCAAGTCTTTATGATCTGTTTCTATTACTTTGCAGCTGCTGTGACCATGTAATTAAAATATTGGCTGAATTTAACATTTTACAAGAATGAATATATCATTTTACAACTGATGTCTACTTTAAGTTTTTATTCTTGAATATATCATGTTGCATTAATTATTACACATTTTCACTGTTGTATATTGTATGTGTAGCTATGTACGATATAATATATATGATATGAGAGCAGCTAGAGCTGAAACAGCTCTAGCCTCTATGTGTTATTAATAGTTATGTGTAGCATCAAATTCAGTGTCTTCTTGAGGCTAGCTCTATGCTCTGGTCTGAAAATTTGATGATAAATTTGTGTGCATGGAGTAAAAGTTATACTCAGGCTAATGGATCAGGAGGACAAATTACACTCACTGGAGAAAAAAGTATAGAATATTTGACTAATTGAGTCTGGTACTGAGTACACTCACACTGAAGGATAATAAAACACGAGTTTTAAAACGAACAGCAATGAATGAAAATGTTTAATTTTTTTCCAAGCTTAAATGTTAAAGTAAACTTTTGGATTCTCTAGGCCTTTCACTGCTATTCCTTAGTATAAAATTCTTAACCGCCAAATTATATGTATTTTCATCTGAGTGCAGTCCCCTCAATCAGAAAATAGTATAAAATAGCTGTTATCATTAAAATATCTCTAGTTCTTTTATCCTGACCTAATATATTTCAGATTCATGGTCAAGATGCTTATCTACAGCCACCCCTATCTGCTAATGTCATTATACTCCCCTTCCACTCTTTGTTTCATTATACAGGCCATTCTTTATCATTTTTTGTCATCATAATTTCTTCTAATTTAACCATCATGACATTCCAACAGCATCAAATTTTGAAAATATAGTGAAGCTGCTTAGTGTTGAATAATGCCATCAAGTGCACTGTGATATTAGCATTAATTTTGGTACATAGGTCTTATTATTTTAGATCAGGACAGCTATAACTACTAATACGGACAAAGAAGTAATAACTCCCTGAAAGGAATCATATTTGTCCAATAGTAATGATATGCATTGCTGTTGCTAGAGCTGTTTCAGTTTAACTTTTACATATTAGCCTTAGTTACAGTTTTTCTACCAAAATATCATTTTTACTTCTTTTTTTCCAGTGCTTAATGCACTTCTAAAACTCACTTTATTTTTGGCTAATGTTTTTAATTCTGTATTGTTGTTTTTTTAACTGTGAAAGAGAGAATACATTTAACTATTTTTGGTGACTATTTAATGATTTTTTTTTTTTTGGTTATTGTAATAAGTCTTGTTATTTATAATAGTATGACAATACATTTAGTTTTGGTTTACTTATGGAAAGTTAGTGAGGCTAAGCATAGTTCTTGTCACCTGTATAGTATTTTATTTTTAAAGTTTTTTTTCGAACTAGTTATGAACTGGAGCCTGGGCAATTTTTTTGACAGATCTTCCATAAGTATCACCAGCATATTCAGAGTTAATCTGCTTTGGGTGCAAGAAAGAGTGAACAGCAATGCAAATGTGTGAAAACTGTTTTGGTGTGCTATGTGTCCAACTGTGGTGGATAGTGCCATGATGTTTGGGTTAACTTAACATTTTTCTCATCGAAACTTATAACTCCAAAGATGCAGTAGTGACTTCAACAACTAGAACAACTGTCAATACTGCACACACAAACCACAATGGAAGTTATGCACACAAAATTACCACAATCTGACGTTATGACAACGATGTCTTTCTTTAAAAATTTTATTGCCAGTGGATACACCACAATGAATGGAGAGAAATTTTTTTCACTGGACCAACCTAATAAGAACAAGAGACAGGTAGATCGGCCTACCAGATGTCGTAGCAAATTTTGTTGGCATGATGGTAGGAACAAAGAAGCCCAATACACTGAACACCTGCGCTGTAATAGGAACTATCATTCGCTTGGTGGCAGTGGCCACGTTAAGGTCATCTTTAGACAATCTAATTAGGCATGGCCTAGCTGGAGATACTCCTATAGTACCTGTTAAACTGAACTAGATTGCCACATTTCTTTAAATATCTTGCATTCAGGAGAAAGCGTTTGTAGGATTCTTATCTTGAGTTAATGTCGCAATGCTTAGGAAATTGGTTTTTGTATCGTCCATCTTTGGCAATGATGTGGGTGTCCCCAAAGTGATAAACTGCTGTTTTGCCTATGGGATTGAGTTTGGGTGCATCTAGTATTTTCCAGTGTTCAAACAGAAAGTTTGTCATGGAGAGTTTTTTCAGTCGTGTGTATCTCCAGGACAGAGGATTAAAGGCTCATAGTTCATAGGACATGAGACTATCCAGTTGGCTAAACAGCTATGTCAATTGAAACATTGTATGTGACAGAACCCAGCATGTATTGGCCATCCGATGAGGGCATTCAGAGGACCTCAAAAGGAAAGGTTGGTTAAACATAGATCCTTAAGATACGATTCTGCTATATCCTCCTTTACAGTTGGGAAAGTAAGCATCGGGATGCTCAGATGACTCCGAGATTATGCTGCTCTGTTGAGTCACATCATGGAGTGATTGTAGCTATGACCATAACTTGTAATCACTGAAAATGCTGTTTGAGATGTAGTTGAGAAATGAGGGCCTCAGTAATCCACGAGGAAAAAGCACTAGTGTCTAATGCAATTTCTAGTTTGGCATTCATGTGTACTTCGACTGCCTTAACAAGTGCAGTAGGAAGGGAGGAAAGGAGGATTAAACTTGAAGGTCTCAGCTCGGGATTCATCCACAACGGACTAGGTGACAGACAGGGGCTGTGAAGTTGTCAGACTGGTTTTTCTGTTGATTTGTAGTGATGGCAAGTGTAATTAGAAGGACAGTTACTGCATTGCTCCTCGACATATTCAAGTTGCTTGGAAACTTCATAACCAAAGAAGATTTATGTAGGCCATTATACTCATGACACAGACTATATTGAGATTGATTCGTTGACATTTGAATAAGTTGATGAAAATTAAGAGACAGTTTGTTAGTAAATCAGGCAGATAGTACCTCAACACATGCCCTCTTACACTCCAGAGGCTCTGTAAATCCTCTGAAGTAATCCACTCATCCTTCATCACCTGGTATGGAAAGAGGAGGCACTGTCACAGTTTTGTAACCATCCTTAATAAAGTTTACAGTTTCACAAACTATGGTTCACTAGACATGACGTGGAAGACTATGGTTGAACTACTGTAATTGGCGATGTGAACCTCAATTGCCATCATATTGTTACGAATATTATGAAGTTGGTTATGGGGTAAGCTGACTGATAACTCCAGTCAATCATAAGAAATAAATTCACTTGCGCATTGTAGTGCAAATAGTAGAAAGCCTATCATGGGCTGTGCCAACTAAATGTTTTTGTTTTGTTCTGTTTTCACTTTCATTGCACATGCTTTGCCTTGCTTTATAATAAATAAGTTCATGTAGAATGAAAATTGACTTTTTAAGCCCAATATCACTAAAGGAAAGTCCTGGTATCGGAAGCACAATGTCAGTCAAGGAAAGTCCCGTTTACCGCAGAAGCTCCTGGACTTTGAAGGGTTTGGTATGCTGCCACCTGAGTTACTACTCTCGAGTAGCCATCATTTTGTTCCAAACACTTGACCTAGTCTCCCTACCTAATCCCTTAGTCAGTGGAAGGTTTAGTGGTGACCAATTATTTTAAACTAGAAAGGTGAGAATATAATGGTACAGTGGTGCACAAACTGAGTAATAAGTGAAGGTGTGATTGTTCCAGGCCAATAAATTTAATAAAACCAAAGCTCAGTGAGATAAGAAGAAAAACCAGTGTAAGCATGCCAATGGGTGAGTACATGTCACTCTGACAATTCACACACAGATTGCTGGTATTTTTTTTTACAGCCATCCTTCCAATGAGTTCTAACTCTATTATTATTTTTCCATGCAGATCAGAATGGAATTTGAGTGATATTGTAATAAGTCTTTAGCTCTACTAAATGAATATATTATGATTCCTTTATATTAAAGTAATTGTTTACAAAGAAAATTATGTATATAAATATAATATTAAGCTACATGTCTTCGGTGCTCCATTTATAGGATTCTTCTGCCACAGCTTTCGTATTTGATGCATGAGTAAGCCAAGACTTCTCATAGCCATTGCTACGATCAACACCATCCCAACGATAACCTGGACGCACTCCAAACCTATTAGCAGGACTATCACCTTTGTAGCTTGGTTTACCTACACAAGAAGAAGGAATAATCATAGCACAATAAATGAATGATAATAATTTGATTAAAAGAACAATGTAAATAACCTGATACAAAAGTCCCAATATGGTAAGTGCCGCAGTAAGTAACACTGATGCTCAATTAAATATCTAGTACAATGAGATCTGGGTAGGTCTTCAGTATTGAAAGCAACACTTTTAGTTACACATTACTCTCAATCTTATGTGGCAAACTTTATGTTTCTCCCTACCTTCCATCCTTCCCCCCTTCCCATCTTAAGTGTTGTATGTAACTTGTGGTAGCTAGACTTCAGCTTAATTTTGTAAACCCCTTGACATAAGGTGATTGACGAAGGAGGAAAACTGAAAAATTAAACATTTACAAAGTCTTCCAAATAGAAAATATACTACAATGATAGACCTTGTCTTTAGAGTTTTAGCTCTAACCAAATGGTAGTGTTAATAAGTGAGCACGTTATTCTTGTGCTTATGCTTCTTAGGCTAAAATAGCTTGAACTCAATAAGAATAGAGTTTTAAAAAAACGTGGTTTCAAACAAGGTTATAAAATTAAAGCACATTTCTACACCTACTTCTTACCTAAACATTAGCATAATACAAGGTCTATGTGTAAAGCTGCTGAAAGAAACAATAAGGGGCACATAAGCAAATTATTGAAGGACTTACACAAGTGACATCATAGTAAATATCATACTAACCTTCATAAATTGACTTCGTAATGTGTATGAATAATTTAAATAAATTTAGTTTCTTACTTTTAAAGCTAGGAGCATTAGCAGTTCTTTCTTTTCCATTTTTACTTTTCTTTAAGAATAACATCATAGGATCACCTTCTCTGGTGCGCTCTTTCAACATTTTATCCAAATCTTTATCATCAGCATAACGTGCCAATGGTTTGGACATTTCATACTCGTCATCAATAGCTTTTTCCATAGCACCTCTAGTTTGTGTAACCCTACAAAATTGATATTCAGTGACTTGCACATATTAAGCATGTGACTACTGTTTAATTAAAATATGTACAAAATTATGTATGTTTACATGGGTTCATAAATCTGTGCGTATGCATGAAATGTTTTAAACTAATCATAAACACTTCATCACTAAGTTATAGGTACATGTAATAGTGACATTTTCAAATGTTCCCTCAAACATTATGAAAATAATATAATTAAAAGAAAAAAAAAGAGTGTGGGAGGGTGGGAGGGAAAGGAGGAGGGCAGGGGGAGACTACATTAGAGACCGGTCCACGTAGTTAATTTTTTATATTGTAGTGTACTAGTTATAATTAAAAACTTTGAACCCACTCCAATAGTGCACACATATTTTTAATTTATATGTGTATAATCAAAGAGCATGTCACATTATACAGCAGAAAAATTTAATATAGTGTTATAATACAACTAACTGTATGAAAAAAGCTCAACACCATTGATAGCAATGATTCAGCTTTTTTTTAGTATTTACAGCAGGGCTAAGCACTATGTCTTTTAGGTGAATCCATCAGTCTATTATCTAAGCTGTTTGTTTTCTGAAGCTATTCCATGTTACCACCTCAATAAAGCACTGGATGTATGAAAACCCTGAGGTTAACCAGGCAGTATTTTTGTTGTTTTTTTTTTTTTTAGTTTTCTTCATAGTTCCTAGAAAAATTAACTTTTATGATTAGTAAGTTATTTAGAATGCACAAGTCATGAAAAATACTAGTGCTCAAAAAGTAATACACATAAATGTAGTCTTTTAGTCACCTTATTGTTTGTCCTTCAGTGCACAAGCACCCTTAATACGGTACGGGCACTTTCTTGGAACTGTCTAGCAAAGCAGCGGATTGGTATCCCAAAATAGTCGGTTGACATGCACCACAGTGTGGTGGGACAGCCGATACGGAGACGCTCAGTACGCAGCCACCAGAGTTCTACAGTGGCCACTCAACCCGGATTAACGGGAGTAAGTTCTGCTGCGCTGAGGGACTTAGGCTTTCAAACCTACGCTAACCCGCTAAGCTACTAAGTATCAATTGATGCACAGTCACTTACAAAAGAGTGGCACGAGTACAGAACTGATAGTCAAATGGTGGGACAAAGAATATAAGGATGTTCTGGAGCATGCGTAGTAGTAGTTTAGTGAGAAATGGCAGGGATATGAAATGGGTGTGGCTAATTCTAAATGATGCACAACTGTGTGCATGCGCGAACAAAAATTAGAACTAAATGAGTTATGTAATACAGTAAGTAATGAAAATGACTAATAAATATAGTTAAGAGTGTTTGTCTTTAGGAAAATGTGGTGGGAACCCACCACACACAGGACACAATAATAATGAATCCAGCTTCATAGCCAATTCACCAGCGAGTATACATATATCATAGATTTCATTAAAACACTCTTAGTTTAAGGGTGCACTCACATTCTTTGTGCATGAAATGCTGATAAACAGCCCACAGTTACTAGAATACGTTAAAATGACTTTTACTTTGCCTGAGCAATTTATTACTACATGCTAGCATGTACTAATAGATGAAAGTACCTAACAAAAGTAAATACCAGAGGTCAGTCGTATCTCAAGAAAGCCCCATCAAAATTTGGAATTCACCACAGTACTGCGCAGCGATCGCAAGTTTTAAAGTCTTTGTATACCACGATGAGTATTATTCTGTATTTTACTTTTCTCTTCACTTACCTTAGCATGTGAACTATTATTGATACTATATTGTTATAAACCCCTTTGACCCCAAGCCTTGGCAAAGTATGACCCATTGCTGTTTAATCCATTCCTGAGGATAGATTTGAAGGAACTATTGTTGCTGTTTTTTATGTGAGGATATTTACTTGTTAATTCAACCATCCTGCTCCAACCGTATATGCGTGCAGCAGTAAGTGAGGCATAGCTGCACTTCACAGGTACTATTATCTTGAAAATGGGGCGTGATTTTGTGGTTGATAATGCGTGACTATTCAGCTGTAGTGCGCCATTAACACTGCCCAGGTGTTGCTATGTGAGAACACGTTTAATTCTGAATCTTTGTTTGGTCACTGAGAGCACTGAATGTCAAGCGAAAATCACACGTTTGAGGCCACATTCACCAGGCAAACTGAAGTTAAACCAAGCCAACGACTTACATGAGCATCAAATTTTTAAGCATATTGTTGACCCTGCATCACACAAGTCATCAAAATGATATTCACACAACCAATGCTTTATCATTACAATCATACTTTGGTAAATGTTTTTGCATAAGTTGTCAAAGATTTCACCTGTAATGCCAAAGCTCTAAGCTATATTTTGTGTGCATATTCCATTCTGCCCCAACAATTGTTTCCTGCCTTCTGTCTGTTGGCGGTGCAGATACTGTTAAAATAAGGAGTTCCCTAGTTGCTTGATAAAAGGCTGGGTGTTTCCTCGACATCCTTCCTTCATGCACCGGTGAATACCAGCTTTCGGTTATGTTGAATTTTTGAAGCCTCAAAGACCATGCCCCTAGCCCTTGGAAGTTACATGGTGAATACTGATGACTCAACAACAGCTCCATCTCTACAGCTCAGCAAATCCTACTACTACTACTAAAATGAAAGACTTAGATCATTGTAGTTTAACAGGAATCATTCCCTCAGACATCACAGGTATAGGTGAAGGTAGAGGGAGTGACAGCTTGAGAACATGATGCGGACAGACTATAGTGCGACTTCCAAATTGTTCATAAGAGCTTTTACCACCTTGTCATAAATGTCTAGTCTCTGTGCATGAACAAAGACAGTATTCCAGGAACCATCTTTCATCATGCCTTTTAGTAATAAGTAGTTCTTCTCTTTGTGATATTTTTGCCTCTGGCTTCCAAGGTTGACGAGATCAGTTCACAGAAGATACTTTTGTATGCTACAATATCTTGAAGGAAGGAGGTGACACTGGTGTTGAGCTTTCTAAGGGCCATTTCTAATATATGGGTACTTAATTTTCAAGACCAGCGAGATGCTGATGGTGCTGGAGTTTGCAAAGAGGATCTCAGTTTCTGGAAGACATGTAAGCCAGTAGTAGCAATAGAATTCTGGACAGTAGGAGACATTGGATTAATTGCTATTCTGGCCATCCTATACTCCAGGGTTTCAAAGAAGTCTAGCATTGCTTATCAAGTCGGCAGAGTAGTCAACAAGGCCATATGCTTGGTCCATTCTTACTTTAGATGACTGTCAAAGTCATAGCCTTCTATGCAATGGAACACACTCATTTCCCACTGCTTAGTCTTTGTGTCTTACAGTGAGTCCTGATCAACGATTAAAAGTCGTCAAGGATCATTACAGATGCACTAAATATTTTATCTTCGACCACCAAGTTATGAACAAGTTAATTTCACTTTTTAACAGTCGACACTGCCGCAGTCACCATCACTTCCTAATTCACTCCAGCAATAGTACTCCTGAGGCAGGAAAAAATTCCTTCGGAGAAGCTTGAAGAAGACTGACCAAAAATGATCTTCCTCAGTCACCACCTGATCTACAACTTGTGGCCATGGCTATTGTCAATGTTGTAAATGGTGACTGACTACAACCAACCCATGCAGGACTTGACTGTGGAGCCTCTGGAGCTGGCATCTATTTCATAACAAAAAGTCTTGATTCTCATCTCTAGCTCCAATGCCAACCCATATATATTATCACAGAAAGAGAATATGGTGAAGGCAACAGCAATCATTTCATACAAGCTATACCCTAGCCATTGAATGACCCTACTGCAGCCATCACACTGAAGTTTGCCATCACATCAAAATTAAAAGGTTCTCAACTGCCTACAACAAACAGGACTTACTCAATAATAAGTACTCGAAAGATCTATAATTTTTAATTCCAAGCTATTAGGCCCTTTAGATTTGCTAATCTGTTCTATTGATAGATGCAAGTGTGTCACTCAAGATGTTTACAATAAAAAATTGCTGTTAAAAAAAACTGTATTCAGATGGACCATCTTAGGACCTCACATGGGTCAAACTGCACCGCCTCCAGTCCTTTAGAGATATCCCTTACCAAGAGCACTGGAACTTAGTGGGATCTACATGAAGTTCTGGAGACAACATCTATAATTGTCTCAAAACAATCTATAATGTAGCAATTTTATGAGATTCACCAAATCAATTCTAATGGACGATACAGTCAACTTGTGTCTTATCCTGGACTCTTTTTCTATTGCAACCAGGCAGCCCTACAGACAAAATGAGATCTCTCTCGAAAAAGGAAAGACTCCAGGAGGTTAAAACTGTGCTTCACGAATGCATTATGCTAGACAACACTGAGAAAGTGCTACAGTCAGAGTTAGACAAGCCCATCAACGTACATAGTGGCAGTTAGCTCAATGACACCCTGGAAACCGAATGTCTGCCCACTGCTCTCTGACATTCTGCCATGCGGAATATCGAAATTGTTCTAAGAGAATTGTATCCACCCCACAAAGCGAGATTTACATTGCTTCATGATTAAAAATAGAAGGGAGAGCTGCAGGACTACTGCATCAAGAGAATGACATTAGGAGTAAAGTCCTTACCAAATCATGCAACTTAAATCATCCAGAATCTGGCAGACACGTAGTCTTATTTTTTATCTTGATGTCTCTAAGGCTACATTCCACAACTTTTATGTGGACTACTTCAGTTCTGGAGCTGAAACTGCAGCAGAAGTTAAATAACTCTGTTAACAGTTATGTGAGGTGACAACTCTCTGAAATAGGACAACCAGCTCTAATAATCTCAGCCAACTCATACCCAAAAACCTCACTCGTGACTACTCTGCATCAGACCTATTCTCATCCTAGCACTTCTCTCTTCATCATTGGTGATACATATCCCATCATCACCAAGCTACACACCTTGAATATATCGAGTTACTTTGATCCTCACTTTATGATGGACCACATTGACAAGCATGACCACACATAAAATTCAATCTTCATCATATTCGAACTCCTTAAGGAAGAAATGGAAAGGTATGAAAAATTTCAGAGGCCCAATACAGACACCGATCATCTAAACAGATGGAAAGTGTATGCTAGTGTGTTACCACACACAAGTCGTTGCTGACAAAGAAATACTTGTTCATATGTACCTGAAGTTCTTTATCTGAAACAGCTGGCCACATTGTTTTCAAGAAGAGGTGTTCGTTAAAGCCTGATAAAGTGAACATGCTGATATTTCTGGCAAAATATCTTTAACAGTCTTATGCTATACTTAATGGAAAGATGTATTGCATAGCGAAATTTAAGTGACACTATAAGATAAAGTATAAAATTATTAAATATAATACTATAAATATATTGCTAAGCCCACCTTTAGTGAACAGGCTGCACAATGCTCTAAATATACTTCTTGTGGGCAGGTAATATAATGGGATATAAACCATAACCCCGCTTATTGTGGAAGGGTTCAGCAAAATCTATCACATGCAGTGAAAGGTGTCGTTTTTTCCTTATGAAGAAGTCCCATCTATTGTTTTTATGGTCTGGCATACAAACTTGCACAGAGCACAATTGCAGCAGTATGTCATGAGCATATGGCATCTAAATATTTCTCTCTCCAAATATGTCATTATTGCAAGTTTTAAATCTTTGGTGAGTGTAGTATCATCATTATGGCAATAAAACTTTTTCTTTTAGGAGGTGCAGACTAGTCCTCACCGTGAATAGAGTTACTTTTTTTTACAGATCGGTGAAGCCTACTTGAGAGTTTAGGGCAACCAACAATAGCATAACATGAAGAAAAGACATCTAGTTCTAGGGCTCAAGAAGGATGACGTGGTCAACATTAAGAAAAGAACAAGATGTAAGCTACTGGTCATGGCCCATAGCTCGAGTTATCGAAATCTATTCAGGTAATGACAGCAGGTCAGGGGTCCAAGATCTTTTCTGTCACAGTAAGATCATTAGACTAGCCATCCACAGGTTAATGCCTCTCCATGAAGATTACCTTCTGAAGAAGAGGCCGTCACTTTTTGCCTCTCTCCAGGATGTTCAGGTCACTGGGAGCACTGAACAAAAAGTGGAAGTTACATCCCGAGGCCACACTTAACAAGCAGTCTGAAGTCAAACCAAGCTAGAGACTTGAATAAGCCTAGAATTTATTTACATATTGATGACCCTATATCACATTCTTCATCATAATGATATTCATATTGATACACAACCCATTCTGTATCATCACAGTCACACTTTAACTATAGCACCAAGGAGAGTGCGAGCCCTCAGCGCATTATTACATTCCTTCAGATTACTTCAACTTTTAACTACTGAAGACACCCACAGTTATGAGAAAATACACGAAGTATAAGTGGTCACGTGATTGCTGTATGATGTAAACCAATGTACGCAAAGGGTAAGGGTCATTCCATGCGCTTGTATAGAGCTGAAGTTTCTCAGCATTTACTGGGAAACTAGCTCAAAATTTGAAAAAGTGGTCAATTTAAGGGACTTAAATTCTCCTATTGCGTCAGGATACTTGTTTTAAAGATAGTTCTCAGCCATTCATGAAATCAAATGCTGACAGACCGACAGACAAATGTACTACTATAACCCTCTCGCGCATGCATGCTGAGAGTTAATAATTCTTGTAAACAGTTTATTGCATATGCTGTCGAAAAGACTACACCAGTACTGGTAAAGTTTTGAGTTAAATTTTAAGTGTATACTCCATGCTGCCACTGCAGTTAACTCCTGGCTTCCACCTGTTTGCGGCGTAGACACTGTTTTTACAAGGAGCCTCACTTGGCTGCTTGCTCTGTGCTACATACTCAGAGTGCTTTCTTGACCCATGGTCCCTCGTGTACTAGCAAATACTAGGCTTTTTCTCCGCAGGAAATTCAACATCACCACCATCCCCAAAGACTATGCCCCACACTCATCAAAATTACATCCCTATGATCAAGTAGATAGTGGGTTGTAAACCCATGCTTCCTCTTTTACTGACATGCTATCTTGCTTATAAAAAAACAACAACACTTCCCCAGCTATTTGGTTATATATATTGTATATTGTATATAATGCATTCCCCCAGCTACCAATATATTGCTAAGAAACTAAGCTAATATTAAAACTGCTACCTTCAATAGCTAGACAGGTTAATTTAATAATGAAAGAAGCAAAATTAAAATAAACATTACACTGAATAACTTTTAATAGTAAGTAGAGCCAAGTGAGACACTATCACAGATATACGAATTTGAGCCGAGTAATTGGATGCTTATTGATAAGCTCTAGGCTTTACCATTACAATTTTTTTGTTGTTTCTTTACGTTTTAGCCACTACTACTTTCTAAAATGATTAAATTAGGATATTGAAAATCGGCAACGTTAAATAATCTTCGGCCTTGAGTAGTGAAGTCACAGCTCAATTCGGTATATATACTGTTAAGGGACACTGCTATGCTACAGTATCACTCTCAACAGACTAACGAAGTGTTTCTTTTTTAAAAGATTCTTATTATTCATTGAATTTTTTCTCTTCTAATTTATTACTTCACAATTTCTTTCTCAGCATTCTTTTACTCATTCTCTCTCTTTCACTGGCTTTTTTTTAACGATACAGAATTAAAAATATTTGGTCGCCACAGAGAATCAAACCAAGGACCGCTTGTATAGTGCACAAGCGCTCTGCCACTGCATACATATATACAGTGTGCCATATTAGTAGCATATGTTATAAAGGAATGAAATTGATAATGGTTAAATGGTAACTTTTAAGCTTTGGAAAGCAGGCTAGCTCTAGGTAGATGTATACTTTCCGATCATTTAATAATACATAATGGAGTGCAGTGGTGGGTAGAATTCAACCATATCCACTTTAGTCTGCTGTAATGGGCCTCAAAAAAAGCTAGAAGGAAAACTAGTCTCTTTTAAAATGGCTAGCTTGATCATCATTTGTGCTTAAGCATGCCACTAATTATTGTAATGACATACAAATTATAGCTCTAAATAATATTCTTTGTGTAGTAACTAACACATACATGAATTAATAGCCCATTCAAAAATGTATGGGGAAAATTGCTGTTCAATTGAAATCACACGGGAATAGTGAAATACACTGTAGCTAAGTGAAATAGTACGGATAAGTGCTTGCAGCGTTAACCTTGTTAATTCTAGCAGTTTCTAGTTGGAGACAATGTAATTCTGTACCGCAGAAGCTCTACCCATATTAGACGAATGTTTTTCAATAGACTAGGAGGAGCTGTAGGTTGAAAACAAAGTTCCAGAGGAGGCTAATCCTAAAATACGGAAATAGTGAGTGAATGATACAGTGTAGCTACCAGTGCAAATGATTGTTTTTTAAAAGCTGGCCTACTATTAGCGAGTGATAGCATGGGTAACCTGTGTTATAAGAATCAATAGCACTTGTAAAGTAATTGAAATGGCACTTGGCTTTGCTTCGTGCCATTTCAATCGCAATCGCGTTATTCGTGCTATTAATACCCAGTTAGCACAGATACCCATGCTTTTTACTTATACAAATACATACATGCTTTGTGTAGTAAAATAACTTCACCCTTATCCGACAAAATAAAAATTGTCAAACTTATCTGAGATCATGACAACTCTCCACGCCATTCAAAAGTTTAGTGTGTACCTTAATTTTACAAACTCACCCTCTCCCCCATTCAATAAATTGCAGTTTAACTTCATCTGAAACATGTTGAGAATCACCAGTTTGAGAATTCATGTTAACTTCAGACGTATCTGAATTAACTTTTTGATGATACTTTTTTGCTTTGAAATTGATATTTCTGCTTGAGTCTTTATAATTAGATTTTTCAGTTTCCTCGCAACAGTTGGACTTCATATCAATGTCAGCTGATTGTTTACTATCTTTTAAAGCCTGATTTACACGCATTCTTTTACTTGGGGGAGATAAATCCACAGTTTCCACAATTGATGATGACCCAATACTTCTGCTTTTCCTTCTTTTTTGATCGGCAAAATTTAAATTTTTCTGTAAATCCGTGCTTTTTTTCACTAATTAATTTAAATGCACAATCCATTATGAGAGTGGCATAAACAAATAAAACGTACTTAAATGAGAAAGTATCAGTCTTACCTTCTGAAGAATCGTTGATGTTGTCCGAACTATTCTTACTTCTTCTGGGAGGGCTTAGATCATTTGTTTTCTGAAATAAAGGACTTTTTGGAGAACTTTGACTGACAGTTTGTTGAACTGTAACACCTTTTCTGGGAGGACTTAAATCTTCATTATTCCGAAACAAAAGACTTTCTGGAGAACCTTGATCAACAGTTTGATGAACTGTTGCACATTTTCTGGGAGGACTCAAGTCTGAAGTTATTGGCAAGGATATTTGCTTTATAAATTGGCGAGCATTTGGAGTCATCAGCGAGGATGTATGTTTCCTCGAAGCACTTGAATATGCATCACTTTGACAAGGTAAAATATTCCTGGGATTAGTTATTGGAAATTCTTCCGAGACACTTAGATCAACAGAACTCTGGGAATATGGAATTTCTTTCGATTGATTGGGCAGTAAAACTGGATTATGATTTTGTTTTACACTATCAGACGACGACAGAGGTTGCCATTTAATGATAGTGTCATCTTGTATTTCAGTGACAACAGGTTTATCTTCTGGGTCTTCAATAATCGTGTCTTGAGAGGCTTCAGAATCTTTCCAAGCTATATCATCATCATAAATCATAAACTTTGATGACTTTTTAAATCTTTTTTTCTTTTTTTCACTGGTATTTTTTCCAGCATAACGTTTTAAATATTCTAATTTTGACATTACTCTAAAGAAAAGAAAAAATAAGAAAAAAACTGCTTAAAGAAAGAGTAGAATCTTGAGTAACATGTAACCTACTAATATATTGTCAAAAGTATTAATAGATACCATATATATATAAATTACACAATGATCACAATCATAGATAAGGATATATACTCCACTCAGTACTTCCACTAAGTCCTATGTACATCATATTCAAGCCAAGAGAGGAATTTAAGATTCCAATATCACATATTACATTTTCTAAAGAATTAAATGCAAATATGGCAAGTGATTTCTTGATTAGTAATAATTAGTTTCATCTGACAAAAAAAAACAGGTACTCCACTGAGCAGTATGACAAATAAGACAGCCAAATTAAAAGTTTTTTTACTGTACGAATCACAATTTAAAAAAATTCCACTAATCTTTCACTCTCTTGCATATTTATGTAAATTTAATTCAGTTTCGTAATTAAGTTAATCATCTACTACATGTAATGGGCAATGTTATGAAATTGTTTGTAATAAATATACCTGTGTGCAAAATAATAAACATAATAAAGATAAAGTTTTTTCTTGCTGGTTATAGTTCATGTTATACCAATTTGATTTTTTATACCAAACAATTCATTTTTAATGCCAACATGTTTCAGCAGACTGCTTCTGCCATCATCAGGGCTGATTTATAAATAAATAAATAAATAAATAAAAAAAATAAAAATAATAATAAATAAAATTTTAAAAAAGTAATTTTTTGCAACATTTTTTTTTTTTTGATTTTTATAAATCAGCCCTGATGACGGCAGAAGCAGTCTGCTGAAACATGTTGGCATTAAAAATGAATTGTTTGGTATAAAAAATCAAATTGGTATAACATAATAAAGATAATAAATTTTTTTTGTTGCATTAATAAGCACTTTCGGTTTCCTTTTGGAGTCATAGTACAATTTTTGCCAACTTTGTTTTTTGAAAAAAAAAGTAGAAACGAAAAATTCTGGCATATTAAAATGTCCAGTGCAACATTTTGATGCTTTTTACAATCTTGGGAGGCTTCCATCTTTGAGATTCGCTTTTTGTTTGTGTGACAGAATGAATGACTGACTGACTGACAAACTAAGAACTGTCACCCTTTCGTGCATGCGCACTGAGGGTTAATTACTTCACTATTCCACAAAATTACTGAACACATTATGCTACAATTTTGTAAAGCAAAGTTACCTTTTGACATTGTAATAGCAAAATACACAATAAAAAAGACTTGCACATGTGCAAGCTGTGATATCAGTTCTATACAATTTTCACCCATGCAGCCAAATATAATCAGAATATTAAGAAAAACCGTTACACGTAGTCAGAGTTGAGGCCTAATACTGTGAATATGAAGTACCAAGGCTGTGAACCCTCAGCATTACTATACACTAGCTAGCTATTACAACGACCAAAAGAATTATTTAATTGGAGTAGTATCAATATGAATACTCCAATATGTATGTCAGTGTACATCAATTATAAACCATAAGCAAATTGATATGCAACTTGTACAATGAAACTGTAGACGTTAATGCTGTCTTCATAAGAGAAGCTTAGCATACAATCGACACTCACATCACCAGTGGTTTTAATGGGAAACTCCAAGCACTTAGGTAAAACTGCTGAGAATAATGTAGTTAATGCAAAACTACCACAGGCAGATAGGAATTTATTTGCTAATGTGAGTACAGGATGAATATAGTCAGCATGAATATAGGGGGCATTACCAACAGTCACTTACGAGTACGACCTAACAATAACTATTTTGTATTGGAGTTGTTTAAAGTATTTGTATGGCATTGGAGTTTTTAAAAAAAGCATTTGAATTTTGTATTGGAGTTGTTTAAAGCATTTGTAATTGTATTTTGTTTTGGAGTTGTTTTAAAGTATGTGTTTGTATTTTGTATTGGAGTTGTTTAAAGCATTTGTAATTTGTATAGGAGTCCTTCAAAGTATTAGTAACCATCAGAGCTCATGCGGAAGAGGGTTAAATACTCAATTTGTCTGTTAGTCAGTCAGTCCGTCAGTCAATTAGTCATCCTGCCACACGAATCTCGAAGATGGCAGCCTCCCGAAGATTGAGACCAACATCAAATTGTTGTACTGGACATTTTAAGTCACTTTTTAAATTGCCTGAATTTTTTTTTTTTGACATATTTTTTCAGAAAAGCTAGAAAAATAAAAATGCTTTACAAATACAAATACAAATACTTTCCTCAAAAATTAATTACACATAATAAACAACAGTACTTTGATCTTGAAGAAATATTTGTCTGGTGGAAACATTTTTCCCGCTATCTTTAAACTGGTGCAGAAGATGCAGGAAGGCTTAAATACAATGGAGCTAGTTTAGCAAATGTGGGATATTATACTTTAAAGATTAAATGTAGCTGTTAGGTTATTGTGCAAATAATTATGTCAGTTTGTAAGCCAGCAGTCCAAAACAGTTCAATTAATGCAGAAACTGGAAGTGCTCAAAAGTCACATTCCATTTGACCATATAGCCAAAACTTTTATTTTGAACCATAAAACAGATTCAGATGTATTGAGGATCAATTATAGAAACATTGAGTAGAGTACAGATCTTCCTCTTTTAGACAATAGAAGTCTGGTGTTAGGGAAACTTTCCTGAAGCTCGTGAGGTCTTTCTAAAATGGCTTTGGAATAATAGCAGTTGCAAACTTGGGCAGAATTATTTTTTGTACACATGATTATTGTACCACTTTGTATCACAATGAATGCTGTAAAACATTAATTTAAAAAAATTTACTATCAGAACCTAACAGCTACAATTAATGAAATAATTAGACCAATTATTATTAGCCTAAAATTTTGAAAACGAGTGAGTCAATGCATGAATACTTGTGAGGATACAAATCGGTTGAGTATAACTAAGGTTGTATGAAGTAGCTAATGAAGTTTCACAGAGGCTTAGTAGCTAGCTAAAAGTCAGTTGCTATGAGGAAAAAAGTCATAAAAAAGTCAATGGCTTGATAGCTAACCTACAGTATGCTTTTATGAGCAAAAAATGTCATTAGTCAACATTATAGTCATCTAAAGCTAAACAATACGAGCCTGAATTTTATCGGTTGAATAATATCTATCCTGTTCCTCATTCTCATCCATCATATTCTGATACATTTGTCTCAGTAATTCATCCTTAAAAGAGCTCTTGTCTCAAAGGGAAAGCAAAAAAGTTTTTACTGTAATATACATGGGGCCACCAGCACAATACATAAAGGGGGGGTTAGTTTCGCCCATTCTGCACAATCGTATAAATCTGCTGTAAAATTTTCTGTATGAATGCGCTACGTCTGCCTGAGCACAAACAACAGCAAGTCTCTACCCTCACACTGCTTTCTAGAGCTCATCATTAGCTGTGTGGCTGATGCAATAATTAACATATCAAGTGATCAAGGTTAATAGAATATGCAGCTTTAGGCTCAATAATAGGGTTTAGAGCATTTAGTGTTCTATAGAATTGTATAAAATCATAGAAGTCTGTTTGGAAAAAAACTAATTCTGCCCATACTTACTGTGGCCATTATTTTAAACCTTTAGATGACCTCATGAAACACTTCCAATATGAGCTTCAGGTAAGGTTGTCAGATACCAGGTTTGTATTGTTAGAAAGAAGAATATGTAGCTACTCTATTTAGACAGTGCAAATATAAAACGATCAGAATTTAACTTACACCTAGTAAGTAATAAAGAAAATTCGTGATTAAAAAATTGTACAATAAAATGTAACCCGTGTAGCATTTCCTGTATCTGCAATAATTGGACTGCTGTTTATGGACTGAATGTATAACTCGACTAGCCTATACCAAGCAACGTTTAACTCTATAATTTCAAGAACTAGATTGAACCTTCATTATTGTTTTTAATATGAAAGCTCTCATTTCATCACCACTAACACTAGCCCTAGCACTTATAATTTTAAAAAAAGTACTTGAAATACAAACACCAATACTTCATTTTTAAATCTGAACATACAATAGAAATACTACAAAACCCTTTTAAATACAAACATCTCATGTATTTGACCCCAACCCTGCCGTAGTTTGTATTTATTAAATCTTATAATATAGTTACAGTGAAGCAGAAGTGTTACACTGCACATAGCGATCTACTCATACTTACATTTGCTCATCAGGTGACAGATTTATGTGTTTTGTAGGGGAAAGAAAAATTCCTGACTTGATCAGTAATTGTGTGCTCAAAACTTTGAAAAAATAACATAAAACTGCTGCCATGACCACACACTCATTATGGTCTCAAGCTGTTTATGGTGACAAAACTTGCTCAAAATTATAGAAAAATGCGATTACTCAGTTAAGTTTGAATATAACCATACTGAACTTGTTGCCAACAGTATAATAAGCAGTAAAAAAAGGATCATTTTTACAAGACAGAAAATAATCAAAAGAAAACAGAAATAACAATACGATTAAGTAAAGTATTACTTCTATAGAAAGAATCAGTCTGTAGCACATGGTAGGCCTAAACCTTGACATTTAGTAAAACTACCAAGGGGAAAGAGGGATGGGACATTTATGGTCACTAGTTGCTATTAAACTACTATATGCTATTTAAATGCCATTACTCTTCCACAAGTTTTGTCAAAAATTTACACTATTAAACGCCATGTAAAGGCTAATTGAAGAAACTATAAATGGCTAAACACTTTTCCAGGTCAATTATTTATGGCACAACTAACATACAACATAAAGGGAAGAAACTACACACATTGATCAAAATTAAGAGAATGCCAAGATAAAAGGAAGCTCTAAAATCAAATCATTTTGCAAGCAGATACCTATAATAAAAAAACAACAACACAATCTTGTCAGCAAGACATTTATTATTATAAACAGCCCAGATAGAACAAAAAAGACAAGCAAACGTTGTGCAATTCAAGTGTGAATATAAGCTGATATATATAGTATGTACATCATCAGGCTAGTTTGGGAAGTTACAAACTTCACAGAACCATTATAATGATACTCACATAACCAGTGTCTTGGAGTAGAAAGATGGTTTGAAAATTCTGAAACGTTCTTCTGTCTAAAGCGAAGGCAATATGTCCGGTATGGGTCGTCAGTATTGTAAACAAATAACATAAAGTTATCGCGAAATGGTCAATATAGGTGGAGCACCTACATCTAGCTGTGACCGCCCACATCCGCGGATGCGGCGGCGCGCGTCTGGAGACCTGTGAAGGGAATGCGATTGTGTGCGTTTTATTAAAATAGGACTTTCATCTTGTACTTATTTTATTATGTATTTATTTAAAGCTTTACAACCAGTAGATAAGTGAGGTGGTATGTTAACAGAAAAGGGTGCAGTGAGGTGGCTGAGATTTAGGCTCCAGCTAAGAGCTAGAGCTGCCAAAAAAGAAAATTAAAGAGAAAAGTTACAGGTGGAGGAACAACATTTAACACTTGGACACAATGAAGAGAAATATTGTTAGGATCAAATTTGTGAATGGAGTTTCAGAGTTTAGTATGAATTGTTTTCTTGATTGTGTAGAGAGAAACTGAGATGTCAATCAGTGTAAGTGCATTCCAAAGAGAAACAATTCAGTTGAAATATTGATTTCATGATCTTGATGTGCGGGAGTATTTTGTTTTTAGTTTTTGTGCAGTAGTAGAACGTATGTTTCCAGAAGTGAATGATATAGTCAAAAATGTTGAAAGAGTCAGAGGGGTGTTTTAACCATTTGACTAGAAAGAGTGCATCTAGAAGGTCATACTAATACATTATGGGTATCATGTATTTAAAGATAAAAGTCTTGTTTTATAGTCTGAGGTGAAATCGTCCAAAAAGTACTTTGTAGCCCTGCGTTGAACCTCCCTTCCTAGTAGGGCTATATCTTTGATAAGTGAAGGCCTCCAGAGTTGTGAGCAATACATTAATAATGATCTAACTAGTGATAAGTAAAGGGACTTTTTGACAAGTGTTGGGGAACTTGAGGGTAATGATCTTCTTATAAGGTGGAGTGCATTGTAGGGTTTATCACAAACTGTCTTATATGAACTGACCACCACAACGAATTGTTAACAGTTATGCCAAGGTCATTGTAGCAGGATACAGGGTTGGAGGGTTGTTTCACCTAGATGATAGGAATGAGTTGATGAGGAAGGAGAGATACTGAGACATGTACATTTTGTAGGATTTAACTTTAGTTGCCATTTCTTACACCATGCAAACAAATTGTCTAGGTCGATCTGCATCTGCACAATCTGAACAGTTGATTTAATAGAATGTACAAGCTTGGTGTCATCG
>WLWI01001161.1_pt1 | contig 23005 bp, 23 predicted proteins | sample 6701501 | NCBI WGS metagenome assembly WLWI01 (sample SAMN12718690, study PRJNA515312) | sponge metagenome | isolation source: marine sponge | host: Mycale hentscheli | place: New Zealand: South Island, Marlborough, Capsize Point | collected 2014-11-01 | reverse complement strand
TATCGACGGCATCAGTTTGTTAAAGCAATGGAATCATACTGGAGCTCTCGATTCACTCGTAATCATGATGTCAGGTCATGGGACAGTAGAAACCGCTGTCGAAGCCACTCGTTTAGGTGCCTATGATTTCCTGGAAAAACCTTTATCGCTGGCAAAACTTCTGCTAACTGTTAAACATGCGCTGGAAAGAAACAAATTACAAAGTGAAAACCAGCGTCTTCGCCAATACAGCGAACGTTCTGTTGAGCTCATTGGTAAGAGCAAACCTATACTGAAAATCAAGGAGCAAATTGAACGAATCGCCAACCACAATACGCCTGTTCTCATAATTGGCGAGTCTGGCACAGACAAAGAACTCGTTGCTCGTTATTTACATTCAAAAAGTGAACGCAAGGATGGGCCGTTCGTTAGTGTAGGCGTTTCCGGCCTTTCCGATAATGGCTCAGCTGTTGAGTTATTTGGTAAGGAAGGCGAAAACGCCAGTTACGCAGGGTTTATAGAAAAGGCTGCGGGTGGCACGCTCTTTATAAAGGATATTGCTGATATGGATATGACCACTCAAGCCAAATTTCATACTGCGCTGGAATCTCAGTCATTTACGCGCAATGAAGGAATGCAGGCTATCAACCTGGACACTCGTATTATAGCAGCTACTCGCTATGCTCTGGATGAAAAAGTTACTCAGGGAGAATTCCGAGACGAGTTATTTTTTCAATTGAATGTAATCCCTCTGAAAATTCCACCATTGAGAGAACATTTTGAGGACGTACCGGAACTACTGGAGTTTTATGTAAATTATTTTGTGGAACAGGATGGATTAAATTATCGTCGATTTACAACAGCAGCTCAGAATAGACTGCGCACGTATAGCTGGCCTGGCAATATACGCGAGTTAAAAAACATGATTCAGCGAATGTTGATTTTGGGAAGTAGCGAATCCATTGAACTTGAAGAGGTCGATACTTCTCTCGGTGAGCAACCCAGTACTCGCTATTCAGATGATTTATACAATTTTAATATGCCCCTTCGCGAAGCCAGGGAGAGATTCGAAAAGGCTTACCTGGAATACCAGTTAAAACAGGCCAGTGGTAGTGTCAGCAAGATTGCCAAAGCAGTCGGTATGGAACGTACACATTTATACCGAAAATTGAAATCGCTGGGAATTGATATAAAAAATTAACGAATTGATGTGATTAGTTTAAGCAAGGGATTTTTTACAATTAATCTCTCTCAATGAAAAATCAGCAGCACAGTGCACTAACTCTATTATGAAAATAATTATCCTTGGTGCTGGTCAGGTCGGCTCATCCGTAGCGGCTAATTTGGTTAGTGAAGCCAACGACATCACCATAGTTGATATAAAACCGAAGCTATTACAGTCCCTGAGCGAACGCTACGACCTGCAAACTATTACAGGCGTCGCCTCTCACCCTGCGGTCTTGGCCAAAGCCGGCGCAAACGATGCCGATATGATTATCGCCGTAACTAACAGCGATGAAGTAAACATGGTCGCATGCCAGGTAGCCTATACTTTGTTTCATACTCCAACCAAGATTGCTCGTGTCAGAAACCTGGACTACCAGAATAATACAGCCTTATTTGCGCAGGAAGCATTACCAATAGATGTTTTAATTAGCCCGGAGCAAATTGTTACAGAGTACATTGCCCGTCTCGTTAGTTTCCCCGGAGCCCTCCAGGTACTGGATTTCGCGGACGGAAAAGCACAAATGGTAACGATTAGGGTTGCAGCAGACGGCATACTCGTTAACCGTAAGATTGCCGAAATGTGTAAACAACTTAGCGCAGTAGACTATCGCGTTGTTTCCATATTCAGAGAAGGTGCTGCCATAATTCCAAACGGTGATACTGTTATTGAAAATAACGATGAGCTTTTCATCATAGGCGCCCCCAAACACATCAGGACTTTATTAAAGGCGGTCCGACAAAAAGAAAAACCCGTCAAAAGAGTTATGATCGCTGGTGGAGGTAACATCGGTATTCGTCTGGCCAAGACCCTAGAAAAAGACTATCAGGTTAAGCTAATCGAAATGGATGTCGAACAGGCACACCGAGCCTCAGAAGAACTCAAACACACCATCGTCTTACAGGGTGATGCAGCAGATGAAGATTTGCTTATTGAAGAGAATATAGATGATAGCGATATTTTCTGCGCTCTCACAAATGCTGATGAAGCCAATATTATTTCCTGCATGCTGGCCAAACGCCTCGGTGCACCGAAAGTCATGTCCTTGATCAATCGCGCTGCCTACGTTGACCTGGTACAAAGCGACGTTATCGATATTGCGATATCTCCGCAGCAAGCGACTATAGGTAGTTTACTGGCCCATATTCGTCGCGGAGATGTGGTGGTAGTACATTCATTGCGTCATGGTGCAGCAGAAGCGATTGAAGCCGTGGCTCACGGCGATCAACAATCTTCCAGTGTGGTTGGTCGTTCTATTGAGGAAATAGGTCTGCCACCCGACACCAGTATCGGAGCCATTGTGCGTGATAATAATGTATTAATCGCACATCATGACACCGTAATACAGGCAGAAGATCACGTGATCCTACTTGTAGCTGATAAAAAGCGCGTACCCGAAGTAGAAAGATTATTCCAGGTCGGTGTGACTTTTCTGTAGGTTTGGTTTATTACCGAATATAGTCTTCATGAATTATAGCTAAAAACTCGAGTAAATGAATTTCGAGACCTGTCATATCTTTTTTAGTTTAAATTCGATTAAATGCTAATTTCTTTGATACAAGGGCCAGGATAAATATGCAATTTGCCGTTATTCAACGGGTGCTCGGCCTACTACTGGCATTATTCAGTATAACTTTGCTGCCCCCTATTATGATCTCCTGGTGGACACAGGACGGCGCCATATTCGCTTTTTCTATGGCACTCTTGATTACTATGTCCCTTGGTCTGACATTATGGTTACCTGTACGTAATGTTAAAAAGGAATTGAAACTACGTGATGGTTTTATTGTTGTCGTTTTGTTCTGGGCTGGGCTTGGCTTGACTGGTGCGATACCCCTGGTGTTATCAGATAACCCCCATATGTCATTTACTGACGCCGCGTTTGAGTCTCTCTCTGCCTTAACCACGACCGGTGCCACTGTTATAACTGGCATAGATGCCTTACCACGTTCTATCCTGTTTTACCGCCAGGAGTTGCAATGGTTAGGAGGCATGGGGATCATTGTGCTCGCAGTTGCCATCCTTCCCTTACTCGGCATTGGCGGGATGCAGCTGTATCGTGCTGAAAGCCCAGGCCCAATAAAAGACTCCAAGCTTACACCTCGTATCACGGAAACTGCCAAAGCGCTCTGGTATATCTACCTGTCATTGACTGTGAGCTGCGCTCTGCTGTATTGGCTCGCTGGTATGACTTTTTTTGATGCGGTATCACATAGTTTTTCGACGGTGTCCATCGGCGGATTTTCAACTCACGATCTTAGTATTGGATATTTTGACAATAAAGTAATCGATGCTATCGCTGTCGTGTTCATGTTACTGGCCGGTATTAATTTCACACTGCATTTTCTTGCCTGGCGCAATATGAATTTGAAGCCCTACTACTATGATACGGAATTGAAAGTTTATCTTTCCGTACTAATAGTGATTTGTATAATTTGCTGCTCGTACTTGATTATCCAAAATGTCTATAAAGACCCGATAACCGCCATTACTCATGGTATTTTCCAAACTATTTCCATTGCTACAACTACAGGTTACACCACAGCCACTTACCAAAGCTGGCCGAACTTTTTGCCTGTGTTATTACTTTTTGCCAGTTTTCTAGGAGCCTGCGCTGGCTCAACCGGTGGTGGACTAAAAGTCATTCGCATCGTCCTTCTATTTAAGCAAGGTATGCGTGAGATAAGACGACTGGTTCATCCCAATGCCATTATCCATATCAAGTTGGGAGACCGACCCGTTGAAGAACCAATTATCAACGCTGTTTGGGGTTTTTTTGCTTCCTATGTCGCGGTATTTGCCATAATGATGTTGCTATTAATGGCTACAGGCCTGGACCAGGTCACTGCCTTTTCCGCTATGGCCGCCTGTATGAACAATCTTGGCCCCGGTCTCGGTGATGTCAGCGCACATTACGGTGATATTAATGCTTTCGCCAAGTGGATACTTTGTGTCGCAATGTTATTGGGTCGTCTTGAAATATTTACCTTACTGGTCTTATTAACTCCTACCTTCTGGCGAAAATGACAACAAAGAGCAAAGCTGAAAAGTGGGATGAAATATATACGACCGACAAAAATGACAGAGTTCAGGCCGCACAAGTATTGCAGGAAAACCTGCATTTACTTCCTGCAACTGGCAAAGCATTTGATCTCGCATGTGGCAAGGGCGGCAATGCTATGTTACTTGCCGAACAGGGACTAGAAACACATGCCTGGGATATTTCAAAAACAGCTATAGATAATTTACAAAAGATTTCTCTGACCCGAAATATTTCCTTAGAATTGGAAACTCGAGACCTGTCTCTCTCACCGCCTGTGCCAAAATCATTCGATATCATAGTTGTTACGCGTTTCCTCGATAGAGGCTTAATACCTTTTTTGCTCGACGCTTTACGAGATGGTGGATTGATCTACTATCAAACTTTTATTAGGGAGAAAACTGCTACAACCGGTCCACGCAACCCGGATTACAGATTAGCTAAAAATGAACTTCTCAATTTGTTTCGCTCACTAAAACTCGTTTTTTATCGAGAAGAAGGCAGGCTTGGTAATTTGGAACTTGGCTTCCGTAATGAGGCGATGTTGATTGCCCAGAAGAGTAAGATTAATGACTGAGTTAAATATCATGGAGACGATGTTGGATGATGGACAGGATAATGCCCTCATCCGATTCACAATGGGTAGTGCCTTTATAAAACACGGAAAGTTTGAACAGGCAATCGAACACCTGGCGAAGGCCGTGGAACTGGAACCGGGCTACTCTGCTGCGTGGTTAAAATACGCTCAAGCGTTAGCCGAGTCTGGTCATCTGCAAGAATCTATAGCTAATCTAAATAAGGGTATCTCTGAAGCAGAAAAAACAATGACGATCTATCTCTTAAGGAAATGCATAGCCTGCTGGAAAAATTACTACTGAATACAAAACCTGAACCAGACTAATCTATCCTATAATACTTCTCTCTTATTTTTTCTTTGTCATTAACCATTCATCTATACGTTGTTCAAGAATATCCAGTGGCATGGCACCTTTAGCATGTACTTGATCGTGAAACTCTCGAATATCAAAATCATCACCTAACGCTTTAGTAGCACGAGCGCGTAGCTCTTTAAGCTTCAATTCTCCCAGCTTGTAGGCGAGCGCCTGAGCTGGCCAGGCGATATAGCGATCAATCTCAACTTCAATATCATGTAATGTCTTCGCAGTGTTACTGGCAAAGAAATCAATAGCTCTTTGGCGATCCCATTCGTATAAATGCATGCCTGTATCCACTACCAGGCGCACTGCTCTCCACATCTCATAAGTCAATTGTCCAAATTTACTGTAAGGATCGACATAAAACCCCATCTCTTCACCCAGACTTTCTGAGCATAAGCCCCAACCTTCGATAAAGCCGGTGTAATTGAGATTTCGTAGTAATGCGTGAGATTCCGGTAATTCCTGCGCCAGTGTAATTTGCAAGTGATGACCAGGCATCGCCTCATGCAGTGTTAGCGCTTCCATTTCCCAGATCGGTCTTGTATTGAGCGCATAAGTATTGGCAAAGAAATAACCTGGTCGTCCATCTTTACTGGAACCACCCCAATAATAGGCTGTAGTTTGTGATTTAGCCGCATAATCCGGAATTGGAATAACCCCATAAGGAAGTCGTGGCAAGGTACCAAATAGTTTCGCCAATTGCGGATCAGCACGTTTAGCAATGTCACGGTAGCGCATCAACAATTCTTCCGGCGTATTAACAAAGAATTGAGGATCGGTACGTAAAAATTCTGTGAATTCAGCAAAGCTACCTTTAAATCCTGACTCTTTGATTACTTTATCCATCTCGCCACGGATACGTTTTACTTCTCGCAGCCCCAGCTGATGTATTTGCTCAGGTTTCATATCAAGGGTAGTAAAGTGGCGGGCACGATGGTGGTACCAGGCGTTGCCATTTGGCATGTCCTTCAAGGCAATTGAGCGAACAGAAGCAGGGATATACTCATTTTCCATGAACTCCAGCAAAGCTCGAAAAGCAGGGTACAACTGGCTACTTATAATTTTCTCCGCCCGTTGATTTATTCTGACTTGCTGTTTGTCATCGACTCCTGACGGATAATCATTAAAGCTCGATAAAAGCGGGCTATTCTTAAGATTGGCAGGAATTACATTTCGTATTTGGTCCGGTACATCACGCAAGGTGATTACTGGCGGAGTCACGCCTTTTTTCATACCTTCGCGCAGCACGCTAATCGTTTGTTGAATCACGTCATCAACTTTTTCCAATCGTGTAAGCCTGTCCTCAAAATCCTGCAGTTGATTCTTTGGCATAATCTCGAGTGCTTGCGCGATATCCTGCTGCACTCCACCCAGTTGGTAGATTAAAATATATTCTTCCGGATACGGAAAACCAGCCACTTTATCAGCAAGGTATTTTTCAACTAATAGCCAGTCAAAGCCGGCTTGCTTGTCAAGTACCTCAAGATTGACTGTACGAAGTTTTACGAGCAATTCTGACCACCTCTTTTTCTGTTCCGCGACTGCCTTAAGAGAAAAATCGGGCCAGTTTGTATTTTGTCCCGGATAGCCAATATATGTCGCAGTTACCGGATCGCTCGTCATTTCGAAATCCCAGATTTCGTCAAACAAGGCAACAAGCTTTTTCTCTTCGCTGGATGCTGAAAAAACTTGCATAGACAAGCACAATAATAAAATCAGATAGATTTTCTTCATTTTTTTCTCCTAAACTGTGCCTTTATAACGCTGATCTGTTCGATTAGAAAAGTACTGCAAATCAAAAGTGAAAACGCCAAACTGGATATAATTCGATGTTCCAACAACTATGTGTTCAATTTCAATGTGCCAACCAATTCGGAAATATTAGTCAGTTGATGCTTATCAAGGTAAGCCGCGATGCCAGCATTAATATCTTTACATATGAGAGGGTCATAAAATAAAGCTGTTCCAAGTCCAACAGCAGAAGCACCTGCAATAATAAACTCGAGAGCGTCCTCTGTGTTACATATTCCGCCCTGACCTATGATGGGGATATTGTGCGCCTTACATTCCTCATAGACCTGGTGGACCTTAAGTAGAGCAACAGGTTTAATTGCTGGTCCGGACAAGCCACCCTGATTGTTACCAATTACCGGTCTTCTCGCTTCTATATCAATTGACATGCCCATTAAAGTATTAATAACCGCAAAGCCATCACTACCCGCTTCAATACAACCCCGAGCGTTTTCTGCAATGTCTGTCTGATTTGGCGATAATTTTGTGATCAGGGGTTTATCTGTTGCCCGTCTACAAGCCTCTACCACACGAGCCGACATATCAGGATCATTGCCAAACGTCACTCCCCCTTCTTTTACATTAGGACAGGAGATATTTATCTCCATGGCATCAATAGGGGAATCGTGGAAAATACGTGTAACTTCTTCATACTCATCAACTGTAGAACCCGATACATTTGCAATAAAACGGGTTTCCTCAAAATCGAGCGCTGGCAAATATTTATCAACAACCACTCGCGCTCCGGGGTTCTGCAAACCAATTGAATTTAACATGCCGGAATAGGTTTCAGCCAAACGGTGCGGCTCATTCCCCAATCTTTCCTCCAGCGTTGTTCCTTTAAGACAAATCGCGCCGACATCACGATTAGAAAAGCCTTTAATTCTTGTGTACTCTTCACCAAAACCAACACAACCGGACAATAAAACCAGAGGCGAGCTAAAGTTCACTCCACAGAAATCGATCTCAAGTTTCTTCTCGTCCCTATTATTTAAAGCCATAGTTTCTCAGGAATATAAAATATGTTTAATATCGTTCTATATGAACCGGAAATTCCACCCAATACCGGCAATATTATACGTCTTTGTGCCAATACAGGCGCACACCTTCATCTAATCCACCCATTAGGTTTTGAAATGGATACAAAGAGTCTAAGACGCGCAGGGCTAGATTATATCGATCAATCCCTGCTTCATCACTATGATAATTACCAGGATTTTTCAGAACAGCAGATGAATAAATTAATATATGCTGTATCAACAAAGGGTGCCCAGAGATATTCAGACATTTCATTTCAGGATGGAGACAGTTTCATGTTCGGTCCGGAAACCCGAGGTTTACCGGAACAAGTGCTACAGGAGTTTCCTTCAAACAGAATTTTAAGAATTCCAATGTTGGAGAGAAGTCGAAGTTTAAATCTGTCAAATTCCGCAGCTATCATATTGTACGAAGCGCTACGTCAGATTAAATTTAATTATTGACTCAAGGTGCATCTGTCACGGAAGCCCTAAGCGTACGAGATACATAGGTTATATCTCCTTGGGTACCGCGTTCTGCCGTTACTTCAAGTGCATACGTCGTACAGGGCGTACAAGTGCCTGCTTCAGTAAAACCCGTGATACCACACGTAACTATTACATCAAAATTATCTCCTTCACCTGCGGATACAGGAAAACTCGGCAATGTGCCAGGACAAGTTAAGGATGCTGCAGAATTTTGAACTGCGTCATGTACAGCCCAGTCAAGACCACTTTTTGCAGCAAACCAGGCTTGCATAGTACCTAATGACTGGCTTGTATTTAATGAACCGATAGTGGATAAAGTTGCCATATAGGTTCCCAATAAAGCGAAGAGTACAATCAGGATGACTGCGATTATTGCGCTGAAGCCTCTTTGTCGTCTAAAGCACACGCTCATGGTTGATTATCCACATGAGCCTGCTGTAACAAAGTCACTTCTTGATTCAAATCGTTATCTTTAACTGTAATGCTAAGAGTGACAAGGCCAGCACGTGAAGCAGTACCGGCATTGTAACTAAAAGAACACGCTGTAATCATATTTGCCAGCAAATTGTCTTGCGAGGCAGAAAGTGAAGTGAAATTTGCCGGAGTTACTGGCTGTGTACTGCTGATGTCGTATTCCGCATAGCGTCTGATATTGTTAGTGCCTATGTTACAAACGAAACTAACAGGCGTATCGACTACCTGAAAGCGCTGTCTCGGCGATTTATTTGGAAATTTGAACCCCGGTACATCTCCGGAATTGTCAAAGGTAACGCTATTAGTAGTGATGGCTGAAACAGCCGCAATATTATCAAGGGTATAGACATTGGCCCCACTCTGCCCGGTATTGAAGACAACCAGACACAACGCTGATTGATCAACGCAATCCGATTGATTATTACCCGTTGCTGGGCTAACTGGCAGATTACCCAGACTCCCAAGAACTTCAAAACAGTCACTATCATTGGAAAAACTTAGTCTGTTATCGTTAATAGATCCACAGGGCGTGGCCGCACCGCCAGGATGTACTTTACTGCGATAGCGACCTCCATCTAAAGTGCGTAAAAACTCGATACTAGTACCATTGATTCTGACACTATTTGGTACAGCCAAACGTATTTCACGCGTCATTCTGAGTAATGCAGTTTCCGCAACATCGATCAGAGTTGCTCTTTGTTCTACCTGCACAAAAAGTCGCATTGGCCCACTCAATATTGTCAATATGGCGCCACCAATAATACCCATTAGTATGATAACGATGACAAATTCAATCAGAGTGAATCCTTTTCGAGATTTCAGATAATGACGTGAAATGAACATCAATAATTAGTCCTGTATCCAGTCAAAGTTACATCAATTGCGGCTAAATCATCATGGGTCACGTTTACATCAACTCTCACAACTTCACGATTGGCGGATGAAAGTGTACTAAGCACCGCTGCTGTGCCATCACTTCCATCGTCCACAGTGACAAGAATATTGTACTTCTCAAGACCTGATATGGTTCCACTTCCAGTTTGATCTTCAGCACCTGAGGAATTATCTAATCCATTGTAATCGCAGACATCATCAAAGGTAGCTCTTGACTCACCTGCACTACTGCTGCAATCGATACATACCGATCCGGCTGAGATATTGCACACCGTTGCACAGTTCAAATCGGGATCACAAAAAGATCTAAGATTAATTTCTTCAAGATAGGAGCGTGCAATTGCATGAGCTTGCTGTCTTACCATCGGATCAATGCTGTTTTTCCCACTGGTATTCATCATCTGAGCAAACGATGCCACACCGATCCCGATAATCACAATAGCAAGAACCAGCTCTATTAGCGTAAATCCCTTATTATTCATGGGCAAAACCGGTATTAGCTTCCACCGTTACCACCTCTCCGCTACCGAAATTAATAGTTTGAAGGCCACCGATTGGAGCGCCAATATTGTCAAAACTAAAACTTACGGCGGGACTGACACCGGGATCACTATTGTTACAAAAATTAGAACCACTTCCCCCTGGATTCGGTATGCTCGCGCCAGTGCAGCCATTAAAGGTTAGGTTACAATCCGTACTGTTTAAAACCACGTCAACTTGACACCCGCTTGAAATTGCCAATTTTTGACCCAATCGAATCATAGCAATGCCTTGCTGAAACCCACCAGTTTGCCTGAAACTATCAATGCTCAACTTTGGTATGACAACAGCCGACAATATACCGGCTAGAAGTATCACGACAATAAGTTCAATCAAAGTAAATCCAGTTGTTGGCTTTTGAACTATCATAAAGCTGTGTTCTGTAATTTTTCGTAAATCTTATTTTCTTCAAAAATTATTTTGTGTGATTTATCCTGAAGTACATAGATACGAAGTAGATTTCTCGCTTTCTCGTATTCTTCTTTTTCCAACAGAATTTTTAAATATTCACTCTGCACAACTGGATCATAGGGTCGCCAGTATATCGCATGCTCTAACCATGAAAGCACTACCTCTAAGTCTTCGGGTTTTGGTATCAAATGTCCGTATTCACGATGTAATTCAGCACCCGCCAGTTTATTTCTAACATAGAAAGGGCTTTTACTCATGCCCACAGAAAATAATTTGTCTGCACGCCTAGCTAACTCCCTATTTGGTTCTACCTTAATTGCAGTCACAAGTATCGCTCCTTCATGCCAATAGTAAAGCGGTTCATATGATGCGAATCTACGAGCTATTCCAAAATATCGAATTGCTGATTGGAATTTCATTTTTTTTGCCTCAACCATAGCTTTCTTGTAAGCGGTTTGTGCTATTGCAGGCTGAGCCAATATACATAACATCAAAACTCCTGCTAATGATTTTACCAATTTGAGTCGAATGTATTTATCTGGAAAATCGATCACTTTGGTGTTTCCAAAATATTTATTGACTAATTGATTACATATCCCCAGATTAAGTGCAATCATTAGCAGCAGAAAGGGCACATAAATAATAAAATCAACAAGAGCATGAGCGTACAAACTTGCCAAACTAGCAATTAAAGCAAGCATATACATTCTGTCCTCATTTGAAATAATACTTCTATGATTCCAGAGAAAAAATACTGGTGTGATAAAAAGCATAATTAATAGCAAAGGCCCTAACAAACCCAATTCCATTCCTAGCTGTAGATAATCATTGTGAGCCATTCTTGATTGGCCAACGACAATATACGACTTGTGATCGCGTAATTGATAGTACTGATAAGTATGGAATCCATGCCCAAAAAAAGGTTTTTGCTTCAGTAATTGCCAGGCGACATCGTAAAGCAGAAATCTGGCTGACATGCCCCTTGATATCGTACCACTTCCATCATATCTGATTAATTGCCCATAATTATCACTAAACGAGAAATCACCTTTGTAACGGTCATATTCAACAAGATCTACTCCGCTGTATGTTGTGAAAACCAGCAGCATTCCCAATAAGAGTTTGTTGATTCGTTTGCGACTCACACTGATTTTTAATACTTTTAACAACAGAGCAATAAAAATCAAACTGTAAAATAGTGCTCCCCAGCCACCTCGACTTTTGGTGATTAGAAAGGCTGCGAATAAAATCAATATTGTGGCCAATAAATATTGTCTGTTTTTACCAAAAAGGAAAAAGACAATAAGTGGTAATAGAATACTATTGATTGCTGCAGCGAAAGTGTTTGGGGTGACAAAGATGCTATTAGCCCTGCCACCCATACTGATTAAAACTCCATAACCTGTTGTGTATTGAACAGCCCCCCATATTGAAAGGAGTAGGAACACACCAACCAAGAAAAAAATAATGTGTCTTAGGAAGTTTTTATCGGCATGACTGAATAAAATGAAACTGCCCGCAAATAAGCTAAGGAGATAAGTTGCTTCTGAATTAAAAATCGGTCGAATAAACTCGTTATTTAAGATCAGTAAGATCACAAATATCGTAACGAATATGCTGAGGGGGTTTAATACTATTTTTTTCTGAAAGAAATATAGGGCAAGCAAAAAAATGATTGAAACAGAAACAAACCAGTAGACGTAGTCATAAATGAAAATAGATAAAAGCAGCACCAATAGCACAGCAATACCCATAAAAAAAGAGGGCCAACAGGCCCTCTTTCCTTCCAATGCAGCCATAAATATTATTTACGCACCACTACAAAGGCCTGCAGGCATAGTTGTGGATTGTGAAGTTCCTCCAGCCGGTGTTGTTACAGTAAACGTTTCCGTAGTACCGGCACAGCCTGCATCAATGCTAGTTGTATAACCAGTTTCCGATGTATCTACAGTGCCTTTAATAGCACCAATTCCGTTAGCTGTCTGTGAAGCTGCATACTGAATCACAGCCGCAGAGACCACAGCTGCTGCCACACCATCTGCTACTGCATCTTCTGCATCACCTGTTACAGCCGTAAACTGTGGTACAGCTGTTGCAGCCAGCACACCTAATACAACGATCACTACTACCAACTCAATTAAGGTAAAACCTGCTTGTTGCTTTTTCATATTATACTCCTACGCGGGCCGCAGCCCATTTTTAAAACCATATTCCTCAAGTCGCAACCTTTGGTCAGTCCATTAATGATTTAAATTAAGAGGTAGTCGTCCTTACTCACTCAAATACTGGATTACTCCAGATTCTGCTACTACTTTACAATTCTATGCATTATCAAAAATACTAAATAAGCTAAAAGCACAAACTGTGAACCAGTTTTCATTCAAATAAAAGAATAAGTGCTCCATATTATGTAAATCGCCGCCATGACCACGACAAAACCAAATATTCGCGGATTACCCGGTAGGATCCTGTCTGGTAGATGCGTGGTTTTGTCCATGACTTTTAATGATTCTTCAGTTTCAATCCAACGATTTCCCCACTTCTCAAAGGACTTCAGTGCACTTGGTCGAATATACATTATCAAACCAAATATTGTCGTGAGTACAATTGCTGCTATTAACAGATAATATAGCACTACAAATAACCATTCTTGAAACGAAGACTCGGCAGCTTTGACCAGGAAACTTACTATGCTTTCAACTCCTGAATACAACACTAATGTGTATAGACAAAGAAGCGAAATTACAAATATAGATAAGCCCATTACTTTGCTATGTCGATAAAAAAAAGGTTCCTTGTATATTGGTTTATTTATCTTGTTAAAAAAAGATTCTGTTGATATCCAGCGGTTTAGCTTACCAGTTGCCTTAAATATTTTTTCCGGTACCAACATGAAACTTAGCCCCACTGGAACCAACAATATCCCGATGATAAATAGGGAGTGCAATATCCATATATAAAATTCAGTAGTGTATTTCATAATTAATTCTAATTTACTGTTGCCATTGATAGTAATCGACTGAGATAAGTTTCATTGCTCGGAATTCATCCACATTTGGGTTAAATTCACCATCGGCATCTTTGTCATCATAGTGCATATTAATGCGATACCGAACTTTCTCCATTCTTTCGGAATTACCTGTAATCAAACTACTGGTCCTTATAAAATAAACAATATATTTCTCTGCATTATTGAAATACCATTTCCCTTTCTCGACATAATCTTCATCATCGAAATATATAACACCGCCATAATTCGATGGAACCCTCAGGATCGCCCCGAACTCAGCTAGAGGTAAGGTCGCAAGAGGAACTTCAATATCTTTAATATGAATTGTTGATTGCATTTCCTCCATTGGATTCATCTCCAACATGTCACCTAGTAATTCATAATTTTCGCGCAAAACAAATAGCGACGCCCGATGATTTAGAGCTGTATTAATATTAATCACCGTTCTCTCTACTAAACTTTGCTCCGCTCGTGAAAATATAAGTACCGCATACCTGGCAAACGCTCCTAATAATATTGATAAAATCAACACCGCGCTTACTAGCTCCATTCGTGTAAGATTCCTGTCTCTCCATCGATGGGCTAGCTCCATTAACTTAAATTACTTTAGTCATATTCCACATGGGTAGGAATACACCCAGTGCCAATATTAGAACCATAATGCCAATTGCGACAATCAATATTGGTTCGATTGAAGCACTCAGGTTTTTAATATCGTAATCCACTTCACGCTCATAATAATCAGCAACTTCTGTCATCATTTCATCGACCTGACCGGTTTCTTCGCCCACGGCCATCATTTGCAGAACCAGAGGTGTAAACATTTTGGTTTGTGTCGCTGTTTTCGTCATTGCTTCGCCACGTTCTATTCCGGTACGCATATTAAGCACGTGTTCGCCGATATATTCATTATCGACTGCTCGAGATACGACGGTAAGTGCTTGAATAAGTGGCACACCGGAAGTAAGTGCCATTGAAAACGCCCTGGCAAATCTGGCCAAAGTCGCACGACGTATAATATCACCTGCTAAGGGTATTCTGATTTTGAATCGATCCCACACATACCGACCTGGTTCTGTTTTGATATAAAGATTGAAACCGATTATAGATCCGAATAATGCTGCCAGCATAAAGGGCCACCATTGCACAAAAAAAGCAGATGTTGCCATCAACAGCTTCGTCTGCCAGGGCAGTTCAACACCCGCCTTTGTAAACAACTCAGAAAACGTAGGAATTACAAATATATTTATGATTGCGATTGCGATTGCAATCGCCACAATAACAAATATAGGATATCGTAAAGCTGCCTTAATACGTTCACGAGTTTCTTTTTCTCTTTCAAGGTAGTGAGAAATACGAAAAAATGACTCTTCCAATCGACCCGTGTTTTCTCCAACATTAATCATGCTTATGTAAAGTGTTGAAAAAATATTACTATGTCCTCCCATGGAACTTGAAAGATCTCTTCCAGATTCCACCTTCGACAAAATATCTTTAAGTACCTGCACTAATTGCAAATTTCGAGTAGATTGAATCAAGCCGGTAAAGCTCCGTACCATTGGTACACCGGCCTTCATTAATGAGTACATTTGCCTGGTGAATAAAATCAAATCATCCAGATTGGGCGTCCTGCTATTCAAATACTCAGTTAACGAAGCACCAACTTCACCGGATTGCTTTTTTTCTTTAATCTCGATTAGTGTAACACCCAGACTGAATAACTGCGCCGCCACCGCGTTAGCCGAACCCCCGTCGATTTCACCCTGAATAAGCACACCCCCGCTATTTCTTCCTTTATATTTGAATGCTGACATTAGCTGACGCGTCCTTCAGCTACCCGCTCAATCTCGGGATTCAATAACATGTCAACATCTGCAGATATCCTAAATACCTCTTCAATTGTTGTTATTCCCTCCCTTGCATACTGCAAAGCGAGTATATTATAGTGGTTCAAACCCCTGCATGGTACTTGCCATTTCTTCAAAACCAATTGTGTTACCCCGGCTAAGAGTCGAAGTTAGTTCTTGATCAAAATCCAGCAACTCGTAAACACCTATACGACCTAGATAGCCAGTGTAGTTACAGTGACTACAACCAAGACCCCTTTTAAAGCTCGTATCTATTGGATTCTCATTGCTATTTGCCAATAACCAGGACTTTTGTTGCTCATTCAATTCAATAGTTTGCGAACAACTTTCGCAAATTCGTCTTACCAGGCGTTGGGCCATAATTGCATGCAAGGCGGAAGCGAGCAAATAACTTTTAATCCCCATATCTAAAAGTCGATTTACTGTGCCAACGGCATCATTTGTATGTAGAGTAGATAACACCATATGACCGGTCATTGCTGCACGTAGACCAATTTCCGCAGTCTCCTCATCTCGCATTTCGCCGACGAGGACAATGTCAGGGTCCTGTCTCAGTGCCGAGCGCAAAACTTTAGCAAAAGTTAATCCAATTTCACTATGTACTTGTACCTGATTAACCCTGGGTAGCTTGTACTCCACTGGATCTTCCACAGCAATGATTTTAGTCTCAGGAACGTTTAACAGTTTTAATGCAGAATACAGAGTAGTTGTTTTACCGCTACCGGTTGGCCCGGTTACTAAAACCATGCCATGCGGTCTTCTTACTAAACTTTCAAAATGATTGCACAAGTTGACGGGCATACCCAGAGCTTGAAGATCTAGCATACCTCCAGTTTGATCAAGCAACCGCATGACAACTGACTCACCATATTGCACCGGCATAGTAGATAACCTGACATCAATATTGTGTTCCTTTATTTTCAAGCTAAAGCGCCCGTCCTGGGGTAAACGCTTTTCCGAGATATCAAGTCCCGCCATTAGTTTCAATCTTAATACCAGGGCTGGAGCAATACGCGTCTCGTTCATTGTATGCTCCTGCAAGACACCATCTACTCGCTGTCTAATTCTAACGACGGTCTCATCCGGTTCAATATGGATATCTGAGGCATTGATTTGTACAGCATCTTCGAATAAGGACTGTAATAACTTGACTACCGGAGCATCTGTAACATCTGCTGTAGACAACATGGCAGCCAAATCTATGTCACCTTCGGACATTTCATCGCTTAATTGTTCTGCAAAGCCGGAAATCTGATCGGTTTTCCTATAGACCGTATCAATAGTGCGCAATAACTCCGATTCACGTACTACCGCCATTCTAATAGGCTCTTTGAGTAAAGCGGACAGTTCATCAAAAGCAAATATATTGGTCGGATCCGCCATCCCAATCATAATGCCGTTTTCATCTTTTGATAAAGCAAGCGCACGAAATCGACGAGCCTGTATTTCAGGAACCAGTTTAATAACTTCCGTTTTAAATTTGTAATGCAATAGATCGATGAAAGGGATCTTCAATTGTTCAGACAGAGTTTGGAGCATTTCGTCTTCCTTGATATAGCCATTCTCAATAAGAATACGCCCCAGTTTACGGCCCGACTTTTTCTGATCTGCCAGCGCTTCTTCTAGTTGTATCTGAGATATCAGCTTATGTTCAACCAACAAGTCACCTAGTCGAACTTTCTTTCTAACGTTCATAAATTAACTACGCTTGCTAAGATAATTAATCTTGCTATGCACATACTGTTTTAGTTCTTGAGTCATTCTATTTCCCTGTAATGCCTTTTTGTAAGCATAGAGGGCATCATTATTCTGTAATAATGATTCCAGTGATATTGCCAATCCCATCCACCAGACGCTCTGAGAAGGTTTGATTCGGAGTACTTCACGATAGGTATTAACAGCCTCGCTATGACGCTCAGTTTTCTGATAAAGCGCGGCAAGAAATGCGAAATAATCTGGATTAGAAGATATATCTGGTGTCACGCTGACAAGAACTTCGATGGCTGTATTTATATCACCTTTGTGCACTAAAAGCCTGGCATAGAGATCTGCCCAAACTTCATTATCAATTTTAGTATTTAAGCCAACTATAAGTAACTCTTCAGCTCTACCTAACTGCCCTTGGGCAATCAATTTTTGAGAGAGCAAAGTGCGCGCTCCCTCATGGTCAGAATAATCTCGTAGCAATTTCTCAAGTAAACCATTCCCCTGTTCATGCTTACCACGCCCATAAAACTCCTGTGCATTGATATACATAACCCTCGCTTTTTCGCTAGAATTATTTGAACTAATGTTTCTTGTCATCTCACCATATACAGTACTGCTAGGTAAGGAGCGTTCCCTCTCTTGAGCGCTGGATTCTACTACTTGTCTATTTTCACTAGAATTCGATACTTTTATGTCACTCATCGATATTCTTAACAGGTAACCTTTTCCAGTTGAACTCATATTCATATCTTGAATTGAGTAAGGTTTACCCGTATCCATTGCCATTATGAATCTATCTCGATGATTTTCGTTTAAACGAAAATTACTAAAGTTTTCGTATATCCCTGCTTTTGGTAGTTCCCCACTATACTTTGCATCATCGATTTCAATTACGACTCGATTGGGATTTCTCAAGGCATATGCTCTGTAATTTCTTTCGGCAGCCAATTTTAAGTTCAAGAATGTTTTTTTGTCACTTTCATCTATAAACATACCATTTACATTGGAAAGGTTTTTCTCCAATAGAACAAGTTCTTCTGGAGCTGTTGCTGAACTTTCGACTGCATTATCTGGCAGTGAAAAATCCAATTTAAGTGAAGTAGTTTTCAGTTGTGCTTTTATATGTTCCAGTTCTGTATCTAGATCTTTGTACTTGTTGATAGTGTGTAAGGGAACATCTAATAATTTGTAAGATGATCTGGCATTTATATTTTCTAAATCTGATTGTGCTCGATCACTAATAGCTTCCAGGACATTCTCCGCTCTTTTTTCCATCAATGCATAAGTACCAGATACCGATCCCACTAAGAACAACATTACGGTAAAAATATTTATGGTGATAAACTTTTTCCTGACACTTGCGTTATTAGCCGATGTAAGTCCATGAAAAATTTTTCCTTCCTTGTTACCAACAAAAGCCTGTCGGTCTTCCAGATCGTTTATTACCTTATTTATCAAACTCACGACAGAATTACCGGTAACTGAACGAAGTGAATGGATACTGCCACAAATATTATGCCAAGTGACCCAAATATCCATCTGCCAAATGAAGGAAACCAAAAGTCAAACATGGGACGGTGAATACCCTGAGTTTCAATAGTGTCTTTTGCTGCTAAACGTATATGCTTGAGCTTAATTAGCATTTCACCTTCGCCATAGGCTACCAACATGGCTTTATGGCACAGAATGTTTATTAGTCTGGGTATACCACCGCTAGCATGATGCAAATAATCAAGCGCCTGAACAGAAAACAATTCTTTTTTTGTGAAACCTGCAATTGTTAAACGATGTCTTATATAGGAAGTAAGAGCTAGTTTATTAAGTGGCAAAAGGCGGTATGAATAAGTAATACGCTGCTTAAGCTGTCGTATAGCTGCTTGTTCTAATACTTCATCAAGCTCCGGTTGACCAAACAGAACGACCTGTAATAGTTTTCGTTTTTCAGTCTCAAGGTTCGTAAGTAAGCGTAGAGTTTCCAAAGTTTTCACGGGCATAGCCTGCACTTCATCCATGCAAAGCACTACTTTCTTGCCCTGTCGATGAAAAGAGACCAATTTTTTTGTAATCGCTTTGTGGAGCACATGTTGACTCGCGTTATCTTCATATTTCACCGCTAGAGAATCAGCAACCGCATATAGCAAAGTATCTGGTTGCAAGTACGGGTTATGAATATAAGCAGTCACGCAGTCAGTTTTTAACATTCTTAACAACTTGCGACATAATATTGTCTTACCAACACCCACTTCTCCTGTTACTTTCACAAAACCTTCACCACTGCGTAATGCAACTAATAAGACATTCAAGGCATCCTGGTAACCGGCGCGGTTCATGAAATAAGAGGTATCGGGCGTTATACTAAAAGGTAGTTCTTTTAGGGTAAAATGTGATAAGTACATTTTCTTATTCCTATTATCAATATTCTCTAAATTCGAAAAAACTAACGAGTACTCGGTAACATTTCATTTCTCATACGTCCTAGAGAACCTGCAGTTTGACTAAGCGCCCCGGACCATTGATTTCCATCATCAACCACAATCGGTTTTAACAGAATTACCAATTCACTCTTGATAGATGACTTCTTTTTATGTTTGAAAAGATTACCTAAGTAAGGAATATCACTCAGCCCGGGTGCACCTGCATCAACATCATCAATCCTATCCTGCATTAATCCACCAATAACGATTACCTGTCCGCTTTTTGCACGAACTATGCTATCTGATTCTCTAACAGTACTGAGAGCCAGGGGAATTTGTTGTGTTACATTACCAATCACTACCGTTTTCTGTTGATCAACAACCTCACTTACGGTCGGATGTATATGTAAAGTCACTTCGCCTTCACCACTTATCTGCGGTGTAACATCGAGTGCGATACCGGAAAAGAATGGCGTCAAGGTAATATCAGGATTCGTATTAGTACTGTTACTGGAAAAAGTGGTTTGTGTAGAAATATCGGTGACAAAAAATTCATCTCTACCCACCTTGATCACCGCTTTCTGATTATTCATCGTCGCAACCCTTGGGCTGGAAAGAACTTGTACATTACCCTGTGTTTTTAACAGCTCGATAAAACTGGTGAAATCTCCAAGGTTAAGGGCGAGAGAAAAAACTCCTCCGAATGCTGAAGTAACCGCACCATCGATGGGATTAAGTACATTGTTGGCTGGGTTCAAAGAACCAGTTTCCAGCGAGGTCACTCGCACCTGACTCATTAACCAACACAGTGCCACCCCCAATAGTCGATGCTGTAATTGAATTATTGCCGGGTGTGCTCAGTGCTGACCAGTTTATACCCGATTGATAACCATCGCTCAGTCTCACTTCAATAATCTTCGCCTCAAGAATGACCTGGCGTTGTACTATTAATTGTGTGGCAATAAGATAAGACTCAACTTCACGCAATTCATTTGGCAGTGCTCTTACTACCACGACGCCAGATTGAGGATTTATCACAACACTTCTGCCCTCTCCCGCTCCGACAATTGCGTTTACTGAAGCGTCGAGTTCTTGCCAAAAAGAAGTATCAGGCTGTTCTGTAATAATTTCGGTCCCAAGAACACGACTTTGTGATGATGAGGTATTACCATTGGAATCGGTACTATTATTATTACCTTGGGTCAGCGAACCTGAACTTACTGAAGTTTGTGAGCTTCCTCGACGAACTATATTCAAATAATTTATCTGATAGATTCGAGCCTGCAGGCGAGCAGGTAGAACGTTAAAACCATACTTGGTACTGATAAACTCAAAACCATAGACCTCACGTGCTGCACTCATTACCTCAGGCACCGTTACGTTACCAAGGTTAAGTGTAATAGTTCCCGTCACTTCTGGATGTACAACCATATTGTAAGAAGTACCATCTACCAGGCTCATGAAAAACTGATCTGCAGGCACGTTGTTTACCGATATATCGAATTTTTGTTCATCTGTAATATCTGGCACTTCAGATGAACTCAGTTGGATTGTTGGTATTAAAGCATCCGTAACATTTGACGGGACTGCATCTTGTTTTGTATTTGTAATAATGGATTCATGCACCACTTTTTCCATTTCTTCGAATACATCCTGTCGTGGTTCCTGAGTTTGACAGGACGACAGAATGAAAACTAATATCGCCACTAGTCCTGATTTTTTAAGTAATATTTGCATGATTCTATTTTTCATCACCAAGTGTTTTATACTTCTTATTAAAACTCGCTGCATACAATGGAACTGTCATTAATTTTCTTTCGAAATTTAAGACAACGTTGACTGCATTTATCTCTATAACTTGCGCCTGCCCAACTTCATCCCCGATACGCACTAATCTACCATTAACTATTGCACTTCGGTCACTATCTGAAATACGAATTGCATTGACACTGAACTCGGCCCTTTTCTTGGGTACACTTTTTACAATTGCTCGTGCTTCTGAATAATCTGCCGGTCGAGTGGGATCCGGTAATCCAGCATCGGCGATAACCGTATTCATGAGAAACAAAAACAATATGATAAATAACTTATTAGTGTCTATGTTCACTAGCTAAACTCCAATCCAGTTTTTATCTAGGCTCAATGTGAAAACAGTAATAGACACAATTGAGTTCGGATATTCTTTTACATTCAATTCCAAACTTTCCCAGAAGAAGCCCCAGCCCAAATTTTCCAATTCCTGAATATATTCGAGCGTACTAAGGTAATCGCCTTCAAAGACGATTTTCAAACCATGCTTATAGGCATTATCTACTGCACTTGTTGGTGCATTTTTGACATCATCTCCACCTTCCTTTGTGACTGCCTTAACTTCGACTATCGGTTTTCCTCCCATTCCCTTGATATGCTGCAATTCCAGCCCTTTCACTTTCAGCAAAACGGACTCAAGCATTACTGCCATTTCTTTTGGTGAAATTAGTTGCTGAGTTGACTCTTTCACCTGTAATTCTGTTTCAGATAGCTCGATTTTCAGGGCTTTTAGTACTTCTCTATCGGCTATATCAGGGTCATTTTTTTTACTGAAATTAAATTTTTGTATTTGTGCATTTACAGCAAATTGTTCAGCCTGCTTTTGTTTTAACTGGGAGACCACACGTTTCTCCATAACCTGCAAGGGCTGCATAAGAAATAGATCCCAAACAAAATAGAGAACAAACAAGGTACAGAAAAATATGGCACAACGTTCCCGCAAACTAAGTTCGTCAACCTTATCTTGCCACTCTTTAAGTTTTTCCATCAAAGCTGTTCCGGTTTCGTTCGCACGAAAAAATTGAGGTTTAAAGGGTCAGTTTCAGAACGATTGAGTTCAAGTACATTGAATGATAAACCCGTGAAAGATTTCTCTTCCGATAGTTGCTGGATATAAAAAGGAACCAAGTCCGAAGAAAAGGTTTTACCCTCAAAACCAAGTGAATCGCCACCGTCATCAATAGATACTCTAGTAAGCCAGGTACCTTCAACGTGTTTTCGTGCAAGAGATTCCAGTAATGCTGAAAATACTCTTTTATTTTCCAGAGAGTGTTTGCTTAGCGCATTTTTTATCTGCTGCCGTTGTGCTAACTCTCGGTTCAAACGCGCGATTTCTAATGTTAGTAATTTGCTTTTTGCCTTCGTCGGAAATTTTTTTATCATACTATCGATCTGCGCAC
>WLWI01001160.1_pt1 | contig 23022 bp, 18 predicted proteins | sample 6701501 | NCBI WGS metagenome assembly WLWI01 (sample SAMN12718690, study PRJNA515312) | sponge metagenome | isolation source: marine sponge | host: Mycale hentscheli | place: New Zealand: South Island, Marlborough, Capsize Point | collected 2014-11-01 | reverse complement strand
TTGAGCGATAGCTGAAAGCTTCTCAACTAACTCTTGAACTGCTTCCTGCGGAGCTGGGGAGACTTCAGTGGAACTCACAACTGGATGAGAAGAGACAGGAGGAGAATTGTGGTCATCATGTGACTCGGTAGTGAGATCATTTAGAACTTGAGATGGATTAAAAAATGCTGGAGGGTGTGATTCACATGGTGGAGCAGTAGGAGTAAACACTAAATCTTGAGAAGGTGAACCAGGGAGCACTTCTGATGATGACTCCTGCCGAAGAGAGGGTGTGACATCATGACCAGTAAAGGAAGGATCATCAAGAGTATCAGTGGAAGCCCCACCTATTGCTAGGACTTGCTCCAATCCTATGTCTATACACGATTATTTTATTTATATATATATTATATTATTATGTATATATTTATTTATTTACATATTTCTTACTTTTTCTCAAAGCACATTTCATTTTCCTCATTTCTGTGGCTGCACTAATAGCCCTCTTCCTTTTCCTGGAAGGCATGATTATAGTTTGCTGTTGAAGCTGGTTGTAACAACAAAGTGGTCAAAGCTAACCCACGAGTAGGCTACTGGAGGTTAGGGACTCTCGAGATTTTTGCCCTGCTATGCGCGCTAATATATCAAGCGGTGGTTATGTTTGCGAGATGCGTGCGGAGCCAGGTGAGGGTGGTAGATTTTCATGGTTGATAGCACTTAACACTTCCCACAGCCTTACCAACGGTTGCTATGGGTCTCCTCCCTTAAGTGGTCTTGGTAAATTAAAATTTTGGCATTTTTGTATTTACTAACCCGTGATCTTAATTTTGCTCGTACTCATTGTACGAAGGTATGCATTGGTATTTTCTCAGGTGTTATTTCAAAGTTCAACCCTATAGTTTGATCATATTCCTCTTCATTTTTTATGAAGTCTTGTGCCTTAATTTTTTACAATATCATCTCTTTCAAGATTTTCCTTGTGCTTAACATTGTATTATTCCATTAATTTTCCCTTACGTTTTCAAAGTAAAATTTTGTAACATCTGAACTCATTTTTTTTATTTTCCTGAATTTTTCAATAGTTATAATAATGGTCATAAATCTTTTATTGCAATACTCCTGTAATGTTTTGATTTAAATACGATGAAGTTGTCATTTTTTACTGAGCAATCATAAGAGGAAGCACATAATTTGAGTGACAACAGTTAGTGTCAAGCTAAATAATACTGCTTACTTTGTTTTGTATATTTGTGTGTTCATCAGTTAAAGAAGGCTGCATAAAGCAGAAATGTCTTGATTAAAATTTTAGCACCAGAAAAGTCATTATCCGAAATTTCTGTTATATACATATTAAAAAATGTCTTTCTAACTGAATTCAAAGTGATTGTAATGTACCTTACTGCAATATCTCTGTTTCATTTGACACTTTTACTTAGTTAATTATAAAAGCAACCTTTTATTCTGGCATAGTTTCTCAATCTGAGCTCTAACAGTCAATGGAAATGTTGCGTGGAGCCTGTACAACATCTTCAAGGCTGCTAAATCTGTAGAAGTAACTGCTTTAGTCACAGTAAACTGATTCACATCACTGTCAAACATTTTGCCATCTATATTGCCTCCTTCAATTTTTGAAAACCCATAATCACTATTAAAAAAAGTTTTTAACTTTGTAGGCATTGTACTGAGAAGCATAACTACAACATCAGCAAATTGAATGCTTGACATGAGCAGTTCAATTAATATATTTATTGTAATAGCACTAGTGTCAGGTTAAAAACTACAAATTAATATTATTACTATCACCTTAAATTTAAAAAACTCTTCAGTTACAAATGTTTTAAAATTAATAATGAAAACTGCACTGTGATAGTATCTGTAAACTGGGAGCAAAACCAAAATTATACTAAAACCCTCTCTGAGCCCTCACCTTCCGCCGCCTATGCATATGCCCCCTCGCCACTCCTGCCTACTCACTTCCAAATAATATTAATCACACTTTCTGTGTGAAGCTGAGGTTATATAGCAAAAGCATGAAATATTGAGTGCATGAATTGCATGCACGAGATTATGCTGACAATGGCTATTTAAGCATTGTACTATTTATTGAACTTTATGATTGTAATTGTTATCTGGTATAGTATACCTGAACTGAGATCCTTACTATGAGATAAAGCAGCATCTGATGATAAACCAGCACTTGAAGATAACTTAGCACCTGAAAATTTAACATACTATATAAACATATTTATGTATGTATTAAGCATTGTATGTACTATGATTATTGAACTTTATGATTGTAATTGTTATCTGGTATAGTATACCTGAACTGAGATCCTTACTATGAGATAAAGCAGCATCTGATGATAAACCAGCACTTGAAGATAACTTAGCACCTGAAAATTTAACATACTATATAAACGTATGCATTATGTATGTAGTGTGTATATATGTATGTATGTATGTATATGGTATGTATGTATTTATGTATGTATGTATATATGTAGTTATGTAGTATACATGCCTATGTGAGTGTATTCTGTGCTATATATCTACAGAATAATATTTTTACGTTCATGAAATAACTCACAGAATTATATTTGTTTAGCAAGTACCCGACACAAGGTGGCCGATGATGTGCTAAATTTTACTAATTAAGAATGCAGTTGCATAAGGTACATGCTGTTCCACTTGTTTAGTCACATCAGTTTCCCTTTACTGCTCACTTTCTTCCTAATTAATTAACCTTTGATTTAGGTATGAACTTACTCAGAACGAAGATTAAGACCATACATTGTGCTATTTTTTTTATAAATTTAGGGCTAATTGTTGAGAAAACGCAAAGCTTTCAGTAGGTACCAGCTTTTGTGGGTAACGCCTCATATAGCTTCATGTCATAATCACGTGAGTAAATAATTTCTTGCTGTCCACACATGGTGTAGTTTGTTTTATGCTCCAGGAAGTCAAAGAAGTGAAGTTACATATTCAAAATGTTTACCGGTGAGTGATTTTGGCATGTTTTGCTTCTTCTCTTATGAAGACAGCCTTTCCATGTACGATTTTTATTTCTTGAGCTATATTAATACCTAATTAAAATAGCTAATAGATATTGTTTGCTCTTTTGGTCTGAGATTATATTGAAAAAGCTTAGTAGCACTGAGGGTTCGCAACTTTGGTGCTGCTTAATTTATCTCAGCTTTTCTAATCCCCATTTGTCCTTTATTCAGTTCTTCATAATTATATATATTAATTTAGAATTAGATGTATTCTCTATCATCCATATGCTTGTGAAAGAGAGAGAATACATTAATGAGTAAAAGAAGGCAGAGGAAGAAATTGTGAATTTAGAAATGATACGTTATAAAGACATACTCATAATAATACATCTGGACTGAGATGCTTGCTACTAGATAAATTCACACCTTCAAAATCATTATACATACAAGAGTTATTAGCCATATTGTATGCAAAAGTACAATATGCAAAACTATTTTACACATATACATACCAGTAGCAGGTTCCATTAAATGTAAAGCACGAGAATATATCTCTGGTTTTGTTTGCAATATAACTTTAAAACACATCACCCATTCACAATTTGAATTCAATTTTCCTTTCAGAGATATCAAGAGTACTTCAGCTTTGTTTGTGCAGCTTAAGCAGCTCTTAGCATCAGTAACTTCTCTGTAGTCACTGTATGACAACAGCCCCATTATAAACATCTTCTCTGCCAACCAAATTATATCAGTTCTTATAATATCATTGTATTCTTTCCAATTATCATTCAAGGTTTTCTCCACGTGTGTTAGTTCTTGAGGGGAAGAATACTTTTCATTAAATTGGATTGGAGAATTTTCTAAAAACATATTTTTGCCATTTAAATGCAATATAACATTTGTGCCTCTAACATACTTTGACAAAAATTAAAGAAATTAAAAGGCACTTTAGAAAAAGTAAATTAAATCTTTTTATAGTGAAATAATACCTTATATGCAGTTACCTCCTAATTATAATAGCATATTAAGTATGACCATCACAATTACTAAGAATTGCTAGTTAATACTCTTACCATTTTTACCATCATTTGAAAAATGAATGGAGTATGTTGAAGTTTGTTGTAACTGAAGAACTGTAAAATCTTTGTACTTGAGATCCTTAAGAGAAATGATCATTTCTTCTGTTACGTTCACTTTATTATTATTGGATACTAGGTGATACGTAACACAAACACAGCCATCACTGATTCCTTCCAGATATAATTTATTAGCATCAACTTCCAAAATTTTGCTAATGTCAGTCTTCAGGACATCTAGATAATAACTATTGCATTTTTTGAATCCTTCGTCTAATTTTACAGATATTGAAGTACATGCTGATGATTTTATTCCGATATTGGACGGAACTTTTGATATAGGTAGCTGTTTTATATAAACTGAAAATTCTTTTTTATAAATTCTTATTAATTCAATTCCAGCGTTAAATTGTAAGGCTTCTATTATATTCTCCACTAAACTGAAATTGTAGAAGGAGCTGTAGGACTCGATGATATCCATGTATCCTGAAACATCTTCCATTGAGATAGAACTGCTACAATCAAAATCTTTCTCACAAATTTCAGGTAATTTAGAAGCATTTTTTAACAGCCATTTTATTTTTTTCATTTTTAATCTGTTCTCATTTAGGTATTCGTAAAGCTCAATCATTATTCGAATGTATTTTTGATTCATGGTAAATGAATTATGATAACCGCTTTCTTCTGAAGTTGCATAAATTGGTACATAATTTTGAACCCCTAAAGTAATTAAAAAATTATTATGATGTATTCAAAATACCTATTGTGCAGAGCTATACATGCTTGAATAGTACAGGTAACATATACATACATTGTTTTGGCTTCATGTTAGTCAAAGTAATTAAAAAATTATTATGATATATTCAACATACTAGCTATACATGTTTGAATAGTACAGTTAACATATACATACATTGTTTTGGCTTCATGTTTGTCAAAGTTGCTTTGGTCACACTTGTTTCTGAGCTTTTATCTGTATAAATATAGTAGCACACTGTAATAAATAGACATTCATGTCATTATTGATAGTTGTGGTAATTTGGGTTGTATATATAATTGCTTGATCTTTTGTGACTGTATCGGTTGAGTTAATTTGGTAATTAAATATTTATGCTATGGAATAAAGCTAGTTAGTGTGAATTTACTACATATAAGATAAATTAACATAATTGTATCTCTAAACTTACCTTTGTGGAATGAATTCTTTTCTGCACTTGTAGACTTTGTACATAATAGTTTCTGTTTATCTGCAAAAAAAAGCAATATTATGTGTATATATAATAATATACATAAATATTATGGAGAATATCATGAGTTTGTTGGCTTAGTATTTAATGACTACTACACATTAGTGTACATATGGCCAATCAGATAAGTGTATCACAATATTATGTTAACTAATAGGAATTTTTTCTCTTTTTAACAGCCAATATTTTAATTATAACTTAACCTGACATTTCGACTTCTTGCCGAAGTCCTCTTCAGAGGTCAACTGAGGTTGAACTCTCTGTGGTGATATAATAACACAAAGTAAACGGCAAGATTTCTGGAGGGCAATCTTACTGTTTATTATATCCTGGAGGGTGATTTGCACACAGCATGGACAGCCAGCATCCTGAAAACTCTAAACCTATGTCTCTATTAAACTTGTTGTTGTCAGGTGTCATCTGTATGTGTAGAGCTACCTTGATCTTCAACTCATGATTCTTACTGGCTCTGTCTACATACCTCTTCCCATTTAGTGGGGTGATGCTGCTGCCAAGCATGTTCAGCAATGACTGAAACCTTCTCATCACCTCTCTTACTAGCATCCTATTGTAGAGGCATCGGTTTAGAGCTTCCAGGATGCTGGCTGTCCATGCTGCGTGCAAATCACCCTCCAGGATATAATAAACAGTAAGATTGCCCTCCAGAAATCTTGCTGTTTATTTTGTGCTATTACATCACCACGGAGAGTTCAACCTCTGCAGTTGACCCCTGAAGGGGACTTCGGCAAGAAGTCGAAATGTCGGGTTAAGTTATAATTAAAATATTGGCGGTTAAAAAGAGAAAAATTTCCTATTATTATAATTATTTCGGCCAAGAATGACTAAATAACATGTTAACTGTTTTCTTGAATGGATTAGATGGGCATCCAGACAAAATATGGTATATCTTGCCACTGCTCTTACATTCAAGACTTTCTCTGCTTTAAGCCTACTTATTCTTCCCAAAATTAATTTGAAGTAGTAGTGAGATGTGATCATATTAATTAGACACATTTTTTTCTTGTGGCTGGGTTTAGTTCCCTAGCTATAATTATATCACTGATAAAAGTGATGAGAGATTATCAAACAACCCTAACTTTCATATTGCCAGTTAAATTGTTTTGGTGTACGTGAGTGAGCCTTATCTGTCATTTCCTTCCATCCCATTCATTTCATTCGTAAGACTAAGGGGAGAGATACTCTGAAGAAAAGGATGTGATAGCTCTTTGTGACAAAAAAAAAGCCAGAGAGCATTCCAACACACTGTTCTATTATTATTATTATTATTATTATTATTATTATTAATATTATTATTATTATTATTACTACTTCTACTATTATTATATCCACCAATTTTGCAGCCTTATTTGATGTGGTGACCGTCTACAGTTGTGAAATGGGAGGAAGCACCTCCTAAGCTGTAAGATTGGCTCTTACTGGCACTTGAAATATACACTATGACTGGGTCTAGGTAGCTATAGAGGTTATGCAGGAAGTGACGTAATAAATGTACACGCCCTACACGCGGCCATTTTGAGTGGCAAAAGAGCTGTTGGTTGTACGAACTGCTTTTTAAAAAAAAGGCTGTGATGTTACATTTTTTGGTTTTCTGAGGATGAACAGGGACGATTACGATGGATAGCGGTTGTAGGCTGGAAAGACCCGATACCTAATGAGTACACTTGGCTATGTAGCGATCATTTTGTATCAGGATGTTAATGTAACTATCCCTTGTCTCCTGTCGTATCGTAAGTGTTTGCACACATTACAAGCCCTCTAAAACGGAAAGCTATCGATGGCATGGGTTTAAAAGGAGTGCTGAAGTGAATAAAAGAAGAGAAGACACAGCAAGATCAGAAGCTGCCAAAAGCCAGGTACAGCTCTGTGATAATGGGAAATGGTGAAGTTACATACTGTGACCCACACACAGGGATAATGAAGCAGATAAAGAAGATAAAAATAATGGAGTAAATAAAGAAGATATGAAGATTTCCAGGTGAACTTGTTTTAGCAGATAGAGGTTTTAATATTCATGAAGTGCTGGTCTCTACTGTGTCAAGCTTCCACCATTTACTGGTGGAAAACCACAGCTGACAAAAAGTGAAGTAGATTTTTCTCGTCAACTGTCAAGAGTTTAATTCATGCTGAACGAGTCATAGGCCTACTTTGTCAATAGTACAGTATATTTGAATCAACAACACCAATCAACTTTATTATGACCAGTGAAAAAGAATGTATACTAGTGCAAAAGATAAAATAGCTAGTCATTATAAGTTGTGCACTAGGTAATTTATGTCCATCAGTTGTTTAATTAAAACCATTCCCCAATTTTTTGTTGTTACAACGTTAAATAATGAAATGTGAATTTATAACATTTGGTTGGGGGGAAAATTATTCCAAAAAACAAAGCTAATGAACTGTACAGTAACAGAGTTTACTTAGACTTCAACTTTTTTCCCCATGCAATGACAGGATGGACATAGCCACTTTCCTTTGGGAACCCATTTCATCTTCAGGAACTTCAGTCGTATGAAACCATTCTGTTGGGCAGTTACTAATATCACAGCAGATCATCTTTCCAAACTCTGCTTTCCTGCAGTAGCACCATAATCTAACGGGACCTTCCATGGTCACAATATTATCAGAAGAAAAGCTAGAAGACAGATGTGCTGAAATAACCGTGCAGTTTCTTAATTCCTGGAACTTTCTTAAATCTGGTTGCAAAAAACTTACCCAATCATACGTTGGCCCAATAACACTTCCATCAGTTGAACATACCAATTGAGCTGTATTACACTGAGCAGACTCATCTACTGTACGAGCAATACTATTTAGACTGCTCACCTTAGTCCGTCGAAATTTGTGCTTGAACAAGCTGAAACACCAATCTGGGGAAAACTTAGTGTGGCCAACAATAAAAAATGATAGTGTTATAGATGAATGCTGTTTTGTAAGAGCTCGCCAAGCTAAATAGTGAATTATTGTACTTTTTTTGTTCTGTCCAGAACAGTTGTCTGCATGCAAATGTACCTCAGTTTCTCCAAGACTATGGTGTTCAAAGAAATAGTGAATGTGGCTTATAACAGTATTTGACCCCTCTCCACAGAAACCAACTTCATCCGTGATAAAGTTAACTTGTCTTGGAATTGCTTCCAAATAATTGAGAGGAGGAGCATTAAAGTTACCAAAAGTGTCAGTAAATTTTTTTCTGACACTGTCCTTGCAATCAACACAAACTTTACGATAGTATGATCGCTCTTTCTGAACAATTATAATGTGTTCTTCTGCAGCTTTTATAGTGGCTGATTTCTCAGCATCTGGCTGATTGGCAGAAGCTTGATCTTCAGCAGAAAAAAGAAACAATTGAATTCACAGCCCTAAGAGCCTCAAGTGCTTTCTTAGATGGCATTTTATGATAAAGCTCGGTGTATAGCCATAGAAGCCATAACAACAGTAATGAGCAGCTGCTGACTAATCAAGGGGGAATTTACCTTACCTTCCGTATTTCTTCCGTGCGATCTCCGGGTAACATTAAATTGTAATTTCCGTTCACCAAGCGCTTCGTTTGGTCACTAGTTAGTGGAATTAGCATTCAAATTTGGCGAACAGTTAGAGAAAGACAAAAGATTACTGTGAGGTAAAAAAAAAATTTTTGGAATTTTTAAGTAGTACTCGGCTTTTTGGCCGTTACCATACATTTACTATACCGCGAATTTGTACCTTTTCGCAAAGCCTGTCGCAATAATATTGTGTATGTGTGTGTCGGCGTGAAACCCTTTACCAGTTCAAACATTCAGTTCTCTCATGAATTATTCACAAGCAAATATTTTTCACCAATATTGCCAGGTAGCTACCTGGCATTGCCTATCCTTTACCTCTTTAAGCTATTTAGAGAGGTAAAGGGTCGTTAGCGCTAGACTACCATGTAGCATTATTTAAATAATTTCTAAACTTTTATAATTATATATAAAATGGAGTTCGTAGTTTTACAGCCTAGTCAGAACTATAGGTCAGGTCCAGAAAAAACAATTTATATATTGAATCAACAAGAAGATTTAATTCTACAGGGATTATGTCCTCGGTAAACCTTTCAACGTGCCATAATTCTGAATAGAAAAACTCAACTCGAAGACGATTTGCATTACTTCACCTGCACTTTTTCGGAAATACTTGAAAATAGGCTCCACCTTACAGAACCTAACGTTTTCATCGTCCCACGGCCAGTAAAATTCGTCCATCTGTTTTTTAAGGCCCGCGTAGCCAAGCTGGGAAGCGATTTTTTATCTGACGTACACTTCGTCGACTTACAAATTTGTGTGTGAAAGTCCGAGGTCAAAGTATATCAGGTAAGTACGGAACCCTACTTGGAACGATCCGAAGTTCATAGTGTATTTCAATTCCTGCTCAATAGAATCGAACGTGCTTAGTAGCATTGCTGGTAATAAAACAGTCACCCTTCTACTGTCTATTTAACAATTAATTAGACAACACTTGCTGGGATTTTTTTTTCATGAGAACATAATTCCAAGTCATTTGCTGAAATATAGTGAAATTTGTCAAAGATGAAATTTGGTTACAAATAGCTCCCTGGTTTTTCTCAATAAAAATTGCATGTTGATTTTCACTGTAAAGCACTTGTGAGCAATGAGGAATGTGCGTATGAGTGTGTGTGTTTGTGTGAGTGTGTGGTCTAATCATGTTTGTTAGATGGGAGTCTGAAGAGCAAAAATTAAGCAATGCATAATTATGGATGTGTAGACATTGTACTATTATATTTAGACATTTCTGTGAGTGCAGCTCCTTGAACAGGCTCTGTATTAAAAGCATTTTTCTATTATTGTAGAAATAGTAATGACATGGGTTTTCTTACTGAGAAAGGGGGAATATATAGCTTATATAAACTGTTTAGCAACTGGAACTTGAAATACCTGAATGCCTTCTTGAAACAGAAGTGGGTTGAACTGCAATTTGGTGAATACCAGCTACTTTTGAAGAATTATTAGAAGGAAAATGCAATAATGATGCCAGTCTTGGCGTTGCAGAAGAATTTAAAGGCTCTATTTTATTAATAACACCCATGTAAGTAGGAAAAAAATTCTTCAAACATGTTAAATAGTGAATATCAAAATCCTGCATCCTAGACTGAACATCTTCAATGAATTTCCTACATATTCTTGCAATGATTTCCCTTCATCAATAAAATTTAGAGCAAAACTTAAATTTTCATCAGCAGAATTATAATCATTAATAATAGTAGTATTGTCATCCTCATCATTATGACAAATATTGTCCTCACTCTGTTCATGAAATTCTTCATTCATTCCCATAAAACGATTTATCCCCAACTTGTTCTAATCCAGGCCAAGTGCTACTAAACCATATAAATATCTGCCATCACCACTAAAATATGGTATTAAGTTTGGAGCAACTAAATTGAATTTGTTGGCATGCATGTTGAGGTTAACATGGCTCTCCTGTTGGATATCCAGTTAAACTTATACTACATGTGCAAGTCCAAACTGTTGTATTAATTTCATAAATTTATCTTTATAATTACTACTTTTAACTAAATATATATTTTTTGTAGTGGATGTGGGCGGAGCCACTTAAAGAGAAGAGAAGAATCTGAACTGAGCAAAGAGACAGATATTAGCGTTTGTAATCATTGCGTGTATCATATCACTTTTATTCGTAACTAGCTAGTTAAGTTGGTGTGGTCACATTTGTTATTGTGTACGATTTGTGCCCCGGGCGTGTCCAGATGGTTTCTTCCTTGTGTTGCGCATGCGCTGACCTTCATTGAACTACTCGGCACGTACGTGTGTCAGTCTGTTCTGTATCCGTGTTCACGATACGTCGTGAAATTCTTGTCATTACCGTTTAATCCTAACCTACAGGAAGGGAGCCAGTACGCTGGGGAAGGCTGATAGAGCGAGATATAGACTGATTCTGGTGGCAGCAAACTACTGGCCCCAGTGCGCGAGGTTTCCTGAGTCAGCTAAGGCTAATCTGGGACGATCTCCCCACAGTGGACTCCATAATGTTATTATCAGGTACTTCCAAAGCACCTAGGCCTTTATATCTCAAAGCTATAGCTATATCTATCCATTCTGTTGTATGCTATAGCTAACAATCTTCGTTTATAGTACGTATCAAAAGTAATTCTTTTCTGCGAACCCAATAATCGGAAATGTAGGAATTAAAGTTTTTTATTTCTTAACAAATGGATGCTTTTCAAAGTGGCTGTATTCTTTAATTAATTCAGCCTCAGTTTTTGCATACACTAACTTTATAACTAAATTCATTAAAATTATTAGTCTTTCATCACAGTGAATTCCATGTTTAATATTGAGTAGCCATCTCCAAATATTTTGAAGAAAATGAAATGTGCACAATAGTATTTCTGCTGTTTGCCAAGTTTTTTCTCAATCCATCCCTTTCAGCTACAGAATCATCTATTTTAATTTTTTTAGGACTTCCACTGCCATAAAATGCATCTTCTGGAAACATTTGACTTAACTTGATGAATAATGGTAGCACTTTCTGCTGAATTCACTACTATGCCTAGAGGTAAACCTCCAGCTGCTGAAGATGTAGAAACCACAAACATAGGATTATTAAAGTCTTCAAATGAGGAAGATGCATCTATAAAAACTAGTTCTTTTGATTGCATTATATGCCCATGTACTCTCGACATTAGTAGAGTGCACACTGCTAATTTTAAAGGTTCTTCTTTACCACTGCAATTACTATATCGCTGGATAAACGCTTTTCCACCTATATCATTGTATTCTTCATTATATACAGCTACACATTTTTCTAGTTCTGCAAACAAATATTAACCCGTACAAACTCCACTTCTTCCATTTGTTAAATAAATTATAAACATCACTTAGTCTAGGATTGCAGTTTCTATCAGCAATCAAATCTGGTTTATCAGAATACATCAAGTTAGTTTCATATTCCAAATGGGCAGTAGCAGGTGTGTGTCCCTGACTAAATAAATCGTAATAGTCTTTCTTTGATTGTTCTGACAAGGGCCTCAACCTTAAAGCATCAGCCACCTGTACCAAATGGTTATGATTGCGTATATTTATCTATAGACTTTTTAAGACAACGCTTAATTTTAAAAAAATTTCCCTGACAATTCAGCGGTGAAAGGGTTAACAACAAATAGTTACATTTACTTAGACTAGCAAGTACCCGTACCCGTAGCCAGGGGGGGTTCGGTCGAACCCCCCTTTAGAGTGACCGGAAGTAAATATTTTAGCCACACCCCACATATAACTTGTGGAATAGTCATCTGTTCAATCGTGCTGAACCTGAGCTTGAATTATCTGCTGTTTCTGGCCTAGTCTGAGTCCAAGTGACCTAATAAACATTCAGCTCCTTGGATACAAAATTTCGCTCTCATATCGGCATGAGTAAAGCTTTGCTACGTTACATCTATTATTTATAAAGTGTAACGTAATGCACTTTAGTAAGAGTAATAGCACCGGCAGGTGTGCGATTCGATATTAATAGCACAAGCAATGGATTTTTTTCAACAGATTAGAAAGGGAGCCGTCGGAAGTGTCTGAGAAAGTTAAACCTCAAATATACAGATAGTAAGTGCACTATCTAGTGTAGCTACACTGCAAATGATTAAAAAAACACTGGCCTACTACTAACGAGTGATAGCACAGGTAACCTCGTCTATTAAGGATCAGTAGCACTCGCAAAGCTATTGAAATAGGACTCGGATTGCCTCGTGTTATTTTAATCGAGTTGTTCGTGCTATTAATCTCAAATAGCACAGTTACCCATGCTATCACACGCTAATAGTTGGCCAGCTTTATAAAACTGCACGAGACTACAGTAAGCTAAAGATCATTTACAGTGTGGCTACTATGTATAGTGCAGTCAGTATCTCTGTACTTCAGGATAAACTTTCTCTTGAATTTTGCTTTAATCGATGGTTCCTCCTAATCTGTTGAAAAAAACTCTGTCTAATAGGGGTATAGCTTCTGCGCTAAAGAATGATGTTGTCTCCAACTAGAAACTACAACTGTACATTCCCAAGGCTGGAGCTGCATGTTTGCGCACTTACTCTTACTTAAGCTACCGTGACATTTCACTTTGTCCAGTGCTATTTCACTCAGTTATAGCGATTTTTCCAATACATTTTGAACGGGCAGTTCACACACCGTACTATTAATATACAGCTCACCGTAGTGGTTAGAAGCCTGGTTACACGAAAATAATACCGCTTTTCTCTCGAATATCAACAGTGTTTAATGAATTATAGTTTTGAAGTAGAATACCTAGAACAAATTATAAGCTATAGTGCACTTATCTTTCGTTTTTTAGTATTGTAGAAGAATTAACGAGGAAACAAAGTAGGTGTGGCTTACTGCGTCTTAAAATCCGAACCCCCCAATGCGAACCTCTGGCTATGGGCCTGAGTACCCCGCCACATAGTGGCGCTTGACGTATTACAAAGTAAGAATGCAGTAGCACAAGTTATCCTGCTCAATTATCATTCTCTACCATTGGTTAAGGTTACATAGTTTCCCTCTCCTGCTCTCTTTTTTCTGAACTATCTGAGCTTTTCTTCTATCCCACCAGTCCTATCTTTAGCTCTTCTTTTTGAGTCATGGCGCCCCCTCACCTACATTTCTGTCCAACTTTGAGAAACTTTTGTCTTCTGTTTTGCACTTTAGCCTTTCTTTTGAAAACTAACCCCCGCCTTTACTAGTCTATTCCACCTGCTTTTTAGTTATAATTAATCGCTCGCCTTTTTGCCTTCTCTTCCCTCTCATTTTAATCCTACACTGCCTCTCGCTGATTCCATCCGCTTTTCAGTTACACTTAATTTCCTTTTACCTTCTCTTCTGTACTTTTGCCTTCCTTTTTGATACTACGCCGCCTTCCATCGTCTCTATTGCACCTGCTTTTTAGAAATAACCGGCACGTTCTACAGAATGTGACGACACTTTACCTACGGTAGAGAGACGATGCTTTACCAAACCGTACAGGAGCTCATGAATTATTCATGAATACACACACAGTCGTCAGTCGTCGGTCGTTGTCGTCGTCGTCGTTACTGACACACAAGCGTATTATAGAGATTGTTTAAAGCTATTGTTCTAGCTCCAACGATACCTCTCAGTATATAGAGCCCTATAATAAATCTAAGCTAATTACTACTAATATCACAATTTTCTCCAATAGTGGTAGCTCTGCAAAAAATAATTGCTCAAAATTTTGTTGTTTGTACTACTTGGAATATCACATCGAGCAAAACATTGTGCAGTGTGTCACAGTAATGGCTACTAATCAAATTAATTTGCTCAAATAAACATACCACACATATGGATATATTCAATGATAGTAGTGTTGCACTAGTTATAGGAATCACAACTAATAAACATTGATTACAAGGCACAGCTAGTCAAAATCATCAGGGTTAAAATTACTCGCATAAATATGAAAGTGTAATGTAAGATAAGTAAATTGATCTCTGAAACTTCTTCAAAGGAGGAGAGAAATATTGTTTCCTATGAATACGGTAGATCCACCTTTGTGAGATTTTCAGGGATGTTAACTCGGTTGGTTTTAACAAATCTAGTGTGCATTTCTCATGTCTCATGATATAACAATTATTGTGCATGCTGCCATCAACTTACCCGAGTTTTTGAATTCAGATATAATACCTTGTTTTTTCATTTCCAATTCCAAAATATCAATAATATCTTGATAAATTTCTTTGTGGGACTTAAATTCCTCCATCAATACATAAAAATTCTGTGAATTTAGTTCGATTTTGTCCCGTATTTTTTCCACCAGCCTCCCTGATTTTTCCAATGGTGATAGAGGACATGTAGCACACAATACAGTGTCATGAATATCTTTAGTGATGAAATTAGTACGCTCAAGAAAATGGACAATATCTCGATTATCTTTAAGGGCTTTCTCTAATTGCATGGTACTATTAGAAATCACAGTATATTCAGGAGTATATGGCTCCATTTTTGTTCTATAAACAATAATATTTATCATTAAAGCAATACATCATCCATTACATCATTCATTTTGATAGATACGACACACTGATAGCTACAATAATTAATTAGCTTGATGTACTAACTTTAGTGAATGCAGTAGCACTAAAGATTTTCTTATGTCCTCTACAAACTTGGTTTAGTTACATCATTTTTCTCCTGCTCTCTTTTTTTCCAGAACCCTTTCCTTTCTTCAGCTCTTTCTTCTTGAATCACAAATTCCCTTCTCCTCCTTTGTCTACCTCTTCCTGCTTCTGTCCTTCAATCCATAATTGTAATTATGGATAAATTTAGGCTTTATGGAACTGCTGCCTTCCCTTTTGAACACTTTAAATACTTTTCCTGTCCTCACCTGGGGCAACCTCACTTGCTATGCTTGGCACACCCTCAAATCACACAACATCCTAGCTGTTGGTTTTCGTACGTGTTCTGACAACATTTTACTCACTCGGCTCAGCTCAGTAAATAAAGTAAGTAATCCACCTACCGTAGTTGTAGTCATCAGTTGCCATTACTGACGGAGAAGCATATTAATATAGTCTAGCTAGTACTCCACCACACAGTGGCGCTTGATTATATATTGCAAAGTAAAAATGCAGTAGCAAAACTAATCTAGCTCATTATCATTCTCTATCATTGATTAACTTTATATTACATAAGTTTCCCTCTCCTGCTCTCTTTTTTTCTGAACAATCTCAGGTTTTATCACCTACCTTTCCTTTCTGTAGCTCTTTCTACATCTCTTGCTTCTGAATCTTTCTGTCCTACAATCATGATTGTGGACTTAAGCTTTGCGAGACTTTGGCCTTCTTTTTCGTACATTCGCCTTCCTTTTTTAAACAGAAGCAGCCTTTACTGTCGATTCCACCCACATTTTAGTTACAATTAGCTAATTGCGTCTTTTCTCTTCTTTTTCCGTTCTCTTTTAACCATACTCTACCATACCTCGCCAATTCCAACCGCTTTTTACAGTTAATCGCCTTTCACCTTCACTTTCAGCCCCTCCCCCCTTCCACACCCAAGCTACATAAAATTCAGTCTGCCTGACCAATTAAAAATGTACCGCTACGCCTATGTATGGTGGTGGTCTGAACAGGCAATGGCAGACAGAAATTACTTACATACAATGGCCCCAATTTTCATTTCAAAAACTGGAAAGTGAGACTAATGTAACCTTAACCAACAATAGAGAATGTTAAAATGAACAAAAGTAACTTATGCTAATGCATTCTTACTTTTCAATAAGTCTAGTGCCACTGTGTGGCTGGGTACAGCTAGTCAGTAATATTTAATTAACTGATAACTAACATTCTACAGAATGTGTTTCAAAAAATAAATAAAATTCGTACAAGAAAGACTTACTTCAAGGTATGTTACAATTCGAGTGAAGAATGCCATAAACTGATTCTGCAATATGCTTTACCTGGTCAGAATGAAATTAGTATAATAACAGAAGTCACTCAACATTCAAAAACTGAGAAATCCGTACTGCTAGACAATGACCTGTAACATAATATGCCAGGTATAAATTTCAGATAATTGATTGAAGATTGTGGATCAGATTAAACAGTTACATGAAATCATAGTAGTTCAGATGCTTATAAAATTACTGCTCTAATAACATTAGGAAAAAAATTTAATGAAGAAGTTGTTCTACATTTGCATGAAGATTGTTGTCAAACATTCTATGAAGAAAATTTTGAGAACCTGTTGTAATCTATTAGGTATTATATATCTTTCCTATCATGTTTAAAAAAGAGTTGGCATCATTTAACAAATGACCCTACCAACTATTTAAATGGTGACTATCATACAGCTGGCAGTCAATAAGCATAGAAAAATATACCGGAATCTGTTAAAACTCTGCAGAAGCACAAAAACTGAGAGTCAGATGTAGCCAAGATACTATTGAATTGAATGACATGCTAGATCTGAGAGAATTTCACCTAAGTTACAGACAAGAGATTACATACTGTCATTGCTCTCAAATAGGCTCATAAAATTGTTTACCTTTACTAAGCAAAAATGATGGTAAGAGTAATAATACACTACTCACCCAGTGCAGTATGTTAACGAGGGTTCTGTCGTCTCTTCAAAATCGAGAACTTCAACTAGCAAAACAAAACATAAAACAGTGACACACCCCCTTTCCATATTTGGTGAAACCGTAACACGCATGCGCTTTCCACTGACGTGTAAACTTGACCTTCCGGCGGTAAGTCCACTGTGATCACAGTTTAGCATGTCGGTTCCGGGGGTTTTCGTTCCTGTCGGACCAAATCCGCTAGCCGTAGTCAGGGGGACCACATATGTTATAAACGGATTAGGTCCTCCTAGGACCAAAAGGGTATAATTTAGGATTGTATGCAGAAGATACATAGCAAGGTGAATATGTGTGATGGAGGGCCACAAGTCTGCATCATCATGCAGCCACTGAGACCTTTCACTTTCATAAAGATCAAAGCACTCAGCTTCTCCAATTATCGTGCCTTACCATCAGCATTAAGCAATGATGCTACCACGTAACAATCTTTTGTTGTGTTCCGGCGCTCATCTGGCAGCCCAGTACGCCGTAGCAGTCGCGCTAGCTAAAGCTGTCCACCAACAATATGGCAGCGGTGGTTCCGCCTACTATATTACTAATTTAGAATTACGTCACTGCAACGGACGGACTATAAAAAGACGGGAAGCGATTTTTTATCTGACTTACACTTCGTCGACTTACAAATTTGTGTGTGAAAGTCCGAGGTCAAAGTATATCAGGTAAGTACGGAACCCTACTTGGAACGATCCGAAGTTCATAGTGCATTTCAATTCCTGCTCAATAGAATCGAACGTGCTTAGTAGCATTGCTGGTAATAAAACAATCACCCTTCTACTGTCTATTTAACAATTAATTAGACAACACTTGCTGGGATTTTTTTTTCATGAGAACGTAATTTCAAGTCATTTGCTGAAATATAGTGAAATTTGTCTAGTTGGTTAAAAATAGCTCCCTGGTTTTTCTCAATAAAAATTGCATGTTGATTTTCACTGTAAAGCACTTGTGAGCAATGAGGAATGTGTGTATGAGTGTGTGTGTTTGTGTGAGTGTGTGGTCTAAAGAGCAAAAATTAAGCAATGCATAATTATGAATGTGTAGACATTGTACTATTATATTTAGACATTTCTGTGTTTGCAGCTCCTTGAACAGGCTCTGTATACTGCACAATTAAAAGCATTTTGCTATTATTGTAGAAATAGTAATGACATGGGTTTTCTTACTGAGAAAGGGGGAATATACAGTAGGACCTCAGTATGGAACTCACTTATCCAATGACTCAACCAACGGTGCAAGTTGCAAAATGTTTGCCTTGGTACAAACCACACTGCAAAAGCAGCTGTTTTGCTCCCACCCTCCTGCTGGCACAAACCACACTGCAAAAGCAGCTGTTTTGCCCCCACCGGTCTCCATTGCTGGCATTTACAATTTGAAGTAAAATTTTTAAGTAAACTCAATGAACCTCAGTATAACGAACATTTCACTGGTCCCAAGTGAGGTCCTATTGTATAGCTTTTATAAACTGTTTAGCAACTGGAATTTGAAATACCTGAACGCCTTCTTGAAACAGCAGTGGGTTGAACTGCAATTTGGTGAATACCAGCTACTTTTGAAGAATTATTAGAAATAATGATGCCAGTCTTGGCTTGCAGAATTTAAAGGCTCTATTTTATTAATAATAGTATTAAAAAATTTCTTCAAACCTGTTAAATAGTGAATATCAAAATCCTGCATCCAAGACTGTACATCTTCAATGAATTTCCTACATATTCTTGCAATGATTTCCCTTCATCAATAAAATTTAGAGCAAAACTTAAATTTTCATTAGCAGAATTATTATCATTAATATAGTAGTATTGTCATCCTCATCATTATGACAAATATTGTCCTCACTCTGTTCATGAAATTCTTCATTCATTCCCATAAAACGATTTATCCCCAACTTGTTCTAATCCAGGCCAAGTGCTACTAAACCATATAAATATCTGCCATCACCACTAAAATATGGTATTAAGTTTGGAGCAACTAAATTGAATTTGTTGGCATGCATGTTGATGTTTACATGGCTCTCCTGTTGGATACCCAGTTAAACTTATACTACATGTGCAAGTCCAAACTGTTGATTTTTTGAAGTGGACTCCATAATGTTATTATCAGGTACTTCCAAAGCACCTAGGCCTTTATATCTCAAAGTTATAGATATATCTATCCATTCTGTATTCTGTTGTATGCTATAGCTAACAATCTTCGTTTATAGTACGTATCAAAAGTAGCAGTTATAAAATTAAATAGTTGTATTAAATTATATGCCTTAACTCTTTTAAAAACAATATCTTTTTAAAATTCGAATGCCAGATAGCATAGTTATTGGTATGTATTAATTCCTCTCATGTATGCTGCATCTCTAAAACACAAAGCCCATTCTTTTCTGCGAACCCAATAATCGGAAATGTAGGAATTAAAGTTTTTTATAATTCTTAACAAATGGATGCTTTTCAAAGTGGCTGTATTCTGTAATTAATTCAGCCTCAGTTTTTGCATACACTAACTTTCTAACTAAATTCATTAAAGTTATTAGTCTTTCATCACAGTGAATTCCATGCTTAATATTGAGTAGCCATCTCCAAATATTTTGAAGAAAATGAAATGTGCACAATCACAAATTTCATCAAAACTGGAACTATCATTATCAGAGATGGAAACTGCATGGCTTAGTGCGAGTAAATGCTTGAAAAAGTCATTGGCACTTATTATATCGCACGACATAATGGATGGAAGATCATGTGTGACACTTATTGCGGGAAAAGGGCAGACAAGGAGGTAGTTACTCACAACACTCACTGAACTCTTCATTCAAGGACCACGCGATAAATTAGGCATGAGATGTGAAGTTTAGACAACTATGTGATAGACTTATCTTGCTTTTTTCTTAATTGCTAATTTGTATTTAACCTCACTCCAAGTAAAAAAAAATTATTTAAAAAAAATATGAATAAAACAAATAAAATTTTATTAAACCATTACTGGGCTTTTAAAATGAAAAGGTGATATAAAAGGAGGTGATTGACTATTTTTGCTCATAGCAGAAAGGAAAAAAACATGCTCCATTAATTAAAAAGTTGATCAATAGTTGTTCTAAATATAAATATTGGCTGTATAATGAAACAGAGAATAATAAAATATTAATGATTAACATTTATTCAATAATTTGCAAAAATAAAATTTACAACAGCATTTTATTGTGTTTGAGTAAACGTTGAACATAAAAACTTTCAATAATATTTGCCTTTTTCATTTCTAGAGTTTGGATTTAGTATAATAATTTGTAATCAAATCACAATGTATTTTTCCTTTGTTTTGTCATTAAACCTTCAGTTCCTGCCATGAAGATTGTATTTCTGTCTTACTTCATGACAATTGTTTCAAACTTTTGAATACAAGTATGACGTAAACATCCTTATCTTATGGAATACCTCTTAGCTTTAAGTCATATAGCTACCTCCAAAGCATTGTGGAGAACTCTCAATTTTTAGAGACCTGGAAAATTCTCCCTTCTATTTAATGTCTGTAATCTATGATAGCTATATTATTTTGCTAGAGAAGATTCATAGAGATTTACAACTACTACTTTATAAATAGTAATAAAAAAGAATAAATGGTGTGGGCGGAGAGGATGGAGTGTTGGAGACAGAGACAGAGACAGAGAGAATGAGAAAGAGATGAAGTCAAAGAAGAAGAACAAAGAGAAGAGGAATGCATGAACATTGATGTTGTGTCATTGAAAGACAGTTGTGTGTGTATTATTTATTAGCATAGTAAATCACAGTGTGTGCTTGTAATCTTTAGTGTATGCGTATGTCATGTTGTGTTGTGCTTATTTTGTGTCTGGATGTCCCGTGACCACACCCCCACACTATTTGTGCGCATGCGTGTTTAATACTCTGTCAAAGGGTGCGGGAGGGAGAACTCTGGTGGCGGCAGTTCACCAGAGTATATGAGTAAGTGTGTGTGTGATAACTTCTCCTCTACCTCTGGCGACTTACCTTCAGGCTTATAGCCTTTACCGATTGAGCCAATCCAGATTCTCTGTGGCCTGTGACCGCCAACCCACAATGGAGTGATGGCTACTAATAAAATACAATCTTGTAGTGTAAAAAATACAAGGTTTCAATACAGAATTTCAGCCAACTACATTCGCATTGTTTAAACATCATATTAAAACAGTAAAATCAACGATTTGTTCACTCTCAGTCTACAATAATAAAGCACTAGCATTTTTGTTTTATTAAGTAAAATGTTTATTGGTTGTATTAACGGAGCAAATGAAATTATAACCTAGAAAAACAAGTGATTTTTTTAACCATAGAAAATGATACTTTTACATTCACACAGAGTCAAATTGACAGACAGTTCTGGTCAAAGGCCATACTTTTTGGCCTACTTTCAATGAATATGCTAAGTGATTAAAGAAGTGTTTTATCCAGTTGTAGCATATTTTGGCTAAGTATGAGCACATTCATTGACATGCAGTCAATTTTGAATTTAGTTACCTGTTATGAATATTTTTGTTACACCTATCAGCTTGCTATGTAGCTTTCCCTCACCCAGCATTAACGTTTGAGTAAAAAGGTGGATGTGCCCCCAACTATAAATTAATGTATGTGAAAAGGTCTAATTATTGACATGACCTTTATAACTACACTTGAAGGGACACAACCTATAGGCTTTCATACAGATTATGGGAGCCCTGAGATTCCCCCCTCCCCCCAACTAAATTTAATTTCCTCCTATATTTTTTTTATCCTGACTGAAACTTTTTTATGAAAACAAAAAATGATAATCAGTACAAGTATGGGTTAATTACTGTACTACTACATAGTTTCTTTTGAAATGTCAAACATTTATTCAAAATCATGACTGTCTAGTTCTGGTCCTTCAAATGCGATTTGTAATAGTTTGTATAAGTTTCCATCTAATAATCTGTCATCTGTTTCATAGTGAGGTCACCATTTCATGTGGCTAAAATATTTTTGTGACTCAACAAAATTCCCCCTCAACCCCCACCCCTACAGAAAAACAGCAAGCAATGTGTGTTAATTAGCAATGACCAAAGTGGAGATCATAAACAATACAGACCCACTAAATTCTTGTTGGTCAGTTTTTTTAATGCCACCTGGATCGGTAAACAATACCGTACTTTAGTCTCTTGACCTCATACCTTATTAGTCTCTTGACCTCATTGGTATGGGTTTGCGGTGAAAGGTTAAGGAGCAAAGTGGGTTGGGCTAATCACGCAAACCGGAATTGTCCGCCTATAAATTGGATTACACTTCTTCCTATAAAATTGAAGAACTGCGCATTTAGAGTGAGTGGAGATAGGTGAAGCTGGTAAATATCTTCAATGGCAAAACGAGAGAAAGCCGGAGTTGTTGAAAGACGCATAGTCCAGCTCTACTTTGGTGCTGAAGATGCCTTAAGGGAAATGCGTAGGAACTATCCTGAGTTAATCGAAGGCCTCAACTGTAAGTTTTACAGCTGATGATGCTAAGTGTATGGCATGAATGGCACATTCAGCAAATTTTAATGAATTTTCAGCTTGCTACCACCATTAGGCTGCTCCATTGGTAATGAAGTATGATTATA
>WLWI01001159.1_pt1 | contig 23026 bp, 23 predicted proteins | sample 6701501 | NCBI WGS metagenome assembly WLWI01 (sample SAMN12718690, study PRJNA515312) | sponge metagenome | isolation source: marine sponge | host: Mycale hentscheli | place: New Zealand: South Island, Marlborough, Capsize Point | collected 2014-11-01 | reverse complement strand
GCATCGCTGAGCTACGTGCCAAGCCTCTCCTCTACACTCCTGAGCGTGAGGTACGAGAGTTGATTTCATACTACGACGACGACCAACTCTTTGAGATTCGTCACAAGTTGGCACAGCACATCAAGACACTCGAGCGCAAGAAGAAACACTTCAAGGAATACTGGCGGTGCAAGGACATCCTCAAGTGGGTTAATGAGGAGGAGTGCTCCCGCCCCATGACCTCTGACTTCCTCAACAAAGTATTCAAAATCAAATGAACACAATTACATACACCCCTCCCAAGGGCGTCGACGCTTCGGCCCCCTTCTTCCAACAGCTTAAGCGAGACGTCAATGAGCGGCGCGTCACCAACGTTGGGTACCTCGACGATGACGGCAACGGCAAGAGCGTTGACCAATACCGCACGCTGTTGCAGTTGACATTCCAACGCAGGTATGCACGGACGTATGCAGAGATTGGCATGAAGCCCACTCGCCATTGGAAGATTACCGACCTGAAGAAATACTATGGTGTCAAGGGCAACTCCACCAAGGTTGCCGACCAACTCGATGCCATCTATGAGTCCATCACCGAAGCAATCAAGCAATCATGAGAGCCCACATCCTATGCGTCCTTCGGGATGCCCGCACTGCAAAAGGCAAATCAGGTTGCGAACGCACCGACGAGCTGCTCGAAGAGATTGAGACCAATGCTATGGCCCTCTTGCAGGGCAACAAGTGTATCGTCCCAAGCAAGCTGTTCGGCAACATCATGATACCAAAAGAGATTGTTGCATACATGAGCGATGGCGAAGACGACATGTGGTTCCACCACGGGTCCGCCTTGGACATCAACATCTTCTACGACACCAAGTGGCTGTTCACCATCAACCCTGTCAAGTACGGGGACACCAACACTGAGCACCTGCTCGAATCCGGGAAGCTATGACTAAAGCACAAGCACGAAGCCTCGCTAACGAATGTGTCAACACACTTATTGACGCAGGTGTACTCGAGGAGCAAAGAGACCTCTTTGCCTTGGACGTCATGACAGAGAGCATTTGCACTGCGTATGCTCATCAGTTTTACAGCAAGATTGGAGACCAAAGAGCCAACATGAACGTACCTACGACAATACACACCAAGGATTTTGGAGACATACCTATCGATGCAAACGCTGAGTGGGGTTTGCTTCCAGACCTTCAGGATGTCGGCTTTCCGGCAGGTGACCACCTGTACTGCTTCGTCTTCCTTAAAAAGGAAAACCCTTACACCTTGGGCTACTACATCACGACTGCCTATGGGTCACAGCGAGAACTCGAATCCGGAGAGCTATGAACATCTACATCATCATCGAGAATGACGAGCCTCAGGGTGAAATCCTGTCAGGCATCACCGACCTGCCTCTGTTCTTAGAAGCATTCAATGAGGACTTCGGCACGGACTACTCCACGATGGAGGAGTTTAACGACGACCAAATCGACCGCATCATGTATCAAATCAACATCACATGACAAAAGCAGAACTGATAGACGCCCTGCGCGAATACCCTGACAACTCGGTTGTAGTCATCGAGGTCCACGACACTATGCTCGGCGAAGACCTGTACGATTTCACCTTCGACGCAGTGTGGATGGGCGTACCCAAGGGACATCACCCGGCCATCGTGAGAGAGCAATACGAGCTACGATTGACAGCAATAAATCACCACACATGAAACAAGAAGCAATAGACAGAGAGGTCGAGGCACTCAAGAAGTTCAGCTCGTTCCAAGCCATGGCAAGATGGAGCCTTGACGTATCGATGGAGTTTGACAAGAGCAGGGCACAGGCCACATGGCTTGACAACCTTGCCACGCTACTACGAGATGGCGAGGGTGATGAGAAGGAGTTGTATGCCGAGTACAAAGAGGAACTGAAACGAATCACAAAGAGATACCATGGATGACTGCCCACACTGCGGCGGCGAGGGGTTTGTTTACTCAACCCACTACGCTGACCCATACGCTACCACCCGCCGATGCGAATGCCAAGGTGAGCGTGACCCTGACGAGAAGTACGAACAACAAAATGGAAAGTGACACAAAAAAACTTCCTAAATACTTGCACAGTAGTAAGAAATACCTTATATTTGTATATCAATAATTCAATACACTATGGACAACCCAACTACCCCGGACGTCACGCCGCAGACTCGTGACACATTGCTCAAGGAGCTGACCCAACAGGTTACAGACGCACTCCTTGCCACCGAGAACACCATCGGTTTGATACGAGGCATGAGGTCAAGCCTTGCCATCGACGGCCCCTTGCTCAAGCCGCAGTACACCAAGGAGGAGCTCGCCAAGATGTTGCGTCGGGCATACGACCTCGGTGCTACAGCCCACGAGGAGAGCATGAACGTACGGACACCTTCTTGGACCGAGAGCATCGAGGTGCACGTCGATGTGGAAGAAGGTGGCTTCAGCTTTAGCGGCGAAGCCAACGTCGATTCGCACGTCATCAAGGAAGCCATTGAGTTCGACGAGCACACCATGACCGACGAGCAGGTCGACGAGATTCTCAAGTCATGAAGGGTCGCATAGCTTGGACAGAGGGTGACAACTTATTCGTGGTGCGCAAGGGGCGCACCACCAATAAGAAGATTGCACCTGAGAAAGCCAGTGTCGTACAGACCTACACGTTTGACTTACGTCAGGCGGCTATGGTGCGCTCGGCACACACCGATACCAAGAAGGTAGACCGTGGCAACTTCTTCCGCATGGATGGAGCCAACTGCTTGGACTGCCCTCTTGCCAGCCTCAAGGGCTGCTATACCCACAAGTACATGCAGTACTCCGGGTTCATCTCTATGCTGCGTTCGCTCAGCACCGAGGCCATCCACTCTCGTGAGCAGACCGACCTCGCACCCATCAAGGATTGGTGTGCGGAGTCACAGCTTACGCGCTTCGGTAGCTATGGTGAGCCGAGCCTCCTGCCCATCGACCTCGTGTCTGACATGGCTGACGCGTCTGCTACCCACACCGGATACACCCACCAAGCCGGCAAGGATTGGGCTGACGACTACAAGGACTTCTTCATGGCGTCATCGCACGACCAAGAGGGTGCCGACCGTCTCCCCTCGTGGCGACACTTCGTATCGCTATCCAAGGGTGACACTGCCGACGGTGTCCAGTGTCCGGCAAGCAAAGAGATGGGTTATGCATCCAACTGTGCCAAGTGCGGCCTGTGCAGTGGTGTCAAGGGCAAGGGCCGCAAGAACATTACAATCAACATCCATTAAGCATGAGACCTACACAGAAAGCCCGAATGTTTTCGGAAGCCGTAGGCAACGCCGTTGCCTTTGGAGCAAGCATCACATGCTGTGATGTATTCAACTCGCCTTCTATCCGTGGCTTCGTCCACCATGTCCGCGTTGACAATACCCTTGCTGTTCGCCTCATCGATGCATTCAGTAAGGATGTCTTCGGCGCGTGGTTGGAGCGCATGGAAGAGGCCGAGGGTATGGCACTCGAGAGGAAGCACGACAGTTGTGACTACGGCGTGCTCGTTGTCCGGCACAAGGACACGGTATCGTTTAGTGTAGCGCGGCACTACTACTCTGTCTCGTCTGCTGTCGACGGTGCCGAGCAAGAGATGACTGTGTCCAGCGTCTACGACCTGAGCGAGATTATGATACCCATCAAGCTCGAGACACACGGCAGGGTGCCGGGCACCGATGGCTTTTGGGAGCAGCGGGAGAACCGCGAGTACGAGTATATTCCTTACGATGAAGAATACAACCGAGGAATTGAATGAACTACGCGACCACCTCTTCGAGCTATCAAAGGGATATCTCGAGAGGTACGGTCGTGACAACATCTATTATTCACTAATCAATACAATCGATATCATCAATGATACACACAACATCAAACTACAGTGAGTTTCAATTCACTGACTACAACCGCAGCGTCGATGCTGCTCACGTTCGCAGGCTCAAGAAGCTTATTGAAAAGACGGGCCTCATGCAGCCCATCAACGTCACCTCCGACAAGTATATCGTCGACGGACAGCACCGCTTCCATGCGTGTCGAGAGCTTGGCATCCCCGTCAAATACATCGTCACTGAAGCCATGCGTATGAGCGATGTGGTGGAGTTGAACAACGCCTCCAAGGCTTGGACGGTTCAGGACAAGGTCGAGAGCTATGCGGCTCAGGGCAACGAGCATTACATCAAGCTCGTCAACTTCCACAAGGACTGCTTAGAGTTAGACAAGCGCATCAGTATGCGTATCGCCGCCATGATTGCTCAAGGCAGTGCCGCCAATGCCAACAACACTCAGAACAAGATGAACCTTGGCAAGGGAACGTGGGAGTTTCGTGAGGACTATGACGTAGCACTAAAGCGTCTGTATTCTTTGGGTCAGTTCAAGCGTTGGGACTTCTACTTACGGATGTCTTTCGTCACTGCCTTCCTGCGTTGCATCCGTACCATGGATGACTTCAGCCCTGCTGAACTGCTGAAGCGAGCCGAGGCTAACCCCCACCTTTTTGTCTATGCTGCTACGGCTGAGGAGATGCTTCGTGTGTGGGAAAACGTGTACAACTATCGCCGCAAGAACCACAAGAGATTCTTCTAATTATGGAATATATTTATCTCCTCCATTACGAGACGGATACCCTCGGTACCGTGTGGTCTAAGGCGTATCAGAATAAGCTTTCAGCCCGCAAGGGTTTGAGCAAGTCACTGAGCGACGAACTCAGTAGCGGCAACGACTTCAAGTCTGGCGACGAGGACTCGGTTACCCTTCGTCACGGACAGTTGTACATCCAAGAAATTTTAATTGAAACGCCATGAAGCAGGAAATATTTGACATGTATGTCGATAGTGTCATCCACCACTTCGACATCACCCGTGAGCAACTGTTCACTAAGGACAAGTCACGACACATATCTGACGCACGCCACGTACTGTACTACATCTGTAAGACCAGACCTATGACAACGGCATACATCAAGAAGTACATGGGAAACAATGGATACGACATCTCTCCCGGCAACATTTTACACGGGATAAAGAAGGTTGAATCACACATCGAAACAGACCCCGACTACACAACACTTATAAATTCAATGAAATGAAAATGGAATCTGTATACAACAGCCTCAAGGCCATCGACGTCCGGCCCAAGGCAGAGAAGAAGGGACGTGCCGACTACCTCTCATGGGCTCACGCTTGGGACATGCTGAAGAGCATCTACCCTCAGGCACAGCGCATCATCTATGAGTCTGAGCACACGGGCCTCAACTATTTCACCGATGGTAAGACAGCGTATGTCAAGGTGGGTATTGTAGTCAACGACTTGGAGCACATCGATATGCTTTGTGTCATGGACCACCGCAATAAATCCATCCCGATTGAGAAGCTTTGCAGCTTCGAGGTTAACAAGACCATCCAGCGGGCCACCGCTAAGGCCATTGCGATGCACGGCCTTGGACTTTCCCTATGGACAGGTGAGGATGTACCATCCCAACCCTCCGAGGCCAAGGAAGCCCCCTCTAAAGAAGCCGTCGAGCGCATCTCCCTTGAGGTCGACGATGAGAACTGGGCTAAGGTGTTGAAGTTCGTGGTCGCAAGCAAGGACAAAGGCATGCCCTATATCCTTGAGCAGTTGCGCACCAAGTACAAGGTGAGCACCAAGGTTCAGAAGGCTCTGAAGGAGAACATCGGATGAGCGATATCATCGAGCAGTTGCGTGACGACAGTCACTACTACGGCAAGGTCGGTCGGCAGTACCTGTCCAACTCGGACATCAAGGTGCTGCTTGACAACCCATCCATGTTCGGTGTCCCCACGCCTGACAACCCCGCCTTTGCGAAGGGGCGCCTCTTCCATCAGCTCATCCTTGAGCCGGAGAAGGCTGCCGACACCAACTGTGTAGACACGGCGTCACGCAACAGCAAGGTGTACAAGGAGGCGTGTGCGGAGCGGGGCCTAGAGTTCATGCTCTTGTGCAAGGAGATGGTCGACATCCAAGCCTTGGTGGAGAAGATGATGGGCAACCTCGACTTCTTCGATGCCATCCGTGACGATGGAAACAAGTATGAGGAACCCATCGTGGGTACCATCATGGGTCGACAGTTCAAGGCCAAGGCAGACATCCTCGGCACTGACCGCATCATCGACCTGAAAACGACAGGCAACATCGACGACTTCAAGTGGTCGGCACGCAAGTATGGCTACGACAGTCAATGCTACATCTACCAAAGCCTATTCGGCGTACCGCTGGTGTTCTTCGCCATCGATAAGAAGACGGGTATGATGGGCATGTACGAGCCAAGCCAAGACTTCGTCCTCCGTGGTAGGGACAAAGTCGAACGGGCCCTTGAGGTCCACGACAAGTTCTTCGGAACCGATGCCACACACAGTATTGAAACCTTTTATATAACCCAAACACTATGAGTGATAACAAAGACAGGGTCTACGCACCCGCCATGAATTGGTCAGCCCCCAAGGACGAGGCACCAGAGTTCATCAAAGCCAAGGTCGGCATCAAGGTCGACGAGTTCGTTGCCTTCCTGAAGGAGAACATGAAAGAATCCGGATGGATAAACTTCGAGATGAAGGAAAGCCAAGACGGACGCTACTACTTCGAGCTCGACACATGGGAGCCGAAGGCCAAGCAAGAGGAAGAGCCTCCGTTCTGATTCATCCGTACTCCATCAGACGGAGGGAGAGGGGGGCAACGGCTCCCCTCTTTTTTTCTCATGTCGGAATGTCGAGTTCAATCGTCCCTATAGAGAGAGATACTTTACTCTATCTTTTCTTTCCTCCTACATATACGGGAGTAATAATTGACATTACCGACACTAAGACTGGGTATCAATTAGTTAACTAAAATAAACCGACACACAAACCGACACCACCATGTCAGAAATCGTCACAATCTTCCGGAATATCCGCGAAACGGAGACTCCCTTCCACCGTTCGGTCAAGCGTGTGCTTGATAGAATCAAGGATGGTTCCTCCAAAGACTTGGTCTTGCGCATCCGAAAGGAGACCGACAAGGCCAACCGCAACGAGCTCAAGAAGGAGCTGCCTGCGGTATGTTTCTCTGGTCAATTCAACAAGCGTTCCGATGCTTCGATACAGGAGCACAGCGGGTTCATCTGCCTTGACTTCGATGGCTACGGCACCAAGAAGGAGATGAAGGACGAGCGGGACCGCCTAACCAAGGACCGCTACGTCTACTCCGTCTTCACCTCGCCGTCAGGCAATGGCCTCAAGGCCCTCGTCCGCATACCCCAAGACACTGATAATCATATCAATTACTTCAATGCGTTAGAGAAACACTTTAACTCCGAGCACTTCGATACCACCTGCAAGAACATCAGCCGGGTATGCTACGAGTCTTACGACCCACTCATACACATCAACGAAGGCAGCGAGCTATGGACAGGTCTCGTCGAACGAGACTATGTGGAGGTAGAGGTGAAGCGCGATATGCCTACCATCCCCATCACCGATGACAACAAGGTCGTAGACATCCTCGTGAAGTGGTGGACCAAGAAGTATGGCATGGTCGACGGCGAGCGCAACGCCAACGTATACAAGCTGGCTATGGCCTTCAATGATTTTGGCATCAACAAGAGCCTTGCGTCCCATGTCCTGCGGCAGTTCGAGCAGTCCGACTTCCCTGCCTCGGAGATAGACCGCACGCTTGACTCCGCGTACAGCAACACCGCCAACCACGGCACGAGGTACTACGAGGACAGCGACCGCATCAACCACATCAAGGGTCAGCTCAAGCGCGGTGTGTCAAAAAAAGAAGTCCGCTCCCAACTAAAAGGCGAGGTTGAGAGCGATGTAGTAGAGGCCGTACTAGAGCGCGTAGAGAAAGAGAACGAGGAGCAAACGTTCTGGTCTAAGTCCGAGAAGGGTGTCATCAAGATTGTCCCGCTCGAGTTCAAGACGTTCCTCGAAGACAACGGGTTCTATAAGTACGCCCCGGAGGGCAGCAAGAACTACGTCTTCGTCAAGGTCACCAACAACCTCATCGACCACACCAGCGAGAAGGAGATAAAGGACTTCATCCTTGGCTACCTCCTCGACCTCGAGGACAAGAGCATCTACAACTTCTTCGCCGATGCCGTGCGGTACTTCCGTGAGGAGTTCCTTACGCTGCTTGCCACCATCGACGTGTACTTCATGGAGGATACAGCGGGGTCGGCGTACCTGTACTACCGCAACTGCGCGGTACGGATTACGCCTGACGAGGTCAAGCCCATCGACTACCTCGACCTCGGTGGGTATGTATGGAAAGACCACATCATAGAGCGACCGTTCAGTGAGTGCGAGTTCGGTGGGTGCGACTTCCAGACTTTCATCGGAAACATCTGCGGCAACGACGACAACAGAAGCAAAACGATGGAGAGTACCATCGGGTATATGATGCACGGGTACAAGAACTTGAGCTACTCGCCGGCGGTCATCCTCAACGACGAGGTCATCAGCGACAACCCCGAGGGTGGCACAGGCAAGGGGTTGTTCATGAACGCCCTGAGTCAGATGAAGAAGCTGGTAGTCATAGACGGTAAGGCGTTCGCCTTCGAGCGTAGCTTCCCCTATCAGCTCGTAAGTGCTGATACTCAGATACTTTGCTTCGATGATGTGAAGAAGAACTTTGACTTCGAGCGTCTATTCAGCGTAGTAACAGAGGGTTTGACGTTGGAGAAGAAGAACAAGGACGCCATCAAGATTCCGTTTGAGAAGTCTCCGAAGATTGGTATCACCACCAACTACGCCATCAAGGGTGCGGGCAACAGCTTCGCACGCAGGAAGTGGGAGCTCGAGCTACATCAGTACTACAACAAGTCGCGCACCCCACTGATGGAATTCAAGAAACACTTCTTCGCCGATTGGGACGACGACGATTGGTGCGCCTTCGATAACTACATGGTGTCGTGCTTGCGTGGCTACCTCGATACCGGCCTCATCGAAAGCAAGTTCACCAACCTACCCATCCGTCAGCTCAGTGCTGAGACGAGCCACGACTTCATCGAGTGGTGCGGACTCATCAACGGTGAGGTCAACACCGCCCTTGAGCCGTACATCAAACTGTACAAGGACAAGCTGTATGTAGATTTCATTCAGCAGAACCCTGACTACGCACCCAATGCCAAGATGACCATCTCGAGAACCAAGTTCTACAAGTGGTTGGTAGCGTACTGCGTACATAAATACAGCATAGCACCGGAGGAGGGACGCGATGCTGCCGGGCGGTGGATGCGCATCCGCAATAAGCACGAGGGCGAACAGCAAAGCGAGATGTCATGGAACTGAGAAGCTATCAGAGAAACATCGTCGAGCGGGCCAAGTCTATCCTAAGCTCTAAGAGGTTCGTGTACCTCGCCATGGAGGTGCGTACGGGCAAGACGCTAACGAGCTTGAGTATCGCCGAGGAGATGGGTGTCGAGCGGGTCTTGTTCCTCACCAAGAAGAAGGCGTTGGGAAGCATCACCGAGGACGCCAATAAGCTATGCCCGAGCTATGAGTTCTGGGCCATCAACTACGAGAGTATGCACAAGCTCCCGAAGCTGAACTGGGACCTCATCATCTTGGACGAAGCCCATGCCCTCGGTGCCTACCCTAAACCTAGCAAGCGTGCTAAGGATGTCCGCGACCTCATCCGCAACAGGTACGTCATCCTCCTCTCCGGCACCCCTACCCCGGAGTCGTACAGCCAGATGTACCATCAGGTGTATGGCATCCCTACCAATCCGTTCCGTCGGTACAAAAACTTCTACCGATTTAGTGACGACTACGTCGATGTGCAGGAGCGCATCATCAACTCCCTTACCAAGAAGTTCTACGACCGTGGGCTTCCGTCTATCCTCACCGCTATGAAGCCGTTCATGATTAGCTTCAGCCAAAAGGAAGCGGGCTTTAAGAGCCAGCTCAACGAGCATATCCTGCGCGTACCGATGGAGCCGAGGACGTATGAGATGTGCAAGCGGTTGAAGCGCGACAGGGTAATAGACGGTGATTCGGAGGTCGTCCTTGGCGATACGCCTGTTAAGCTTATGCAAAAGCTGCATCAGATGTACTCCGGTACGGTGAAGTTTGAGAGCGGTAACGCCATGGTCTTCGACCACACCAAGGCACAGTACATCCACGATAAGTTTGGCGATGAGAAGGTGGCCGTATTCTATAAGTTCAAGGCCGAGCTACAGGCGTTGCAAGAGGTCTACGGAGACCAGATTACCACCGACCTTACCGAGTTCGATACCACTGACAAGAGCATCGCGTTGCAGATAGTGAGCGGTCGCGAGGGCATCAGCTTGCGCAAGGCTAGTTCACTGATATACTACAACATAGACTTCTCTGCTACCAGCTACTGGCAGTCGCGGGATAGGATGACGACCAAGGAACGCACCGAGAGTAACATATACTGGGTCTTCTCCGAGCGTGGTATCGAAACAAAAATCTACAAGGCGGTGTCGAGTAAGAAGGACTATACGCTGAGCCACTTTCGAAACGACATTCTTACCTTGTAGGTAAGATGACCGAGCAGCAGATTCAGACGCGCCGTATCAAGGAGCTAGAGGGGCAGGGCTACTACGTCATCAAGCTCATCAAGACCAATAAGAACGGCATCCCTGACCTCGTTGCTATACCTCCCGACAGCGGGGTGCTTTTCTCTGAGGTGAAGCGCCCCACTGGGGTGGTGTCTAAGTTGCAGGAGTACCGCATGAAAGAGCTGAGAGAGCATGGAATCGAAACAGAGGTATATCGAGGTTGAGGAACCGTACGAGATTGACGAGGTTTTTGTCGACGCCATCATGGAAATCCCACACCGGGATAGGGTGCGTGTCTTGGAACAGATTAGCAGCTCGATAGAGCAGTTCGAGTACAACGAAGAGGAGACCTGCGAGGCCGCCGGTCGCATAGGCTCGGAGTTCTATTACAAAATTGAATACTACAATACGCAAGGCTGGCCCACCGTCCTCCTTGATTTCTATGCCGTCGACGTCGACGACTATCTCGACATGATGGTAGACAAAAAACTAATACTAAAATGATTGAACCACCACACCACCCCAACCAAGTTCGTCGCCTTGCCGACATTTGCTTCGTGAATTTCGACGGAGATGTATTCAGCCGGTGTCGGGAGCGCCGCTTCGTTGACGCCCGCATAACGTTTGCTAAGCTCATCACCGAGCAGGGCGTTACGCCCACCCACGTTGGTCGCATCCTCGGTCGCAACCACTCCACCGTCCTTCACTATGTCAGGAAGGGGGAGATGCTCTTGGAGACGGACAAGTCTTTCCGCAAGAGGTATATCTCTGCCCGCGAAGAGTACATCGGCGAAGACCCTGTCTTCTACTACTCGCCCCCGGAGCTGAGGGGGAAGTTCTTAGAGCTACGCAAGGACTACGAGGAGATACTCGACAAGTATCAGGAGTTGCGCAACCGCGTTAAGAACGAGCGTAGGCTCGAGCCTTTGGTAGATATGGTGCGTAGCCGCACTAAGGCCGGCACCGAGGAGGAGGTATTCACCAGACTGAATAGGATATACAACGGACTATGAAGTGCCCGGAGTGCCGAAGGAACATGATGTGGACCGGGGACCACGACTCTGACAAAGAGAGTGTCCCCGGCCTCATGGTCTCTTGGCAGTGCGTCAACGAGGACTGCGAGGTCCGCGCCGTTGATGTGCATTGGTTAGTCTAGCGTGTTCCGCGCTCTCTGGTACTTCGGCTACGCACCTCTCTGGTACCTCGGCCACGACGATTGTCATCTTCTTTACCGATGTCCTTATAGATAGACCTTTGGTAGTGGTAGTTGATGTCGTTAGCAAAAGGCAGCACCCCGGCAGCACCCAACGCCTTGATAGCAAATCGTATCTGCTCCTGCTCGGCACGGGCCCTGTCTGTCCTTTTCTTTTTCATCCCGACCTCTTCGGCGAGAAGCTCACCACCAAGAAGGGAAGCCCTAACGGCTGAACTAGCTGGACCAAACGACCTAGCGATTCCATCTAAGACCCTGTCATCGAATTGTTTTTCAGGGTTGATGTCTATGAGTGGCATCATCTTACGCTTACCGAAGCCATAGTCCTCTCCTAAAATATTTCTGTTAAGAAGCTCTACCGGTATGGCAATGGCCCCCCTACCAACTTGCCCCATTGTATTACCCAATACCAGCGTAGCCATTCCCTGTATTACTGACTCTGAAGCGCGTTCAGCAAGGTCCTTTTCTTCATCGTCATCACCATACAATAGAGCTCCCATGGTGTCCCTCAAAGCTCCTGCAATAAATTGATAGGCGAACATCCTACTGGTTACACCAGCCATTAGTCTTACTCCATCTCGCTTACTTATCATCCCATTGCCCATCATGGCTTGTACAGCGGTGCGGGACGTGACGTATTCGAACACAAGGAATCGAGTCATGTAGCTGTTGATGAACGTCCACATATTCTGCGCGACATTCTGGTCGGGACGGATTGTTCCGTTCAGCATACCCAAGAACAAGTTGTCGGTAGCACCAGCCTTAATGGATGTGTCGTCAGCCTTAGCCGTAGCCGCTTCGATAGCTTGGCTGTATCTATCCATGTACTCACCATTGTTCTCCGCAATCTTTTTCATGTCGGGCTTCTGTCCCGTGCGTGCTTCAAACTCCCGAGCGAAAGACCCGAACCAAAGGGGACGGGAAATCATTTGGTCCGGCTTCGTAATGAGGTAGTCGGCAACGGCTCCAGCCCCTCTCTCAGCTCGTCCAAAAGATTGGCTTATAATTTGACGTCCCTTGTTTACAGCTCCGTTTCGAATCTCAGCACGGCCCGGAGACGTGGCGGCACGCATCTGGTCTAGGCCAGAGCTATCGAAGCGAGTGCCTTCACCACCGGGGAAGAGCCTCGTTGTCTGCATGCTACCTACGTTCCTGAGTATATCTGTACCGTCGTTACCGTATATGTTTCTGTATGTCTGGCCCAACCTAAAGGCACCGGGGTCTACCCAAAGAGCATAGCTTGCGTTAGAACCTAGCTCCGCTACAGCCCGCTCTACCTGACCAAGGGTAACTTGATACCCCTTCCTTTTGATATAGTTGAAGACCTTTGTGCCAAGACTGTCTTGGTTGACAGCCTGTACAAGCATATCCTTTACCAATGTTTCCGACCCCTCCATCAGGAATCTTACCATAGCCCTCTGCCTTTCCGTCGGAACCTCTACATCCTTCAACTTATTAAGCAGCCGTTTGTTGGTACGAACGGGCTTGGTCATGTAGTAGTCGGTGAGGACAAACTTAGCACCACGATTTATCGATGCGAACGGGTCGAAGTTTACAGGGGGAGCCTCTCCCCCCTCACGTTCGATTAGGCTCTTAGCCCTTGTCGAAGGCATCATGTTCTTGTTCATGACATCTGACAAAGCCATATTACTATCCTCTCCGTACTCGTTCTCTCCCTTGAGTACCACCCGGTGCATGTACTGGGAGTACGGCATGAACGGAACGCCACGGATAACGCCGGCTACATACTGAGCTTTAGGCGTGAGCTCGTCGTTGATTTTACGAATCTCATCAGCCACAGCAAGCATCTGCTTACCACCTTGTTCCTTCTTTATGATGGCCTCAATCTCATCGGCTGTACGCAATTCGATTTGGTCTCGGATAGACTGCAATACTTCTACCGAAGCATCATTGTACTGAGCGTTTACACTGACTTTCCGCGACTTCTTAATGGTAGCGTCGAGAAGGTCTATTGCCGAGAAGACACCCTTCACGTTTGGGTTGGCCTCGAACTCCTTCTGCATCAGGTATGCCCCAAGCAAGAACTTAGCACGGGTAACCTTATTGGGGTTGCGACCGAGGGATTTGATGAGTGCGTCTTGAACCTTATCCATACGCGCTTCAACAACCTGCAGGTCGGAGCGGTATGCTGCTGCTGCCACAGCTAAGTCCTTGAACACAGCGTCAAACAGTCGGGTAGACTTGAAGTCACCCCACACTTGGTCGACATAACGCACTGGGTTCTTACGCCCACGACGACGCAGGCTAGTAAGGCCCGTCCTATCAATCAGTCTAGCGAGGCCAGAATTGTCATTGGCTACCGACCTCATCACCTCGGCACGCTTGTTCTCCGCATCAATCTTCTCGACCAGTACCTCCGCCATATGCGGTAGGAATCCGTTCTCGATATTGTTGGCTACGCGCAAGAGGTTCTTTAGCTCGGCGTTATCTAACCCCTCTATGCCACGCGTCTTGATAAGCTCGTTGAACTGACGGAGTAAGACATTCTCCTCCCGGGTGGGGAACTTATGGGTCAGCTCAGAGAGACCCTCGACTACACCGAGAAGGAACCTCTTCTCATTCTCCCTCTCCTGCTGTAGCTCGGCCTCATCCTTGCCCTCGGGCTCAGGGAACAGCTCGCCCTGATACTTGCGCAGCAGCTTGGCCTCGGGATTGTCCTTGGTGTCTTCAATGACGCCAGCCTCGACCATGGCGGCAATCGTCTTGGCGATACTCACTTTGCCGCTATCGTCACGCACCTTGGCATCGAAGTTCTCGAACTCAGCCAGCAGCTCGTCCTTGGCGTTGAGCTCTTGGTCGATAGCATCGAGGATGGTCTCAAGCTTATTGCGTAGCGAGACGCGGTTCTCTAAGTTGAGCACGGCCTTGCGCTCAGACAACTGCGTTATAACCTCAGTGTATTCCTTGAGCACCTCCTCGGGGATAGCTTCCGCGTTGATACCAGCTATAGTTCTGATGGCATCGATGACGTCAATGTTGATGCCCGTCTTCTCCTCCGCATACTTCAACGCCCGCTTACGCATCTTGTTGAGGTCGTTCATCTTCTTCGCGTAGTCGGCATCCATAAACACCTTGTCGGCGTACTCGATAAACGAATTCACGGAAGCTTCGTTGAGGGGATTGGTGCGGGCCATGCGGTTCAGTAGGGCCGTAGCCTGAGCCGTTGTCAACACGCCGTCCTTACGCAGCTTAGCTACGTCCTTAGCTATCTGCTTCCTAGCCTCAGAGATGGCGGTAGCTGTAGTCTTAGAGCTCCGTGCCATAGCACGAATCTGGTCCCGCAACCCTTTCTTCTCTTGCTCGGAGAACCCGTTCTTATCGACAGGCCCATTCAACAATCTGTTCGCTGACGGAGCCGACCTCACATTGATGCCAAGCTGCTTCTTTACGCCACGAACCATGGCCTCACGACCTACATCGGATGCGTTCTGATAGAACTTACTCTTCTGAAGGTACCTAAGCACGTCGTTCTCCAACCTAGCTAAGGCGGCAGCGTCACGCTGCTTTACCGTAGGCATACCTTGGATATCCTTGTCACCACGTATGCGCTGAGTGGCCTTAATGATGACCCCTTTAATCTCTTCCTTGAGTCTATTCTCCTTGGCCTCGTAGGCATCGATAGCCTGCTGTGACCCGGGCCTGAACTTCAAGATAGCGGCGTTGGAGAACCCCCTTTCCTTAGCGAACTTAACTGCCGAGTATGTAGAGTCCTCGTCGGAAAGCTCATCGTTTAGGCTATCCCTTTGCTCACGGACAGACAGGGTACTCGGAGGAATAATATCTCCCGGGAAGTCGACGTATTCCCTTTGGTATCTCTTGAGCTCTTCGCTACGTAGGTCTTCGGCCTCGGCTATAGCCAGCCGCTTTTCTGCTTCCCTCTCCTCTACCTCTGCCCTCTGCTCGTTCTCTATCTTCTCGTCGGCACGGTCTTTCTTGATGAGCTTCTTGGGGTCTACCTTACGCCCCGTGGTGGGGTTGACAATATGGAAGTCATCCATACGGGTACCAAACTGCTTGACACCAAAGCCATAACGCTTCAGGTTCCGACGCAGCTCGTCGGCTAGGCTCGACTCTCGCAAGCTTCCATTGGGCCTGAAGTCATACCGCTCCACCACATCCGCTACCCGCTGCTCACGGGCCTTGGGCGCCTTAGCTTCGGCGAGCTGTTTCTTTAGGTCTTCGACCATGTCCTCAAGCTCTTGACCCACGCCGGTAGTGTCTCTACTCTTAGTAGCCCTATAGGTTCTATTGATGGCCTCCAAGGCGACGCGAGCACTGTCCTCAAACACCATGGTCGTCTCCATGCCCGTTATGTACGGAATTCGTGACGGAGCCATATACTTCCCCTCTAGGTTCTCATTAGCTCCTTGAGCAGGAAACGTCGGGTTGTCTTCCTTGCCTTTGAATCGCGGGTCTTTGCCCGCATTGATGGCCTCTTTCGCCTGCTTAAAGCTCTTGTACTTCGGGTACTTGGTGTTGTCCGGCTCGTCACGGTTGTAGAAGTCAAGGTCCTCCTCAGCCTTACGCAACTCCTCCTCAAGGAGTTGAACCTTTTCACTAACAACGGCAGGCGTCTCGTCCCGCTTTGCCTTGGCCTCAGCGATAGACATGGTACCGAGGTTGTCTCTGTATTCCTTGAGCGCCTTGCGCCTAGCCTTAGACTTTGCGTCGGTCTTCCCCTTCAGCTCAGCCAGCTCGGCATCGGTCTTGCGAACCTCATCTTTCTTGGCCCGCCCCTCAGCCTCTAAGGATTCCCGCGCTATCTGCTTCTCCGCCTCCTCAACGGTGATGTCATCAAGGGCAGCACGCTTCTCCGCTTCCGATACCGTGGGCTCTGCCTCCGGGGTCACCTCCTCCTCGACGGTGGTCTCTGCCGCCTGCCTCTTTTTAATCTCAGCAAGGCTCGCATCTATCCTACGTTGGAAATTGGCAATGTGCCAAGCTCGTATGGTTTCTGTGTTGTCTTCCCCTACAAGGTCTTCTCTCGCTAAAACACGAAGCTTGTTATTCGCAGCTCGATAGTAATATCGAACACGCCCATTTACTGCTGCAACGGTTATGTAAACCGCCTTTTTAGGGGAGACCCTTACCTTGAGCTTAGTCTTATAAAACTTCTTTCCCCTCTCTACAATGTGCGGTGGCTCTTCCTCCTCAACGGTGGGCTCCGCCGCCTGCTTCCCCCGCTCGGCTGCTGCCTTGAGCTCAGCCTGCTCGGCCTCCTTCGCCTCGGCTGCTGTCTTCTCTGCCTCAATGTTCTCCTGTACGGAGTTCTGCATCACGGCCTGCTCGGCATCAGTTAAGCCAAGCTCGGCGGCCAGCTTCGCCACCTTGTTTACTCGGCGTGTGGACGCAGCCTTCTGACCACGGGTCATGTCCTCCTCCGCGTCTAGAGTATCCATATACTCCAAGTAGCTACGCACCGCAGCCTCCAACTTCCCGAACGCCTCGACACCAACCTTGGTGCGGATGCTACCGACGGTGGGCTGCTCTTCCACGGTGGGCTTTGCCTCGAGCGCCTTGATGTTATTAGCGGTCTCCTGAATTGAAGACTCGATGTCAGCGATGGCCTTCTTTTTGACGCCCTCTTCTTTCCTGCCCCTCTTCTTTTCCTCACGGGCCTCGAACTCCCTCAAGTCCCGCTTGGCCTCAGCCAACTTTTCCTTTAGACCTTTCAGCTTCTCTTTCTCTTCGGCTAAAGTCTCTTTCGTTTTGGCTACGTCCTCAACCGGGACCTCCTCCTCAACCTCTCGTTCTACTGGGTCGACCTTAGGCTTCTTCTTCTCCCCACGCAGCTCAGCAATCTCATCGCGCAAGGCAGCACGCTTGACATCAGCTTCCTCTACCAATTCAGCCAGATACTCCTTCAGCTCCTCACCCTCGAATTCTTTCTTCGCTTCCTTCTTGTCCTTGGAAAGCTGTTTGGTAATAGCAGCCTGCTTCTTTTTAATCTCAGCAAGGCCCGCTTCTTTACGCTTCTTCTCAGCGATGGGCTCCAGCTTAGACATAGCTTCCTTGATGCCGGGCTTAGCATCCTCACGAGCCTGCTCTAGACGAGCGACCTCTTTCTCGGCCTCCCTCTCTAGCTTGGCTACGCGCTCAGCCTTATCAGCATCAGATAGCTTCTTCGCCTTCTTTACATCGCGAATCTTTTTCTCTATGGCCCTGAGCTTACTGTCGTTGACGGCTTTCATTAGCCTACTCAAAGCGTCCCGGCCCTTGCCTGTATCATCGACTATCAAGGCCAAATCGCCCAACAAGTCGTTAGCTTGACCAACAGCCTTACGCCGAAGCTCCTGAATGCGACCGATAGCAGCGTCAACTTCCGTCTCCGCCTTGACCTCAGCGGCAGCCTCCTCGCTAACTTCAATGCCACCTACGTCCTCAGATGTAATGGCCTCACCGCGCTCAACCTTACCAGCCAGAATCTCCATGGCATCGAGGACAGCTTGGTCACCCTCAGACCAAGACGCACCGAGCTTACGACCGAGGACGCTCTCGATTAAATTCTTGATGGCAACCTTAATCTTCGCCTTGACCTGCGGCCCGAGGCCACTGTATCCATTGGCGATGTAACTGAAGACCTCTGCCAAAGCCTCCTCGCTGATATCCTGCTGGTCATACTGAGTAAGGAACCTATCGATGCGGTTCTTCAAAACCGACTTCGGAGGCAGGGCCTTAGCAATGGTATTCAGAAGCACCTTCGCCTTCTCCTGAGCGTCGGGGTCGCCGTCCTTAATCTGTTCCAAGAAGATGGCGTGGAACGCCTCGTGGAAAGCAGTACGGCTGTTGGCACGGCTGAGGTTGATGTGTATCGTCTTGCCATCGGACACGTAAGTTCCCCTACCCCTCATACCTGTAGCTGCCTCGTACTGCAACTGCGTTTGGTGGGCGATAACCTTGATGTCCGGGATGAGAGACTTGAGCGAGGTAAGGACGTTGTTGGCTTGGTCGACAACGCGTTGCTGCTTCTTAGTTAGGTCGGACCCCTCCTGCCTTTGTACGTCCACACCAGCATCGGTGGTCTCAGTTCTATCGGGCGTGCCCTCCGCCGCAAACGCCGCCTCTAGCTCGGCTGCTTCCTCCTCGACTGCCGCTTCGTCTTCTGTCGCTGTATCCTCCTCCGGGGTCACCTCCTCCTCAACGGTGGGTTCCAATTCCTCGGTGGTGGCTACCTCTGGTCCAGCTTCAATGCTATCGAAGAACGCAGTCTGCTTATCAGCAGATTCTTTCCACGCCGCTTCAGCTTCCGCCTCTCGCTTAGTACCTATAGCCGCTTCATACTCCTCCCAAAGTCGCTTCCTTTCGTTATCTAGCTCAACCTCCTGCTTGTTCTGCTCCTCGGTCAGGGTGGTGCGGAGATAATTGTTGCGAGCCCTCGCCGCTTCATTACTCGCGTCTTTGACATCCTCCTCAGTAGCCCCTGCTTCTTCCAGCTCAGCCACGCGGGCCTGAGCCTTGTCGTACTCCTCCTTGGATTTACGTACGCGACGCTGTTGCAAGCGGTCACGCATACGCTCTACTACCCCTTTCTTTTCTACTTCTGGGCCAGCTTCGGTTTCGTCGCGTGTGCTTTGCTCTTGAATGGCATCTGCTATCTCTTCTTGTTGAATTACTAGGTCGTCGATTTGGCTTTGCAACCTCTTCTGAAACGGCTTGGCCGTACGATTCATTCGGCGCTCCAGCTCCTGCTTGCGAACCTCTAGTGCAAGGGCCTTCCTCTTCTGCTCAGAAGACATACCCTCTACATCGCGGATTCCGTCGAGGGCCTGAACCGTACCCTCATATCCGTCCAAAGCTTCCTTGGCCTGCTTACCCGTAAGCTTCCCTTGGTTGACAAGACTCTTCAGGTGCGCAGCAATCATAGGCTTGGTAGCACCACGGTTGCCGGGGTCGGATAAGAAATCAAGGATAGCCAACTGCTCGTCGCTAAGACTGGCATAGTCAGCCTTTTGGAAAGCCGCGCCGAACGCTGCTGGGGTACCGAGAACGAAAGAACCGACCGCCTCTTGAGCACCGGCGTTGAGGACCTGCCCAAGGATTTCGTTAAGCTCTGGAGTGTCTAAATCAGGGTTGTCGCTGACAGCATTCCAAACTTCCTTGGCTCCGATATCGGCAAGCTCTTGAGCCATACCCGTCTCAAACTCTGCCGCACCGGCGTTACCTAGGGTGAGTAGACCACGAGCCATAGCGTTATTTACCTCAAGGGCAACGGTCTCCCTGAACGACCTTTTCCCCACGCCGAGAGAAGACTTACCTAACGCCTTCATCAAAAAGTGACTGGCAAAACCCTTGTTCTGCATTACGTTCCGGAACCCAATGTTCTCCAATACCGAAACGGTGGCCCCGAGGGGTACCTTCAGCAAGAGCTTGTCCTGCTCAGTGACGCCCCGCAACTCTGGGTTGTCACGGAACTCTTGGTCTACGTGGTCGGTGACCTGACCGAACATACGGGCGGTACGAGAAGCGGCCTTAAACCCTGTCGTAAACAGTTTCTTTCCGAGACCAACGAAAGCAGGTATCGACTCGATAGCACCAAGGATAGAGCCCTTCCACCAATTCTGCTGAGCCATCTCATAGGCGTAAGGAATCTTTTGGTCCTCACCCGTAGCCCACATAATGCCGTCGTATATCGCATCCCCAACACCCTTGCTTTCCTCATCCCCGTATTTCTGAAGCTTCCGAAGGTCGTCGAACACCTTCATGTCGACGTCGTGCTTCAAGGCGTCAGGCAGGCCCCCGTACCACTGTTCAAACTCTTCGGCTGACACGTCTTCGGTGCCACCCAATTCTTTATACGCTTTAAGGAATCGCTCAGGGAACTCCTCGTCGTTCCGCATATCCACCAGAAGCCCCGGGGACGACACGTCGAGGACGAAGTTGGCCAGTCCGCGAGCCGTCATTGCTGTACCCCGAGCCAACGCTGTCTTAATTAGTCCGCCCGGGGGGGAGATGCCACCCTGTACCTCTACGAACTCTGCTGCGGCACGATTAATCTCTTGGTCGGCATATAGCAGCCGTTGGCTTTGTAACTTTAGCTGACCACGTAAGTCGTTAATGCCTTGAAGTTCAGTGTTGTACGCTTCGACCTGAGCTTTGTATTCATCAAACTCCTCGGGGTTGGCACGCAGGTATTCCTCTGTGTACTTATCCAGTCCAGCATACTTCTCATTGAAGGCAGACTCTACCTCAGCGAGCTCACGAGAGAACTGCTGGAAGGAGTTCAACTCCGTATGCAACTGGTTGACGCGCTCGTCAATCTGCTTCTCGTTGGCGAACTTCAGCTTAGCCGCTTGATAGTCGTCCTCTTGCTTGAGCAAGTTCTCTGACTCCTTTCGGTTTTGTTTGAGGAAGTTATTGAGCTTTGCCGCCTCAGCTACCTCAGTCTTACTGCGCCATGGGTCGAGGTCTACCCTCAGTGTCTCACCATTCTTTGCGGTGACGGTCATAGCATCGCCCAAGACGTTTGCCGTCTCGAAAGAGAAACCATACTGACCAAGGAGATTGTTCATCTCCATCACGGTATCGTCGTCGTCCGTTCTCCCTATGACCTCTGGAGTAACGCCCTCCAAGGCCATCTCAAAGAACTCATCCGACTCCGTTCGGGGCTGCTCCTCCGCCTGCTGTTTCCAAGAGCCTTCCGCAAAGTCATTGGCTTCTTCTGGACTACCGAAGTTAAAGACCTCGCCCCTTTCAAGAGCTGTCTCATACGCCTCCATACCGTCAAGCTCCATCCAACTATCAGGGTCGGACGTTACATTGTTGGGGTCCTTAGGAAACAACGTTGGCACGGCCACATTATTCCCGTCGACTTCCATAGAAGCCATGAGTACTGTAGACTCGCTCCCGTCTGGGTTTAAGCGAGCAACAGAACGGATGTTGCGGGCCTTTTCTGAAAGGTCTTCAACAGCGGGTAGCTCCAAAGAACCATCCTCCGATACAGATTCCGTATCGTCTTTTTTTTTTTCGCCGAACAGCTCGGGGAACTTAGGGTTTACTACGCCATAGTCATACTCGTTGGCCTCCGCCGTAGCGATATAGTCCTTGAGTACCTGAAGGTCATAGCCCTGAAGCTCAGGGAACTTAGGCATGACCACATCGTAGTTGTAATTATTGGCCTGTGCGGTCGCAATAAAATCCTTGAATAACTGCTCGTCGTTCATTACCGTACGTTACCACCTGATGGTGCGGTTGTTGTTGCGTCAGGGTTTTGGATGCGGTCTTGCTCCTTTTGCAAATACCCATCCTCAATAAGCTCCTTGGTTATATCGACAGAATCCTCTCCCATGAGTGCGTAGATATCATCCATGGTGAAGGTTTTATCCTGAGCAAGAAGTTCCAAAATAGGACCAATGGTAGCCTTGTCGCCCTCTTGGTAAGAGATTACAATATCACTAGGAATGTTTTCGGAAGAGATTTTTATTCCGGGTTGCCTAATGGTCGAAAGTGCAAACCGTCCTGAGTACAAATCCTCTAGTTCGCTCTCTACAATATGTACCGCTTGAATCTTATTCGAAAGGTTTAGCTGGTCAAGAGCACTATTTATCTCAATAGAAGCTTGTATAGCAGGTTGGTCATTACTATCCGGCTTAGGCGTCGCGGATATAAAATCACTAAATGGAGTCTCAATCTTATTTCCTTTCGAATCAGTGTACGTAACATTTTCCTTTCCGATTTCTTCAAGGTCTACACGTCGCTCAGAAACAACGCCTCCTATAGCATTACCAACGGAAGCCCCTTCGGGAAGAGGGTTTTCTTTAAGCGTCTCACTCAGATATTCATTACCGGGAATAAGGAACGACGCCACTGCGGTTGCCCATGTATTATAATCGGTATCCATAGGAATATACCGAGTCTCTTCCTCTTCCGGTCTCTTGATGGCGAACGTTCGAACGCCATCTATCATAATAACATCCAAGTCTAATCCGGGTTTTTTACCTTCAAAATAGTTGATGGCAGAAATCATCTTGTCTGAGTCAACTTCATTCGCAGTGTATATCGCTTGCAAGTTATCTGTCCCAGTTTTAGCACCCTTCCTACCGGTGACCGACGCGTCGCTAGGTTTTGGTGTACGCTGCTCCGCCATAGGAGTTTCAGTCCTACCGTACCGATAGTTAAGGTCTTTCTTAGTCCAGTCCTCAGCAGCCTTTCGTTGGTCCTTAGCAATGCGAATCAACGCATCTACATCGGCGTCTTCAGAAAAAATCTCCCGCCTCTGGTCATCGGTCATCTTCTCTACCTGCTCTACCACCTCTACC
>WLWI01001158.1_pt1 | contig 23027 bp, 20 predicted proteins | sample 6701501 | NCBI WGS metagenome assembly WLWI01 (sample SAMN12718690, study PRJNA515312) | sponge metagenome | isolation source: marine sponge | host: Mycale hentscheli | place: New Zealand: South Island, Marlborough, Capsize Point | collected 2014-11-01 | reverse complement strand
GGGGGGGGGGCTCTTAGGGCATGTTTTTGTGGTTAAAAAGTGTTCATGTGAGAAATCACCTCGTTAGATTGTGCCCCAAAATTATGGGGGAGGGGGGGGCTCTTTCTACGCCACTGAGCATACAGTATACACAGACAAACCAACAAAACAGTTGTAGTTCAATAGTTAATAAATAACTACATGTAGCTTTGCTTGTGCTTCCTAAAGTCTCTATCAGCTATAGAAAGAAAGGGTGAAGCTATAATAAGAGATTGTCTGGACACTTTGGATCTTGCGTTACCTTGTACAGGCATGACTGCCTAAACTGTTAGTACATAGTATATGGCATTTGTGAGTTATTTCACTATATACATATATACAGACGGTAGTTTCACTACAGCCCATGTGACCAGATCACACATGTCACACGGCAGAGTAGTGACTCCTTCTCTCCAGGATACTAAATGTAAGATGTAGTATCATTTAATCTGAAAACCCCAACACTTCATACCATCTACATACACACATGGTATGTTCCATGCAGCATGTGCTATATGTACATTGTATTCTTTGTGCTACGATGTACGTACGAAATGTGCATTAATCCCTATACATAAGTTACAATTGAGAGCTAGTATTAGCTTGGTTGGTGCGGATTTGAGATGAGCATGCATTGTATAGCTTCTAGGACCTTTACATGCAGAGGAGGACTAGACCTGGCCAGAGAGAGAGGGCATGACATCTCCAACTCAAATCTCTTGCAACAATGAAGGAGTCCACACATTTAAAGTAGACGCTCAAGGCTAGAAGCTACAAGTTATCACAAACATATTTTCTGACAAGCTATGCCAACTCTTGTTCCCCTCCACCCAAACTCTGCATTTGAAATTCTTATGTTCTCTCTCTCTCTCTCCCTCCTCCCCCCCTCTCTCTCTCCTGTTCTCTCTCTCTCTCCCACTAGTGGGAAATTGATTGTACATGTACATCATTTCTTCAAGTGCTACTGCACACCATTATTCCACCATCTATCATCAATGAGGGCAGACCTCAGACACCAGAGGCAGTCTAAGTCTACTAAGCAGCAGTTGTGCACTCCAGATATTGAAATATTCATTAGAGCAGTTATTATACCACAGCAACATTGCCGGGATTCTGCTGGGATTTTACCGGGTAGTTGGTGAACTTCAACATCACTTACACAGATACTAGCCCGGAATTCTGCCGGGATTTTACCGGGTAGTTGGTGAACTTCAACATCACTTACACAGATACTAGCCCGGAATTCTGCCGGGATTTTACCGGGTAGTTGGTGAACTTCAACATCACTTACACAGATACTAGCCCGGGATTCTGCTGGGATTTTACTGGGTAGTTGGTGAACTTCAACATCACTTACACAGATACTAGCCCGGGATTCTGCTGGGATTTTACCGGGTAGTTGGTGAACTTCAACATCACTTACACAGATACTAGCCCGGGATTCTGCTGGGATTTTACCGGGTAGTTGGTGAACTTCAACTATCACTTACACAGATACTAGCCCGGGATTCTGCCGGGATTTTACCGGGTAGTTGGTGAACTTCAACTATCACTTACACAGATACTAGCCCCTTCTACGCTGGGTATTCTCATGGTGGAGGTGCAGTAGACGGTCCTCGAGGAGTCAGGCATCGATCCATCCTCGTCCGTCTCAGACATAGACTTCTCCGATATGGATCCCTTGGACGGCGACTGGGGCATGAAGTCCGTGTTCACACCCACTCCCAGGACGCTGGTGTGGAGGTTGGTGGGACACGCCTCCAGAAACTTGGAATGCATAGGACCGTGCAGCTTGTAGGAGGGCCAGCGAGGTTGGGTCAGAGTGCTATGAATCTAATTAAACACACACAGCATGCAGGGATCAGCAATAACACTGCATTGCATGGCAACTACAAATGTATACACAAGTACATGCACGAACACAACTTGAAAAACACAAGTATAAATATAACACAGAAAGACGCACACTGTACAGCTACAGTACTTAGACGTGTAGTATTCTAGACATCCACTCACTAACTTGCATTCCAAAACTGTTGGAAATAGATTTTTTTTGTCACAAACTACAAGTTGATAAAATCAACAAATATAAAAGAACACACTTCAGTCTAACTATTTTATTCATTTTTCCTTTATTTTCTCACTTTTTAAAAAGTCACTGATGAAGGCTCCATGGAGCCGAAATGTTTGAACTAGTATTACAGATACTACGGAAGTTAAGATAAATAGTATTTGGTAGCTATAGCACTTCATATGTTTTAGTTTCTTGTGTTCCTTCTTTATTTTAGGGTAATACTTTCAGTTGATTTCTCACTACTTGTTCTAGTTTTCTGCTCTATTCTTTCTAAGGTCATAATACTGCCCTACCTCCCGACACACAATACTGACTGACCTTCTTATAGAAGGCCACCACCTTCTGGATGTCGTCCAGGTATTTGACAACTCTGCGATCTGTGATGCCTACTTTGCTGAGTACGAACAACATCTCCGTCAGCTGGTGGGCGTACAGTCTCATCAGCTACGAAGTTATACGGAAGGAGAGGACATAATAATAAGTGAACTGATTAAACAACATCCTAGGAAACAGTTCTCAACTTCACAATGCCTTTTTCAGCCTTCTTTTACTCGTTAGATGTATTCTCTCTCTTTCACAGGCTTTTTTAAATAATACAGAATTAAAAATATTTGGTCACCACTGGGAATCGAACCCAGGACTGCTTGCTTAATACACAAGCACTCTGCCACTGAGCTACAACAACCAGCCGTCAACCTAATGCTACAATTGTATTTATACTGTTAAGAGGTACTCTATGCTACAGTCTCACTCTCAACGGACCAACGAAAATTCTCTTTTATCAAAGATACGTATTATTCGTTGAATTTTTTTACTCCTCTAATTTATCACTTCACAATTTCTTTCTCAGCCTTCTTTTACTCATTAGATGTACTGTATTCTCTCTCTTTCACAGGCTTTTTTTTAAAACAATACAGAATTAAAAATATTTGTTTGCCGGCTGGTTGACGCAGCTCAGTGGCAGAGCACTTGTGCGCTATACAAGCAGTCCTGAGTTTGATTCCCGGTGGCGACCAAATATTTTTAATTCTGTATTGTTTAAAAAAGCGTGAAAGAGAGAGAGAGAATACATCTAATGAGTTGTCAACTCCTCTAAAAGAGAAAGCTGTAAGAATACTTAAATCTTGAAATTTGTAAATAATGAACACATCAGAATTACAACTTACATATACACCTACAGTATGAAAGATTTTAAGGGGCACTTTCGGCACCTTTTAAGTATTTAATGTCATTCATAATTTCACATCTAGTGTCCATAAGGGATTTCCTATCCACTATGCTGTCATAGTGACAATGAATTATATTATTATTACTAACCTTCCCTTCAAGTTACTGGCCTAAAATTATAGCAGAAGGGACCATCTTGTGTCTTACTCACCTGGGCTGGAATATCAAATGTGTATGGAGACTCCACCAGTCTCTCATGCACCTCCATAGCCTCTCCTTGCTGGCCTTCGTAGCGATAATGAGAGACAGACTCCATGAACGGGAGGCTCAGCTTCATGGAGACGCTCTTCTCTGCGGACTTGCTTGCTTCAAGGGAGGATTTGATTTCTTTAACGACCTCATCGTGTTTGAGAGTAACAACGTCTTTGTCGCCGACTTTCAAGATGCAGCTGGAGGATGTCATGCCTGCCTTACTAGCTGGGGAATCTGGATAATAGAATTCCAGAAAGAAAATATCAATTACATTAGATGTATTCTCTCTCTCTCTTTCACAGGCTTTTTATAAACAATACAGAATATTTGGCCGCCACCGGGAATCAAATCCAGGACCGCTTGTATAATGCACAAGCGCTCCGCCACTGAGCTACGACAACCACCCCGCTTATAACTTCAAACGAAAAGGAAATGGACACTCAATAAAAAAAATCAGCAAGTGGTCACCTAATTAGAGGGGCTGAGCACCAATCAGGAAAATGGGCACTTAACAACCTGTGTCTATGGTATGGTATGTATTTAATCACTCCATTTAGCTACATATTGTATATGTATAAAACCATTATAATGAACATAATGTATATCCCAGCTGGTAGATGGTCATCAAGGTCAGATCCACAGTTTGGCACACTATTCATAAAAATTGGTAAAGATCTCCAAACTAATTTCCACAGTTAGATGCAATAATTACCCTCCTGTGTGCTCACCAATGTCCACATTGCTGATGACCACGGGAGTGCTGCCTTTGACGTGAAAACCAAGCCCTTTCTTGGAAGGAACCAGGGTCACGTGCTGGGATGCCAACTTCTGAATGGTGAGATAGAGAGGGGGCGGGTTCTTGGTCTCAGAGGGCTCTAGTTCCCCCAAGTATTGCAGGGGGCTATTGGCAGAGATGAATTTGCCGTTGATGGCTAGTACCACATCGTCCACCAATACCCCGTACGTCTGAAATGGAAAATTAATTTGCATAAACATTCTTTAAAAAAACATCTGATTAAAATAAAAAAGTTGGTAAGTCTGCAAGTGCATCAACATTTTTTTTAAAGAATCCAATGCTTGATAAAATAATCACTTGTTTGATTTGATTTGATTCAGTCAGCAATAAAATTCACAATTGTACATGTGCTATTTAGGGTTCTACATGTATCTAGAAAATTTTGTTAGGGATGGACGGAACCTCAGGCAAGTCCAGTGCTCTCTATACTAGCAAGTTACAGAGGGAAAGAGGAAATTATTTTTTTATCACTGAGAGAAAAATTGGCCTTAAATTATTGTGAGCAAATAAAGTTATGATTAGGTGTTTCACTTTACTGCCTAACTGCAAACGACATGCAAACATCAGGGGAAGCTTCCACCCTGCCCCCTCAACTAGATTGAACCCTGCATATACTAGTGATGTGCTTGAGCACAAATGGCGAGCGAGCCTTGTTAAACGATTGATTTTAAGTTAACACTCAAGCTACATTAAAAAAAAAGTCGAGTTTTTAAATTACATACATATACGGTAAAGGGATTCAATGCCATAGTAACCACTCCCCCCGCGATTGTTTGAATTGAAAAAAAAAGCAACAAAAGTCAAACCACATTATTTTTTTTGCGACCTTTGATACCGATACCTTGTATTGCTTCAATGCAATGCACACTTACGTCTACCATAAAAGATGAAATAAACGTGGCATACACCCACATATTATGAGAATACACATATTATGTACCTACATAAATACAAAGTTGCACACTGACCTGTGGTTTAGGTGAGAGTGATTTGATAGTGATGGGATACGAGTCAGAGTTCAACTCCACTCCATAGCTGCTCAAATCAGCATCATATGGGAACTGTAAATCACAACATGCACACACACACATACATACATAAATACATATGTACGTAACTACAAACTCACACACATACATACTCAGAGACAGTGTTGGCAACTCACACGTGCAAACAATACCCAGAGAAGCCTTACTTACTTGTATAGTGTGTGCATGTATGTGTGTGTGCGTGTGTGTGTGTGTGTGTTTGAGTAAATGCATCCATTTGAGGGGTATCTGCAGTGTGGGGTGTTCACTCTAGTGTACATTAAATACATGTGTGCGTGGTGGAGTATGGCTAGGGATTATCCCACCACTTAGTGGATAATTGCCGTCAAAGTGGCCTGTGGGTCTTCAATTAGGCCACATTACTTCTTTGATGATGCGTATCTTTGAAGTCAAGTGATACTACATGTATGTGCGTACATACAACCATTACCTGTTCACACTCAGATATCACACGCTCTACCTCCGGCCATTCAACCCATTACCTATTCACACTCAGATATCACACGCTCTACCTCCGGCCATTCAACCCATTGTGCCACCACTGAGCTGTTAATGCACCGACTCCCACCCCTCAACAGCAGGGATCCAAGTAGATCAGACAATAGAAGCAGCTAACACCCACAGACTAAATGTTCGAGCACAGTAATTCCTGAATTGAGTATGTATTGCAGAATCTCATAGCAAACAGCTGCCATTTGTAACCATATTACTGTAGATAAGTACGTGTGATATCCATTACCATACCGTGAGTGTCCTGCAGGATTGGTCGCAGACGTGCATGAAGTCTGTCCGAGAGTTGCCCGACATGGTTTGCTTTCTCTGAACGGGCATCGTCCCTTCCGCGCTGTCATCTGATGTGAACCGGTACAGCGCCTGACTGTCCTTGAAGTTGACTTCATCTGAGCCTGGATAAACAAGGTGGGTAAAGCGTCACTCAAGTTAGTAACAACATTGTGTTAGAACTTGGCCTCAGTATAATACTACATCTTATGCAGCAACCTATGTATAGTGCTTATAGCAGTACAAGTTGACAGGGTGTGGGTGGATTAAGCAATGCAGTGTGCTGTCTTTTTTAAGGAATACGTTAACCATCTAGCCCCCAATATCAGAATATCTTCTGAAGTGCCAGCAATACCTCCGTTCCAATTATACAATTGTGGTAAAGTCATTCTTTCACCCAACTTAACTCCGCCCACTTCACTCACTGTGACGGATGATTCCCTTTGCAAAGAGCTGCTCGCCCAACACGATTCCATCTGCTCGGCGCTTGATGTCCTTTTCCGACTGCAGCCAGTCCAGGAGTTTCTGGGATGTGAACACACATGGTACGGTGCGCAGAGCGACGCGATGGTCCCTGGGAGCAATGGAATAATAACACTGGATGAACATTACAATGTAATCTGGCACCATCAAAATTAATTAACTTAGTTGGAACTTCAGGAAAAATTAAAAGTCTGGCCAAAATTACGTGGATGTTCTCTACTATGAGTTTCGTAAATAAATATACATATTATATTAGAGAATCATTTGTTTACGTAACTATGGGGACAACAATATTTTTCTCCTTTTTTTTTCGTTGTTCAGTGACTGTAATGATCTAAGCAATTCATACAGTTAATGATATTAAGAACTCACTTTAATTCCTTCAATTAATTCTGAAACAACTGATGGTAATAAAAGGCTCCTGGACCGAAAACAATTTTAACTGGACTCCCAATGTTCAAACACAAAACAATAATTTGAATAAGTTACGTAGCTTCAAAGAGCCCTGTACTTCAAATTGAATACTATACATTCGCCTCTTCCAATAAATGTATGTATATGTATAGCTACGTACATACAGAGCTCAGTAAAGGTCACTAATCCCTAGCTCACTTCATCCTCTCTCCCACTCCTACTACTCTTCCTTACCGGATTAGAGGGTCAAACAGTCCGTGGAGCCGGCAATACAGCCGGACTCCATGAGCCGTCAGATCTGCCGTCTCGGGCTTCTCCCTGAACGTGTTGTCGTCGTACCTGAAGCAGTAGACGTAGCCATTGTTCTTAAACTGATGCCTGTCATTGACTGCACACACAACACACACACACAAACAATGTTAGGAACATGAGAGCAAACACATATACCGCCATGAAAAGATTATAAATGTAATCCTGTCAGTAGTTAATGAGCTGAGTCATCTGGTTGGTACAACACAGTGATATCACTTCCTTTGGCTACTGACAGGAGTGTAGTCGCCTCTCTTTGCACACACACACACGCACGCACACTCCATACATTATTACACTTTGCCTTTCTTTCCTCTATCACCACAAGTACATCACCCTAACCTCTAGTAACTCACAACACACGCGCACGCACATGCACACACACAATACCTGGACGTGATAAGGAGGGGGATTCAGGATGTCATATAACATCCATTAGGATATCCCAGCCAGTGACCAGCCCAACAATTCACACATTTCCACTCACTGACAAATACTGTGTTCTCTCATGAAATACCAGTGAAGAACACGCTGGGAAAAACTTGAAGAGTACCATGTGGTGACATGAGCTAGTATTCGAGAATCAGATCTAGAGTTGATTAAAGAAACAATGAGTCCCTTATACTGACAGTGGGACACCCTCGGACCTGTCGTTATTTTTCTTAATTGACTAAATCTCGGCTTGAAATGGATACTCATATAACAAAATGTGTGAAAACTGGCAGTGGATTTAAATTAATATTTTATTGTAAACCTAAAAATACTAGGAAACGTATATTTTTAGATTCTCTGAATTGTACAAACTACATATGAAGATTGTCACAAATTATCAAATCAAATGAACATGTGTATTCTTTTAGTACTTCCTTTTCATCCATGGCAAATTCATTAATATTGCCTCACCAGACAAGCACGCAATGTCAAGCTCACTCCACTCAGTGCATCAACTGTACCATACATTAAATGTCCAACCTTGCGTAAATTCTCTCCCTTACCGTGGTGAATGACGCCATGTTCCAGCAGGGCCTGCCCCAGAATGACTCCTTCCTCTACCTTCACCACTTCCTTGCGCACTTGTAACCACTTGATGAAGTCCTCTCCTGTGAAACTCTTGGGATAGGTCCTGAATCTCACTTTGTGGTCCTTGGGCACATGGTCACTAGTCATCAGGTGGTACAACTTCTCGCCTTTGGTAAGGACCAGCTTCCTCGTGTCACTGGCTCGTCCTGCTCTGTCTCCTATAATATAATGTAATGAATGAATGACCCGGGTGCAGTTATATTGTGTATTATATATGTGTGTATATATATTATATATATATATATATTTATAATTTTATAGCATTTTTTATGTGCAAATTGTGAATGTCTATACCCGTATTTTTAATACATACTTTCTCTTTAATTAAATAAACAATCCATGACACCAAATAAACAAATAACATCAGACAAACATAAACATATATATCTATGACAACACACTTCACACTCTCTCAGACACACACACACACACACACACACACACACACACACACACACACACACACACACACACAAAATTACTGTCTGAACTGAAAAGACATTTTTCCTATGAGAGTATCATGACAACATAATAATTCAGTCATTCTCGGCTGAAATAATTATAATATTCTCATCTAACAGCCAATATTGTTCATTAAGAAGTCGAAACGTCGGGTTAAGTTTTAATTTTGGCTGTTAGAACAAGAAAATTTGCTATTATTAGAATAAAATGTTTGCTTGACGACTCCTCTCAACTTCATGGATTCTTCAGAGTAAGTCTTCAATAGCCACGAATCCCAACCACCCAAAACTAACACAATCCTTACAGACGCACGTTCACAGGGTCTGATATCCAAACACTGAAACTACTAACACACCACTCTAGAGCTACGGACATGGACGGGACAAACTGTACCACACCCCTCTCCCGTGGATAGCGTTGTTCTGCACCGTTTTACCACACACACACACACATACAAACTGACACATATAATATATACACACACACACAAACTGGCATATACACACATACACATGTACGCAAAACACAAACTACATTCAGAATCAAATTGAGGATTCTTTTAAATAGACAGTTCTACAAATAGTCAACTACTGAGACTGTCTTCACTCTATCCCACTCTGTCCCCTCAGAACCATCACTTCATCTTACTTTTCCTGTTCTCCTTGACTCTCTTAACGGCGTCCACCCACAGGAGCTTCTGCTCGTGTGACTTGGCGATGAGGACAAACCACTTGTTCTTGGCCACGTTCTGCACCTTCCAGCCATTGGTCACCGGGATGCTGTTGGTGTAGTAGTCCGCTGCAAGGTAGGTGGAGTCAAAACACAAGACAAGTGAGTAGGAGCCCGCGGAGAGTGCCAAAAAAAAAAAAAAAAAAAAAGGTACATGTGAATAAATGAAGAAATTTTTTTTTTTTAATTGATACTGGAGTTAAATAATATTAAGCTAATAAGATTGTTTATGAGTGAAGACACCCTTTACCTGTTCCATCCTCAATGTTCTCTATGGCCAAGTTCTCCACAGGAATTCTTCCTCGGAACAGCAGGTTCTTCCTGGCTCCACTGCAAGAATACAATGAGGTCAGAGGTCACATGTGACGAGAAAATGGCAGAGTGAGGTCAGAGGTCACATTGCAGAACAGGTCAGACATTACTTTGATATTTTGTTAATTCCAACCATAATTGGTATTAAAATAATTATTCAAAAGTTTTGGCTTCACAAGAGCATTCCTCAGTGACTAATTTGGTCAGACATTATCATACTTTCAAACAGTTTGTTAGTTATACAAATAATAGCAGCAAATTTTCCCAGTTTTAATTAACAGTGCATATTACATATGTTCGATCAAAACTTAACCCGATGTTTCAACTTCTCGCTGAAGTCCCTCAGGGGTCAATGAGGAAACATCAGCAGCTGCTAAAACTGAGAACATTTGTTAATAATTTCAGCCGAGAGAATGGCTGAATCAGTTAGTTAGTTGCCACTGAAAAGTATTTGATACTTCATATGTCATACGTAAAATCTAGCCCAAACCCACATCACATTACACAGGCCATCCAATCAGAGAGCTCCTTTCCCTCCCAACACAACTTCTGCCCCAAGGCAAACTCACCCACCCCAACCCCCCCCCCCCCCCCCCCTGCCCCCATCCCCAACCTTCAACAATGTACAAATCCCGCACACACAAACTCACAGGATTGTTGACTTCTTGCAGTACACAAATAAGTTGTCGAACAAGAAGAATTGCCTCTCCTGCGTGTTGCCAGCAGATATCTTCACCAGACTGCCCTCCATGATCTTCTCATTACACGTGTCTGTCACATTAGATCCTTCCCACCCTTCCACCGTGGCCTGCCAGTCGGCAATGGCCTCCAGCTTCTCCACCCTTCTCCTCGCCTCGTTAATGACGGAGCACACGCTGCGCATCATGTCCAGTGCCTCCGTCGTGGCCGCATAGTCCGGGTGCTCCGATGGAGTGTACTTTACCAGTTCCTGTAATGGGTTTATGAATACGTTCATGACAGGCTCTCTCACTGAGTTCATATTGTGTTGTAATATATACATACTTACTAAAGTGAATTTCAGTTATGACACAGGTTAGCAAAAGTGACCAATAACTAAAACATAATTTGCTGCATTTGCTACAGTAATATATGATTATGATGATGATGATGATGATGATGATGATGATGATAGTAACAATAATAATAATCCATAAAATAATATTGAAATCGTGCAGTTAATGATGCAAGATCAGAGTACTAAATTCTAGCATGATGCAACTAATTGCTAAAAATTTATACATACATAATATTACATAATGTACCATAATAATTTAAAATTAACATTACGGTGAATAATATACGTTAGCAAGTCACTGAGCATGCTCTGTACATCATCCCAGCATGCTCTGTACACCAGAGCTGCACAAATTACATCCGGTTTAACAGTAAGTTAGACCTAGTTAATTACGAGGACCGCATTAGTAGGGGGTGTGGCAGGGGTGGGTCAGAGACCCAGCCCGGAAGTTAGGTTGTCAGAAAGGTAGCTATAGAATGCTCACGTGGGAAAGGGAACCAGACACGTGGACCAGTGACCAGAGTCGATCAGTGGCCAGACCAAGTGGAAAGACAACTCGGCTAAGAAGAACCGCTACTCCCACCCACCAACACCTGTAACTCTCTCCACTGGGGAGCCAAGCTTCCCCTAGTGTGATCGGTGTTCGGGCCTGGGGGCTCTAATTGGGGGGTAATCCCCCAATTAGATCCAATATCCCCTCTTAGCACCACTTAGCACTAATTAGCAAGTGGTGAGAGGATCCCCCAAGCCTACACCTCCGCCACCCTACACGGCAAGGGAGCCATGGCACAGCAAGACCTGCCACTACCCAGGAGGCCCTAATCAATATGTACGTAAGTGGGATGGGGGGGGGGGCTGGTGCAAAGAGGACCGAAGTAATTAAACTGAGCATATCTCGCACTTACATACATATGTCTCACTGAGCATGCTCAGTGATGCACCTCTAATTAAGCCTTCCACACCCACTTTCTCTCACTGCTTCAACACTTGCAGCTAATAACTCACTCTGAAGAGAAGAGGATACTTGCACACTCTCTGGATGGGCTTGAAGATGTAAGAACTGATGTCATCGTCACCTTTGCCACCTAGCAACATGCACGCCTACAGCAACACAATGTGACACATCCATACATACATACCAAGGAGAAAAAGATGGCGGCAGGCAAGGAAGAGAGAGAGGGGAGAGAGGTGCAGAAGACATAATATAGCAAAATAGTCGAAATATTTGACACATTGTTTGGTCCTTACTATATAAATATGGCCACCCACTACCAGGTAATGAATCACATAATGGAGTCTAGTACAACACTTAGAGAGAGTGACACACCCACGCACACACATACACACACACACACACACACAAACACACACGCACATACATGTGCACACAGACGCGCGTATGCACACACACGCTAGCTAAGGCCACTAACTTCTCAATAAAATGATGCATCTCATCCTCTGCTACATTCTTCTGTTGTGCCAGCAGCAGATACTGACAAGCAAATGCATTGCAACACCACATCACCACCAACAAGGCCTGCCACGCCCACCATGCACGAGATGTACTTCAAACGCACGCACACACGAACACAGCACAATTCCCTAAACTAATATTTCACTCCATCAGCTCTGAACTATGAGAGAATTCCAGTGACCAATACCGTAACTAAACTCGCTCGCATTAACCTTTCCACGCTACCGCTCACTGTTAGTATCTCATCCCTCAGCCCATGCATGCCACGTGTGTACCACACTTGAAGACAACGGGAGCAAGAGGTCGGCCATGCCAGTTCAAATAAATACACAAACATATAAAAGCACTCAAGTGTGTATGTAAACAAACACACACACACACACACACACACACACACACACACACACACACACGATAAATTCCTTCTTCAGTTTACTGTGTTCAACTGAAAACGTGGAACCCATAAATCACGCTTCCTTGGTCTCCATCATGGTTTGTGTATTCGGTGCGTGCGTGCGTGTTAGCATTTGCGTGTTTCCATGCCGATGTTTGCATACGTGCACCCTTGTGTGTTTATGTTCACACGTGTCCCATAAATCTGACCACAGCACTGGAATTTAAAAGATGCACCAAAGTCTACAGTTGGTGACGAGCATGGCACATCTCACCGTGGGACAAGAGGGACCAAAGATGCGTGATCATGTTATATGCAATAATATTAAACACACACACACACACACACATACACACACACACACACAAACTACAAGCCTGTTTTAAAACAGTCTGAGGTTTGGAAATGGTCTAACCCATTTTAAATCAGTCTGGCCCATTATAAAAACGGCTACACCATTTTAAAACGGTCCAATTTTGTAATTGGTCTGTAACATATGTACCGTAGTTTTATACAGTACACTCAGTCCCCTTTTAACCGGACACATCTATAGCGGGCACGCCTCTCCACCAGGTGCAAACTATGTAAGCCACTCAATTCATCAACCTTACCATGTGACTTCACTAAATCTGTCGATCATTACCGAGCATGGAAGTGCAACGTAATTAGTTCGAGGGTTACGGAGAGCTGCGAGTGAAAGAGGATATAACTTGGAAAAAAAGCATGAAACCTCTTGAAGAGTGCTGCCTCAGCGTGTAGTAGGAGAAAACTATGGTCTAGTCCCTGAGTAATGGGCAATTCTGAGATACGGGTACCCTCAGGCCCCCAAGGTTCCCGGATAGGAGAGGACAGAGTGTATTACACAAGCAGCCAGAGGGCAATATATTGCCCAAGTTTGAATCTAAACATTTACTATGGACAGCAGATAAGCACCATCAACACTTAAACACACTTCACATGCAAAACAAAGGAATAACTAGAAAATGCTCGTGTAGCATTGGTTGGGCGAGCGAGCGAAGTTCTGGGGAAATGTTGACACTTTCAATTGCATTGGGGTCGTTTGATAGCGAAGTTCTGGAATGCGCGCGCGCGTTTAAATGACGACGTATTCAAAACGACGACGTACAAAAACGACGACGTACCACGTATTCAGGATTTCCATAGACTACATCTTAGAGTTGCTCGCTCGCTTCGCTCGCTCGCCAATAAGCAATACAAAGATAATCAATCAAGAAATCAACAACTATACTTTCTGGCCCCCTTGGGTGATCTGTTCCTACAATACATACTGCATGCACATGTGTGTAAATGTACATGCATGCATACAACATGCACATGTGTGATCATTTGTATTTAACGCAAAAAAAATTACATGCCATTACTCTAGTAATTGGTTGCTCGTGGCTGCTTCATATTATGTAAATCATCACCACTAATATCACACCTGCTACGGACTATGTATCTCACGCTCGTGAATTTCTTGTCAGGCACGCTCACAGCTCACACTATGTACTTGTTTTCACCATAGAGACGATATTCATGACTAGAAATCTCACAGACCTTCAACGGAAATAGTAATAAATAATGTTTCTGTCAGATGATTCTAATATGAACTGTACATTATTTAGGCATGGTGGAATTATACGTAGTTAAAGAAGAAAAGCTCAGAATAACTCCACAATCTTTAAAGCTTAGCTGGCTTAAAATTTTATGCTCCCTATTGAAATCTGAAGTTCGTTACTGATTAAATATTAGTAATTCAAATACATACATATACACACAATTATATACGTATGCTTTAGCACGATCTATAAAATAATACGTACACAATAAATAAGGCTAATGCATACTTGATTGTAATTAATACTGAAAGATAAAAAAAAAGACACTTGAATTCACAGAAACTTTACGAGAACAATGAATATTGTTAAAATTCTTACTGTATATTATGTAGTTAGCTATTGTACGAACAAATGTTAAATGCATTGTGAAAGTCGCAGAGAAAGAAAACAAGTTCACTTAGTCAACACTCACATACAGCTCTGACAAGAAAAGATGGCACAACATTCACCAATGACTACCTGTTTGTGAAGTGTTTGTGGGACATGAAGCACAACAGGTGAACAAAGGCAGCCATTGTGCCTCTAACTCGCCAATTGTAAACCAAACCTTCTAACACTTCACCATCCTACTCACTCCTAACTATACACACACCAAACACACACGCTCTCACCGCAAACACCGCTCCAGCTGCTCGCTAATCTATGCAGAACACGATTTCAGACAAAAGACATGGACCCTCACATGCAACCGGAATAACAGCTGTGCTTACAGAACTGCTGAGCATGTGCAAGACTGGCAACTTCCCCAATCACAGACATCCCCTTGTTGACCTCAACTTAAAGAACCTTGACAGATAATTACATAAGTGGGTGTCTAATTGTTTTGTTCTGCTGTGCTATAGTGACAAAATTATTATCCAAATTTAATTATGCTCTTGGGGGGAGTTTAAAATCCTTGCAAGTTGATGTGGCTAGCATTTGTCAGTCGTGAACCTGACCAAGATGAAGCTGGTTCATTCGTTTGTTGAGTAAATAACAAAAACAACAACGGAACGCCGCAGTTATTTTTGTACAGTAACCATGACAACATACAGTAGTAGCAACACTGCTGCCCTCCAGCTATAGTTTCAATTTTATATTTACATGAGAGTATACATTCAGAACACAAAATGAAATCTTTAACGAGAACTTCAATAAACTTTTTTTTTATGTCAGTACCTCAAAATAGAATTCTAGACCAATCTTCAAAGCATCAACTAACATAATTCATAATTACACTTACTTCTCAGTACTAACAAGGGAAGAACAAGATGTCCTCTACTGCACACACACACACACACATGCATGCACGCACACACACACATCCTCCTTTAGATTCCTGCGAGAATGCAACATGGCACACGACCTCATAACCACACGATTTCCCCAACAGCCTGGTTGTAGCACAGTACCAGTGGTCCACAGTGAGGTAGCCATGGTTTCCATGCTACAGAAAGTGCAGCAAATTCATCGCAACATAGTCCACAGAAGCCATGACAAAGAGGATGCCAAGCATTTGGTCTTATTAGTGACACTGGACTCCATCTTATCTCTTGAAGCCGTACTGCACAATAGAAGCCACTGGCAGTTGTAAACGTACAGACAACTTTCTTCATAGGAACTGGTTTCACTCTCCCATCCTGTAGTTGACACAGGAAGGTCAACTGCTTATGTAATACTTAATACTAACCTTTCCTACAGCTGAGAAACAGGACCTGTGCGTTGGCACATACCAATTAGCAAAGAATAACCGATATCCCTGGTGTGCACATATCGGAGACAATACGCCTTTCACATACCTGGGATTCTCAGTGCTCAAGCTTCAAAACATACACAAGTATTGCCTGACCAACCTCGTTGATTAATAATGATACTGAGGTATGTGTTCGATCACGAAGTAAGGTAGATCAAATGAGTGAAGATCAGGACCAATTTTATACAAGTGCATATCTACGACAGAATCAATGGTAGTTACTACATGTGCTTTATTCATTTATAGTATAATAGTATGTATATCTGTGACCCACAAGTTATTCCAGCAAAAGGAAATGGGTGTGGCATGCCTGTTATCTACATACATACATACATCAAGCTGTACATTAGCTATTATAATACCAAAATACTACTAACAGTATAATGGTCACTCTTTTTTTTTTTTTTTTTTTTTTTTTGTAAAAGTGTTATTTTAGAAGCTCTACACTGGCTTCACAAATAAAAGGAAATGGGGAAGATGTGGAACTTGCCCGTGACAGTTGCTACAAGCACCACCTAACACCATCTGTTGTAGCATCATTCTCTACAAGGTATTTAAATCAACTTCACAGGACAGCCATTAGCCCTGCCACTCCCTCACTCAACCTCAAGACTTGCTCGATTCACAAATCAAGAAATAGAAAGCAACTAAAATAAACCAACAGAATATCTGTAATGAGTATTCCCTTTCTTGGCAAAAAAAAAGGGAAAATGTACACTGGTAATTTCCACGGAAACCAAGTATTCCTCCCATTTATGGAAATCCTGTTCTTAACAACACTGCTTAGAAGCTGTGAAGTCAATACCAACTTGTTTCATTTCTACTGCATAATAAAAGAATTAAAAGGAAAAAAAAAAAAGAAAGAAAGAAAAGAAAAGAAATAAAGAACAAAGAACATACACTTTTAACAAAGTATTCTGGTTCTCCCACAAAACACAAATCATCTAACACTCCCCACAATTTCACGAACCCATTGTTTTCTCACAGCAAGATGATGTTGGAGTTGAACCAAACAGATATCAGACATAGCACACGAACCCACTAACAGGGACCACAGACCATAAGCAGCAATAGCCACTTCACTTATAAGGCTTGAAGTTTGTATGGCAACATTCCACAGCCCATCCAAGCACTCCTAATAATACCACACATCCACACATACATAAACAAACCTTTTACCATACGAGAAAACCACAACACTACACACTCGAGGCCTATTACAACCACTTAAAGAGGGGAGTTCAGCGGTTCGTTTGTAGCCGATTACGGAATTGCTACGTACTGTATTAGGATCCAGTGAAGGAAGAAGTTTCACAGCTTGTCTGTCTACGATATGCACTTGTGCTTAAATCATCTTTACTGCAGGTGGAATAGTAATCGTTTCATAGGATACATAAACATCCTCTCTCGAAGGTGAGAGAAAAGGAAGGTGCCTCACATACACTAACTAGAACACCACCATGTATACTTGGCTAATGTAACAATATAAAGAATGGAACCGAACTATCACCAATAAATGAGTACTTTTAGTCCCTAAGTGTCCAGAATCACTGTCAACTTGGAGTAGCTGACCTAATACATAACTTCAGTTCACCAAACAGCCAACCATCTCACAAATTTTAATCATCGTTGCTGTAACCACATATTGTGGACAGGTGGTAAAGTTAAGTTGTACGCCCTTTAACATGTAGCCCTACGTAGTACTCCTGTACGAAATACAAACACACACACACACACACACACAAACCTCCCTTGATTTTTTTTGTAAATAGTAGTATTTTTGTGATGGTGAGCTAATCTTCTTGTTAGAAGACTTGTTATGTAAGACCGTGTTCAATTGACTCCAGTCTTCCAGTGAAAAGCAACCCAATAACAAGATTACATGTACATACCTAACACATGTTGTACCTCAGCTGTTGAAACACATTGATGACCTCGCTCACACATATCCATGGAGCACAGAACCACACCCACTTTGTATACACACCACATTCACATAATGTGCACATGTAGTTACACCAACACAATTTTTTAGACGAAATTAAAATATATAAACAAATCACAACCACAACAACAACAACAACAACAATACCATAGGAGTTGAAATATTTTATGCACGGATATATGCATGCTTCATTAGACATGAAACTAAAACAGATTGGGGGAGAAACGTCCTGGGGTGATAAGCATAACACACTGGGTAGACTGCACGCACAACTTTACAGTGCATTTTAAAAATATTCATCAACATTAATATTTAGACTAAATATCAGTAAGTCATAAACAACCTCTTCAAAATTACAAACACAACATTCCCTTGAAATACATCACAAACAACCAAGACACAAACACACACACACACACACACACAAACACACACTCCCACAAACACATACACACAAAAAAAAAAACAACAACACAAACACACTCCCACAAACACACACACACACTCCCACAAACACACACACACACACTCCCACAAACACACACACACACTCCCACAAACACACACACAAACACACAAATGCACACACAAACACAAATGCACACATATGTACATACGTATGCACACAACCGTGAATTCATATCTACCATGCTATCAGAAGATGTCTCACACGACCAGTTAAATCTCAGGCCACATTTTTAATTAAAAGAAATAGTCCTTAGCTTTACACAAACAAGAACTACATAATTAATGAAGAAATCAGTCTGGTTATGAATATTGAATTGAACACATTTCAGATATGAAACATACACACTTCACTGAACTGAGCCTAGCCCGGCTGTCTTAAAGTATATCGACCGCGGAGTGACCTCACAATGTTATATCATGGAGTAACTCACGATAAAGAAAGCTTTCATGGCATCCTCTGTCTCCAGTTCATACAGCAGCTTCTGAGCTTGTTCGTTGTTCTCCCCATAGTGACGATACAATTCAAATGAATCTTTCTGGAAATATAAAATGTAAAAGTTGGAACACTTTTCAATGTTCAGATTTAAAAAAAAAAATTACAACTGACTTGAAAATATTACTAGCAAATACAGAGATGCAGTCCACGGAAGGACAACAAGAAAGAGACTATTGATACAACAGGAAAGTACTTCTCATAGGACTGACATGTCAGATCTAAACCATGACATCCCATGACATAACTGACCTCACAGTATTTGACCTCATTAGTAACTAAATAAATTAAATTGAGTTATGCAACCAAATGTGCGGTCTCATACCCAACACAAACACACAAACTCACTGACACACAAACACACGCACACACGACACTCGCATGCACATACTCTTGACATGTGTGTACATGTGTTTGCACACACACACATTCACACTCCCACATACTTGCACAAACATTATCCTGGAAGTTACATCACGTTAAACAAGATTAAGATGGAAGTCAACTCTGTCGATTATCAACTCTGAATGGACGCAATATCTCAACTGACCATAACCATGCAATGATTGGGTTCCTGTTCACACCTTTAGTTTGAAAACACGGGAAAACAAATGAAATATAATTCTTTTAGTCTGAGAAATAATTTTGTAATAGCTAGCTAGTGTATAGTGGCGCTGAGGGTTCGCATCTTTAGCGCTTCATTTAACTAGCGTCTCCTAAAAATACTTGTAATACACAATATTATAACCGAGATGCTTTACAAAGTATCACACGGGCTCAAAATCAGTACAACGAAGACCATCCCTTTAATGACGGTTTAATGAATGCTTAACTCTGAGAAATTCAAATTTCTCTCTGGTATATTTTCAAATACTGCATTTAGTGAAGTATAGAACAGAACTTCTCTGCTGATGGCACTGCCTACAAAATTGGAATACAATTCTTCAAACGTAACAACCATCACAATTATACCTCAGGCAAAAAGAATTTCTGGATTGCTACTTTGACAACTATTTTAAAGATCTAGGCATATACATACTTATTTTTTATGGTGGTGTCAACTTACTTAAACGGATGTGATAGCACCGTTAAAAATCTGTTTTGCAGATCTAAAACCTGGCTTCCATCATATAATCACACAAACTAACCCTAATACACTCCAGGGACTTTGCCACACGACCGACCGATGTTCAAAGATCAGCCCTAATGTTGATTTTAGGCAAACAAAAACCGACCTCTTTCTACATCATCGCTATGGTTGCCTGAGAAATCCAAACAGCCATAGATAACAAGGGCCGTTGTTTTACCACAACCCCTCCCTCCACAGCTGGTGGGGGCGTTGACCATTCATCCAAGACTGGTCCCTAACTAGGTGGTAGTTCCTAAACTGTTCCTAATGAGATAAGACCAGCCATCCCCCACACTCACCAATGTTGCTCAACACCACCATAAAAAAAAAAATGAAAACTGTCTCCAATGGAAATGACTCAACTACATCCTGAACTACTCCATTTTTTTTTTCTTTCACAACAACTAAGCTAATTTTTGTTGTTAGTTGTTGTTGTTTTTGTTTGTCTGCGTATTTGCAATATAGATTAATTTAACCAAGACATTTCTCCTCACCTTCCTCTCCTGTACTTATACTTAAGTAAAGGTGAGGAAGGTGTGAGGAGATGGGAGAAAGAGGGGGAGGGGAGAAGAAGGGGAGGAGGAGGGGAGAAGGAAGGAGAGGGAAGAGCAGATGGAGGGGAGAGGGGAGGGGAAGAGAGAGGGCTAAAAAAGGCATTCTCTTCTAATAATGGCATCTAGCCCTATACCTTAAAAAGAACGTGCTAAATTAGTTTTCCCTTACATGTTTCAGGTACACTTGAGCTATGGTAGTGTCGTAGGAAGGTCCCTTGTTCCCGATGCACGCACTGAGCTCCAACATCAGTGACTTATGGAACTCCAGGATCTGTTCAATGTTGCAGAAGAGCACTTGGATTCTCTCTTCCGTGAAGGAGTTGTCATAGCTTCCTTTCTCCTTGGCTTTTTCAAGGATGTACTAAGAGAAAAGGAAACTAATAATAACAATTCTAAAGTACAGCCTAGTATGTAAATGATGAAATAAATAAATCCTATCCTACATCTAGCTACTGTATATTGCCAGGGAAACACTGAGAGATGAAGGAATTCACAACAATAACTGACCCTCTAGAAAAGAATGCAATAACACAAGCTGGGCATCCTAAGTAATTTATGGGTTAAGCTGATACCCCCAGCATGCATTCAGTTTTTCAACTAGATACTGTTCATTAGACAGCCACAATGGTCTAGGGGAGGCTCAAACACTTGGAACCTGTCCAAAAACCACTTGAATTAAAAGTGCAGGGCCACTTCAGTCTCTTGTAGCATATTAACCCTAGCTTACACAGCCCACAGCACAAATGCGTGTTCTCACGACCTTATTTTATTACCGTAACAGTAAACTCCAGGGCGCTCGTGTAATCCTTCTCAGTTTCATAGAGCTCCTTGACAACGTGTGTCCTGAACCTTTTCAGCTTTTCGTTGGCCATAGCTCAGACCGGAACAACTCTCTCCCACGCTAGCTGCGAGAGCAACTCTGGCGCACAATAACACTTCTTCTTCGGGTAACCCTCCAGAAAAAGGCAGGTGGGTGTTTCAATTTTAATTTTTTGAGCAGCAAGGTATACAGGTTTGCAGGGCTTTTAATTGATAACGAAACGCCCGCGCGAAGTTTTTGGAGGGTGTGGTCGGTATTTAGCTCATCGATCTTTCGCGACCTATATGCGCGTCAGGATTTCATTTTGCGGTTGGACCTCGATGGCATTATTAGCTTCTATTACATGTAGGTTGTCTAGTTGTTGTTTTTGTTGTTTTGCAAGCTATACTATATTATCTTGTCATATTATTAAAAGCCACTTTTTGATACTGTGGTTTCTCGCTATGCAACTCACTGAGAAATGGACTACTATTTCTAACAAAATAATCTGCCATTAACAATAAGTGTCATTGCAATAATATTTATTATAAATTAAACTATTAAATAAATTGCAGTTTTCCAACCTTTCAAAAAAGTCTACAGCATAAATTTTTTATTTAATTATTATTATTTATTATTATTATGAACTGATAAAAATTAATAATAATAATAATAAAATGAATAAGTTAGTTGCCAGTACTGCCTAAAATTGCTGCCGAATTTCCCTGTTTTATTTATTTTATTTTTATTTTTTTATTATTATTACTAGGTCGGGCTACTAATTGCACTTCACATGTGAGTTACATAAAATATTGTTATGGTTACTACGTCAAATACCAACCTGTGCTGGGTATAATTTTATAGCACTAAGTTCCAAGGGAGAATCAGGAGCAATTGTGTCAATAAACTAGTACAGCAGTGTGTTTGGTGTACATCTGTCCCTGGTGGGCGGGGCGAGGCCTGTGGCAACACCTTGTGACATCATACTGACAGTCACACTTTACAACTAGCAGAAATAGGAGGATAAGAGATGGGTGTATTAAGGTAGCTGATATTTTGTTAAAGCTTAATTCTTCAATGTAACGGTGAAATTACATTTGGTGAATATACTAACTCAACAGTTCTGGTATTATGGAGATTCCAAAAAAAAGTTACAATAATCACCATAGTTCCACATAGCCAATTGCAGCTGTCAATGATACAACTCTGTACTGTATGTATTTATAGTTGATTGAATCTTCTTCTGATTATATTATGAGAAAATAAGGTCTTTTCGCCACAATAACCTACCAGCTGGATAGAGCCTCAGGTATTAAATCAACAATAACAAGTAGTAGTAGTAGTAGTAGTAGTAGTAGTAGTAGTAGTAGTAGTAGTAGTAGTAGTAGTAGTAGTAGTAGTAGTAGTAGTAGTAGTAGTAGTAGTAGTAGTAGTAGTAGTAGTAGTAGTAGTAGTA